>Ga0302314_10017259_pt1 | contig 12115 bp, 5 predicted proteins | sample III_Palsa_N2_3_FD_200533 | JGI IMG/M metagenome (GOLD analysis project Ga0302314, IMG submission 200533) | Peat permafrost microbial communities from Stordalen Mire near Abisko, Sweden - III_Palsa_N2_3 | ecosystem: Environmental > Terrestrial > Soil > Palsa > Peat permafrost | place: Sweden...
AGATTGCAGCCGGCGCAGGTGGTGCTGGCGGGGACGCAGCGGGATTGCAGCATGGCGGCGTGGCTGGCGGCGACGGCGGAGCGGGTGTTCGTCTCGCCGCGGCCGGCGTGGTCAGCAATACCGGCGGCATCATCGGCGGCGCAGGCGGCGCCGGCGGCGCAGGCGCGGCCACCGGTCCCGCCGGTTCCGGCGGCGCCGGCGGGACCGGCGGGCAAGGCATCCTGCTGGCGAGCGGCGGCACAGTGGCCAACCAGGGAACAATCCAAGGCGGGGCTGGGGCGCTGGGGGGTGCGGCGTATCCCTCTCGCACGGGGGGTGCGGGGGGCGACGGCGGAGTGGGTGTCAGTCTCGCCGCGGCCGGCGTGGTCAGCAATACCGGCGCCATCATCGGCGGCGCAGGCGGGGCCGGCGGCGATGGCTCTAGCTACGCCTGGCCCGGAGTTCACTCCGACGGCGGCGCCGCCGGAACCGGCGGGCAGGGCATCCTGCTGGCGAGCGGCGGTACAGTGCTCAATCAGGGAACAATCCAAGGCGGCGCGGGGGCGCTGGGGGGTGAGCCGGGTTTCGGTGGCACGGCGGGCGCGAGCAGCGGACAGGGCACAGGTGTTTCCCTGCAGAGCGGCGGGGTGCTGGTGAACGGCTCCAGCACGGACAGCACGGCGGTGATCTCGGGCGGAGTGGGCGTCTACGCCGGACCGACGGGCGCGGCGACGGTGACCAACTACGGGATTATCGGCGCCACGCGAGCGGGGATCGACCTTGCGGGTGGAGGCGAAGTGGCCAACTACCTGCACGGAGTGATTTCCGGACAAACCTACGGGGTCCACCTAAGGGGGGCCGCGGGCTCGCTACTCAACGCTGGCGCAATCTCGGCGACCGCGAAGGGGGGCATTGGTGTTTATCTCGGGTCGGGCGGCACGGTCAGCAATTTTGCCGGCGGCGTTATCCAAGGCATGACCAAGGGCGTCGCTTTCGGCGCCAATCCCGGAACCCTGACCAACGCGGGGACAATTACGGACGCCTCCGGCGTTGGCGTGTCGTTCGCCGCCAGCGGCCACTTGACCAACACCGGCCTGATTAGCGCCGGCTACGGCATCTCCACGAACGGCGCCGGCAGCGCCCTGGTCAACAGCGGTTCGATCCGCGGCCGGATCATCATGGCGCTCGGCGGCAGCGTCAACAACGAGGCTGGCGGCCGGATCGCCGGGGGCGTCTACAGCAACGCCGGCACGACCGCCATCAGCAACGCCGGGTCCATCAACGCCGGCGGATACGCCGTGAAGATTCAATCGGGCAGCGTCACCAACGCCGCCGGCGCTTCGGTGTACGGCGACGAGCGCGCCGTGAATATTGCCGGCGCGGGCCAGGTTACGAACTCCGGTAGCATCTTCGGGTCCGAGTTCTTCGGCGTGCACCTCGGCAGCGGCGGCAGCCTGGTCAACCAGGCGTCGGGCGTGATCAAAGGCGGCGTCGAGCCCGGCGCCGGCGATGTCGGGGACGGGGTCGGCGTATCCGTCGGCGCCAACGGCTCCGTCCAAAACGCCGGGTCCATCTCGGGTTCGCTCGACGGCGTCTATCTCAGTGTGGGCGCGACCCTCACCAATCTCGCTGGCGGATTGATCGCCGCGCCCACGAACTCGCCCGGGAGCAGCTATGGCGTCGTCGGCGCCGTGAGCGGCACGGCGACCGTGCTGAACGCCGGCACGATCTCCGACGGGATAAACCTGAAGGGTGGCGGCGCGATCACCAACATGGCCGGCGGATCGATCACCTACGAAGTCGTCGCCACGACCCTGCAAAACGACAGTGGCGCGACGATCTCGGCGTATGTCGGGGCCAGGACGCTCACGAACAGCGGCCTGATCACTGGCGACGTCGGTTCGACGAGTGTGAACAACACGGCCGGCGGGACGATATCCGGCCAGGTGCTCGCCACGACGATCACCAACGCCGGCAAGATCACCAACACGGTCCGAACGGCCATTGATATCCTGCAAGACGGGACTTTGACCAACGCAGCCGGCGGCGCGATCAGCAGCAGCCTTCACGGGGCCTACGCCGAAGCAGGTGGCGTCAAGGTCGCGAATGCCGGCACGATCAGTGGCGGATCGGTCAACGCCAGCAACAGCGTCGGCGTCGAGTTGTTCGAAGGCGGCGCGATCGTGAACCAGGCTGGCGGATTGATCAGCGCCTTCACGGCTGGCGTAGAGATCGCCGGCGCCGCGGGGACGGTGACCAACGCGGGTACGATCAAGGGCGTCTTCGGTTCAGTCACCTTCACCGGCGGCGGAGCCAACCTGCTGACGCTGCAGACAGGCTCGACCCTGGTCACCGCGGCGGTCGGCAGCACGGCCAGCGGGGCGACCAACACCCTGGCGCTGCAAGGGACGGGCGAGGCCGACAACCGGTTCTTCAACTTCAATACGCTGAGCATGCAGGGCTCCGGAACCTGGACGCTGGACGGCGCCTCGACGTTCGGAACCGCGACCATCGCCAGCGGCAAGTTGCAGGTCGGCGACGCCTCGCACGCCAGCGCCGGCCTGGTCGTCAATGGCGCCCTGACCAACAACGGGGACTTGAAGGTCTTCGCCGGCAAGATCGACATCGTCGGCGCCGTCAGCGGCGGCGTCGGCTACGCGGTGATCGGCGGCGGGACCTTGGAGTTCGACTCCACCTTCACCCAGAACGTCGCCTTCAACGGAACGTCCGGCGTGCTGCAGCTGGCGAAGTCGCAGACCTACACCGGCTCGATCAGCGGCTTCTCGCTCACCGGCGCGACGTCGCTCGACCTGCGCGACATCAACTTCGCTAGCGGGACCACCAAGGCCAGCTTCGTCGAGAACGGGGCCAAGACCGGCGGCGTGCTCACCGTCACCGACGGAACCCACGCCGCGCACGTCACCCTGCTCGGCGACTTCTCCGGCGAGACCTTCACAGCCGGCAGCGACAGCCACGGCGGCACGACCATCGTGGCGGCGCAGACCACGCCCGCCGCCGTACTGCCCCTGATCGCCGCCATGGCCAGCTTCGGCGCCGCGTCGGGCCATTACACCCCAACCGCCCGTCCAGGCCGGTCGTCCCAGCCTTTGCTGGCCCTCAACCACACCATCGGTTCCTGATCCCGTTCAGCGTGCTTTGGTGCGGCTTCGCGAATCGCGTGGCGAGCACCGTGCAAGAAGGGTTCGCGGTCTTCCAACCGATCCCGAGGGCCGGCACGACGGACGATGTGGCCCAGGCTGCAGTTTACCTCGCGAGCGATGGGGCAAGCTTCGTCAACGGCCAAGACGTTGTGGTCGACGGCGGGCACACTATTGTCACACGGGGGTGGTCGCAAATCCTGGCTGAAAGAGCGGAACTCATGTCACACATCAGGGCGGCGATTGCTTCGTTGTAGAGGGGCGAGGACGGCCGTCGCCGGTGGCGGCCTGCGGCAGGAGTAAACGGCGGCCTCGGTCGAATTTCTCCGTTGCGGTGATGTCCGAAAGCGGGCGCGCGGTGGGGGGCGGAACGTTGCCGTTGGCGATCATTCGCAAATCCAATATCGAAGATCTCCTCGCATCGAGACCAACACGGAAGGGAGCCTGCATGGTTGTCGTCCGCCCCGCTGTCCTTCCCGAAGATGCCGCCGGGATCGAGGCAATCGACACCTCATTCAAGACCCGCCAGGTCTACGATGTGGGCGTCGCGGGGGACTCGATCCGGCTGACACTGCGTGACCTGGAGGGGGTGCTTTCCAAGCGGTTTCCCCTGGACGATCTCAGGAGCCCCGAGCGACCATATGATCGTGCGTGGGTCGCTTTGGACGACGAGCGGATCGTAGGCTTCGCCGCAACCTCGTTCGAGCCGTGGAACCGGCGCTTGGTGTTGTGGCATCTGTACGTGAGCCCTGCGCACCGCGGACGTGGCATTGCCCGCCGGCTTCTAGGAGCGGTCGACGATCATGGCGTCGAACGCGGTGCGCGGCACCTTTGGCTGGAGACCAGTTCGCTCAACGTGCCGGGATTTGCGGCCTACCGCGCGCTGGGCTTCTCGCTGACGGGAGTCGACTTGACCCTTTATGACGGGACGCCGGCCGCGGGCGAAACAGCGATCTTCTTCTCCCGTGGTCTGACTGCATCCTGCTGAACTTCCGCTTTGGGTCGATATCTTCCGCTGACGTGGCGCCCAGAAGCGAACGCGCGCGCGGCGAAATCACAGCCGTCGGTTCACGGGGAGGCACGCCTCAGCTCAGCCGACCATCGCAGCGCGGCTTCCTACTTGTTACGGGCAGATTTCGTGGGCCGAAATTCCTAAGGGCGAGCGTCATCGACGAGTCGCGCTCGCGTGGGTTTGGCCTTAATACTTCGGCGAATGGAGCGCGGGGGGAGCGGACCATGAGAATTCGAAGCCTGGCACTGGCCAGCACTGCCGTGTCGCTGGTGTTCCTTCTCGAGGCGCAGTCCGCGTCGGCGACGCCCGCGCTGCCGACAGGGGGAACAGCGGTCGCCGGAAGCGCGGCGATTTCGGCGCCTTCTTGGAGCCGACTGACCATAACCCAGGCCAGCAACCGTGCGGTGATCGACTGGACCAGTTTCAGTGTTGGCCATGGCGAGGTGGTGACGTTCCGCCAGCCGGGCGCCAACGCCGCGACGCTCAACCGGGTGACTGGCGACGCGACCTCGCTCATCGCCGGCGAGATCACGGCGAACGGCAGCGTCTTCCTGATCAATCCCAACGGCATCGAGATCACGAAGTCTGGCGTCGTCGATGTCGGCCAGGGTTTCGTCGCCTCGACGCTGGACATTTCCGACCGCGACTTCCTTGCCGGCAAGGGGGTGTTCACCGCCACCGGCGCCGGGCTTGTCGCCAACGCCGGGACGATCACGACCGGAGCGGGGGGCTATGTCGGGCTGCTGGGTGGGGCGGTCGGCGACAGCGGCGTGATCGCGGTGCCGGCTGGTCAGGTCGTCATCGGCGCGGGAAGAGCCGCGACGCTCGATCTCAACGGCGGGAGCTTCCTTCAGGTGACCTTGCCGGCGTCGGCCGCACTCACAGGCGACGGCGCAACGGCCGTGCTCACGGCCGCCGCGGCGCGGGCGGCGGTGCGCGGCGCCGTCAACCTGCCGGGCGCGGTGAATGCGCAATCGGTGACCGGGCAAAACGGCGATGTGATGCTGTCGGGTTCGATCAACGCATCGGGCGGCTCGATCACGGTCAGCGCGCCGGGCCTCATCGCCCTGAATGGCGCCACGCTCGTCACATCGAGCGCCCAGGGGGGCGGCGCGATCAAGCTTGGCGGCAAGGGCGACGCGGTCCAGGCGAGCGCGCTCAGTGTAGATGCGTCGAGCGTCCTCAGCGCGAACGGCGGCCGGGCCGGCTCGGGCGGCAGCGTCTCGCTGTGGTCCACCGGTCAGACCGACTTCGCCGGAACCATTAGCGCGCAAGGCGGCGCGCTTGGCGGCGACGGCGGCAGCGCCGAGGTCTCGGGGCACACGGTCAGCTATTCGGGAACGACCAACCTGCTGGCGGCGATGGGCACAATAGGCGGCCTGCTGATCGATCCCTACAACGTCACCATCTCCACCGGAAAGGGCACGGGAACCGGCTTCACCGCGAAGGCCGACAACACCGTTATCAACAACGTGACGCTCGAGACGGCGCTGAAGACCGCCAGCGTCACCATCTCGACCGGAAGCGGCGGGTCGCAGGCGGGCACGATTACAGTCGACGCCCCGATCGCCTGGACCAGCGGCAGCACGCTGGCCCTCAGCGCCTACGACTCGATCGCCGTCGATTCCACGATCAAGAACACCGGGGCCGGCAGCCTTGTCCTGCGCGCCGACAACACCGGCGTTGGCAAGGGAACGGTCTCCTTCGGCTCAGGCGACAAGGTGAACTTCTCGGGCAGTACGGGTACGGTCCTGCTGTACTACAATCCGGCGGACAATCCGGCGAAAAGCGCCATCAATTCTACGAGCTATACAAAGCCAACAAATTACGCCGCCGACGTAACTAAGAACGCGGCCGTCTCGGGCCAGCTTACCGCCTATATGCTGGTGAACACCGTGAACGACCTTCAAAATGTGGAGAACAACCTAACAGGCGACTACGGGCTTGGACGGAACATCGACGCGTCGGCGACGAAAAACTGGAACCCTGGCACCGTCAACGGCCAAACGGTGCACGGTGGCTTCGTTCCGATCGAGTACAGTGGTTCCTCAGCCTTCACCGGTATCTTCGCGGGGCAGGGCCATAGCATCAGCGGCCTCTATGAAAACTGGGGGACGGAGTCGCTTGGCCTGTTCGGGTATGTTGGCAAGACCGGCGTCATCAAGAACGTGAACCTGACCAACGTTTCGTTCAACTTCGGCCCAGACGCGATCTACGGCGGCGTTCTTGTCGCCCACAACATGGGTCTGATTTCGAACGACTCCGCGTCGGGAACCCTGACCTCGGCGATTGAAAGCGCGACGGGCGGCCTTGTCGCCTATAACGAATCCGCCGGCGTCATCACCGGCTCGCACTCCTCGGTGAAGGTCACCTACGTCGGCTCACAGGAGGATGAGGACACAGACTACGGCGGCCTCGTCGGTAACAACTACGGCCGGGTCGAGAGTTCCTACGCCACCGGCGCGGTGACCGACGAGGCGCAGAGTTCCAACGTCGGCGGCCTGATCGGCTTCAACAACGGCTCCGAAGGCGCCGGGATCGTCGAGAACAGTTACGCAACGGGAAAGGTGACCGGCGGAACCTCGCAACTCGGCGGCGGCTCCAATGTCGGCGGCCTGGTCGGTTACGACCTCGGCTCCGCCTCGACCAAGGACGTGCTCGCACAGGCGACAGCCGCGACTGGCTCCTCCTTGGTCCCTGGGGAAATCTATCTGTCTTACGCCACCGGCGAAGTCGTCGATGCCGGCGCGCATGCGTTCGTCGGCGGTCTGGTTGGCGAGGTCGACGAGAATGGCGCCCTGCTCGGCGACCACGCCACCGGCGCGGTCGTCGGCGGCAAGGACGGCGCCTACGGCGGTCTGGCGGGCGTCTCCACCAACGGCGCCGGCATCGTCGACAGCTACGCGTCCGGCAATGTTACGACCGGCATTGGCGACGAGGACGGCGGCCTTGTAGGCTTGAACGCGGGCGACGGGATCGTCGAAGACTGGGAGTACGGCAGTGTGACGGCGGGCGCCGCGGACAAGGCGAACGCCTATTCCTCCAAGGCCGGCGGCCTGGTCGGCTACAATCAGTCGCTCATCTCCGAAGCCTACGCCCTCGGCAACGCAACGGTGGGCGCGACCACATCCAAGTCGGAGGGCGCCATCGCCTACGCCGGCGGCCTGGTCGGTAATGACTATGGCGGTACGCTCAAACAGGTCTACGCCGCCGGGCGCGTGAGAGGCGGTTCGGGCAGCTTGATCGGCGGCCTCTCGGGCGGCCCCGGCGCGGGCGTCACCGCTGGGTACTGGGACACGCAGACGAGCGGATTGAGCAAGAGCGCGGAAGGGACCGGTATGACGACCGCCCAACTGCGAGCAAAGCTGCCATCGGGCTTCAGCAGCGCCATCTGGGGGATCGAGGCGGGCAAGACATTCCCCTATCTGCTCGTCCAAACCAAGCCGCTGGCCACAGGGGTGTCGGAAAGCGTGCCGGCGGTCTTATCGGACGTGATTGGCGATGTGACTGTCGACCAAGGTTTCGACCGTGATCGCGCTCACGGCGAAGGGCGACCAGATCGCTGACGTCGGAGTCGACTCGACCAAGTCAGGGCCAACTCAGATCAACCCTTGAGGCTGTTACCGCCTGAAGGTGACGCTCGCCGTGATCCTGTTCTCAGAGGCTGCCAGCGTCGTGGCATGGCCGTGGCTCAGCTCGATCGATCCGAAGCCCGCGATCCGCGCCGCTGGCACGCTCAGTTGTAGACGCAGTCCGGCCCCAAAGGACCAGGCGTCGACATCGGGGGCCTCGAGCGCGGTCGGATCGTACAAGTGGCCATAGCCGGCCGCGCCGAAGACGTAGGGCGTGGCCAGCCCGCCCACCGGGCGGGCGAACGCCAGGTCCCGCGCAAATTCGAGACGTTCGACCACGCCGCTGTCCACACTGTTGTCGCCCTGTGCGAAGCTGGAAAGACCAGCGCCGTTATCCAGCGATATCTGGGCCGACGACGGCAGCGCGCCTCTGAACGATTCCTGGCCGATGGTGACGCTGCTGAGGCTGTATCCCGCGCCAAACCGGTCGGTGAGCCGCATCTGGCCGTCGAGCTTGTCGAAGTCGGGTCGGGAGCCCTGCCGGCTGAGCGGAACGCCGCTGGCCGCAGCGTCATCCTGAGTGCGCGCGCCCAGCCCAGCGACGCCGAAGGCAGCCTGACCGCTCGCCGTCAGGCTAAGAGCCGGCGTGAGCGCCGTCGTATAGCTTAGGGCGGCGCCGGCTATGCGCAGCCGATCTTCGCTGAGCGGCAGGCCGAACGCGGCGGCGGTCTGCGTTTCCGAAGTAAGCTCGAAGCTGCCTGTCACATCCAGTGTCTGTCGCCGCGTCTCAATCAGCGGATAGGCGGCGCGAAACGCGAGACGTTCGTAAACGCCGCTCACCGCCAGCGTCCCAGGCGCCGGATTCGGATGAGTATCGGCGCGGGTATATTCGGCGTTGAAGGTCAGGCCATCATCGCCGATCGGCACAATCGCGCCCGCGCCCAATATCCGGCGCCGCGGACCGCCTGAAAACAGATGGCCGAGATCCGACCCGTTCGCCGCCTGCACGTAGACCTGCTCGCCAAGCCCCAGAATTGAGTTGAACTCGATCTGCGCCGAGGTGCTCTCGTATCCATAGGCGACGTCTTGATCGTTGTCCGCCGACAGCGTCGCCGACAGCAGCCGGTCGTCCGCCTCCAGCACCAGCCGCGTCGCGCCCACCGCTGCGCCCGGCACGAGCGTCGAGCGCAGTTGTACGCCGGGCGCCTCGCCCGCCAGCAGCACGCGACGTTCAATCTGCTCAAGCTTCAGCCCGCGCACGCCCACCAGCGGCGCTACGCGCCGCCGCACCGCCGCGCGAACCTGCGCCGGCACGCCGCTGACATCGACGCTCTCGATGAACCCGTCGACGATCAACAGTTTCACGGTCCCGCCATCAACGATCCTCTGCGGCGGCAAGGTCACACGGGTCAGCACATATCCGGCGCGGGCGTAGGCCGCTTCTATGCGCGCGGCGGCGGCGTAGATGTCCGACACTTTCGTGGTGCGGCCCGAGAGTTGCCGCTTCGCCGCGAGGATCGCGTCGGCGACGCCGGCAGGCGGTGCGGTGAGGTCGCCGCCCTTCACCTGAACGTCGGCCACCGTCACCAGAAACCCGTCGGCGCCCGGCGGCGCGCCGGTGGTCACCCCAGGCAAAGTGATCGCGCCCGCCCGGTCAGGCGTTGGCGGAGCGAGGCTCTGTGGCGTCACCTGGCTTGGCGATGGCGCGGTCTGCGCCAGAGCGGAAGACGCGGCAATTAGCAACGCGACACCGATGAGAGCCGCCCGCGCCAAGCCTCGTCTCAGGTCCACCGGAAACCCTTTGCCTTGGCGAGCGGCCGCGTCAGTCGTTGCGGCGCCAGAGCCCGCGCTGAGCCGAACCGGCCGGTATGGGCACGGTCGTCCACCCCATATTCCCGACGGCCGACGCCCGACATCCGTAATTCGGCCTACTACGTGAGCGTCGTGCCGAGAGGTGAGCTGGGCGGCGCGTCTCTTACAGTTCTCCGATCGCTAGGGCGCGTCGATCCGGCTGTGCTTTATCCTCGCGAAGGCAAAGATCAACCCGGTGAAGTCGCTGACAGATTGGGCGACCTCCTCCGTCCGCACAGGGTCGATTTTCGCCGTTGGCGCGGCGCCGGGAAGCGGCCAGTCTCACCGCACGACGAGCCGAAGCATTGAACGTGGCCGACACTCCTCCCCGAAATGACCTCGTAGTCTGCACTTTCGGTGGAGCCATCGCGACCCGCGGGCCGACTACCAGAAGGCCATGTTCGAGGCCGGTGTCCCCGTTCTTGCGCTGAATACCACGGACGTGCGCGCCGACTTTCAACGGCTTTCGGCCAAGGGCGTGGTCTACCGGGGCGAGCCGCGGGACCGCGGCCCAATCATCTCGTTCATCTTCGAGGACACGTGCGGAAACCTGATCCACCTGGTGCAGGCGAAGGGCTGAACGCCGACTGGTGGAAGCAGGAACAAGTTTAAGGAACAGGCAAGGGAGACGGACGATGGCCGGCAAGATGACTAACTGCCTGTGGTTCGACCATGGCGAGGCGCGCAAGGCGGCGGAATTTTATGCGAGAGTGTTCCCTGACAGCCATGTCGGCCCGGCGATGGCAGCGCCCAGCGATTTCCCCGACGGCGCAGAAGGCGCGGAGCTGACGGTGGAGTTCACCGTGCTCGGCACGCCGTTCATGGGGCTAAACGGCGGTCCCGGCTTCAAGCCGAACGAGTCCGTCTCGTTCGTGGTGGAGACGCAGGACCAGGCCGAGACCGACCGGTACTGGGACGCCATTGTCGGCAACGGCGGCGCGGAGAGCGCGTGCGGCTGGTGCAAGGATCGCTGGGGCTATTCGTGGCAGATCACACCCCGTCAGCTGAATGAGGGGATCGCAGATCCGGACAAGGCAGTCGCAAAGCGGGTATTCGAGGCGATGATGACGATGAGGAAGATCGACGTGGCGAAGATAGAGGCCGCGCGGCGGGGCTGATCGAGCACCCGTGGTGAGCCGAGACTTGAGTGCGCCTGCCGCCGGCGCGGCGCCGCGTTCAAGGGATTCAACACCAAGCACGCGAAGGACACCAAGGCGCGCTTTGCGCGCTGGATGTCGTCAAGAGTCGTGGGGATTGGCTGGGCGCGGAGCACCCCTTGGTGTCTCTTGGTGTTCTTGGTGGTTGGTCTTGAGTTCTGCCGCTTGCTCCAGCTTGGGCCTTTCGCCAGCGCGCAGCCGATACCCCCACCCCCGACACCTCCGCGCAAGCGAGACGGGAGTTGACCGGGATTCACCGGTGTGGGCGATTGGGCGGTGGCGCTGGAGAGCGCCGGCTCTTTGACATCGTGAGTTCGTAGAAAATCTCGGGCGGCCGCGCGCCCGTTTCGGGAGCGGGGAGCCATAGTTTGTGGTGATCTGTGGTTTCACGTGAAACATCCGCGGCGTCGTCCGCGCAAAAATCGGCAGAAAAACTGGAAGCGCGGGCTGCACTCGCGTTGGACGGCCGGCATCGTTCGTCACATATCTCGCACATATTGGGCGCCCTATCCGGAGACAGCAGCATGACACTCACGCCGCGGCGTGACTTCCTGAAGCTGAGCGCGGGTGCGGCTTTCGCCTCGACGGCGGGGTCGCGGGCGATCGCTGACGCGCTGGCCGTGCCGGCGCATGGCGCCACGCGCTCGATCCGCGATGTCGAGCATGTGGTGATCCTGATGCAGGAGAACCGCTCGTTCGATCACTATTTCGGCGCGCTGCGCGGCGTGCGCGGCTTCGGCGATCCGCGTCCGATCGGCCTGCCGTCCGGCCAGCCGGTGTGGTTCCAGCCGAACCCGAAGGCGGCGGGCGAGTCCGTGCTGCCGTTCCACCTCGATAGCGCCGCCACCAGCGCCCAGACGATGCACAGCCTCGATCACAGCTGGAAGGGCTCGCACGCGCGCTGGAAGAACCACGACGCCTGGATCGCGGCCAAGTCGCCGCTGACCATGGGCTATTTCACCCGCGCCGATCTGCCGTTCTACTACGCCCTCGCCGACGCCTTCACGATCTGCGACGCCTACCACTGCTCGATCTTCGGGCCGACCAACCCGAACCGGATGTTCCTGTTCACCGGCACCAGCGGGCTTTCCGCCGGCGAGACCGGACTGCTGGCGGTGAATAATCCTTGGACCGAGCTGAACGAAACCTCCGAGATGGCGCACGACAATCCGGCCTTCGCCGGCTTCGGCTGGACGACCTACGCCGAGCGGCTTCAGGCGGCCGGCGTGTCGTGGAAGGTCTACCAGGAGTACGACAATTACGGCGACAACGCGCTGGCCTACGTCCGGGCGTTCCGCCACCTCGACCGCAGTTCGCCGCTCTATGACCGCGGCCGCGACTGGGTGGCCGGCTCGACCTCGGAGAACGCCAAGAAAACGCGCGGCG
>Ga0302314_10017260_pt1 | contig 12115 bp, 10 predicted proteins | sample III_Palsa_N2_3_FD_200533 | JGI IMG/M metagenome (GOLD analysis project Ga0302314, IMG submission 200533) | Peat permafrost microbial communities from Stordalen Mire near Abisko, Sweden - III_Palsa_N2_3 | ecosystem: Environmental > Terrestrial > Soil > Palsa > Peat permafrost | place: Sweden...
TTCGGCGCGGCGCGCCGCGTAGTCGAAGGTCGCCCCGCCGGCGCCCAGGTCCGCACCCGCGCAGAACGCGCGGCCCGATCCCGTGACGATCACCGCTCGGACCGCGTCGTCCGCGTCGGTCGCGTCGAAGGCGTCGAGCAGCTCCAGCATCATCGTGGTCGTGAAGGCATTGAGTTTCTCGGGCCGGTTGAGGACGATCGTCGCGATGCCGTCTTCGACCGAGTAGAGCAGCGTTTCGAAGCTTCGTGTCGTCATGGTGGGTGTCGTTGCACGGGCGGGCCCGAAAAGCATGGCAGCGGCTCCGGGTCGCGGACGCGGGCGTGCGTCTTCACGTGCTCCGCCCGGCCGGCCAATTCGAGCGCGAGCTTATGCTCTTGGGACGAGGAGGTTTACGGGCCGGCCAACGACCTGCCGGCGCGCGAGCGAACGGGTGCCTCAAGCGAGGTCAATGCGGCATCTCTTCGTCGCTGAGGCCGAAGTAGTGGCCGAGTTCGTGGATGACGGTGTCGCGGACTTGCTGCACGGCCTGCGTCCGGGAGCGGCTGATGCGGTTGATCGGGGCGCGGAAGATGGCGATCTGGTCCGGTAGCATCGGCATGTCGTGCGAGCGCTTGGTGAGGGGAACGCCGCGGTAGATGCCCAGGAGTTCCGAACCGGCGTGGGCATCGTCTTCGACGTTTTCGAAGTCGTCGTCGCTCGGCTCGTCTTCGACCGTGACCACGACGTTCACGACCAGGTCGGCGAAGCGCTTCGGAAGGGTTTCCAATGCCTCGCTGACCACGCGCTCGAATTCGGCGGGCGATAGAAATCCGCTTGCCACCTCGCCGGCTCTCCTCCGCCGTTCGGACTGCTCGAAACTGTGGAGTGCTTTGCGCGACTTCACGAGTTTTGGGCCGGCTGCGGCGACGTGCCGGGGCCGGCGCACCGCGCGTTCATCTGCGTCGACCTTCGGCGCGAACCGCATTGCCCATGCCCGCACGATTCCGGCAAGGCCCGCTGCCGCGTCGTCGCGCGCCTGACTGCCGGTCGCGGCAAGAGCAGGGGAACCCCCACTGTGGTACGGGGCCGGAGATGCGATACTTAGGCTGGTGAATGAAGACTGCCGCCGGAGTCGTTTTATGAGCAATCGCCCTTTCGATATCCCGTTTTGGCTGTCGTATTCGCCGGGCTATTTGGCGGCTGCAGCGCTAACAACGGCGCTCCCGTTGCGCCGATCCAAGCCTCCGGCGGCGCGCCGTCGAGCCGGCCCTCGAGCACGCCGGCTGCGACGCCCAGTCCATCGACCGTGCCTTCGCCGTCGCCTAGCCCGTCCGCCACACCGTCTTCGTCCGCCTCCGCGCCTTCCATCTACATCGCGAACGGGTCCGTCCCGAGCTTGAGCGGCAGCATCGCGGCTTATGCGGGAAACGTGAGCGGGACCGTCGCCGAAGCGCCATTTGCGACGATCACTGACAGTGGCACCAACGTTCTCTTCGGAATCGACGGCATTGCACTCGACGCTAGCGGAAAAATCTACGTCGCGAATGGAACCACTGACAGTGCTCTGACCTTCGCGGCGAACCCGAGCGGGACGGTCAACGAGGCACCCCTCGCGACGATTACCGGGAGCAACACGGGGCTCCAGGGCGCCGGCATTGCCCTCGATACGGGCGGCAAGATCTACGTCGCGAACCCGGCTGGCCTTGGCAGCGTCACGGTCTACGCCGCGAATCCGAGCGGGACGCTGAACGAGACCCCGCTCGCGACGATCACCGGGCTCGACACGAATCTGGACGATCCTCGCGGCGTTGCCGTCGACTCGGCCGGGAAGATTTATGTCGTCGGCAACCTTCAATTCCAATTCGGCGGCATCGTCACGGTGTATGCCGCAAATCCGACGGGTACGGTCGACGAGGCCCCGCTCGGGACGATCACCGGACCCGGCTCACCGACCACCCCAAACAGCACGGGGCTGGGTGGTCCCGACGCCGTCGCGGTCGACGCGAGCGGGAAGATCTACGTCGCGAACTACTATATCTCGAGTGTCACGGTCTACGCCGCGAATCCAACCGGGACGCTCGACGAGGCCCCGCTCGCGACGATCGCCGGAAGCAATACGGGGCTCGACGCGCCAACCGGCATCGCCGTCGACGCGAGTGGGAAGATCTACGTCGTGAACAACGGGAGCGGAACCGTCACCATCTATCCGGCAAATCCAAGCGGGACGCTCAACGAAACGCCGCTCGCGACGATTACGGGCCTCAGCGGCGCCGCCGCCGTCGCGGTCCACTAACTCTAGCGCTCGCCCAAACGCAGCGGGTTCCAGCACCGGATCGTGCAGCCGGCGTCAGGGGAGCATGAATGTGAAAAGCACTTTCATCTCCCTGGGCGGTTTGCTATGCTGGTGGGATGAGCGCCAAAGTTGCGGCCTCCGGGCGCCTCCCGAAGAACTATCAGCTGATCTTGGACGTGGTTGAGGCAAGCGGTCGCGGCCGCCATTTGACGATGGCCGAGCTGTTCGCCCAGACGTCCTTGCGGCGGCCGGGCATCGGTTTTTCCACGGTTTACCGCGGGATCGTGCGGCTACGGGACTTGGGGCTGATTTCTGAGATCGTCGTGCCCGGAGCGCTCTCGGCGACCTACGAGCCGGCGGCGGAGCGGCACGCTCACTTCCTGTGCACGTCTTGCGGGACGATCGAGGACGTCGACTACCGGCTTCCGCCGCGCGTTCTGCGGGCGGTCGCCGAAAAGAGCGGGGTGGCCGTCTCGGCCGGCCTGGTCAACTTCGAGGGCCAGTGTGCGGCCTGCGCAGGCCCGGCGCCGGCGCGCAGCGCCCGCCCCGTCTAGCCGAGGGACGCGCTTCCGGCGACGGTGCGCGCGCCGTTGACGAGAAAGTCGAGGACGGCCATGCGCACGAACACGCCGTGCGAAACTTGCTGGGCGTAGCGCCAGCCGGGGAAGTTGAAGACGTCTTCGGTCAACTCGACGCCGCGGTTGTAGGGGCCGGGGTGCATGACGATTGCGTGGTTTCCGAGCGCTCGAAGGCGCTTGGCGTCGAGACGGTAGTTGCGCGCATAGTCGTCGAGCGAAGGGAGCACGGCGGAGGCGATGCGTTCGCGCTGGATGCGCAACAGCATCAGCGCGTCGACGTGCGGTAGAATCGCATCGAGGTCGCGTTCGATGCGGACGCCTTGGCGCAGCATCGCATCGGGGAGCAGCGTGTAAGGACCGACGAGCGTGACCTCGGCGCCGAGCGCGAGCAGGCCGATGATGTTCGAACGCGCGACCCGGCTGTGCAAGATGTCGCCGACCAGTGCGACCCGCAGGCCTTTGATCTTGCCGAATTCCGTTTGCAGCGTGAGCAGGTCGAGCAGCGCCTGTGTCGGGTGCGCGTGGCGGCCGTCGCCCGCGTTGATGACGTGCCCCTCGAACGATTCTGCGAGCCGGTAGGGAAAGCCGGACTCCGGATGTCTCGTGACGATGACGCGCACGCCCATCGCGGCCAGCGTGATCGCGGTGTCGGCGATCGTTTCGCCTTTGCCCAGGCTCGACGATCCCGGCGGCAGCGCGACGACATCGGCGCCGACGCGCTGCTCGGCGATGGCGAACGAGGTGAACGTGCGGGTGCTGGCTTCGAAGAACAAGTTGACGACGCAGACGTCGCGCAGCAGATCGCGCGCGGGGAGTTCGTCGTGAAAATGGCGGGCTCGCTCGAGGACGTAGCCGATCTCGCCGCTCGAAAGGTCGTCGAGGTCGAGGAGGCTACGGCCCCGCATCTGCCTCGCTGCGGATCACGACGCGGTCATCTTCGGAGTACGTCTTGGAGAGGTACACGTCGATGTGCTCGCGCCGGCTGGTCGGAATCGTGCGGCCGACGAAATCCCCTTGCACCGGCAATTCGCGCAGGCCGCGGTCGACCAGCACGGCCAACCGGATCACCCGCGGCCGGCCCAGATCCGTCACGGCGTCGAGCGCCGAACGAACGGTGCGGCCGGTGAACAGCACGTCGTCGACGACGACCACGACTTTGCCGGCCAGGTCTTCGTGAATTTCGGATTCGGGAATCGCGCGGGCCACGTCGTCGTCGCGGTACAGGTTGATGTTCAGAAAGCCGAGGCCGGGGCGCACGCCGCTGATCTCTTCCATCTTCGCGGCTAGCCGGCGCGAGAGTTGCTCGCCGCCGCGGCGGATACCGATCAGCACGACGCCGGTTTGCGCTTCGTCGGGCTCGAGGATCTGGTGCGCGATGCGCGCGATGATGCGGTCGATCTGCCGAGCCGACATCAACGTCCGGTCGCGCGACACCTCGAGCGCGCTCCTCATCGACCGTCCTCCACGCCTAGCGCTTCGAGCCCGCCGCGTGCGCGGGCGCGTTCGGCTTCGTATGCCGCCAACTTGTCGCGATTCTTCGCAACGGCTTCGGGCGACGCCTTGCTCGTAAAGGCACCGTTGGCCAGCATCTTCTCGAGCCGCTCGACCTCGGCATCCAGCCGGGCGATCTCCTTGCGGTACCGTTCGCGCAGTAGGCCGGCGGGGGCACGTGGGGCGGCCGCTAGGAGCGGGTCGCCGGCGACGCCGTCGCTTGCAAGCGCGGGCGTGTCGACCAGGGTCGCGTGTGCGTGCAGCGCTAGCAGCGCGCGGGCGTCGGGGTCGAGGTTCGGCGGGACGTCGATCGTCATCTTCTCGCGCGGCGCGAGGCCCAGATCGGCGCGCACGTCGCGGACCTTTCCGACCACGGTTTTCAGGGCTTCGTAGCGCGCTCGCGCTTCCTGATCGACGGGGATTTCCTCGGGGTCGGGCCAGGATGCGGTCACGATCGTCTTGCCGTCGTGCGGCAGCGCTTGCCAGATCTCTTCGGTTACGAACGGAGCAATCGGGTGCAGCAGGCGGGCGATCGTATTCAGTGCGAACGACAGCACGGCGGCGCGGCTCGGCGTTTGAACCTTCGTGGCTTCGATGTACCAGTCGCAGTACTGATACCACGCAAAGTCGAGCAGCGCGTCGGCGGCGACGCCGAACTCGTACCGGTCGAAGGCTTCGGTGACGCGTACGACCGTGCGATGCAGCTCGGTGAGAATCCAGCGGTCGGCAAGCGACAGCTGATCTTGCGGCGGCAGCTGGTTGGCGCGCGGCAACCCCTCGGGCAGCGAACGAACGTAGCGCAGCGCGTTCCATATCTTGTTGTTGAATTCGCGTGCCTTCTCGACGAAGCGCTCGTCGAAGCGCAGCTCCTGGGACTCGAGCCGCATCTGGCGCACGATGCCGAAGCGCGTCGCGTCGGCGCCGTACTTGGCCACGAGATCGATCGGGTCGATCACGTTGCCCTCGCTTTTCGACATCTTGCGGCCCTTGTCGTCGAACACGAGCGGGGTGATGAACACGTCGCGAAATGGAATGTCGCCGGCGAACTTCAAGCCCAGCATCACCATCCGCGCCACCCAAAGGAAAATGATCTCGCGCGCCGTGATCATCACTTGATTGGGATACCAGTGTTCGAGTTCGGGCGTCTTGTCGGGCCAGCCGAGAATCGAGAACGGCCAGAGGCCGCTCGAGAACCAGGTGTCGAGCGTGTCGGGGTCGCGGGTGAGATCGGTCGTTTGATAGGTCGCTTGCGCGATGCGGAGCGCTTCTTCTTCGGTTTCGGCGACGATTGGTTCGCCCGAGGGGACGTACCAAACCGGCAAGCGGTGACCCCACCAAACCTGTCGCGAGACGTTCCAATCGCGGATGTTCTCGAGCCAGCTCTCGTAGGTGCGGCCGAAGCGTTCGGGCACGAAGCGAATGCGGCCGCTTCGATAGGCCTCGAGCGCCGGCGCGGCGAGGGTTTGCATCTTGCAGAACCACTGCAGTGAAAGCAACGGTTCGACGATCGCACCGCTGCGCGAACTGATCGGCACGGCGTGACGGCGCGGGGTGACGGATACGAGCGCGCCGGCGGCTTCGAGGTCACGCACGACGGCCTTGCGCGCTTCGAAGCGGTCGAGGCCCCGGTAGGCGGGCGGCGCTTCCTCGGTCATTTTTCCGTCGAAGCCGATCACCGTCGGCATCGGCAGGCCGTGGCGTTCGCCGATTTGGTTGTCGAGCGCATCGTGCGCCGGCGTCACCTTCACCGCGCCGGTTCCGAAGTCGCGCTCGACGGCGGAATCCGCGACGATCGGTATCGCTCGGCCGACGAGAGGCAGGACGACGCTCTTCCCGACGAGCGCGGCGTAACGTTCGTCGCTAGGATGAACGGCGACCGCCGTATCGCCGAGCATCGTCTCGGGGCGCGTCGTCGCGACTTCGATCGAGAACGAACCGTCGGGGGCCGCGTAACGGATCTGCCAGAGGAAGCCGTCGCGTTCTTCGTCGTCGACTTCGGCGTCCGAAAGCGTCGACTGCGATTCCGGATCCCAATTCACGAGCCGAGTCCCGCGGTAGATCAGGCCTTCGCGATAGAGGCTGACGAAAACTTTGACGACCGCGGCGGAGAGCCCGGGGTCGAGCGTGAAGCGGTCGCGGTCCCAATCCGGGCCGAAGCCGAGCGTGCGAAACTGCGACTGAATCGCGAAGCCGTAATCGTCGCGCCACTTCCACGCCCGTTCGAGGTACTTCTCGCGGCCGAGGAGGTCGCGCGTCAGGCCTTCTTTCGCGAGTTCCCGCACCAGGACGGCTTCGGTTGCAATCGCGGCGTGATCTTGCCCCGGCAGCCAATCCGCGTTATCACCGAGCATTCGATGGTAGCGCGTGAGGATATCCATCGGCGTGAAGGTCGAGGCCGTGCCGAGGTGCGCTCGGCCGGTGATGTTCGGCGGCGGCATCGAGATGATGAACGGCGGGCGCGCCGGGTCGGGCTCGTCGTGAAAGACCCGTGCGGCCAGCCACTCGGCGTAACGCCGCGCCTCGACGGCGCTGGGGTCATAGGTCTTTGCGAGTTCATCGGTACGCGGTTCGGTCTGCACGACCAAGCGGAGTTAGGGCCGGCGCGCCGCGGCCCCTACCGCGCGCTGACGGTCGCGCGATACAGCCCGAGGTACGGGAACGCGCACGATCGCGCCGTCGCCGCTTCGAGGGCGCGCTGCAACCGGCGCGAGAACGACGAGGCCGGGTACGCCCTCGCGAAGGCGCGTGCGGCTTGCAAGTCGCGCTCGTCGCTGGTCATGCCGTAGCGCTCGAGGCCGGCGATCGCCGCACGCCAGACGAGTCCGCGCCCCTTCCACGCCTCGGCGGCTCGGCCAAACAGATCGACCGCCAGCGCAAACCGCTCGTCGGCCTTGGCTAGGCACGCATCGCGAAAGGTCTCGAACAGCAGGCGCGCCGGATCGCGCAGCGTCGCGCAGTTCGGCGACAGCTGCAGGATACGCGCCTCGTAGCCGAGCGCTATCTCGCGCGGGAGCGTGGGTTCGAAGGGAGCCAGCAAGACGCTCAGCGAGGCGAGGTAGAGCACCTCGTGCTCGGCGGTCTCGCGCCAATTGATGTCGAGCGCGAGCGAAACCGCGAAGCGGCACTCGTCGTAAAATGCGGACCGGTCCGGCCAGTCTTCGAGCAGGAGGGCCTGGACGCGGTCGTCCAGACGGGCCGCAAGCGAGGGCGCCGTCCGCGCGCGCAGTGCTTCAATTCCCTCGGACGAGCCGAACAGCCGCTGGTTGTTCAGCAGCGCCTGTCTCACGTACGCTTCGCTTAGCTCCAGGTGCGGCGACCATGACGTGCCGGTCGCGCGCTTCAGCACGTGCTCGCGCGATTGGAGCGCGGGCGATTCCGAAATGCTGCCCGACAAGAGTGCGAGCAACTGCGCCTCGAGGAAGCGGTCGCGCCGGCGCGCCTTCTCGGCCGCGACCAAAGCCTTCAAGAAGCAAAGCTCCGCGGCCGGCGCGTCGTTGTCGAGTTCGCAGTGCCGGCCTTCGTGTTGGAAGATCCGCGCCCGCAGATGGGCGAGTTCGAATTGGTACGGCATGCGCGTCTCGACTTCGGCTGCAGACGCTGCGCTCGCGCTGAGCGCCGCGATCGCCGCGCGCGAACCCTCGACCTCACCGGCCAACAGCGCGAGCAGGGCCGCGGTAAAGGCGCAGTGCAGCTTCAGCAGTGGATCCGAGCTGCGCTTCGCGATCGCTCCGGCCGGCGCCAACGTTTCGCGCGCCAGCTCCGCGTCGCCAAGCGAGGCGTACGCGACCGCGGCGCAGCAGGCGAGCCCGGTCGCTTCCGCCGCCTGGTAAGCGGCGAGCGGGCGCCGGTCGTATTCAGCGAGGACGCGTTCGAACCGTTCGAGCCGCAGCCACACCCGGGCGCGCATAACGGCGCAGCCGGGCGCATCGACGTTGTGGAGCAACGCCAAAGCACGATCGTTGTCGGCGTGCCAAACGGCCGCGAACGCTTCGTTCGTCACGCCCGAATCCAGCGGTTTTCTCGTCAGCATGGGCGCCCGTTTTCTCGGCGGAAAAACGTGCGAGGGGTCCGTCGCCTTTGGCCATTGCCCGGCATCCCCCTACTGTTCTGCGCGCGCGCCCGTGTCAGTAACCTGGGGGACTTCGCTCTGGCATGCGAAAGCCTAGACGGTCGTGACCCTTCAGCGCACCGCCGTCCCGGTCGTGTTTTCTTCGGCGCTTCTGGCCGCGTGCAGCGGCGGGGGAGGCGGAGGCGCGCCGGCACCCGATCCGCCGGGACACGATCCGACGGCGACCCCAACGGCGACACCGGCGTCGAGCCCCGGTCCCTGCCCGGCGCCGAGTCCGACCGGCGCGAACGCCGCACTGGTTGCCGTATCCGCCTCGACGAACGCTCACGCCTTCGCGATCGTGTTGCAGAACAACGGCAGCGCCTGCCTTTCGCAAGATGGCATTTACGCCATGGCGACGGCTTCCGGCCTCGACAGCGCGCAATTCTTCAGCGACCTCAATGCAAGCTCACCGCTTGCCAACGTCGCGACCGATGCCGGCTGCCCGAAGAGCGTGTCGTTCGGCACGACGACCGAACTGACGTATGAGGGATCGACCTCGGGCGATGTGAGCTGCGCGCCGAGTCCAGCCTCGCCGGCAGCCAGCCTGTACAACGACACCCTAAAGATCGAGAACGACATCTCCGCCAGCGTCGGGGGATTCAATCACTAGCTATGCTTCACGCTATCGCCTTATCCGTCGCGATGACCGCCCCACCCGCGCTAGCCGGGGCCCAGATGCAGATCGATGCCGTCGTCCTCAAGGTGGACCGGCCGCACCACCGCGCGACGATCAGGTACGCGGCGCTCGACACGGCTCCGGCCGGGACACGGATCGTCGCCGTCGCCGACGCTGCGGCCCTCAAGACGATGTGGGTCGGCGAATCCATTCACGCGATCGCCGATACCAGCCGCACGCCGTGGATTCTCTTCCGCATCGTCAAGACCTGAAGGCAGCGCGCCGGGCGACGACGCGTTGCCAAGGACAGTTACCGCCGGTCCAGGAACCGATGCTTTGCCATGTGGCGCAGCGCTCTGGGGTAGTGGTTTGATTCCAACCGAAGCCGTCGCTGCTTCTCAGTCAGGTAGCGCGCCCACCGGTACGGTAACGTTCCTGTTCACCGACATCGAAGGCAGCACGCAGCGCTGGGAACTCGATCGGCGCGCGATGGCGCAGGCGGTCGCTCGCCACGATGTGCTCCTACGGGAAGCGCTCGAGCGCGGCGGCGGTTTCGTCTTCAAGACCGTCGGCGACGCCTTTTGCGTCGCGTTCGCGACGGGGCCGGCAGCGATCGCGGCCGCGCTCCAAGCGCAGCGGGCGCTCGACGCCGAGCAATGGGATGCGGTCGAGGGCCTGCCCGTCCGCATGGCCTTGCATACCGGCAATGCGGACGAGCGCGACGGCGACTATTTCGGCCCGACGGTCAACCGCGTCGCGCGCTTGTTGTCGATCGCCCATGGCGGTCAGGTCGTCGTTTCGGGCGTTACGGCCGATCTGGTTCAAGGGCAGTTGCCCGAGCAGGCCGCGCTGCGCGACCTCGGTCAGCATCGTCTGCGTGACCTAGCGTATCCGGAGCAAGTCTACCAACTTGTCGCGCCCGGTTTGCGCTCCGATTTCCCGCCGCCCAAGTCGCTCGACACGTACCGCCACAACCTGCCGCAGCAGCTGTCGAGTTTCGTTGGTCGCGAGGCCGAGGTCTCGGAGATCGAAGCGCAACTCGAGAGCACGCGCCTCGTAACTCTGGTTGGAACGGGCGGTGTCGGGAAGACCCGCACCTCGCTACAGGTCGGCGCCGACGTGCTCGAGCAGTATCCGGACGGCGTCTGGTTCGTGGAGCTTGCTCCCGTTCGCGATCTCGGCTCGATCGAGGGGCTGCTGGCCTCAATCCTCGGGGTGGAGTCCACCTCGGGCGCCACGGTTCGCCAAGCGCTCATCGCGTCGTTGCGCGGGAAGCGGGCCTTGCTTGTTTTCGACAATTGCGAGCACGTCGTTCGCGATGCGGCTCAGCTGATCGAAGCATTGCTGGTCGCGATTCCAACCTTGCGCGTGCTCGCGAGCAGCCGTGAAGGCCTCGGCATCGCCGGCGAAAGTATCTATCGGATGCCCTCGCTGGGGGTGCCGCCGGCCGGAGCGCCGCTCGCGCTCGAGGACGCATCACGGTACAGCGCGCTGACCTTATTCGAGAGCCGCGCTCAAGCTCACGTTCGAGAGTTCGCGCTTGACGGCGCGAACATCGAAACGGTCGCGGAGTTGTGCCGCCGTCTCGATGGCATCGCGCTCGCGATCGAACTCGCGGCGCCGCGCATAAAATTTCTGAGCCCAAGGGCGCTGCTCGATCATCTCGACGAGCGCTTTCGGATACTGACCGGCGGCAGCCGGACGGCGTTGCCGCGGCAGCAAACGATGCGCGCCCTGATCGACTGGAGCTACGATTTGTTGACCGAGGGCGAGCGCCAGCTGTTCCGGCGCCTTTCGGTCTTCGTGGGCGGCTGGACGCTCGACGGTGCGACGGCAGTCTGCACGGATGACGCGCTCGCTGAATGGGACGTCATCGACCTGCTCGGGTCGCTGGTCGATAAGTCGCTCGTCGTCGTCGAGATCAGCGCCGAGGATCAGCGCTATCGCATGCTCGAATCGACCCGGCAGTACGCGCGCGAAAAACTCGAGGGTGGCGGCGAACCTTTCCTGTTCGCACGCCGGCATGCGGAATGGATTGAAGCGCGAGCCGCAGAGTTCGATCGGCGCTATTACACAACCGCCAAGGTTCCCGCGATACGCTTCCTCGAGGCCGAACTCGACAACGTGCGCGCGGCCCTCACCTGGACGCTCGTCCAAGAGAACGACAGCGACCTCGGCGCGCGCATCGCCGCGCTCTCGTACAACCTGTTCAACGATCTCGGCCAGCCGCTCGAAGGCCGGCGCTGGCTCACGCTGGCGGAAGACGCGCAGCCGAGCGATGAAAACGTGTTGGGCCTTCTGGCGCTCGGTCTGCGGACACTCAACAACAATGCTGACGAGCGCGATACGCGCGAGCGCTTGACGCGCGCGGTGGCGCTCCTTCGCGCCGGCGGAGGCTACCATTATAGCGAGGCACTCGCTCAACTTGCCGTTACGACCTATCGAAGTGGCGATGCTACCCGGGCTGAAGCGCTCGCCGATGAAGCCATCGAAGTCGCGCGCGGTCTCGGGAATGGCATCCCTCTAGGGAACGCACTCCAGAGGTCCTCGATCGGCTACCTGATTCCGGGCAGCCATCTAAGCGCCGAGATCGCGCTCAAGCGCGACCAGGAGGCGCTGCGCCTCTTTCGAGCGGCAGCCGATGCTCGGCGGTCGCTTCACGTCCTTTTGTGGATCGCCGAGCTGGAGTTCACGCTCGATCCGGCGCGTGCGGTTAAGCGCGGCCGGGAAGTCGTGGCAGGCGTGCGGGCCCAGCCGGATATTCCGCGCATGAGCGCCATCAGCGTTTTCTCCAATGTGTCGCAATATTTCGTGCTCGCCGGAATGAACGACGATGGCGTGGCCCTGGCCGGCGAATCGCTCGCTCTGGCTCGCTCCGCCAACCTCGATGTCGAGGCGATTCGCCCCATGCTTCCAATCACGCTGGCCGCGGCGCAGCTCGGCGAGCTGCAGCCCGCCGCGCGTCTGTTCGGCTTTGTCGCGGAGCAATTCGCGGCGCACGACATGGCGATGGATGCGCCGGAACGCGCGATCTTCGCACGGCTTTC
>Ga0302314_10017262_pt1 | contig 12115 bp, 11 predicted proteins | sample III_Palsa_N2_3_FD_200533 | JGI IMG/M metagenome (GOLD analysis project Ga0302314, IMG submission 200533) | Peat permafrost microbial communities from Stordalen Mire near Abisko, Sweden - III_Palsa_N2_3 | ecosystem: Environmental > Terrestrial > Soil > Palsa > Peat permafrost | place: Sweden...
CACCGGCGTGTCCAGTCGCGGCGTGGTCTACGGGCCGATGGCGGAAGTGGTCTATAACAGCCTGCAATATCTGAACGACGACGATACCCGCGCGATGGCCGTCTACCTCAAGAGTCTCGCGCAGGGCACATCACCGGAAAAGCCGGCGGCGCCATTGCCTTCGGCTGAGAGCAGCCTGCTGCTCTCTTTCGGCAAGCCGATCTACGATCGGGAATGCGCCGGTTGCCATGGCGCTACCGGTCTCGGCATGCCGCCGCATTATCCGCCGCTGGCCGGCAACCCGTCGATCCAGATGGTTTCTGCCGTTAACGCCATCCGGATGGTGCTCAATGGCGGCTATCCGCCCGGCACGGCCGGAGATCCGAGACCGTACGGCATGCCGCCCTTTGCGCAGCGGCTGTCCGACGACGAGATCGCCGCCGTCGTGACCTACATCCGGACCGCCTGGGGCAATCGCGGCGAACCCGTTTCGGCGCGGCAGGCCAACGAACTGCGCGCGGCGACGCTGAACTGAGGCATGCCATGATCAACTCCTCCCTACCGCAGGCGACGACATTGGGCGCCGAAGACGAACGCGTCGCGGTCATCGTCCGCTCGGGTCCAGGCGGCGCCCTCGTCGTCGCCGGAATCGCAACGGCGGTCGTGATCGCGTTGTGGTTTGCGTTCTATCTGTTGGTGTTCCTGCCACGGAGCGCTTGATCATGACGACCGAGAGCGATCCTCAACTTGGCGAAGCCGTCGCGGCCCGGATCGAGCGGCGATGGGCGACCTTGTCGATCGTGATCGTCGGCGTGCTGGTCGGCATGGCGATCTTCATCGGCATCGACCATGCGACGATGCCGCAAGGCCATGTCGAGACCGCCGATCCCAAGACGCTGCATCTCGCCGGCGAATTCATCGAAAGCAATCTTGGTAGCGCGCTGGAGGCGGACGGCTCGGTCACCGTGCGCGCGATCGGTCAGCAATATTCATTCACGCCGCAATGCATCGTGGTGCCGTCGGAGACGCCGGTGACGTTGCGTGCGACCAGTGCCGATGTGGTGCATGGCCTCTTGATCGAAGGCACCAACATCAACACCATGCTGGTACCGGGTTACGTTTCGGAGTTGCCGGTCCAATTCAAGGCGCCGGGCGAGCACATGATGCCGTGCCAGGAATTTTGCGGGGTCGGGCATCAGGGGATGTGGGGCAAGGTCAAGGTCGTCGACAAGACGACCTTCCTCGGCATGGTGGCGTCGCGACGGAGGCTGAGCTGTGTTGATTAACAAGCGGCTGATCCTGGCGCATTTCTGGCTCGCCTTTGTGGTGTTCGGCGTGGCGTTGGTACTGGGCGCCTGGCAGATGTTCGTGCGCAGCCCGCTCAACGCCTGGCATTTCAATCCGGAATTGTATTATCGCTCGGTCACTGCGCACGGCTCGGCGATGGGCTATGTGTTTCCGACCCTGATCGCGATGGGTTTTGGTTACGCCATCACCGAATCCGCGCTCGAAAAGCCGCTGGTCGGAACGCGCTGGGCCTGGGCCGGTTTTGCGCTGGTCGCGGTCGGCGCCGTGGTTGCGATGATCCCGGTCTCGATGGGCCTCGCCTCGGTGCTCTACACGTTCTATCCGCCGATGATCGCCAATCCCTTCTATTATATCGGCGTCGTGATGGTCGTGGTCGGCTCATGGATATGGGTCGCGCTGATGTCGATCAATCTGACGATCTGGAAGCGCGAGAACCCGGAACGGCCGGTGCCGCTGGCGATGTTCGCCAATGTCGCGGGCTCCTATCTCTGGGGCTGGACCGCGGTCGGCGCCGCGCTCGAGATCATTTTCCTGATTCTGCCGGTGGCGCTCGGCCTCAAATCCACCATCGATGCCGGGCTTGCCCGCGTGTTCTTCTCCTGGACGCTGCATGCGATCGTCTATTTCTGGCTGATCCCGACCTATATCGCCTACTACACGATTTTCCCGCGCGCGATCGGAGGACGGCTCTACAGCGACGCCATGGCGCGGATTACCTTCATCCTGTTCGTGGTGGTGGCAATGCCGATCGGCATGCATCATCTGTTTGCCGATCCGCAAGTCGGTGCCGGATTCAAGTTCATGCATTCGGTGTTCACCGGCCTTGTCGCGCTCCCGACCTTGCTGACGGTATTCACCATCTGCGCGTCCGCCGAGATCGCCAGCCGCCTGCGTGGCGGCAGCGGTGCGTTCGGATGGGTGAGGGCGTTGCCCTGGCAAAACCCGATCATGCTCGCGACCGCGCTTTCGCTGGTCATGCTCGGCTTCGGCGGCGCCGGCGGTCTGATCAACATGAGCTATCAGCTCGATACCAGCATCCATAATACGCAGTGGATCACCGGGCATTTCCATCTGATCTTCGGTGGTGCGATCGTGATCATGTATTTCGCGATCGCCTATGATCTGTGGCCGCACCTGACCGGTCGGGCGCTGGAAAATTTCGGCCTGATGCGTGCCCAGCTCTGGCTGTGGTTCATCGGCATGATCGTGACCACCTTTCCGTGGCACTATGTCGGCATTCTCGGCATGCCGCGCCGCATGGCATTTTACGATTACGCCAATCCCGCGATCTCGCCGCAGGCATTTTCGGTGGCGATATCGGCGGTCGGCGGCTTGATCCTGCTGATTTCGGGCGCTTTGTTTTTCGTTGTGCTGATCCGGGGCCAGATGGCCCAACGCAGCGAGGCGGGCGCCTATCGCTTCAGCGTGCCGGTTCATTTGCCCGCGAGGATCCCGGTGGCGCTGAACAGCTTTGGGCTATGGCTCGCGCTGATGGTCGGCCTCACGGTGGTGAATTACGGTTATCCGATCGCCCAGCTTCTGGTGCTGAAGGAAGCCAGCGTGCCCGCGGTCTATGTCGGAGCCAGCCGATGAGCGAGCAGAAGCTGTTCTCGTTTCGCAATCCGTGGTTCGGCGCCAGCGTCGGCGTCACCGGGGCGATCGTCGTGCTGGCGGCACTGGCCGGTTTGATCTGGCTGCCATTGCTTCAGCCCGACCTCAAGATTAGCGGCATCTGGGACGCCATCTGCAGCGCGGCCGGGGTGCCGCGCACGGTGCCGCAGTCCGGCACCCAGCAACCGGATTTCAAGACCTCCAATGTCGTGATGACATCGGAGATGCTGACGCACCCGGATCAGGTGTCGATCGGGCGAGGCGCGACCCTGGCGCAGCGTTGCGCGATCTGCCATGGGCCGCAGGGCGTCAGCGACGCCAACTCGCCAAACCTTGCGGGGCAATATGCCGCCGTGACCTACAAGGAGTTGAATGATTTCAAGGCGGGTGCGCGGGTCAATACCGTGATGAGTCCGTTTGCCGCGAACATGAGCAATCAGGATATGCTGGATCTCGCGGCCTATTATTCCTTCCTGCCGCGGGTGCCCTCGAGCCGTTTGAACGGCAGCGCATCGGCACCGCAGATCGTGATTACCGGCGCACCGATGCGCAATATCGCGCCCTGCGGCGCATGCCATGGCGACATCGACAACAAGGCCGGTAGCCCGTGGCTCGGCGGGCAGTCTGCCGTCTATATCAAGGCGCAATTGAAGGCGTTTGCGTCGGGCGGCCGTCGCAACGACATCAGCCAGCAGATGCGCAATATCGCGCGGCAAATGACGGCGGAAGAAATCGACGCCGCCGCCCTCTATTATGAAGCGCAGCCCTGACCGTCGGGGCGCTCCGTCTTAACCCGCCCTTAACCATAGATGTCCCAATGTGACAGCGGCATGAGCGCCCTTTTGGGAGAAAGGCGCGCGAATAGGCCAGGCGGGCGTTTCGCGGGGAGCGGGGCACCAACAGATGACGGTCGACAGCTCAAGCGCCACGGCAACGGCAGGTGTCGCCTCGTCGCGCGCGCAAATTGCCGGCGCGATCAAGCAGGCCGCCAACACCACCGGCACCAGCTTCCAATATCTGCTGACCACCGCGAAAATGGAATCCGACTTCAATCCGAAGGCGGCGGCTTCGACGTCGTCGGCGGCCGGGCTGTTTCAATTCATCGGCCAAACCTGGCTCGGCACCGTGAAGGAAGCCGGCGCTGCGCTCGGCTACGGCCAGTATTCCGACGCCATCACCAAATCTTCCTCCGGCGATTACTCGGTCAGCGATCCCGCCAAAAAAACCGCGATCCTGAAGCTGCGGGACGATCCCGCCGCCAGTTCGGCGATGGCCGGCGTTCTGACCCGCTCCAACAGTTTCAAGCTCACCGGCCAGATCGGTCGCCGCCCGACCGACAGCGAACTTTACATGGCGCATTTCATGGGCGTCGGCGGAGCGGCCAAGCTGATCACGAATGCCGAGGACAATCCGCAGGCGTCCGGCGCGAGGATGTTTCCGAACGCCGCGGCGGCCAACCATTCGATCTTCTATGACAGCACGGGGCGCGCGCGCAGCGTCTCCGACGTCTACTCGGTGCTGACATCGCGCTACGCCAGCGCCGCCAATTCGTCGGCGACGCGCACCGCGATGGCCGCGGTGGGGGACACACCCGCAACCGCAGCCGTTGCGAGCGCGGCGCCGTTCTCCACGCCGATCGACAACGCCGCCTATCTCTCGAGTTTCCCAAGTGCGAACCCAAGTGCGACGTCGACGAGCCCGGTCACGGTGGCATCGGCGTCGGCATCGTCCACAGCCGATGGCTCGGCGGCGGGGGATACCAGCTTCCGCTCGTTGTTCCAGGCCGGCGATCGGTCACAACCGGTTTCGCCCGCGGTTCACAAATTGTGGGGTGAATCTTCATCGCTGGCATCGGTCGCAAGCGCCGCGACGGCGGGCCAGACTTCCAACGTCAGCGCGCCGCAAGGGCTTGATCTGTTCAGCGACCGCAGCGGCACGTTCAGCAGCTAGCGGCTGCGACACCGAAGCGTTGATTGACGCGCGCCGCTACCCGCACCTTGCGGGGGCAGGTCGGTACCCTTAACAAAACGTCAATAAAACCAGCCTGTTATGGTGAACGCTTTGTTAAGCGTCGTGGTTTATTTTGTATGACAGTGGCACCGCGTCACGGTGTCGTCTCAAGTTGCGTAAGCCGGCAGGGCCATGATCGTTCGGCAGTTCATTAGTTGGGTAAGGACCGCTCCCGCAGGCGAGCGGGCAGAGGCCACGCGAGCTCTGGCGCGGGCCTGGATCATTTCGGATCTGTCCGAAGAGGATCGCGCCGCCGCCGAAGGCGCGCTGCTGATGCTACTGGACGATTCCTCGCCGCTGGTGCGCCAGGCCATGGCCGAAGTATTTGCGCGCAGCAGCGAGGCGCCCGGCGCCATCGTGCAGGCGCTGTCGCTCGACCAGCCGTCGGTGGCGCTTCCGGTGCTCGAACATTCTCCGCTTTTGATCGATGCCGATCTCGTCGACATCATCGCGACCGGCAATTGCGAGATGCAATGCGCGATCGCCCGCCGGGTCAATCTTCCGGCCTCGGTATGTGCTGCGATTGCCGAAGTCGGCAGCGCCTCGGCGGCCCTTGAGCTGATCGAAAACGCCAATGCCGAACTCGCGCCGTTTTCCTGGGACCGCATCGTCGAGCGCCACGGCCATCTCGCCGCGATCCGGGAATCGATGCTGGTGCTGGAAGATTTGCCGGCGGCAACGCGGGTTGCGCTGGTGGCCAAGCTTTCGGATACGCTGGCGCAATTTGTCGTCGCCCGGAATTGGCTGTCTGCGGATCGCGCAGATCGGATCGCCGGCGAGGCGCGTGATCGCTCGACGGTGAACATCGCGGCGCGTTCGCGCGGCGGCGACATGCGCGGGCTGGTGCGGCATCTTCGCGCCACCGGCCAGCTCACCGCCGGGCTGATCCTGCGCGCGCTGCTGTCGGGCAATCTCGAACTGTTCGACCATGCGCTCTCCGAATTGTCCGACTTGCCGCCGGCCCGGGTTTCGGCACTGCTGCACGATCGTGGCGGCGCCAGCCTGCAGGCTTTGCTGGTACGTGCCCGGTTGCCGGAATCGACCTTCGCCGCATTCCGGGTCGCGCTCGAAGTCAGTCATGAAACCGGATTTGTCGACACGCCCGGAGGTACCGCAAGATTGCGGCGCCTGATGGTCGAACGCGTGCTGACGCATTGCGAAACCGGCGGCCAGGCGGCCGAGCCGCTACTGATCCTGCTGCGGCGCTTTGCGACCGAGTCGGCGCGGGAAGAGGCCCGCTTGTTCTGCGACGAACTGACGGCCGACGATGCCATCGCATTGCTGCCGGACGAGCTGATCGCGGCGTAGTTCTCGACACTCATCCTGGCGTCGTCCCCCACGTTCGCGGGAACGACGAAGGCGCTACTCCGTCGGCACGATGCTCGGGGCGAGGATGGCTTCGAGGTGTTCGGGGCGATTGCGGTTGGCGTGCGTGAGATATTCGTCGGCGATACCGCGCAATTGCCGGCTCAGTTCGTTGGCGGTGCTGACCGTGTCGAGCCTCGTGCGTTCTCGCACGATAGCCTGAATGGCATTGATGTGGTGCGCGATCAGTTGCGCCGGCACCTTGCCGAGATCGGGCGCGTGCTCGATGATCCGGCACAGGCTGTCGGCCGCGGCGGCCGCGGAAGGAAAGCCGAACGTGGCGGCGTCGCCCTTGATGTCGTGCGCGGCGCGAAACAGCTCTTCGCAGGTGTCGTCGGTAAACCCGTCCTTGAGAACCGCGGCGTGGGCCGCGGCGAGCCGGTCGCTTTCGATCATCATCCAGTTCTTGAACTCGCCCGACAGATCGGCGAGCGCCTTTTCCGCGCGCGCCACCGGATCGTCGAGATCCTTTTCGGCGACACGCCGCAACACCTTGCGCAACGGATTGGGCTGCGTGATCACGTGATGGTCTGCGAACGTCTCGATCTGCAACGCTGCGGGTTTTTCTTTCGCCATATCGGTTCCTCGCGGTTGGCGCGCTAAATGGGGGTTCGGGCCTTGTCGAGCAGCGAGGGCTGTTGCATCACTTCCATCTCGCCGCCGACCCGGCGCTCGGGACCGATATAGGCGGTGGTGGTGTTGCGCCGGCGATCCGGGCCGAAATAGGTCTTGGTCTTGATGAACGGGCGCGGATTGGCGACGACGTTGAGGATGCGCTGATAGAGTCCCTTGGCCGAGATCGGTTTGGCGAGAAACTCGGTCACGCCGGCGTCGCGCGCCACCGTAACGCGACGCTTCTCGGAATGGCCGGTCAACATGATGATGGGCGCGTAGGGGTTGCCCTTGGATTCCGGCTGCCGGATCATCTGCGACAATTCGAGGCCATCGAAAATCGGCATCGACCAGTCGGTGATGACGATATCCGGAACGTAATGGGTGTACATTTCGAGCGCGGTGGCGCCGTCCTCGGATTCATAGACCTCGCGCGCGCCGAACGAGTGCAGCAACGTGCGCAAAATGCGACGCATATGCGGATTGTCGTCGCACACTAGGAAACGCAGCTTGTTGAAATCGATGCGGAACATGGCGCGGCTCTACAGCACATACCGAACGGCTCGGTATACTCCACGTTAACCATATGCCGCGCGTGTTAACGAATGGTTGCGATCTCGCTTCCCGCTGTCGCCACGAAGGCGAAAACGGCCCGAACCGACGCGATCAATAGCCGAATTGCTCGCTCAAAATGCGCTCTTCAAGGCTGTGGCCCGGGTCGAACAGCATCCGCATCGCGATAGTCTTGTCGGAGAGCACCTCAACGCGGCGGACATCACGCGCCTCGTCGTGGTCGGCCACCGCCGCGACCGGGCGTTTGTCGCCTTCCAGCACCTCGATGACGACGAAGGCGGTGTTGGGGAGCAGGGCGCCGCGCCAGCGCCGGGGACGGAACGCGCTGATCGGCGTCAGCGCCAGCAGGGCGGCGTTGATCGGCAGGATCGGACCCTGCGCCGAGAGATTATAGGCGGTCGATCCCGCTGGCGTCGCCACCAGGATGCCGTCGGCGATCAGCTCCGCCATGCGCTCGCGCTCGTCGATCAAGATCCGCAGCCGCGCGGCCTGATGGGTCTGCCGGAATAACGCGACTTCGTTGATGGCGTGGTGCAGATGCACCCTGCCATGCACGTCGGTGGCGCGCATCAGAAGCGGATGGATCACGGATTCCCGCGCCGCCGCCAGCCGCGCCTGCAAATCAAGCGTGCTGTACTCGTTCATCAGAAAGCCGACGGTGCCGCGATGCATGCCATAGATCGGCTTGCCCGAATGCATGTGTCGATGCAGCGTTTGCAACATCAATCCGTCGCCGCCAAGCGCTACCACGACATCGGCGCCGGCGGGATCATGATTGCCGTACATTTCCACCAGTTGCGCCAGCGCCTGCTGCGCTTCGGGGCTCGCGCTCGCGACAAAGGCGATCCGGTCGTATCGCTTGGGGCTGGTCATGGGATCGTGAACTCATACTGGCGCTGACGGAGCGGTGCGCCGGGGTCGTCTATACGACCTCTGCCGTCTTTGTCGAGATGGGCTCAGGATGAGCTTGCGAAGGATGTTAACTTGTCGCAGTTTTGCGGCTGGAAATGCGGCCATTTTCAACGGACCGCAGCCAACCGGCAAGAGACTGGCAAGAAACAGGCAGGAAACGGGCGAGAGACTGGGAAGGCACCGACATGACCACATCTTTCGCGGCTCCTCGCGATCTGCGCCTCGTGCTCGCGGCTTTGGCGTTGGCTTGGGCCGCAGGGGCCCACGCCCAGGACGCGCCACCATCCGAGCCGCAACCGGCAGCAACCGCGTCGGGCCAGAAGCCAGGCGACCAGAAACCGGGCGAAAAGGGTGGCCGTGCCACGACGCCGGCCTCGCCAGCCACAGCCGAACAACATCGCCTGCCGCCGGATTCCACCACCAAGCAAACCCTGGCGCTTCCCGGACGCACGCTTACCTTCGCCGCCACCGCCGGCTCGATCCGCCTGTTCGACGACAAGGGCGAACCGCAGGCCGACATTGCCTATACCGCCTATCAGCTGGATGGCGCCGATCGGGTCACACGTCCCGTGACATTCCTTTTCAACGGCGGGCCGGGGGCTGCCTCGGCCTATCTGCAACTCGGCAATGCCGGACCCTGGCGGCTGCCGATATCAGGTGATGCGGCGGTGTCCTCCGCGTCGCCCGATCTTCAGCCCAATGCCGAGACCTGGCTCGACTTCACCGATCTCGTGTTCATCGATCCCGTCGGCACCGGCTACAGCCGTTTCGTCGCCACCGGCGAGGACGTGCGCAAGCATTTTTTCTCGATCGAGGGCGATGCCAATTCGATCGCGGTGACGATCCGGCGCTGGCTCGAAAAGTCCGGCCGCTTGCTGTCGCCCAAATTCGTTGCGGGGGAAAGCTATGGCGGTATCCGCGGGCCGAAGATCGTCCGCGAGCTGCAGATGAACCAGGGCGTCGGCGTGAAGGGGCTCATCCTCATCTCTCCGGTGCTCGACTTCCGGGAGTTTACCGGCTCAAGCCTTCTGCAATACGTCGCGAGCCTGCCCACCATGGCGGCGGTCGCGCGCGAGGCGAAAGGTCCGGTCACCCGCGCCGACGTGGCCGATGTCGAACGCTATGCGCGAGGCGACTTCCTGGCCGACCTCATCAAGGGCATCGCCGATACCGAAGCCACGACGCGGCTTTCCGACAAGGTAGCGATGCTAACGGGGATCGACCAGGCGGTGAGCCGCAGGCTGGCCGGACGCTTCGACGGCATCGAGTTTCGCCGCGAATTCGACCGGCGCGATGGCAAGGTGGCGGGACGCTATGACGCGTCGGTCATGGGCTTCGATCCTTTTCCGGATTCGAGCTTCTATCGTTTCAACGATCCGTCCGGCGAACCTTTGACCGCGCCGCTGACCAGTGCGGCGGTCGATCTCACCACGGGTAAACTCAACTGGCGGCCGGACGGCTCCTACCAGCTCATCAACGGCGCGGTGGAGAAGGGCTGGAATTTCGGCAACGGCATTAATCCGCCTGAGTCGATTTCCCAACTGAGACAGATTCTCGCGCTCGACCCCCAGCTGAAGCTGCTGGTGGGGCACGGCCTGTTCGATCTCGCTACGCCGTATTTCGGCACGAAAATGGAGCTCGATCAGATGCCGACGTTTGGCTCTCCTGAGCGCGTCAAGCTCGTGGTCTATCCCGGCGGGCACATGTTCTATTCGCGTGACGCCTCGCGCCAGGCGTTCCGAACCGAAGTGCAGGCGCTGATGAAGTAAGGCGCCAGAGCCAAATCGGTTCTGATTCAATCTGCGTAAACTTGATTGCGGCGCGAACCGGCCGCCACGGAGCCTGTCATCGGGCGCGCATTCGCGCGACCCATTGGCTCGAAAACGCTATGGCGAAAATCGCGCGCAGGCGGCGCGCCGATCGCGGAAAATTTCAGCTGACAGGGCGGCGCTTGCGGGGCGCGTATCGGCGCTCGATCTCCAAAGCGATGTTTTTTTCCGGTTTCAGATTGGCGCCGGCAAGCCAGATGTCGGTGACCTTGCCGGCCTTGTTGCGGGACCGGCGCACGCCTTCACCATGGCTGCCGTATCCGCCCGCCAATGATATCTTGCCGGTGTCGCGGCCGGTGACCTCGATTTCCGACGTATCCATGAATGGATTAATGGCGTGGGGATTGGCCGCGATCACGAGATTTCCGATCGGCACCAGATCGACCGCGCCCCACTGGCTCCACCAGCGGCCGGTCCAGTCACGAACGCGCCGCGTTGGCGCGCCGCGTACCGCGAAAGCGCGCAGGATGTGCATGGCGCCATCAACCCAAAGTCCGGCCCAGCCATCGGTTGAATTGGTCAGGATGGTGATCGCGATATCGTGGGCGGGGACGACGCAGGTTCGCGAGATATAGCCCTGGAAGCCACCGGCATGGCCGAACCAGTCCCAGCCGCCGGTGCTGCCGCTCATGATGCCAAGGCCGTAATACCCTTCCAGGCTCGCATGCGGATTGCGCCAATGCTTTCGGATCATCTCCCTGCGGCTGGCAGCGGAGAGCATGCTACGTTTCGCGTTGGGCGCCAGTTGCGCGAAGAACGTGGCGACGTCGGCCGCCGTGCTGACGAAACCGGCGGCCGCCGCCATGGCGTGTGCTGAATTATCACCGGGAATGACGAGGCGCCGGCCGAGCGGAAGCCGTGGCGTGTGGCCGCGGGCGAACGGAGCGGCCCTGGCGAGCGGCATGTCGGGCACGGTCTCGCGCAGGCCGATGGCCGCGATGATCTCGCGCGCGATCCAGCCCCGAAAGGGCTCCCCGGTGATCGCCTCGATCACGAGGCCAAGCAATCCGAAGCCGTGGTTGGAATATTTGAGACGGCTGCCGGACTCGATCACGGGAGGCTGCTGGAGATCCGCCATCAGCTCCTTCTGATCAAGGTATGGCCGCCTGTCGATGAATTGTCCGCTGTCGGCGCCATCGCGGGTGAGGCCGCCGCTGTGCGAAAGCAGCTGCACGATCGTGGTTTCCGCGATGCGCGGATGCAGGCCCTTGACATATTGCCCGACGGGATCGTCCAGCCGCAATTTGCGCTGCTCGCGCAGCTTCATGATGGCGGCCGCGGTGAAACTCTTGGAATGCGAGGCGATCCGAAACCGGTGCCGTGGTGTCAGCCTTTCGCCGCTGTCGAGATTGGCATTCCCGAATGCATCTTCAGCGACGACCTTGCCGCGATAGGTCAGAGCGATCATGCAGCCGGGCTGTTGCGACGCACGCACCTGAAATTCGAGCCAGTTGCGGACGTAATCCACCGCGTAAGGCAGCCATGGCTCCATGTGCGCACCAAAATGTCAGGGGAAGCGATCTTGGAAAAGCAGTGTTGGAAAATGCAACGGTCAGCTTTTCGGAGGTTATCCGACAAAACAAAACCGGCACAACCTTTCAGTTGTGCCGGCGGGATTGACTTGAAGGAGATCGGCTTCGAAGCGATCGGGATTGGCCTTGCTCAGTAAACCAGACCGGTGCCGGGCGGCTTTTCCAGAGCGGCGGCGAGCGAGCGATATTCCGCACTGTCGGTGCCGGCCAAGGAAGCGATCTTGTTCAGGTGATACTCGGCCTGTTCGCGATTGCCCTGTTCAAGCTGCCACAGACCGTAATACTGCCAGGTCCGCACGTGGTTCGGATCGGCCTTCAGCGCGCGCTCGTACCAGATCTGCGAGACCTTGTAGTCGCCGAGCTTGCGATAGGAGTAGCCGATCA
>Ga0302314_10017264_pt1 | contig 12113 bp, 11 predicted proteins | sample III_Palsa_N2_3_FD_200533 | JGI IMG/M metagenome (GOLD analysis project Ga0302314, IMG submission 200533) | Peat permafrost microbial communities from Stordalen Mire near Abisko, Sweden - III_Palsa_N2_3 | ecosystem: Environmental > Terrestrial > Soil > Palsa > Peat permafrost | place: Sweden...
CAAATCTCAGCCCGCTGGGCCGCCGAGTAGTAAATGCGACGCCGCTGCTTCATCACCACGCTCCTTCTCCGACGAAAAGTAGCGTGTTGCGGTCACCGATTGAGCCCACCACCCTTAGCGGACATTCGTCCGGTAGAATGCGGCCATGGAATACGCAAACGTGTCTGCGGTCCTGGCGCGCGTTCAGCACGTTGTGCAGTTTGGGCACGCGACGCTGACATCGATCGATCAGAAGGGGTTCTTCGGCGATACGCCCCTTATTGTGGTGGCGAGTTGGAAGGACTTGGCAGCCGCACGTCTGTTGCTAGACGCTGGCGCCAATGTGAACGCCAAAGGCGAAGATGGAGACACCGCCCTTCATCGAGCTGCAGCTTACGACGACGTGGAGCTTGCTAACCTCCTGGTCGAGAGGGGCGCGGCCGTCGCCGAGCAGAATGATTGTGGAGACACCGCCTTAGATGTGGCGGTCCGGGTGGGGAGCGATGGTATTGTGGAGCTATTGAAGGAAACGTGTCCCCCATTTGACCGCTAAGGGTCGATAGCGGTCGTTGGCGCGATGCTGGGGAGCGGGCGTTCGCACGGTTATCGTGGCGGCACATCGATCGCAACGAATACGAGGACGCCTTCAAGGCGAAGCTGCGGAAGGTGGCGACGGCGCCTCGGCCGAGGCCACAACAAAAATCGGAGTAGTCGTCAATGAGTCGGTCGGGCTCACTCACGTACCGCAAGGGACTACTGCTTCTTGGGATTGCGGTCCTGATAGCAGTAGCGTGGGTTGTGTATGGCATCTGGTCCTTTCCGCACAAAACCGGCCTGCAGGCCGAACGGGACGCCATGCTATCGGTCGTTCCTATCGCTGCTTCGTTGGTGCTGTCCGTCTGGGGCATCGTCGTTATCGGTCGGGTAGCACTGGAGCGCCGATCAGCGCGTTTGCGAAAGGCATAATCGCCTCCGCTTCGCGACGCTTGCGTGATCAGTTTCCGTTTCTTGCAATTCATCCCCGTCGGCGAGAAGCTTCGACATGACCTTCGTGGGCGCCGCTCTGACTGTCGCCATCTGCGGCCTCGTCGCGGGCTTTGCCGCGCTTCTCGTCGACGCCGTAGTTTCCAAGGAGGTGCGGCGCAGCCATCACGAAGTTGGCGGCGCAGTATTCCAACAGATGGGAGTCTTGTTTTCTGTCTTGCTGGCTTTCGTGTTCAATGGGGTTTGGCAGGAGCACAACATTGCGGACCAATCAGTGAACGGCGAATGCGCGGCCCTTCACGCTGCGGCCATGCTCGCCAATGCACTGCCAAATCACATTGGCCGGCCGGTAAACGTCGCGATTGCGGATTACAGCAGAACGGTCGTTGAGACCGAATGGCCGATGCTGGGCAGCGGGCATCGCAGCCCACAGGCGGCTGAACTTTTTCGCGTCGCCTTGGACACAGCCGCTAGGTTGCCGGTGGCCGAGCGGGCGGATGTGGCGATGCGCGCCCAGATCGTCTCGCTCCTAACTGAGGCGCACGCCCACCGCGAAACACGCACCTTCGAAGCAAGCCGCGGTCTGCCGCTGCCACTATGGTGGGTGCTGATCACCGGCGCCGCCATGCTGGTCGCATTCGTAATCTTGGCGGGCGTGGACAGACCTGGCCACCTGGCATTCACAACAGCCTTCACCGCTTTCGCGGTCGGCGTCATTGTTACCGTGCGCATGCTTGAGTTCCCCTTCGAGGGTTCGCTAGCTGTATCGAGCGGAGACTTCAGCAAGCTTTCCGGCGAAGTCGCGGCGATGCTTGCCGGGAGGTGACCCACTTTGTTCCGGCGCGCCCATTCTGGCGTAGGGGCCGACACGGGCATTGACGGATCAATGGGAGTTGGACGTGGGAGATTGCAGTGGCGCCCATAATTTCGCCGAACTTGTCATGGCGCTGCAGGAATCCGCAATGTCTGCTTCGGATCGGTAGCGGTCGTTTGCCCACCGATCCCGGCAGCGCCACGGTTGGCGGCGCCGTTGGCGGTCGCGAACTCGGCCGCGCTGGATTGTGGTGACTTCCCGGCGAGGGGACGTCGGCACCCGAAGACGTGCTAGGCGACGGAGTGCCGTGATAGGTTGGACATATGGAATCGCTCCTCGCGCTAACCGCAGTTTTTGTTGTCTTCGCGGCCCCTGCCATCGCGCGGCCGGTCGCGGCCCCGGCGCTTGTGGCGGCGGCCCCGCTTCCTGGCGCCCCCGATGGCGCGCGCGCGTATCGCGTTACTTATCATTCGCAGGATGGCGGTGGCTCTCCCATCGACGTCACGGGTGTGGTGATCGTCCCGTCCGGGTCCACCCCACCTGGCGGGCGCAATATCGTCGCCTGGGCGCATGGGACGAGTGGCATCGCCGACGCCTGCGCCCCATCCACAAACAGCTGGTTGTTCGGCAGCATCCCAGGACTTAGCGATCTGCTGAGCCGTGGCTACATCGTCGCCGCCACCGACTATCAGGGCTTGGGTGGCCCTGGGCCACACCCTTATCTGATCGGTCCGAGCGCCGCTCACTCGGTGATTGACTCTGTGCGGGCCGCGCGTGGCGTGCCGGGCGCCGGGGCGAGCAAGCGGTTCGCCGTCTGGGGTGAGTCGCAGGGGGGCCATGCCGCGCTTTGGACCGCTCAGCTTGCACCTTCATACGCTCCCGAGCTGCAGCTGGTCGGGGCCGCCGCCGACGCACCTCCAGTCGACCTGTCGGCTAACCTGACTGGCAACAGAAACGCTGCGGTGCGCGCGCTCTCGACCGCCTATGCCGGAGCGTCCTGGTCCGCCGTCTACGGCATACCCCTGTCGACGATTGCGCGACCGGTCGGGCAGGACCTGATACGGCGGCTGGCGCAGAACTGCGTCACCCTCGACGGATTCAAGCTGCGCACCAAGATCGGATTGATGCGGCTTACCTACCAGTTGAAGAACGTCGACCTCAACGCCTCGCCGCGCTGGGCAGAGCTTATGCGGGCGAACTCGGTCGCGCCGCGCCGGCTTGGCGTGCCGCTGTTGATTGCGCAAGGGTCCGCCGACGTCATCGTCTCACCAGCCGTCACCCGCACCTTTGTTGGAAAAATGTGCAACGCCGGTCAACGGTTGCGTTTCGTCGAAGTCGTCGGCGGCGATCACATCACGATTGCCAAGCGCACCGCGTCGACGACGGTCGATTGGATCGCCGATCGCTTCGCTGGCAAGGTGGCGCCGAACGACTGTGCGCGGCTGTAATTCCCGGTGCGCGCGGGGCCGGGCGCGACCGCGGACACGACGCCTTTTACCGAACCGCTAAGGTCCGCTTTGGGTCGGAAGCGGACATTGGCATCTGGCCTCAGAGCGGACTTTCCCAACGTCCGCTGAGAGTCAGAACCGGCTGCCGGGCACGGACAACGCCAAGGTCCGACAGGGGCCGTAAGTACAGTTTGGCCTGGCCACCGACAGCCAATCCCCGCGGATGCACACCCCCTACGTCCGCACCTTCTGCCGCGCGCGTTTGGAGCGCCAGGCGTCCAGGGCCTGCCAGGGTTCGTCGGTGAGATAGGCCTCGGCGAAGGTCTCGGCGCCGGCCAGGATGGCCTCCTTGGTGGTCAGATTCTCCCAGCGGCGCATCAGCGACTTCTGCAGCTTGATGGCTTCGGGCCGGCCCGCGAAAATGGCGGCGATGCGCTTTTCCACCGCCGCGTCGAGGCCGTCGGCCGGGGCCACAGTGTTGATGAGGCCCATGGCCAGCGCCTCCGCCGCGTCGAAGGTCTCGCCCAGCAACAGCATCTCCCGCGTCCGGCCCCAGCCGATAAGGCCGGGCAGCAGCGCCGCCTCGACCACCGAGGGCACGCCGATCCGAACCTCGGGCATGCCGAAGGTCGCGGTCTCCGACGCCACGCGCAGATCGCAGGAGATGGCCAGCTCCACCCCGGCGCCCAGGGTGACGCCGTTGATCCGCGCGATCACGGGCACGGGAAAGGCGCGCACGGCTTCGCAGCAGTCGTGCACCTTGCCGATGAAGGCGCGCGCCTCGGCGGGATAGGCGATGTCGGCCAGTTCGTGGATGTCGGCGCCGGCCATGAACGCCCGGTCTCCGGCGCCGGTGAGGACGACGCAGCGCAGTTTCTTGTCGGACTTCAGGGACTCGAAGGCGGCGAGGAGCCCCTTCATCATGGCGGCGGTGAACGAGTTCATCCGCTTCTGGTTGTCGAGGGTGACGAAGGCGACATCGCCGCCCTCGCGCGTCTCGACATCGATATGGACTTGGGCGGAGCGGGGCATGGCGCCCCTATGCGGGCCGGGGCCAAGGGCGGCAAGGCCGGCCGCCGGGGCATACTGTCGCGCCTTCCCCTGCGGACAGCCCGGGCATAGGGTCAAGAAAACAAGCACAAAAGCCGAGGGAGCGTCATGGGAGCCACGCGCGTGGACGCCGTCTGGCTTGACGCCGCCAAGCCGCTGGAGGCGCGGGTGGAGGCGCTGGTCGCGGCCCTGACCCTCGAAGAGAAGGTGGCGCTGATGGCCGGCGCCGGGTCGTTCGAGTTGCAAGGCGTGGAGCGCCTCGGCGTTCCCCCCGTGCGCGTGACCGATGGGCCGACCGGCGTGCGCTCCAACGAGGGCGAGGCGGCGACGGTCTTTCCCGTGGGCGTCGCCATGGCCTCGACCTGGAACCCCGACCTGACGCGCGAGGTGGCCGGCGCCATCGCCCGGGAGGCCCTGGCGCTGAACAACGCCGTGGTCCTGGCCCCGACCATCAACATCGTGCGCACTCCGCTGTGGGGGCGCAATTTCGAGACCTATTCGGAGGATCCCTTCCTCACCGCCGCCCTCGGCGTCGCCTATGTCGAGGGGCTGCAGGCCGAGGGCGTCGGCGCCTCGCTCAAGCACTATGCGGCCAATAATCAGGAAGTGGGCCGCATGAGCGTCAACGCCGTGATCGGCGAGCGGGCGCTGCGCGAAATCTATCTGGCCGCCTTCGAGTGGGTGGTGAAGGCCGCCAACCCGTGGACGGTGATGGCGGCCTACAACAAGATCAACGGCCCCTACGCCACCGAGAACCACCGCCTGCTGGAAGAGATCCTCAAGGGCGAGTGGGGCTATGACGGGGTGGTGGTGTCGGACTGGGGGGCGGTCCATTCGACGGCGCCGGCGGCCAATGGCGGCAATGACCTGGAGATGCCCGGCCCGGCGCGCTGGTTCGGCGACAGGCTGCTGGCGGCGGTGAAGGCCGGGGAGGTCTCGCAGGGCCGCATCGATGACGCCGCGCGGCGCATGGTCCGGCTGATCCTGCGCACGGGCGTGCTGGACGGCAAGGCGAGGCCGGCAGGCGAGCTGCGCTCTCAGCGCCATCGCCAGATCGCCGCCCGCGCGGCCGAGGAGTCGGTCGTCCTGCTTAAGAATGACGGCGAGCTGTTGCCCTTCGACGCTCGCGAGCTCGCCACCGTGGCGGTGATCGGGCCCAATGCGGCCGCGCGCCGGATCCAGGGCGGCGGCTCCTCGCACGTGCGCCCGGGCCGGCGGACGTCGATGCTGCAGGCGATCGAGGAGCTGCTGGCCGGCGAGGCGGAGATCGTCTTCGCCGAGGGCGGCGACAACGAGCCGGTGCCGCCGGCCGCGCGCGCCGCCCAGTTCAGTCCCGATGAGGGCCGGGGCGCCGCCGGCCTGCTGGTCGAATATTTCAGCGCGCGGGGTTTCGACACCGAACCGTTCCGCTCCGGGCCCGAGCGCGAGATCGGCAAGTTGGTCTCGACCTCTTCGGCCGAGCGGCTGGGCGAGGGCCTGGGCGCCCTGCGCTGGAGCGGCTGGTTCTGGCCGGATCGCGACGGCCGGCACGAGTTCTCGCTGCGCGCGCCTGGCGAAGGCCGCATCCTGCTGAACGGCGAGGTTCTGATCGACGGGCGTACGGTGGCCACACACGACACCTGGGACGTCGGCGGTTATCCGGCCGCGCGCCGCATCTCCGCCGTCGATCTGGTCGCCGGGCGCGGATATCCAGTGACGGTCGAATATGTCCGCCCCGAGAAGACCAGCGGCATTTCCTGGGAATACGTCAGCATCGGCCTGCGCCAGCCCACCGGCTCCATCGCGGCGGCGGCCGAGGCGGCCGCGAACGCCGACGCCGCCATCGTCGTCATCGGCGCGGCCTCGATCAGCGAAGGCGAGGGCTACGACCGGGCCGATCTGGAATTGCCCGGCGATCAGAATGCGCTGGTGGAGGCGGTGCTGGCGGCCAATCCGCGCACGGCGGTGGTGCTGGTGGGCGGCGCGCCCTACGCCCTGCCGTGGATCGACCACGCCCCGGCGGTGCTGGCCGCCTGGCTGGGCGGGGAGGAGGGACCCGACGCGACCGCGCGCATCCTGTTCGGCCGGTCGGAACCCTCCGGCCGCCTGCCGGTGACCTTCCCCCGGCGCATCGAGGATACGCCCGCCCACGGCTGGTACCCGGGGGACGAGGAGGTGGTCTATGGCGAGGGGCTGTTCGTCGGCTACCGCCATTTCGACCGGGCGGCGGCGGGGCCGATGTTCGCCTTCGGACACGGCCTCACCTACACCCGCTTCGCCTATGCCGATCTTGTCGTGCCCGAGGAAGTCGCGGTCGGCGAAGACGTCGAAGTGGCCTTCACCCTCCGCAATGTCGGCCAGCGGCCGGGTGCGGAGACCGCGCAGCTCTATATCCGTCCGCGCGGGCCCTCGGTGGAGCGGCCGGTGAAGGAGCTGAAGGGCTTCGCCAAGGTCCCGCTGCAGCCGGGAGAGCAGCGCCGCGTCACCCTGCGCCTGACCGCCCGCGACTTCTCGTTCTGGGATCCGGCGCAAGGCGCGTGGGTGGCCGAGCCCGGGAGCTACGACCTCCTGATCGGCTGTTCGGCCGCCGACATCGAACTGCAGGCGACGGTGCGGCTTACGCGGTAACGTAAGCGTGTGTTCGCGATGCAGCTTTTTGCGTGACAATCCGTTGTGACGCAGACGGGCGAATCAATGTCCGCGACACGCGTCTAAAAGGAGACGGCACATGGGTATCATCTCTTGGCTCATCTTGGGCCTCGTCGTCGGATTCATCGCCAGCAAGATCGTAAACAAGACCGGTTCTGGCCTGGTCATGGATATCGTGCTTGGCGTCATCGGCGCGTTCGTAGGCGGATGGCTGTTCAGCTTCTTCGGTCATACCGGCGTCACCGGCCTCAACCTCTACAGCTTCGTCGTCGCCCTCATCGGCGCCCTCGTGGTGATGCTGGGCTATCACTTCATCTTCAGGCGCGGACAGTCCACCTAAGGCCTCGCCCGCCGGCCGCTTGACGCGGCCTGCCCACAACCGCATGAACCACGGCCCCATTTCCCCGGGACCGTGGTTTCATGCCTCAAGCTGTTCTCGGCGTAGAGCAGGGCGCGTTCTTTCATGGAACGCGCAAGGTGTTTTCCGGCGTCAGCTTTCTGCTGGATGACGCCCGTTCGGCGCTGGTTGGCGAGAACGGCGCCGGCAAGTCGACCCTACTCAATTGCCTGAGCGGCGAGCTCGAACTCAACTCCGGCAAGATCGTGCGCTCGCGCAGCCTGCATGTGTCCGCCCTGGCGCAGGAGGTTCCCTTGGGTCTCGCCGCGCTCACCGTCCGGCAGGTGCTGGAACGCTCGCTGGAGCGTGTCGGCGCGGCCGGCGAGGACTGGCGGGTCGACATCCTGCTGGACGAGATCGGCGTGTCCGCCGAAACCGCCGAGGGTCCGTTCGGCGCGCTCTCCGGCGGCTGGCAGAGGCTGATCCTGATCGCCGGCGCGGCGCGGCTCGAGGAGCCGGATGTCCTCATCCTCGACGAGCCGACCAACCACCTCGACATCGGCCACATCAACCGGCTGGAGCAGTGGCTCACCGAGGACTTCCGCCTGCCGATGCTGATCGTCTCGCACGACCGGGCGTTCCTGAACCGCGTGGCCACGCGCACGCTCTTCCTGCGCGCCGACGGCGTCCACGCCTTCAAGGCCCCGTTCGCCAAGGCCCGCGAGGAGCTGCTCCGCCGCGACGCGGCCGCCGGCGTGCTGCGCAAGATCGAGGAGAAGGAGATCAAGCGCCTGGAAGAGGCCGCGGCCCGCTATCAGATCTGGGGCATGAAGAACGACATGTTCCACCGCCGCAAACGGGCGGTGGAAAGCCGGATCGAGCGCATCCGCGACACGCGCGCCGAGGTCTATGTCGCCCGCGAGCGGCGCCTGGAGCTGGGCGAGAGCGAGATCGAGGCCAAGATCGCCTTGAGGATCGAGAACCTCGAGCTGAAGACGCCGGACGGCGCGCGGAAGCTGCTCGACATCGGCCGCCTCGCCATCGCCGCCGGCGACAAGGTGGCTCTGCTGGGCGTCAATGGGGCGGGCAAGTCGACCCTGCTGCAGGCCCTAGCCGACGCCTGGCGCGGGCGCGACGCGCACTATGACGGCCAGGCCAAGATCCGCTTCAATCCCGCCAGCCGCCTGGTCTATTTCGACCAGACCATGCGCGACCTGCCGGTGGACGAAAGCGTCCTCGGCTACATCACCGGCGTCGATGGGGTGACCGAGCGGGAGGCGAGCCGCGCCCTGGCCCAGGCGGGCTTTCCGTTCGCGCGGGCGCACGACCCGATCGGGCTGTTGAGCCACGGCGAGCGCTCACGCCTGATCTTCCTGAAAATGAAGCTGCTGAAGCCAAATTTCTACCTGCTCGACGAGCCCACCAGCCACCTCGACATCGAGGGCCAGGAGGACCTGGAGGCGCAACTGGAAGAGACCGAAGTGGCCTGCCTCTTCGTCTCCCACGACCGCTACTTCACCCGCACCGCCGCCACCCGCTTCCTGGAATTCCGCCGCGGCCGCCTGATCGAAGTCGAGGAACCCGACACCTTCTTCGACGCCCAAGTGGCGTGATCTTTTGCGGGTCGCGCTTCGAACACCTCTCCCGGCGGGAGAGGTCGAGACGCGCCGCCAGGCGCGCCCGGGTGAGGGTTTAGGAAACCCTCCGGCATTCAAAAATTGCGTCATCCTGGAAGCCGGCGCAGCCGGCTGTCCGGGACCCAGGCGATCAAACTCAGGCGGAAGCTACAGCCGTCACGCGGCGTCGCGGACGGTGAACGGCAACCCCTAGGTCCCGGATCTTCACGCCTTCGGCGCTTCGTCCGGGATGACGCATTTGTTGGCGTCTTCTAGTGCGGGATCAATCCCCCCAGCGGGTTGAAGATGCTGGGCCGGTGTTGTTGCTGCTGCGGTGGTTGGCCCTGCGGGTTTTGGCCGCCCATCATCCGGCTCATGTCCATGCCGACCATGCCGCTGGTGGTGGATTTGTAGCGGACCTTGACCTGCCAGGCGATGTTCCACGGCCGCGGGGCCGGCGGCCGGGGCGGGTAGGCGATGTTGGTCTCGCCGCCATAGGCGTTGAGGGTGAAGAAGCCGCCGCGTCCGGCCGCCTGAACCGCCTCCTCGGGGATCGTGCAGCTGGTGGTCCCGGCGTCCAGCAGGGCGTGCGAGCCGATCAGCCGGTCGATCTCGCCGTCACTCAGGTAGTCGGGCAGGGCGAAGGCCATGGTCTGGGTGGCGCTCGAGGTCCACATGACGATCTGGTCCTGGCTCTGCGCGCCCATCATCGAGGCGAAATAGGCGCGGGCGCCGTCGACCGGCCGCCAGGCGAGGCTGGCCGACCCGCTGTCATTGCGCTGATTGGCGGTGAGCACGAAGGGCGGCAGGAAGTCCTGATTGGCCGTCAGGCTGAACTTGATGTCGGGGCTGTAGTTCCCGTGAATGAAGTGATCGCCCTGCAGGGAGCCATCGGGCGGCACGGTGGTCTGTGACTGCGAATTCGGCCATTCGCCATAGGTGGTGTTGCGCGCCGGGGAGGGGGGCTCCATCGGTCGCACGGCCAGGCCGTGCATGAGGGCGGCGAACTGCGGCGGCATCTGGCCCTGGGCGGCCTGGGCGAAGTCGATGACCACGGGCTGGCCCGGCGGCGCGTGTTCGCCGCACCCCCAGAAGATCAGCATGCGCCCGTGCGGTTGCTTGTATTGCGGCGGCGGACCGGGCGGTCCCTCTTCATGGACGGGCGCCGTCGCCTGCGGGGTCAGCAAAGGCAGGGAGGGGCCGGCGTCCAGGCTCTGGGGCGGGTCGTGCTCGGCGGTGGGGTCGCCGCCCGAGGGGCGCAGGGACGAGCCCAGTTGCAGAATCAGGCTGTGGCTGTAGCTGTTTCCGCCGCCGTTGCGCATGGCCATGATGGCGGCCATGTTCGGCCGTCCGCCGCCGGCGCCGCCCATCATGCCGCCCATGCCGCTGGTGGTGGCCGCGCTCATCCAATAGACGGCGACCGGACCGGTGACGGCCTGGTGCTCGGCGGCCCAGCCAGCCGCCACGCTCGCCCCCGCGACGCCACCCGCAAGCAGCGCGATTCGTCCAAGCTTCACGGCTTCCTCCCCCCTCTATTCAGGGCCGAGCATGGGCCCAAGCTGGGCCATGACGCCAGGGCAGGGTCAGGCCGTCAAGGCCTCCTCGACGTCCCTCAGGCGGTCCTTGCCGAAATAGAGATCGTCGCCCACGAAGAAGCTGGGCGAGCCGAAGACGCCGCGCTCCACGGCGCGGGTGGTGGCGGCCATCAGCCGGTCCTTGACCGCCTGATCCTGGGTCAGGGCGATCAGGCGCTCGGCCGGCAGGCCGGCGGCGGTGAGGGTTTCGACGATCACGGCCGGATCGTCCATCTTGCGGCCGTCTTCCCACATGGCCGCGAAGATCGCCTCGACATAGGGCGCGAAGACGCCCAGGTCGCGCGCCGCCTCGGCCCCGCGCATGATGGCAAGCGTGTTGACCGGGAAGTGGGGATTCTGGCGATAGCGGGTGAGGCCGTGGCGGGCGACGAAGCGCCCGACCTCCTGCGCCTCATAGGCCAGCTTGGCGGGGATGCCGGCGAAGGCCTCCATGGGCGAGCGATTGCCGGTGGCCTTGAAGATCCCGCCCAGCAGGACCGGCGTGTAGTCGAAGGTGGTGCCGGTGCGCGCCGCGATTCCCGGGATCACCTTGTGCGCCAGATAGGCGTTGGGGCTGCCGAAATCGAACAGGAACTCCACGCGTCTCTCAACCATCACCAGGTCTCCGCATAGGGTCGAAGGTCGAGCTCGAAGGTCCAGCCATCGCGGCTCTGCTGGTGCAGATCCCAATAGGCGCTGGCGATCGATGTCGGGGCCATCAGGGTGTCGGGCGGCAGGTGGGTGAGGGCGTCCGGCCCGCGCGCGGCGGTGATGCGCTGGCGCACGAAGGCGGTGTCGACGCCGGCGTCGATGATCAGATGGGCGACATGGATGTTCTGCGGTCCGAGTTCGCGGGCCATGGATTGGGCCACCGCGCGCAGGCCCGCCTTGGCGCTGGCGAAGGCGGCGTAGCCGATCCCGCCGCGCACCGACGCCGTCGCCCCGGTAAAAAAGATCGAGCCCCGGCCATGGGCGAGCAGGCGCGCGGCGGCCTCCCGGCCGGTGAGGAAGCCCGCCTGGCAGGCCATTTCCCACACCTTGCGGAACACGCGCTCCGTAGTCTCCAGGATCGGGAAATTGACGTTGGCCCCGACATTGAAGATCACCGCCTCCAGCGGCTGGTCGGCGTCGGCCCAGGCCAGGAAGTCGGCGATCTCGCTCTCCTGGCGCGCATCGAGCGAGCGGCCCTCGAAGCGCCCGCCGGCCGCTTCGATGCGCGACTTCAGCTCCGCCAGCTGGTCGCCGTGACGGCGCCCGCCGAACACTCGATAGCCTTCGGCGGCGAATTTCTCGGCTATGGCCGCGCCGATGAAATCGCCAGCGCCGACGACCGCGACCGAGGCGTTCCGCTGCTCAGCCATGCCTTCCTCGCCTCTGCCTAAGGCGCCGTACCCGCGCGCCTGATGATTTCATGGTGACGGATGACCTCGGTCACAAGGAAGTTGAGGAACTTTTCCGCGAACTCGGGGTCGAGATCGGCCTCGGCGGCCAGGGCGCGCAGGCGGGCGATCTGCTGGGCCTCGCGGCCCGGATCGGCCGGCGGCAGGTCGAGCCTAGCCTTCAGCGCGCCGACCTTGCGGGTGCATTTGAAACGCTCGGCCAGCAGGTGCAGCACCGCGGCGTCGATGTTGTCGATGGAGTGGCGCAGTTCGGCCAGCTCGGGCGGGACGTCGGTCATGGAAT
>Ga0302314_10017265_pt1 | contig 12113 bp, 12 predicted proteins | sample III_Palsa_N2_3_FD_200533 | JGI IMG/M metagenome (GOLD analysis project Ga0302314, IMG submission 200533) | Peat permafrost microbial communities from Stordalen Mire near Abisko, Sweden - III_Palsa_N2_3 | ecosystem: Environmental > Terrestrial > Soil > Palsa > Peat permafrost | place: Sweden...
TTTGCCAACGAGGCTTTCTGCACCTTGTTCGGTTTGTCCGAGACACCGGCTGAACTGGAGGGTCAGCCGGCAGCCAAGATGTATGGTCGCCTGAAACTGGCTTATGAGGATCCCGAGCGCGAGTGGGCCAGGATCCAGCAGATCCTGGCTCGCGGCGAGCCGGTCGAGGCCGAGGAGATCTCCATGCGGGGCGGCCGCATCTTCCTGCGCGACTTCGTCCCGATCAAAATCGATGGTGTGCCGCAGGGGCGGTTGTGGCAGCAGCGCGACATCACCGAACAGAAAATGCATGAAGCCAGGGTCGAGCAGCTGGCGTTCTACGATGTGGTCACCGGCCTGCCGAACCGGCGCCTGTTGTTCGAGCTGCTGGAGCAGGCGCGGACACGGGCTGTCAAACAGAAATCCATGCTAGCTGTCGGCGTGCTGGATCTTGATCGCTTCAAGAGCGTCAACGATACGATCGGGCACGGCGGTGGCGACCGCGTGCTGGCCGAGGCTTCGGCGCGGGTCCTGGGCATGTTGCGCGAGACTGACGTGCTGGCCCGCTTCGGTGGCGATGAGTTTGCGCTGGTGATTTCCGGTTTCGACAGCCGGGAGCAGCTCGATGTGATCAGTCGCTGCATCCTGCAGGTGCTGCGGGCGCCATTCAATCTGATGGGTGAGCAGCTCTATCTGTCCGCGAGTATCGGCTGGACCCTGTTTCCACTCGATGGGGCCGATGCCGAGGGTCTGGTTCGGCATGCCGATCTGGCGATGTATGCGGCGAAGGAAGAGGGCAAGGATCGCGGGTCGCTGTATGAGCCGGTGATGGAGCTGGAGCAGCTGCGATTGCAGGCGATGCGGGAGCGGATCGCCCAGGCGCTGCAGCAGTCGCACCTGGTACTGCTGTACCAGCCGATCGTGTTCATCGACGGCTTGCCTGGCCTGCATGGGGTGGCTGGCATGGAAGTGCTGCTGCGCCTTAACGATAGTGGGGAAGGGTTGATCGAACCCGCCAAATTCATGCATGTGCTGGACGACCCGCAACTGGCGCGGCCAATCGGCCGCTACGTCCTCGACGAAGCACTGCGGCGCTGCCAGTCCTGGATGCAGGAAGGTATTTCGATCCCGGTGTCAGTCAACATCAGCACCCGTCATTTATTGCATCCGGCGTTCTTCAGCGACATCGACGCCGTACTTGATGCCTATCCCGGCGTGATGGATGTGGGTTTTGGCATCGAAGTGACCGAGACTGGCCCCTCGATGGATCATGCCCGCGCGAAAGTCGTCATCGAGGAATGCCGTCGACGCGGGATTCGCGTCGGCCTGGATGATTTCGGCACCGGCAGTGCGTCGCTGAGCCACATCCAGCAGCTGGACATCGAGCACATCAAGCTCGACCAGAGCTTCGTGCGCGACATCATCAACGACGAGCGCAACATGGCGATTGCCGCGGGTGTCATCACCACCGCCCGCATGCTGGCCAAGACGGTGATTGCCGAAGGCGTCGAGACGTCCGCGCAAGGCGATCTGCTGGCCTCACTGGGCTGCCACCAGCTGCAAGGATTTTCGATTTCCAGGCCAATGGCCGCCGAAGCGGTTCCAGCGTGGATCGCCGGATGGGTTCCGCCTGCCTCGTGGGGGCGTCTCGTGAATGAGCGGCAGTCGCTGTTGACCAGTCAGTCGGACAACGCATGATGGCTCCAGCCAAACCCGTATCAACCCGCAGCTGCGCCACAACAGTGGTATGGGCGGATCACAGCATCTAAGATCAGCGTCGTCGATCGGGCGGCTTGATCGCCCGGCAGGAGCTCAGCATGAAACCGATGGCTGCCCGTCAGGGCATCATTTCATTGAAAATCAAGGATGCGGCGTCGCTGTACAACGCGTACATGCCGTTCCTCAAGCATGGCGGTTTGTTCGCGCCGACCGCGCAGGCCTATTCGCTGGGCGACGAAGTGGTGCTGCTGGTGACCCTGGCCGAGGAAACCGAGCGACTATCCGTGGTCGGCAAGGTGGTCTGGATCAGTCCGCTGGGTGCACAGGGCAACCGCACCGCCGGTATCGGCATCCACTTCAACGAGTCGGGTGAAGCCGAAGCCGCGCGCAGCCGCATCGAGAACATCCTTGCCGGTACGCTTAATTCAGAGCGCGCCACCCACACCATGTGATGGCACCATCACGCCATGGCGGCAATGCATGGCGATAATCCGCATGGCGTCGGCCGTCAAGGCTTGTCGTTATACCCATGCGCGCTGATACAATAACGAGATTCGCGAACTCATCTCGCGGAACATCGGACGCTCGCGGCTTCAACGCCCGCAAGCGCGACTGAGCAGCCCATGGCCGCGTCAGCCTGCCGAATCGAAGTCGCCAGACCGTGAGTTATTGGGTTTAGTCCCGACGGTCACTGATGCGCCTGAGGGCGCGGAGGTACGTTGCATCGTGCTTGCCGAATACTGGCCCGTTCTCTTGTTCATCGGTGTTGCCACTGGCCTTGGCCTGGTGTTGCTGGCGGTCGGCCTGCTGGCAGGGCCCAGCCGCCCCGAGCCAGAAAAGCTCGCGCCGTACGAGTGCGGCTTCGAGGCATTTGAAGATGCCCGCATGCGCTTCGACGTGCGCTATTACCTGCTCGCCATCCTGTTCATCATTTTCGACCTGGAAATCGCCTTCCTGTTTCCGTGGGCGGTGGTGTTCCAGCAGATCGGCCTGATCGCGCTGATCGAGATGGCGCTGTTCCTGCTGCTTCTGGTCATCGGTTTTGCCTACGTGTGGAAGAAGGGAGCACTGGAATGGGAGTGATCTCCTCTATCGACAAGGTGATGCATAACCCGCAGCCACTGAATCTTGTCGACGATATCCTGCGACCGGCTGGCGACAACCCGATCGTGCAGCGCGGCTTTGCCACCACCAGTGTCGATGCGCTGATGAACTGGGCGCGCACCGGCTCGATGTGGCCGATGACGTTCGGTCTGGCCTGTTGCGCGGTGGAGATGATGCATGCCGGTGCGGCGCGACTGGATCTGGATCGTTATGGCGTGATCTTCCGTCCCAGTCCGCGCCAGTCCGACGTGATGATCGTGGCCGGCACCCTGGTCAACAAGATGGCCCCGGCGCTGCGCAAGGTCTACGACCAGATGCCCGAGCCGAAGTGGGTGATCTCGATGGGCAGCTGTGCGAACGGCGGTGGTTACTACCACTATTCCTATTCGGTGGTGCGCGGTTGTGACCGCATCGTGCCAGTGGACATCTACGTGCCGGGCTGCCCGCCCACGGCCGAAGCGCTGATCCACGGCATCCTGCAGTTGCAGAAGAAAATCCGTCGCACCAGCACCATCGCGCGTTCGTAGAGGCCCTGATATGTCCGACACACCTGCGACCTCGCTGGCCGAGCGCCTCGCTGCGCGATTTGGCGACACGCTGACCATCAGCATGGTACGCAACGAGACCACGGCCGAACTGGCCGCCGCCGACCTGATCGCGGTAGCCACCGCGTTGCGTGACGAGCCGGCGTTTCGCTTCTGCGAGCTGATCGACCTCTGCGGCGTCGACTACCTGGGCTACGGCCAGACCGAGTGGGAAACCAACACGGCGGGCGGCGAAAGCTTCTCGCGTGGCGTGGAAGGCCAGGCGATGGGCCGCTTCGACTGGGCTGGACGTCCGCGCGGCAACAACGAGCCGCGCCGTTTCGCCTCGGTGATCCATCTGCTTTCCATCGAGCACAACCATCGCTTGCGTCTGCGTGTGTTCTGCGCCGACGACAGCCTGCCGGTAATACCGTCGCTGACCCTGGTGTGGCCGGGCGTGAACTGGTTCGAGCGCGAGGCGTTCGACCTGTACGGCATCATCTACGATGGCCATCCCGACCTGCGCCGCATCCTCACCGACTACGGTTTCGTCGGTCATCCATTCCGCAAGGACTTCCCGCTGATCGGCAATGTCGAGGTGCGCTACGACCCCGAGCAGAAGCGGGTGATCTACGAGCCGGTATCGATCGTGCCGCGCGTGCTGGTGCCGCGCACCATCCGTGATGACGCCGACCTGATGCAGGCCAAGGCCGAAGCGGCCGACGATTGGCAGAGGAATTGATCGTGCAAGAAATTCGCAATTACACGATGAACTTCGGCCCGCAGCATCCGGCCGCACACGGCGTGCTGCGCCTGATCATGGAGATGGACGGCGAGACCATCGTCCGTGCCGATCCGCATATCGGCCTGCTGCACCGTGGCACCGAAAAGCTGGCCGAGTCCAAGCCGTTCAACCAGTCGATCGGTTACATGGACCGTCTCGACTATGTGTCGATGATGTGCAACGAGCACGCTTACGTGAAGGCGATCGAGACCCTGCTGGGGATCGAGGCACCGGAGCGTGCGCAGTACATCCGCACCATGTTCGACGAGATCACCCGCATCCTGAACCACCTGATGTGGATCGGTTCGAACGCGCTGGATCTTGGCGCGATGGCGGTGTTCCTCTACGCGTTCCGTGAACGTGAGGAGCTGATGGACGTCTATGAGGCGGTTTCCGGCGCGCGCATGCACGCGACGTATTACCGTCCCGGTGGCGTCTACCGCGACCTGCCGGCGCAGATGTCGCAGTACCGCGAATCGCCGTGGCACAAGGGCAACGACCTGAAGCGCATCAACAGCTGGCGCGAAGGTTCGATGCTGGACTATCTCGAAGCGTTCACCAGCGACTTCCCGTCGAAGGTGGACGAGTACGAAGACCTGCTGACGAACAACCGCATCTGGAAGCAGCGCACCGTCGGCATCGGCGTGATCAGTCCGGAGCTGGCCCAGCAGTGGGGCATGACCGGCGTGATGCTGCGTGGTTCGGGCGTCGAATGGGATCTGCGCAAGAAGCAGCCGTATGCGAAGTACGCCGAGATGGATTTCGACATCCCGGTTGGCGTCGGCGGCGATTGCTACGACCGTTACCTGTGTCGCGTGGAAGAGATGCGCCAGTCGAACCGGATCATCCAGCAGTGCGTGAAGTGGCTGAAGGCCAATCCAGGCCCGGTGATGGTCGAGAACTTCAAGGTGGCCCCACCGAAACGCGAAGCGATGAAGGAGGACATGGAAGCCATGATCCATCACTTCAAGCTGTTCACCGAAGGCTATTGCGTGCCGGCAGGCGAAACCTATGCCGCGGTCGAGGCGCCGAAGGGCGAGTTCGGCTGCTATCTGGTTTCCGACGGCGCCAACAAACCATTCCGCGCGCATCTGCGTGCACCAGGTTTTGCCCATCTGTCATCCATGGACACCATCGTGCGCGGCCACATGCTCGCTGACGTGGTGGCCATGATCGGTACCTATGACCTCGTGTTCGGCGAAGTGGATCGCTGAGCCGGCACGACGGAGAAACGCATGAAAGCCACCGGACATTTCGAGCAGGTCAGGAACGTCGATCCGCTCGTCGTACTCAACGACCATACCCGCCATCACATCGATGAGTGGGTGGCCAAGTTTCCGCCGGATCGCAAGCGCTCGGCGCTGATCCAGGCGTTGTTTGCCGCGCAGGAACAGAACCAGGGCTTCCTCACCGACGAACTGATCACCGCGGTCGCGAAGTATCTCGACCTGCCGGCGGTGTGGGCGTACGAGGTGGCCAGTTTCTACTCGATGCTGGAGACCAAGCCGGTCGGCCGCAACAACGTGGCGATCTGCACCAACATCTCGTGCTGGCTCAACGGCGCCGAGGGTCTGGTGCGCCACTGCGAGAAGAAGCTCGGCATCAAGACCGGTGAGAGCACGCCGGACGGCCGCATCTATCTGAAGCAGGAAGAGGAATGCATCGCCGCTTGCGTCTACGCGCCGGCGATGACGGTGAACGGTCATTACCACGAGCGTCTCACCACCGAGAAGCTCGACGAAATTCTGGACGGGTTGGAATAAGCCATGGCAGTCGGACCCGCACCGCAGGAACATCAGGTCGTCTATACCACGCTGCATTTCGACAAGCCGTGGGCGATGGAAAGCTATGAGAAGGTCGATGGCTACAAGGCATGGAGAAAGATCCTCTCCGAGAAGCCCGATCCGGCCGCATTGATCGAGGAAATCAAGAAAAGCAGCCTGCGCGGTCGCGGCGGCGCAGGTTTTCCGACCGGCTTGAAGTGGTCCTTCATGCCGAAAGGCACGATGCAGAAGTACATCCTGTGCAACTCGGACGAATCCGAACCGGGTACGTCAAAGGATCGCGACATCCTGCGCTACAACCCGCATTCGGTGATCGAGGGCATGGCAATTGCGTGCTATTGCACCGGCTCGACCGTGGCCTACAACTACCTGCGTGGCGAATTCCACCACGAACCGTACGAGCACCTCGAAGAAGCGCTGAAGGAAGCGTATGCGGCCGGCCTGCTCGGCAAGAATGTGCAGGGCAGTGGCATCGACGTGGATATCCACAACGCGCTCGGCGCCGGCGCCTACATCTGCGGTGAGGAAACCGCGTTGATGGAATCGCTGGAAGGCAAGAAGGGCCAGCCGCGCTTCAAGCCGCCGTTCCCGGCCGGTTTCGGCCTGTACGGCAAGCCAACCACGATCAACAACACCGAGACCTATGCATCGGTGCCGGCGATCCTGCGCAATGGCGCCGACTGGTTTCTCAATCTTGGCAAGCCGAACAACGGCGGGCCGAAGATCTTCTCGGTCTCCGGTCACGTCAACAATCCTGGCAATTTCGAGATCCGTCTCGGCACGTCGTTCAAGGACTTGCTGGAAATGGCCGGCGGCGTGCGCAACGGCCACAAGCTCAAAGCAGTGATCCCGGGCGGTTCCTCGATGAAGGTGCTGCCGGCCGACATCATGCTCGAGAGCACGATGGACTATGACTGCCTGCAGAAGGCTGGTTCGGGTCTTGGCTCCGGCGCGGTGATCGTGATGGACGAGACCACCTGCATGGTCAAGGTCTGCCATCGCATCTCGCGTTTCTACATGGCCGAGTCCTGCGGTCAGTGCACGCCGTGCCGCGAAGGCACCGGCTGGATGTATCGCGTGCTCTCGCGCATCGTCGAGGGCAACGGCACCCAGGACGACCTGCACCGCCTGAAGGCGATTGCCGGCCAGATCGAAGGCCACACCATCTGCGCGTTCGGCGAAGCCGCCGCATGGCCGGTGCAGGGTTTCCTCGCGCGTTTCTGGAACGAATTCGAATACTTCGTGCAGCACGGCCGTTCGATGGTCGATGACAAGCTGGCCGAAGCCAACCCTGCAAATCAGCGTGGAGTTGCTGCATGAGTGCGCAGCCAACCAATAACACCGCGCTCGACCTGATCAACATCGAGGTCGACGGCAAGCCCACGCAGATCCGCAAGGGCGCGATGATCATCGAGGCGGCCGATGCGATCGGCATCGCGATCCCGCGCTTCTGCTATCACCGCAAGCTGCCGATCGCCGCGAACTGCCGCATGTGCCTGGTTGACGTGGAGATGGGCGGCAAGCTGATGCCCAAGCCGCAGCCGGCCTGTGCCACGCCGGTGGCCGAGGGCATGAAGGTGACCACGCGCTCGGACAAGGCGTTGAAGTTCCAGAAAGACGTGATGGAGTTCCTGCTGATCAACCATCCGCTCGATTGCCCGATCTGTGATCAGGGCGGCGAGTGTGAGTTGCAGGACGTGGCACTCGGCTACGGCCGCAGCGTGTCGCGCTACACCGAGCGCAAGCGCACCATCGCCGACGAGAACATCGGGCCGCTGGTCGCCACCGAGATGACCCGCTGCATCCAGTGCACGCGCTGCGTGCGCTTCACAAGCGAGATTGCAGGCACCTACGAGCTTGGCGGCATGAGCCGTGGCGAGAACCTGCAGATCGGCACCTACATCGGCAAGACGATCGAGACAGAGCTGTCCGGCAATATCGTCGACGTCTGCCCGGTCGGCGCGCTGACCAACAAGCCGTTCCAGTTCCAGGCGCGTGCTTGGGAGCTGATCGCCAAGCCGTCGATCGGTTATCACGATGCGCTCGGCTCCAACCTGTGGCTGCATACGCGCCGCGGTGACGTGCTGCGCACGGTGCCGCGCGACAACGAAGCGATCAACGAGTGCTGGCTGTCCGATCGTGACCGCTACAGTCACCAGGGCCTGTACGCCGCCGACCGTATCCATGCGCCGGAAGTGAAGCGCAACGGCCAGTGGCAGACGACGACCTGGGAAGATGCACTGCAGTTTGCCGGTGAGGCGCTGAAGAAGCTGCCGGGCAATGAGCTGGGCATCTTGGTGCATCCGGCTAGTTCAAACGAGGAGGGCGATCTGCTGATGCGCTTCGCCCGCGGCTTGGGCAGCGCGCATGTCGACCATCGACTGCGTCAGCTCGATTTTGCCGACAGCGCCGTGGCACAGCCGTTCGGGTTACCTGTCGTCGAGGTTGACCAGGTCAAGGCGGCCCTGCTGGTGGGCTCCGATCTGCGGCATGAGATGCCGCTGCTCAACCATCGCCTGCATCAGGCGGTGAAGAAGGGCGCCAAGGTCTACACCGTCAATCCGGCCAGCTTCGATTTCAATTACAAGCTTGCGGGTGAATCGATCGTTGCACCACAGTCGCTGGTCGATGCGCTGCTGGCGCTGGCCAAGGCTGCTGTGTTGCTGGGTGTGAGTGCACCGGCTGCGCTGGCTGATACCATCAATGCTGCGCAGAGCGATCAGGGCGACAGCGATGCGATTGCTGCGCTGAAATCGGGCAAGGCCGTGGTGATCCTTGGCGAAGCTGGCGTGACTCATCCGCAGGCTTCATGGTTGCGTGCGCTTGCCCGCTTCATCGCCGAAGCCACCGGTGCCGGTTACAACGAATTACCGGTCGGTGCCAATGCGATGGGACTGGTCAAGCTTGGCGTGGTGCCGGGCAATGGCGGTCTGGATGCGCAGGCCATGCTGGCCCAGCCGCGCAAGAGCTACGTGCTGTATGGCGTCGAGCCACCGCACGATTTCGCCGATGGCGCGGCAACCCTGAAGGCATTGCGCAGTGCGGAGCAGGTGGTGGCGTTCAGCGCCTACGCCAGCACCGCATTGCGTGAAGTGGCTGACGTGATCCTGCCGATCGCGCTGCTGCCGGAGATCGACGCCACCCTGGTCAATGTCGATGGCCTGGCGCAGGGCGTCAGCGCCGGTGCCAAGGCACCGGGTCAGGCACGTCCCGGCTGGAAGGTGCTGCGCGCGCTTGGCGGTGCGTTGCAGCTGGCTGGCTTCGAGTTTGATGACATCGCCGGGTTGCGCGATGGCATCAGCGAGCGTGCGGCGACGTCGCGCAGCGGTCTGGTCACGCGCATGGCTGCCAGTGGTCTGACCCGTCTCGCTACCTGGCCGATCTATCGCGGCGATGCGGTGCTGCGTCGTGCTACGGCGCTGAATGCACATCCGCTTAATAGTGCCCCGGCAGTGCGTCTGAATGCTGCTGAGGCACAACGACTCGGTCTGGCCGACGGTGCACAGGTGCGCATCGGCGAGGTGTTGCTGCCGCTGGTGATCGATGTGGCCGTGCCGGACGGCACGGCGTGGATCGAGGCTGCCCAGGATCTCACCGCCGCGCTGCCGCCGTATGGCGCGGCCATCACCTTGAGCAAGGCATAAGCATCATGGCTGATCAACTTATCCATCAGCTCCTGATCCCGGTGTTGTACATCGTGGCCATCGTGTTGCCGCTGATTATCGCGGTGGCGATGTTCGTGTACTGGGAGCGCAAGGTCATCGGCTGGATGCACGTTCGCCTAGGGCCGAACAAGATCGGTCCGTTCGGCCTGCTGCAGGCATTCGCCGACGTGGTCAAGCTGCTGATCAAGGAAGTGATTCTGCCGACCAATGCGAACAAGTTCCTGTATTACCTGGCACCGTTGCTGACGCTGATCCCGGCGTTGGCAGCGTGGGCGGTGATCCCGTTCAGCAGCAAGATGGTGCTGTCCAACGCGAATGCGGGCGTGCTGTATCTGCTGGCGATGACCTCGCTGGGCGTATACGGCATCATCCTCGCCGGCTGGGCCTCCAACTCGCGTTACGCGCTGCTTGGTGCGATGCGTTCGGCGGCGCAGGTGATCTCCTATGAACTTGCGATGGGCCTGTGCTTGGTCTGCGTGCTGGTGCTTGCCGGCTCGTTGAATCTGACCGACATCGTGAATGCGCAGGCGGGTCACAAGGGTCTGTTCGACTGGTTCTGGCTGCCGTTGCTGCCAGTGTTCGTGATCTATTTCATCTCCGGCGTGGCCGAGACCAACCGTGCACCGTTCGACGTGGCCGAGGGCGAGTCGGAGATCGTCGCCGGCTTTCACGTGGAATATTCCGGCTCGGCCTTCGCGATCTTCTTCCTCGCCGAATACGCCAACATGATCCTGGTCAGCTTCCTGGCCGCGATCCTGTTCATGGGCGGCTGGCTCAGCCCGATACAGGGTTGGGTCCACGCCGACGCACCGGGCTGGATCAACTGGATCTGGACCGGTGGCTTCATCTGGCTGTTCATCAAGGCGTTCCTGTTCGCCTTCATGTTCCTGTGGTTCCGCGCCACCTTTCCGCGTTACCGCTATGACCAGATCATGCGGCTGGGCTGGAAGGTGCTTATCCCGATCGCCATCGTCTGGGTGCTGGTCGCCGGCTGCATGAAGTACTTCGGCTGGGTCAGCGTTGGCATGGGGGCATAAAGACATCCAATGAATCGCATAACCGCTTATTTCAAGAGTCTGCTGCTGATCGAGCTGTTCCAGGGCATGGGACTGACGCTGGGCTACATGTTCAAGCCGAAGTACACCGTGCGCTACCCGATGGAGCACATCCCCAAGTCGAACCGTTTCCGCGGCCTGCATGCGCTGCGTCGTTATGCGAACGGCGAAGAGCGCTGCATCGCCTGCAAGCTGTGCGAGGCAGTGTGTCCGGCGTTGGCGATCACGATCGATTCGGCACCGCGCGAAAGCGATGGCCAGCGTCGTACCACGCGCTACGACATCGACCTGTTCAAGTGCATCTTCTGCGGCTTCTGCGAGGAGAGCTGCCCGGTCGATTCGATCGTCGAGACCAGCATCCATGAATACCACTTCGAGCATCGCGGCGAAAATATAGTGAACAAGACGCAGTTGCTCGCCATCGGTGATCGCTTCGAACAGCAGATCGCCGCTGACCGCGCACAAGACGCGGCGTACCGCTGAGGCTGACGATGAATCCCCAACTGTTCCAACTCATCTGCTTCTACGCTTTCGGTTTCGTCACCGTGGCAGCAGCGCTGTCGGTGATCACGCTGAAGAACTCGGTGCATGCCGTGCTGGCGCTGGTGCTCACCTTCTTCAGTACCGCCTGCCTGTGGATGCTGGCCGACGCCGAGTTTCTGGCGCTGGCGTTGATCGTGGTCTACGTCGGCGCGGTGATGGTGCTGTTCCTGTTCGTGGTGATGATGCTCGACATCGATCAGGAGAAGATGCGCGAGGGCTTCGTGAAGTTCCTGCCGATCGGACTGATCGTGGCGATCGTGATGCTGGTGGAGATGCTCGGGCTGATCGGCGTGCGTGCGATGCATGCACAAGTCATGGGCGCCGATCCGGCGGCCGCAGCGGGTACGTCCAACACCGCATGGCTGGGCCGCGCGTTGTATACCCAATACCTGTTGCCGTTCGAGATTGCCGCGCTGATCCTCACCGTGGGTGTGGTGGCGGCCGTAGCACTGACCTTGCGCCAGCGTGGCGATATGCGTCATGAGTCGGCCAGCCAGCAGGTCAAGGTCAATCCGCGTGATCGCATCCGCATCGTGAAGATGGTGGCCGAGCGGCCCATTGACGAATCGCCGGTCCCGCCGCAGGAGTCCAAACCATGATCACGCTATCGCACTACATCGTGCTCAGCGCGGTGCTGTTTTGCATCGCCGTCGCCGGCCTGTTCATCAATCGCAAGAACGTGATCGTGCTGCTGATGTCGATCGAGCTGATGCTGCTCGCGGTGAACACGAATTTCGTGGCGTTCTCGCGTTTCCTCGGCGACGTGTCGGGGCAGGTCTTCGTGTTCTTCATTCTCACCGTGGCCGCGGCAGAAGCTGCCATCGGCCTAGCGATCCTGGTGCTGCTGTTCCGCAATCGCAGCACGATCAATATCGCCGACATCGACAGCATGAAGGGCTGATCACATGGGTCTTTCGACATCCATTCTGCTGACGATCGCACTGGCGCCGCTGGTC
>Ga0302314_10017269_pt1 | contig 12112 bp, 13 predicted proteins | sample III_Palsa_N2_3_FD_200533 | JGI IMG/M metagenome (GOLD analysis project Ga0302314, IMG submission 200533) | Peat permafrost microbial communities from Stordalen Mire near Abisko, Sweden - III_Palsa_N2_3 | ecosystem: Environmental > Terrestrial > Soil > Palsa > Peat permafrost | place: Sweden...
TCCGGCCGGCGATCCGCGTCCATCCGCGCGCGCCGAGCTGCAGCAGCATGACCTCACCCCGCAGGCGGCGCGCGCGATCATCGACAGCGCCGGGGTGCGGCGCGGGCATGTGGTGCTGGAGATCGGGCCTGGGAAGGGCGCCCTGACCGGACTGCTGCTCGACAAGGAGGCCATCGTCCATGTCGTCGAGAAGGATCCCGAGCGCTGCCAGCTGCTGGGCACGCGCTTCAACGCCAATCTGCGCAAGCACACCCTGATCGTGCACCAGGGCGACGCCGCCACGCTCGCCCCGGAGATGACCGGGATGTGGCGCGCGATCGCCAATCCGCCCTTCAACCTCACCGCCACCCTGCTGCGGCGCTGGCTGCTCGATCCCGCCGGCGACCAGCCCGAGGCCATCGACCTGGTGCTGCAGTACGAGGCGGCGCGCAAGCTCTGCGGACGCGACGGCGCCCACACCCATTCGAGCGTGTTGTGCCGGCTGATCGGCAAGCCGTGGATCTCGCTGCCACTGCGCCGTGACGACGTGCAGCCGCCGGCGCGCGTCGACCTCTGCCTGTGGTCGCTGCGCAAGATCCCGAGCGCGCCGCCGCCCAAGGAGCTGCGCGCCATCGACCGCCTGCTCGACCTGGCCTTCGCCGGGCCGCACACCGTCACCGAGGCGCTACGCGGGGTCGCCACCGGTACCCAGCTGCGCCGCCAGGGCGATGAGCATGGCTGGAACGCCAGCCAGCATCCGCGCGAGCTCAAGCCATCGGCGTGGCGCTCCCTGGCCACCTTGCTGGTGATGTGCAAGAAGATCTGACGTACGCCGCGCGGCGTGCGCCCCCCGCACGACGAGCAGTACCGGCATCAGCATCAGCATCAGTATCAGCGGTATCAGCGGTATCATTGGCATCATCAGTATCCACTCGCACCTGCTCCCACCCGACCGGCCGTCAGTGAGCATCCCGCATGGTCGCTGACGCCGAGGCCGCGCCCCACGATCCCGCCGGTCGGCCGCTGCAGGCGCTGCCGCAGGTGCCAAAAGCGGATCCCGCCGCGCCCGGGGCGTGGACCCCGGATCCGACCCAGGGCCTGCGCATCACCTGCCTGGCCTACGACACTGTCGGCATTCCCGCCGCGGCGCAGTGCGGGGCGGACCTGGTGCTGGGCTGGGATGCGCAGGGCCTGTGCCTGCATGCGGTCGTCCAGGCCCTGGACCTGACACCGGGCGCGGATCCCGAGCGGCTGTATCTCGGCACCAGCCTGGAATGCTTCCTGCGCACCGGCGCGGCGTGGCACAACCTGGTGCAGGTGGTGGTCAGTCCGGGACCAGATCCCGGCAACGGCACGCTGCAGACGCAGTTCTTCGATTACCGCGGACCACTCAGCGCGGCGCATGAGCCGACCCTCTCCTGCACGCTCCAGGTCGCGCGCAGCGCCAGCGGCTACGACCTGCAGCTGCGCCTGCCGTGGCGGCTGATCGGACTGCGGCCGGTGGTTGGCGCGGTGTGCGAATGCAAGATCACCGTCAATTGGCACAGCGTTACGGCGCTTCGCATCCAGGGCACCTGGCGGGGTCCGGGCGGCGAGGACTTCCACCGCCTGCAGCTGGCAGGACCCGAGGCGCGTCCGCCGGCGCTGGTGCGCGCGGCGTGGCTGGCGCTCGAGGCCTACCAGACGGTGATGCTGTGCGCGCTGGGTCCGCTGAGCGATGCTGGGCGCGTGCTGACCATCCGCACTCAGGGACAGGCCCACGGCGCCGCCCTGGCGACCATCACCCTCGCGGCAGCGGATGGTCGATCCCAGGGCAGCTGCACGCTGCCGGTGACGGCGCTGCGCACGGCCGCGCCGGTGCAGATTGCTGGCGTGGATGGTCTGGTCGCGACCTGCCACCTGCCTGATTTCCGCGCCGACCTGCGCGCGCGTGTCGACCACGCCTTGCAGCACCCGCCGTGGGACCGCGCCTTCCCGGCGCTGGTCCGCGCGGCGCATGGGGTGCACGGCGACTTCCTGTTCACGGGTGCGGACTTCCCGCAGCTGCAGATCGCCAGCGCGGAGGTGCGCGCGGCGTTGGCGATCACCTGCGAGCGCGTCGTCTTCATCGATCACCGGGGTCGCGCTGTCGCGCAGGCCGCCGCCCCCGGTCGCTACGGGGTGGTGTTCACGCTGTCCTATGCGGGACCCCTGCCCGGTGCCGGCGACCCCGGCCCTGCGCCGCGCTGCACCCGCCTGGCCTACCACACCCTGCTGCGCCTGCCCGATGCGCCCGCGGCGCTGCGGGAGTTGACGGTGCGCGCCGCGGCGCTGCGCGCTGCCGTTCGTCACCACCAGGGCGGTGAGCGCAGCACCGACGCTCCCGGGACGGAGGTCCTCGCGACGACGGATCCTGACGCCGCGAGCTATGCGGCCGTGGCCTGGGAAGGGCTCAGCCATGCGAGCGGGGTGTGGGCGCAGGAACGCGCCTGGTGGCATGCGGTGCGCCGCGACCTCGGCCTGCTGACGGCGTATGGCCGTCTGGTCACGGTGCCGCACCTCTACCAGCGCCTGCCCACGCACCGCTGGCCGGCGCTGGTCATCCTGCACGGCTCGGGCGATCCCTATGCACCCCTGACCGAGCGCACCCCGGAGGTCATCCAGCGCCACGCCGAGAGCGTCCCCGACAACCCCTTCGTGGTGCTGGGCCTGCAGAGCATGGGCTGGTGGGAGTCGGGGCAGGTCGCCGATGCACTCGCCAGGGCCTGTGCCGACTTCCACCTCGATCCGCACCGCCTCATCCTGATCGGCTTCAGCATGGGCGGCTACGGCACCTGGCAGACCCTGATCGACTACCCAACGCTGTTCGCGGCGGGCGTGCCGATCAGCGCGGGCCCGGGCGAGCCGTGGGCGGCCGGGGTGCTGGCGCCGCTGCCGATCTGGTGCTGGTCGGGCGCACAGGACCGCACCACCACCGCCGCGCACAGCGAGCAGATGCTGTCAGCGATCCGCGACGCCGGGGGCGCACCGCTCCACACCGTGCTCCCCGGCTGCGACCATATGCAGGTCCCGGGGGCGTGCGCCGCGAGCCCGGCGTGGTGGGCCTGGCTTGAAAAGCAGCGCCGTCCGCCGCTCGTCCCCCCACCCGCCGGGGACGGCAAAGCAGGGCCTTAAGATCCCATCGCCGGAAGGCCCGCACCACGCCCGTGGCGGCACCGGGACCAGACGTCCTTGCCTGCGTGCCTCTAGCTCTACCCTGCGCACTCCTAGCAGGCTCTCACCTGCCTCGACGTCGTCGGAGATTGCTCATGGTTCGGACCCGCGCGGCTCACCTCCTCAGCACCACCGTGGTGCTCCTGGTGCTCCTGGCCGCTGGCTGCCACAAAGATAGCAGCTCCGGGTTGGATACCGAGCTCCAGGTCCAGTACTGCAATGGCGCCGAGAGCGCCAACAACCAGTGCATCGATGCCGCGGTCGCGGCCCTGATCCTGGCCTCGACCAACGCGGTGCCGCCCAATGATCCGGTGCGCACCCTCAGCCACCTGCACCAGCTCCCGCAGCCGCGCGCGCGCGCGACCCTGACCCGCCTGGTCTCGAGCCCGTTCGTGGTCACCCTCAACCAGCTCCTGGACGTCAACGGCAACAAGATGTTCCCGGCGCTCAGCGGCGCCTTCTCGATCCTGCCCAGCGGCACCGCGGTGACGAGCTGGCCGACCGGCTCCAACCAGCAGGCGCTGGGCACCGCGACGGTGGTCTTCAACCAGGGACCGGTCACCTACATCGATCCGGGCAACGGCAGCTTCAGCAGCATCAGCCTCGGCTCCTTCACCATCGCCCTGAGCAGCACCTACACCTACAGCAGCCTCAACAACTGGACCTTCACCCTGGATACCCAGGTGCTGATCCCGCAGAGCAGCCAGGTCACCTGGAGCCTGTACGCCAGCGGCACGGTGGTGCATACCGTGACCCTGTATGGCTTCCGCCACGTCAATGAGGTCGAGACCCGGACCAATGCCGGTGCGGTCGACAACCTGCAGATCGTGCGGACCGTCGATGGCACCGGCATCCCGGGCGCTGCGCCGGGCGGCTCGAGCCAGATCGATCCCACCGCGCCTGGCGCCTACTTCAGCAGCTGGATCGACACCATCGACATCGTCTCCGATCCGGTCTACATCAATCCCTTCTACCGCACCGAGAACACCACCACCACCTGGGACTATACGGTCACTCCCGCGCTTGCCTCCCAGACCATCGCCAACCAGAAGATCTTCATGCTCGTGCCGGGCGCGCCCTACGGCCCGTACTCGAATGCGACCCTGCTCGCGGCCTACGCGACCCTGGCCACCAACTAGGCACGCGTGGTGCTCGAGGGGGCGGTGCACGCGCCCACGCCCCGGGACGGTGTCCGTTGCCCTGACGCGGTGCGGGCCAGAATGCCTACCGCTCCCCGAGAGCACCCATCCTCGTCCTGCGCACCCCCGTCCCCTGGAGCCGCCATGCGTCTCGTCCTGCTCGTCTGCTGCCTCGCCCTCGTCAGCACCGCCGGAGTCGCCGCCGACAGCGCGGCCCCGGCTCCCGCCGCCGCGCCCCAGGCGGTCAACACCATCTGCCCGATCAGCGGTGAGGCCGTGGATCCGTCAGTGCCGCCGATTGCCGGCAAGACCAAGGATGGCAAGACCGTGGAGATCGGCATGTGCTGCAGCAAGTGCGCCGCGGTCGTGGCCAAGAATCCGGATGCCTATGCCGACGCCGCCACCGCCAACAAGAAGGCGGACAGCACCAAGTAGGCGTTCTGCTCGGACCTGGCCTGGCATGCGCGCGCCAGGGCTCAGCCATGCGCGGCCGGGATAGCACCGGGCCGAAGGCGGGGTCGGTTCCCGGTCGCCACGCCACGCGTTAGGCTGTGGTCGTGACCCTGCCGGCTGCACCGCTTCGACCGCTGCCCCAGCCGCCGCCCCTGATCGCCCAGGGCCTGCGGCGGCGGCTCGTACGCCTGCTGCGCGCCGCCCATGCCGGCGAGCGCGCCGCGGCGCTGGCCTACCGCGGTCATGCGCGCAGCGTCACCGACCCGGCGCAAGCCGGCATGATCCGGCGCATCGAGGCCGAGGAATGGGCGCACCGCGCCCGGCTCGGGGCGATGCTGCAGGAACAGGGCAGCACTCCCGCGCGCTGGCGCGAGGTGATCTTCCAGGCCATCGGCCTGACCCTCGGCGCGGCGTGCCGCTGGAGCGGCTGGTACCTGCCGATGTACGGCGCGGGCTGGATCGAAGCGATCAATGTGCAGGAGTACCTGACCGCGGCGGCGCTGGCGGCAACCTGCGCGGAGCACGGCTACGCCGCGGAGCTGCTGCTCATGGCGCAGTGCGAGCGCGAGCACGAAGCCTACTTCCGCGGCCTGGTGGCTGGATGCTGGCAGACGCGCTGGCTCGGACTGTGGCGGGCGCCGCCGGCACCGCCGGAGGTGGGCGTGGCTGCCGTGGTGCCAACGCCCGTTGGCGCGGTCCTCGCGCCTGGGGCGCCTGAGACGGTCTACTTGCCGGCAGCGCCGGCGGTGGTCGTGGGAGCTGCGGCCGGACCATAGAGCGCCTGCCATTCGCCGGCGCTCAGAAGATCATGCATCGCCAGGCGTTCGGTCGCCAGGCGCGCGATCAAGGCGCTGCGCAGATCATCGATCTGGCTGGTCAGGGTCGCGAAATCGGCCTCGGTCGAGAGGCGGTCGGTATAGAGCGCGATCAGCTTCTCGCGCAGCGGCGTCAGCGCCGTCTGGACCTCCGTCTCCTGGGTGAGCATGGCGCGGTTGAGATCGACCAGGCGCGCGGCGCGCACCGGATCGGTGACCACCGCCGGGATGCGGGCGGTCACATCCTCGACCAGCACGTGCGCCGGCGCCGCGCCGGGCGCGGCCGCGGAGGGATGGGCGTCTGCGGAATGGAAGAGCGCGGTCAGGCTCAAGAGCAGGGCGACGATCAGCATGGCATCAGCAGCATGGCAACCGCGCTCCCCAGCCGCTGGGGGTCAGGCGGAACGTCGGCACGGGCCTGGTCACGGTCACGGTCACGGTCACGGTCACGGTCACGGGCAGCGGCCAGGGATCCATCATTTCAGCACTCCCAGCTCATGGTCGGCGATCGCGTTCCATTCCTGATCGGTGGCGAGTTTCGCGATCTCGCAGCGGTCATGGATGATGATGGTGCGGTAGGTCACGCGGGTCGCCTGCAACCGGGCGCTGACATCGGCCAGGGCCTCGGGACTGGTGGCGTAGTCGCGCGCGAGGATGTCCTGTTCGCTCGAGAGGGCCTCGAGCTGCGCCTGCGCGGCGCTGACGGCGCGCTGCGCGTCGTCGGCGAAGACGAGCATCTGCTTCAGGCGCGTGGGATCCGTGACCACGCTGGTCACCACCGCGCGGAAATCGGCGATCGGTGTCGTGGGTTGGGTGGCAGTGGAAGGTGCGGCCACATGGCGCTGGCCGCAACCGCCCAGGACGATGACCAGGGCGCCGAGCAGCAGGACCGCGCTGCGCCTCTGGGAGCGGAGATCCGCCCGGCTGTCGGCTCGTAGGCCACGACGCGCTGCGGCATTGGCACCGGCACTGGTTTCGTCCATGCGCATGCCCGGTTATCGACGAGTCACCTGGTTGCACAATGGAATTGCCCCTCATGAGCCAGCCGACGTGTGGTGCGGACGCGCCGCGCACGGCTGCCGCCACGGCTATCAGGACAGCGTCCTGCACGTGTCGCGACACGACCGGCCCGAGCGCGGCGCTGCCCGGAGCCGCGCGCACCGGCCGGCGGGCCTCACCGCGGCCGCGCCGGCGCGGCCTCCTCATCGGCGAAGCCCTTGATCAGGCCCTGCACCAGCTGCGGCATGCGCTTATGCGGAATGGTCACCGCGATGCGCGGCAGGTGCTCAAGCAGCCATTCCAGGACCTCGGTCGGCGTGCCGCGCACCGCGAGGCTCTGCAGATCGGTGATCTTGGCCCACCAGATGGTGGTGCGGATGGTCGGCGGCTGCAGCGCGACCAGGTTGCGCGCCAGCCACTGGCCGACGATGTTGAAACCGGTCGGCTTGCCGGCATGCGCCGCGCTGCACAACAGCGCGAAGTGCACGGTCGGATCGTGGCTGGGATGGCCCTCGACCGCGACCTGGTTGAGGACCTCGCAGGCGAAGTCCGAGAGGCTTTGACCGCGCGCCAGGGCCGCGGCTTCGAGCCGCGACTTGGTACGCGCCTCCATGCGGATCAGCACCAGGGCGTCTTTGACCTCCCCGGACGCCGTCGGTGCTGCACCATCCTTGGCTGACGCCATGCCCCCAGGCTAGCGCACCAGCGCCCGGGGTGCCATGCATTTGCCAGGGGACGCGGTCCGCTCGAGGCCGCAGATACTGCGATGCGCGGTGCGCGGCCTGGGCGTCGTCTCAGCCGCCAGTGGATTCGATCAGCTCATGACGGGTGCTTTCGTCATCGGCGATGGTGCTCTCGGCAATGACCTGCCACAGCGGGCGGTAGCGGCCGGGACGGATCTTGGACTGGCCGACGACCTTGACGAAGCCCTGCTGCGAGAGGCGCAGCAGCGAATACTTCAAGGCCATGCAGTTGAGCTTGGTCGGCACCGCCAGGTGCTCGTAGGTGAACTGGTCATCGCTGGTGAATGCCGTGCTCAGCACCTGGCGGACCATCCGGTCGACCTGGTCGACGTCGCGACGGCTGGCCTCGATCTGGCGCAGCCGCGCGACCCGGGCCTCGTCGGAGGTCTCATAGCGCTCGCTCGGTGTTGCCGCCCGGCCCTGATTGATCACCGAACCACACCAATAGCAGGAAAATCGCCCTTCGCTGCGCGAGCGCTGGCAGCAGTCGCGGTCGGACGAGGGATCGGGGCGGGTGGTATCGGTGTGCATGGGTGGCTCCGGGGGCGTGGGGAGTGCAGACGGTTATGCCCATATAAAAACACACGATGCAATCCGGTCAAGTGGGTAGGCTCTCAACACCTGCGACAACTATGCAGGACGCTGGACCATCCAATCATTGCTGCCCGCCCCTGCGCCTACCATGCTTGACGCGGTGCGTTGCGCACAGGTCCCTCGGCCCCCAGCCTCACGGCTGATCCATGCTGAAACCACGCGCCGCGAGGACGAGGATCCCACGTCCTGGCCACTCCCAGGTTCCGTCCAACGCGTCCGGCATTGCATGTCGGCACCGATTTCTACACCGAGGGCATGCCCGAGCATGTTCATCCTGCGGTCGCGTCCTGGGGGCCGGGAACAGGGTGGGATCCGGCGCTGCATCACCGCCCGGTCACCGCGACGAGTTCGCCATCCCCGGACTCGGTGCGCTGCCTGGTGTTCGCCAACGAACCGTATCAGGGGCGCCTGCGCTCGGTCTTCGCTTGGCTGGGCATCCCACGCACGGCCAGCCGCGCGCAGCCGGTGCCGGGCATCGTGCTGCTGCACGGTGGGGGTGGCATGGCCTATCGAAACTGGGTCGAGCAGTGGGTTGAGCGTGGCTACGCCGCCATCGCCATCGATCACGCCGGTGGGGGCGCCGAGGGCCGGCGCCTGCCGGACGGCCGGCCGCCGATGTCGCACGAAGCGCTCTTCAGCCCCGCCATCCCCTGGACCGATACCTGGCTGTACCACGCCATCGCCGCGACGGTGCGGGCCCATAGCATCCTCGCCCAGCAGCCCGAGGTGGATCCGTCCCGCATCGGCTTGACCGGCATCAGCTGGGGCGGCTACCTGACCTGCATCGCCGCCGCCGTGGATCCACGCGTGGTGTGCGCGGCATCGGTCTATGGCTGCGGCTACCTGCAGCGCAACTCCGCGGCCGACTGGATGGAATCCTTTCAGCGCATGACCGTGGCCGAACGCGCGGACTGGCATGCGCACCGCGACCCGGCCGCGTTCCTGCCGCGCGTGGCGGCGCCCCTGCTATTCCTCACAGGGCTGAATGATCAGCCGTTCCCGCTCGACAGCCTGGCGGCGACCACCCTCCTGCCTGCCGGGGCGGTGACGGTCAGCCTGCAGCCCGGACTGGAGCACAGCATGGAAGCGGCGTGGTCCGTGGCGGAGGTCGGCATCTTCTGCGACCAGCACCTGCGCGGCGGCGCATCCCTGGCGCAGCTCGCCGAGCCGTCCTGGGCAGCCGACGATACGCTGTGCTGCGAGATTCTCCCGGGGCATCCACCGCTGCGCCGCGCGCGCCTGGTGCTGACCCGAGACCGCGGCCGCTGGCAGGATCGGACCTGGGTCGAGGGCAGCGCGCGCCTCATGGGACACGCCGTGATCGGCGAGGTCCCTGCCGATGCCACCGCGGCCATCCTCCTGGTCGAGGACGCGCGGGGCGCGCTCGTCTCCACCCGTCCGCAGCAGCGGGTCGCCACCGCTGCGGCGGACCTGCGTCATCACCTGCCATCACAGCCGCCCTAGAACCATCGCCGGGAACACCATGCAACGCACCATCAGACGCGCGGCTATGGCGTCCTGGTCGATTATCCGTCTGCCACGATCCTGATCGCACGCTGAATTCTATCCCCGTGCCCTGACGCGGACCAGGCCCGGTAGGCGGTCAGTCCCACATGATGACGTCGACCGGACAGCCGCTGATCGCCTCCTCGATCGCCTCTGCTTCCGACAATCCCAGAATGGACAGACGGCTCTGCTCCTGACGATTGGAAGACGTGATGCCATCCATGCGGGCCGCCGCGCGAATGACGGCCACGTCATCGGGAAGGTCGAACACCGTGGGGCATGTCCGCGCGCACTCACCGCAGGAGATGCACCCCTCCTCGACCCAGACATGCGTGATGGTGATCATGGCACGACGGTAGCGCATCCGGCGGCGTCGCGACATGCCTTGCCTATCAGCGCGTCATAGCCTGCGAGCATGACCCTGCCAGGCCGCTCATTGCCCATAACCCTGTGGTTATCATGCTGAGACCATGCTCCTCGTGTTCAACCATGAACTGAACGAATCGGGTACCTGCCCCTGCTGCGGCTCGGTCACCATGTCCATAACGGCGCAATGCCGGGACCACGGCACCTGGGTATGCGACTATCTCATACGCTGGACGAAAAGCGCACCAGACCATCCCTGGGCGATCTTTCTCGTCATGGAGACATCCCAGGGTCACGCCGGCATCACCCTGGAATACCGTACCGACCAGGACGCATTCATGGTCGGTGATGCCAGCGCTATCGCCTGGCCCGAGCGCATGCTGATCACCAAGCCGATCCTCCTGGAGCGTGCGGAGGTGATCGGCCACGACCTCGCCCAGTCGGTGTTCGCACTGCTCGACTTCATCTGGATCTCCGACCCGGACGTGCCGGGACGCAGCGAGTGCAGTTCCTAAGGCCAGGCCCCGAACCATCGGACGCTGACACGTGCCCGGCACGGAACGGCAGCGGCAGCGGCAGGCCTCTGGCGGCCGTCATCCGCCCTTCTCCTACCGTGCGGCATGCCGGGATCACTCGTCAGGTTTCAATTGCATGATGCCGTCGGATAGGAGCATCGTTCCATGTTCGTACCGACCGGAACCGACGCGCCGCTGTACCACCGGCCGTGGGCGACCGGGACGCTGATCGTCCTGTGCAGCGCCACCTGGATCGCGGTCACGATGGCCAACAACGACCACCTGGCCACGATGTTGTGCCTGGAGTACGGGCACGGCCTCAAGCCCTGGCAGTGGCTGACCAGTCTGTTCATGCATGCCGGCCTCATCCACCTGCTCGGCAACATGGTCTTCCTCTGGGTCTTCGGCCTGGTGGTCGAGGGCAAGGTGGGCTGGCTGCGCTTCCTGGCGATCTATCTCGGCATCGGCATGGGGGAATGTGCCGTCGAGCAGGTCATGATGCTCGGTTCCGACGGAGGGTCCCTGGGCGCATCGAGCGCCATCTCCGGGATCATGGCCATCGCCGCCTTGTGGGCGCCACGCAATGAGATCGATTTCGTCTGGATCTGGTCGGTCATGGTCAAGCCCTTCGCGGTGGCGATCGGTTGGGTGGTGGCCCTCTACGTCGCGCTCGACGTCTGGGACGCGCTGACCAGCGGCCATCTGATGACCACGGGATTCCTGCACCAGCTGGGCATCGGCATCGGTGCGACCGTCGGCTATGGCATGCTGCGCACCCAGCGCGTGGATTGCGAGGGGTGGGATCTGCTGAGCCTGTGGCGCAACCACGGTGAACCGGCTCTCCAGCACAAGGCGCCCGTGCATCCGGCACCGTCTCTGCCGGAGCCTCCCGCATCCGTCGAGCAGGCCGAGTCAGCGCTGCGCGCGCTGCTGAATCAGGGACGCCAGCAGGAGGCCATCGAGATCCTGGCGGGTGCGAAACGGCGCCTGGGGCCCTGGACGGTGCCGCTCGACCTGCTGCTGCCGCTAGCCCAGGCCGCACGCGCGCTCGGCGACGAAGAGGATGAAGCACGCCTGCTGCAGGACTTCATCTCCCGCTGCAGGTCGCATCATCCATCCCGCGATGCGAGCGCACTGCGTCTGGCCGAAGTCCAGCTGCTCAGGCAGCGCCCCTCGGCCGCGCTGGAGGCCCTGGCTGGCATGTCCAAACGGCAACTGGATGTGTCAGACCGGCAACGCCTCCAGGCCTGCCGCGACCAGGCCGCAGCGCTCATCGCCTCGGGAGCTCCTGAATTCCACTAAGGCCAACGGCTCGGAGTGCGCTCCGATCTAGAATTGCGTCTGAACCGTCTCCGGCGGCGCCACGGCCGTGGGTGGCATGCGATCCAAGAGCAGCGTGAGGTCATCCATGGCCGTCAGACCCGTGCCATGGCATTGGCGCAGGGCTGTCTTCAGCCGCTGCGCCTGTTGCGCCAGGCCCTGCCCATCGTTCGGCTCGAACGCAAGCCAGTCATCAAGCTCAGCCCGGGCCGCGGGCTGCGCCACCGCCGGTGCCATGGACAGCGCCGCGATGCAGCGGTCGTGCACATGCAGCACATTGAGGCCCGGATCGCCGCGGTAGCGCATCTGCCCGATCCAGCGCACCAGTTCCTTGATCACCGTGGGATCGGTCTCCCCCATCAGGGCGATCGCCATGCCGTCGACCCATTCCGGCGTGCCCGAATAGCTCGTCAGCGCGGCCAGGCGGACGGCCGGATCCGGATCATGCTGCATGGCCAGGATGAGCATGGCTTCCGCGGCCTGGATATGAC
>Ga0302314_10017270_pt1 | contig 12112 bp, 12 predicted proteins | sample III_Palsa_N2_3_FD_200533 | JGI IMG/M metagenome (GOLD analysis project Ga0302314, IMG submission 200533) | Peat permafrost microbial communities from Stordalen Mire near Abisko, Sweden - III_Palsa_N2_3 | ecosystem: Environmental > Terrestrial > Soil > Palsa > Peat permafrost | place: Sweden...
TCTTCCATGGCTTCGCAAAATGCGTTGAGGTGTTGTTCTGCCATCGGCATCGCCGAGATGTCCTTTGATACTTCTGCCGCCGTTGTTGAAAGCATTTGTGCGATAAGTGGAGAACATCTGGCGCAGTAGGATGTGCGGTTGCGGAAGAAGGTCTCGCTAGCACACAGCTCAGCTTCTGCCGGACTATCAAAACTTCTGATTATCGAGGGAGATAGCCCTGAACGAACTGCTGGAGCTCCACTGATTCACCGCAATGTTTATCAAGTCCTCGGATTACGCGACGGTCGTGCCGCAATAGTTTCAAGTTGTTGCGGGCGCATGAGCCATCATCTCAACTCGATCACGGAGGCTGAGCTGGTAGCGTAGATACCAGTGCACGTACAGGACGATGATCGGCGATCAAAATGTCGCCCAGCAAGCAGCTCCTTCATCCCCTTAAACTCGCCCATCTACCGGTCCTCAGGTCCTCAATCCACTACTCTAACCGGTCCTAGCATGCGGTTTGCACCAGAGCCCCACTTTGCGCCCCGCGATGATCTGCGGGATTGATTAGTTCCATAGCACGGACTACCCTACGATATGGAAGAGGTGTGATCCGCCTGATCCGCTCTAAGTACCTCTAACCAATGACTTAGGTGAAGAAACCATCTTGCCCGACGGTCTTTTTCGACGATTCTATAAGCGTCGTTGTGACATATCGACTAGTTTCCTCGCTTATTCTTCAAGTCGATGGAAATGGGGCACCTCTCCGAAAGAGTACTTATGTTGAAGTTTCTAGTTCGACGTTGGTCCGAGCGCCCACGCATGCTGGTGTTCATGCTGGGAGTTATGCTGCCTGCGGCCGCGCTCATCGTGGACAGTGTATGGCACCTCAGGAGCATACAGCGTGAAAAAGCGATCGAGGCCGTCTTTCAGCGGGATTTTCAACAGGTCTTAGCTATCGCCGAAAAGCAGATTAATGCGCGCGCTTATGAGATCGCGGAGGAAGCCAGGTCGAAATTTCCCGATGCGAACCAAGGCGACCAACTCGAGGCTTTCCTGGCATCACACAGAGACATTGCACATGCATTTCTGTGGACAGGGAAAGGCCACCTTGAGAGTCAATCTCAACCTGATCGGATGAGCGATCCTGAATTTGTTGACGAAGGCAAGGAGTTCTCATCCATGATCGGAGGTTGGTTTGATCTGGACTCCAACGACCAAATCGCCAAACTGAAGAAGATAGAGGCGACGGAAGGGCGGCGCGTCTCCCTTGACGGCAATTTGGTAACCATGGGTGACAAATTGCAGTACCAGTCCTGGGTGCTTTTCATCCCACGCGGTTCGACTGCCGAGCACCCCGCTCTGGCAGGGTATGTCTACGATACCGACTATCTGAGGGACAAGTTTTTTCCGCAAGCACTGAACGAAGTGCTGCCAAATCAGGACCAAAAAGATACATCCCATCCTCAAACAACGATCATGGTGCGGACTTCGAAGGACCACACTCCTTTCGCTGCTTCGGCTTGCTGGGATGGAGGTTCGCCTGAAGTAGAGCGTAATTTTGACGGTGTCTTCCCTGGAATGATCCTGGGAGCTAAGCTGCGCGGGACTACGATTGCGAACATCAGTAATCACTTTGTGCGGACGACCTTCCTTGTTTTCGGAGCGCTTTCGCTGCTTATGGGTATAGGTATGCTATTCGCCTATCGAAACGTCGCCCGCGAACTTGCAGTGGCGAAGTTGAAATCCGATTTTGTCTCTAACGTCTCGCACGAGCTGAGAACCCCTCTGGCGCTCATCCGGCTTTACGCAGAGACGCTGGAACTGGGACGCATCTCCAACCCGGGAAAACATCAAGAATATTACGAGATCATTCGCAAAGAGAGTGAGCGGTTGACTTCGCTGATCAACAATATTTTGGACTTCTCGCGTATCGAGTCAGGCAAGAAAGAATACAGCTTCCGCGAAACCGATGTAGCTGATTTGGTGCGAAGCACGCTGGAATCTTATCGTTTTGAAATCGAGCAGAACGGGTTCCAGTTCGAAGAGAAGATCGACAACGATCTGCCACAACTGTGGATGGATCGCGAAGCGATTGCGCGCACACTGCTGAATCTGGTGAACAACGCAGTGAAGTACTCAGCGTCAGAGAAATATCTTGGCGTCCATCTGTACCGTCACAATGGCGGCGTTAGCCTTGAGGTCGTCGATCACGGAATCGGCATTCCCGAGAAAGAACAGCTAAAAATCTTTGAGAAGTTCTATCGAGTGGGCGATCCACTGGTGCATAACACCAAGGGAAGCGGACTAGGGCTGTCTCTGGTGCGCCACATCGTGCAGGCTCATGGAGGTGAAGTTGCGGTTGAGAGCGAGCTCGGTCAAGGCAGCAGGTTCATCATTACTTTACCGGTGCAGACTGCAGAGGTTCAGCAGGCGAAAGGGATATCGGCATGAAACAGCAAGGGAAGACAAAGGTAATTGAAGTCCCGAGGCCGGCGAGAATTCTCGTGGTGGAGGATGAGCCCATGATGGTGACCGGACTTCGAGACAATTTCGAGTTTGAAGGCTATGAAGTAATCACGGCGGGCGATGGGATCGAAGGGCTGCGGCGAGCGCTGGAAGAGTCTCCCGATCTTGTGGTGCTGGATGTGATGATGCCTCGGATGAGCGGACTGGAGGTATGCAAGCAGTTACGTACTCAACGCGGTTCCATCCCGATTATCATGCTGACTGCCCGCGGTCAGGAACTAGACAAGGTGGTGGGCCTCGAACTCGGCGCGGACGACTATGTGACCAAGCCGTTTTCAATCCGGGAGTTGCTGTCGCGAGTGAAGGCGGTGTTGCGACGTACGTCAGTCGTTCCCAAAGATAAGGATCAACACTCCTTTGGCAACGTGGACGTCGATCTGCGTCGTCGTCGAGTGCTCAGGTCAGGCAAGGCTCTCGAGGTTTCCTCGACGGAGTTCGAGCTGTTGAAGTATTTCATCTGTCATTCCGGCGAGACGCTGAGTCGTGATCGTCTTCTGGAAGATGTCTGGGGATACACGAATTACCCAACGACCCGTACGGTGGATACGCACCTGGTACGTCTGCGCCAAAAACTTGAGCCCGATCCCGAGCAACCACAATACTTCCTCACAGTGCACGGAACTGGTTATCGGTTCGTCGGTTAGAGCCAAGATCAGAATCGAAAAGAGGTCGATGATGAGCAACAGGAGAGCACTACCAAAAAGTGAGGGTAAGTTGCGAACCAACGGCGAGCTCCGAGATTACAGCACGCGTCAACCCTCGATCATGTCGTTAATGCCGCCTCCACTATCGAGTGTGTCACTGCAGGACGAGGTGGACTCGCTCGGGCGAGAGCGACTCGATCTCCACGCCCAGCTTTTCGAGGCCGCACAGATCCAGCGCAAACTAAGCGGCCCGCATGAGTTGCGCCACGGCAATTTACAGTTCGCAAGCGAGGTCTTCGCGGCGCGATTTCTCGCCGGGGATTTCACGACGTTCTTGCAAAACGGTTCGAAGGTTCTTGTGGGGCATGGAGACATTGCCGGTAAAGGCGTTGCGGCTGGAATGTGGTTCACCAATTTGGCAGGGCTTTTGCAAAGTTACGGCCGCCCAGATTCTGACCCGGCAAAGATCGCCTCGGAGATCAATCGCCACCTCTGCTATCTGCGGCCAGTTGCGCCGTTCGTAACGGCATTTTTCGCACAGATTGATTGCCATCATGGAAAACTGACCTACTGCAATGCCGGCCATTTTCCGCCGATATTGCTTCGCGCCAATGGGCGGGCTGAGTTACTTGAGAGAGGCGGCCCACTGTTGGGTGCTATCGAAGGTGCGGAGTTCGACTCGGGCGAACTGATTCTCGAATCCGGCGACACGCTGGTCACGTACTCCGATGGTGTACTCGAATGCCGCAACACCTCCGACGAAGAGTTTGGGTTGGATCGGATGCTAGAGGCTTTGCGACAGTCCGAATCGCCATCCGCTCAGGCCACGCTCATGATGCTCCTCGCAACCTTGCAGGACTTCGCGAACGGCAGTCCGCTTTGCGACGACGTCAGTTTGATAGTGATTCAACGCGACGCGGAATGCACCGAAATCCTACATCACTTACCGGATGATCCGTTGAGTGGCAGACAAGTAAGTTAGTGGATCTTTTGGAAGATGGCTCATAGGCGGGCATCGACTTCATTCCGATTGGAGGGAAGACAAGACGGCAATCCCGCTAATCGCGATCGTTGGAGGTCTCGTAGATTCAACTGCCACTGCTGCCGAGCTTTCAGCATCCCTGTCAGCCGCCGGACTGGTCTCAGAGACAACTTGAGTTGTTCTTCTAACTTCAGTCGCGATGTTCCTGCGGAACGCGGTTCTCCTTGCGGTGTTTTCGTAGGGGGGCCATGGACTGTGGGCTAGAATCGACTTGTGAGAACTCCGACTATCAATGCAAGAATCCTTATGTTGCCGTTATTGCTGACTCTGTCTGGCTGCGGCAAGCCTTCTTTGGATGTGGTCCCATCCCTAACCACCATCGGACAGGCGACTCCCATCACTGTCCACGTCCATGATCCTCACGGCGTCAGCAAGCTCACCGCCACCTTGATGCAGAACGGTGCGCAATACCAGGTATGGCAGGCGCCTGCTGTTTCCAGGAGCGCTGATACCATCTTCAATTTTGAGATTGGCGTCAAGACTACGCCGCAGCTGCATGAAGGCCCCGCCCGTCTGATCCTTGAAGCCACGTCTGGCGGCCTGTTCCATGGCACTACCCGCTGGGAGCACGACGTCAACGTGGTCACCCAGCCGCCTCTCATCAGCGCGGACTCTGACCAGCACTACCTTTATCTCGGGATGGCCGATTTAGCCACCATGAACGTCACCGGCAACTACACCTCCGCAGGGGTCCGGGTCGGCAACCAGACTTTCCGTGCCTGGCCAATGCCCGGCGGTAAGCCTGGCCTCTTCTCCCTATTCGCTTTTGCCTGGAACATGCCTCCCGGCACGACGCCGCTGGCCTATGCTTCGAACGCGACTGGAAACGACGTGACTACTCCGCTGACCGTCATTTTCCCAAAGAGGGAACAGCCCGTCTACACGCAGCACGAGATTCAGGTCTCTGACCAGTTCATGCAGAAGGTGCTTGGCGAGCTCGATCCCAAAGGCACCGGCGATCCCGTCGCGCGCTTCATCAAGATCAACACCGAGATGCGCCAGGCCAATAACAAGACCCTGGCCGACCTGCGTCATAAGACTGCCGACCACTTCCTCTGGCATCAACCCTTCACGCGTCAGTCGCATGCCCAGGCTGAGGCTACTTTCGCTGATGTGCGCAGCTATATCTATCATGGCCAAAAGATCGATCAGCAGGTTCACCTCGGCTACGATCTTGCCGTTACCCAGCATGTCGGCGTCGAAGCATCAAACGATGGTCGTGTCGTCTGGGCTGCACCCCTCGGAATCTACGGCAACTGCATCGTGGTGGACCACGGATATGGCCTGCAGACCATCTACGGGCATATGAGCCGGATCGACGTGCATGAAGGCGATATAGTCAAGCGCTCGCAGATCATGGGGCTGAGCGGCATGACTGGGATGGCCGGCGGCGACCACGTCCACTTCGCGATGCAGCTCGATGGAGTCCAGATCGACCCCAAAGAGTGGTGGGACGCGCACTGGATCCAGGACCACGTCGTCCGCCGTGTCGATCTGCCTGGGTTTGGCAAATAGTTGCAAGGCTGGTTTAGAGATCAGGGACAAGAAAGCCAGAAGTCGAGGTCGATAATGACCAGTCGATTCATGATTGGCCTCGTGCGATAGCGAATATTGAGTGAAGACCGTCCAGTAGCCTTTCAAAAGCTTTGGAAGGATCGCGGCCTCGTGACCTGTCGTCTTCTGAGCATCATTTGGCACGCTCTTTGGGGAGAAGAATCTCTATGAGCTAAATCAGTCTCGTGTGATGCAGACATTAGAGCGCCAGGCGGCCGCGATTGGGCAGACGCTGCCTTTCTTGCTCTCGAACTTCAGCGTAGATATTCATCTATCTAAAAGGGTTTCAATGTGCGGCTTAGGCTGCACGTTGAAACGTCCCAACGCCCCGCAATACGATGAGGAAGTAAAGAGAGACCGCAATTAGCGTGATCCCTGAACCTGCCAATGCCTCCGTAATGCCGATAATCGGGATTAGCTTCCCGAGCGCCAGGCTGCCCAGTGGGATGCCCGCTCGAAAGGCAAGATTGTAGACACTCATCACCCTGCCACGCATCTGCTCGGTCACAATCAATTGGACCAGGGACAGCATCAGTGAGGCGGACGCCATGATTGCCGCTCCACTCACAAAAATCAGGATGCAGGAGAGCGGGAGCCGCTTACTCACCGCAAAGGCCACAATAGCGGCTCCCAGCGCGATCAGAGTCAGCAGTGCAACATGTCCTCGTCCCTTTAGATGCTCCAATGCGGCGACGATGAGCGCTTCGACGATTGATCCAGCGCCCGAGCAGACCAGCAAAAGCTGATACGTCTTGGGTCCTCCATGGAAGACAGTACGAACAATCACTGGCAGGAAACCCGTCAGAGAGAAACCGAGCAACGTCGTGCCGAAAGCAAGGAAGACGAGCGGACCCAATCCCTCGCGTTGGCGGATGAAGCTAATCCCTCCACTCATGCTCTTCAGAATAGTTTCTTGCGATTTTGGTGGAACGAAATTTACCTGGATCATCAAGAGCGAGACGATCACTGCGACGAAGGAGACTCCATTCAATGCAAAGCACCAGGCTGCTCCGAGAGTCGAGTAGGCAAGCCATCCCAGCGTTGGTCCGATAATACGTGCAAGATTAAATTGAATCGAATTCATGGCGATGGCGTTGGACAGATCCTTGGTCGGGACCAGCGTTGGCAACAGCGCGGAATACGCCGGCCCGCCGAACGATTGCCCGAGGCCGACGATGAAGGACAGGGAAAGGATGTGCCAAACCTTGACGGAATGAGTGAGGAAAAGCGCGGTTAGAATAAAGGCGCAGATCATTTGGATGTATTGCGAACTCAGCAACATCTTCCTGCGGTCCATCCGGTCTGCAAACACGCCGCCAACCAGAGAAAACAAGATGATTGGAAGCTGGCCAAGAAAAGGTCTAGTCCAAGATAAAAAGGATTCTTCGTGAGGTCATAGACGAGCCAGCTCTGCGCAAATTGCTGAACAAACGTCCCAATGGTGGAGGTACATGCTCCTAGCCACATGAGACGGAAATCTCGATGCCGAAATGCTCGAAATGTCCGACGAACGAATGGCGTCTCGGACACTAGAGACCGGCACTTTCGCATGGATAGGCAGAGTTATTGTCGACTCGCAGGGGGAGCAAGCAACATCGAACATCCAGGTTGAAGACTTGTTCGGTGTAGGCATGCACGTCCGCACAATGTCAGATGAAAATCTGTGCATTCGGTCGCAGAAATCGCCGAGCGACTATTCCGAAGCAGAGGTGGCACCGATTCCAATCGCAGTAAGCTGTTCCAGCCGAGCCATGATCAGATGAATAGATGTTGGTCTTCAGATGAGAGAATTGTTTCATCTGAAGATCGGCTTACTCGAGCGTCATTCTCGTCGGCAAGCATCCGTGAAGACAGCGGCCGTATCCAAATCGCATGTTGCGCCACCCTGCGCGCAGGTAGGTTCCTCCGCCGCCGCTTCGCCGTGTTCGCCCGCAGATCGCAAGTGGATACTGATGGCCACGATTCTGGGATCTTCTCTCGCCTTCATGGACGGCTCGGTGGTTAACGTTGCCCTTCCCACTTTGCAGGCGACCTTCAAAGCCACCTCCGGTGACATTCAGTGGGTGGTCCAGAGCTATGCCTTGTTCAGTGCAGCTTTACTACTCCTCGGGGGCGCCATCGGAGACCGATATGGTCGGCGACGAACATTTCTATGGGGGGTCGTACTTTTTGCGCTGGCTTCTACAGCCTGCGCAGCTTCCGTTTCGATCGCCCAGCTTGTAACGGCCCGCGCAGTGCAGGGGATTGGCGCAGCTCTCTTGATCCCGCAGGGTCTCTCAATTCTCTCCGCATCTTTCGAGCCTGAGCACCGTGGTGGTGCTATCGGCACCTGGTCTGCATGGACGAGTGTCTTTGCCGCCCTCGGTCCGGTCGCCGGGGGGTGGCTCATGCAGGCGTGGTCCTGGAGGCTAATCTTCCTGCTGAATCTGCCACTCGCTCTCATAGTGATCCTCCTGGCGCCTCGGATTCCAGAAAGCCGCGCAGTGAATGAGGGTGAAACGGCGCGGTCGCTTGATCGCTTGGGAGCTACTCTCGCTACTTCAGCCTTTGCCGCCATTATTTATGCGCTCTCGTTCGCTCCTGAGTTTGGTTGGGAGGATCCACGGGTCATATGGCTTTTCGTGGCCGGCCTGGCACTTCTGGCAGCGTTTCTCCGGTCCCAGTCAGGACGGGCGAACGCAATGATGCCACTATCGCTCTTTCGAATTCCGCGCTTCCTCGCCGCCAACCTCCTCACGTTTCTGCTATATGGAGCTCTTGTCGGAGCTCTTTATGTCACACCGTTCTATCTGATCCAGGTACGGCATTATGGTCCGGCACAGGCTGGCGCAGTCTTTCTTCCGCTAATTGCTCTCATGTTTGTCTTTTCGACGAGAGTCGGAGTTCTCATCCCCAGAATCGGCGAAAGGGTCTTGCTATCTGTAGGAGCAACACTCGCGGGGGGCGGCTTCGTTGCTTTCGCATTGTCGGACGGATTGACCGGCTATGTCCGCGCGATTTTGCCTGGAGTACTGCTGCTTGGCACTGGTATGACCTGCGCGGTCGCACCTCTCACGACAGCCGTCATGTCTTCTGTCCCTGAGAGCTCCGCCGGAATTGCCTCGGCCGTAAACAATGCAATGTCTCGACTTGCTGGTCTGATAGCGGTATCTCTACTCTCGCTCGTTCTGGCGCACGGATTCGCTGCGACGCTCGATGCTCGTCTTAGGCATTCCGAACTATCGGCGGAGGTGCGCGCTGAGCTGATTGCAAACCGATCTCATCTCCATGGAGAACCGATTCCAGCAGGACTCACTCCAGACCAGCGGGCGGAGGTTGCATCGTTGCTCGATCTGGCGTTTCTCTCAGGGTTTCGTTCGGTCATGTTTGCCTGTGCTGCCGGGGCATGGGCTGGTGCACTTGCAGTCCTCGTCTTGTTGCGAAAGCCTGCTCCTGCGACCGAGAATGCCCACTCTTGAGATGCTGTCTAACAATGACAAATGGTGAGAATCTCGATCTACTCGCATTGGCGTCGTTCACGGTCGAGTCAGGATGGTGAAGACGGCGTATTCGGAGGACGAGCTTCCGCTCGACCCTGAGTTCGCGACAGTTCTTCTGGACTGTACATGCGAAGCCTGCCGAGGCCTGGCCCGACTCCGGAATAGTGTCGCAGCTTATAGCACTTAGCACTCTTGCCCTAGGGCTGAAGAACGTAGGCAAGGATTTTAGTGAGGGTGGTGTTGGGGCGCAGAATCTTTGATTTCAAACCGTGTGTGCCGGTCCAGAGATATTTATTCCCAAATCAATGATGCGGCGCTTCTATCGTCGGCTGATCGAGTTTCAGCGAAATCCCACTTTTTTCCAGCGTCTGCCCCAGCACTCGGTCTAACTGTGCCGCCGCCTTTAGCCACGCCGCCTTGGCTACTACTTCTGTGGTTTGTGCCTGCACCAGATAAGTCTGCTGCTCGATCACGGAGATATTGGTCATATACCCCGAACTGAAGCTCTCCTGGGCAGCTGCGAACAGCTTTCCCTGTAACTCGCGCGCCGTTGTGGCCGCATCGGCCGCACTTTTCGCCGCGTTTAGCGCAGTGATCGCGTTTCGCACCTCAGCTGCCACCTGTGATTCCAGCTGGGTCGTTCGCAGCTGTTGCTGCCGGAGAAGCGCCTTGTCAGCCCCTAAATTCGCTTTCGCTACGCGGTTCTGTACCGGCAGGAAGAACTGGATTCCGGCTTCATAAACAGTCGATGATCGAGTCCCACCCGTCGGAACCGGGTCGAGCAGGGCATTTCCCGTCAAGGGATCGCCGCCAATCGAGGTCGATCCCGGGATCACCACGCCACGGCTCTCATATGTGCCATAAACATCGACTTCCGGCTTCGTCGCATTCGCCGCGCTCGCGACTTGCCGCTCTCCATTAGTCACCTGCAACCTTGCCTGCTGCACATCTGGGCGCGTTTCCCACGCGCGTTTCACCAATTCGAGCAGTGGCGCCGCAGTCCCCGCCTATGGCGGCACGAGTGGGTCTGTTGCCACGATCTCGGCCATATTGCCATCTGCGGCTGTGAGCGGCTGCGGATCGAGCAGCGTCCGCAGAATCACCTCCTGCTGGTCCCGCAGAGCGACCGCTTGTGTCAGCATCAGCCGCGTACTCGTCACCAGCGACTCCGCCCGCGCTACCTCAATGGGCGCTAACCGCCCTACATCCATCTGCTGCCGGTCGTTATTCAACAGCAACTCGGCAGACGACAATGCCTGTTGCTGCACTTTGACCGAATCCTGCAGGCTTACCAGGTCGACATACAGATTTCCAACCCCGGCGATCGTGCTGATCATCTGCTGTTCGAGCACATCTGCCGAGATCTTCTTATTTGTCTTGGCAATGGCGATATATCGGGTGTTGTTCGCATGTCCGGCTCCGCGCCACAGGGGCTGTGCGATCAGCGCATAAGCATTCGGGTGCGAGAAGGGAACGGCGCTGGAGCGCCCCGAGTAGAAGCTCTGCACAAAGTCGTTCACACCTAATTGGATTGTGGTCCCAGGGCTGAAACCCTTGGTCAGGATGGTATCGCCAAGCGTATTGTCGATCGTCACGGTGTCGGCCTGCGTCGTTGTGCCCTGGGTCGCGGAGGTAAGCGAGACTGCTGGATTGCGCCGCAACCATCCATACCGGCCCAGCAGCTGAGCATCGAAACCAGGCACAGGCGTTCCTTGCGAGTACGGGCTTGAACTCAGGGATAGCGAGTGTGCCCCCTCCGCTACATGGCTGGTGTTGTACGACGAAGACACGGTCGAAGTGATCGGGTCCACGCTCAATGGTGACAAGCCAGGGGATGAGACGCTGAGCAGAGGCACCGCCACTCCTGCCTCGCCCGCCGGCGTATCTGCCACCATGTAATTGATGGCCGCGGTAATCCGCCGCCTTCTGTCAGGAGCACGCTTATGTCCGCCACCGTCTGATCCACCTGCTCAAATTCGATGTCGAGGTTGTTCTTGAGTGCCATTCGAAAGGCTTCCTGCAGAGTTAGATAAAGCGGCCCATCCTGCGGACTCGCTGGAGTCGGCGGGCTCTCTGGCATTTGCGTCAGCGACAGCAAAGGCCGTGGCGCATCCACAACTCCTGCCGAGTTGTGGAGCGTTCCAGGAGCTTGCTGCGCCGCTGTCACACACGCGAGCGCGGACCCCACGATGAACCATCTGAAAGCCCGCCCGGCGCTATGTCGTGCAACGGAGCAACAAAAAAAACATCTCATGTCGAGCGGCCTCCCTTCCGGCCGAACCTGCGTGATCGATCCTTCAGCTGTTGCTTGCACCGCTTCGCGCTTTGCTCCTACTCGCCTCCCTCACCTTCCTGACCCTTGGGCGCCGGCCGCGTGGTCACGCGGGCACCCTCCTTCACCAGATCGTTGGGATTCACAACGACCAGGTCCCCATCCTTCAGCCCGGCGATGATGTACACCTGCGTGCCCAAGTCCCGCCCTACATGCACGGGCCGCATTTGGATGACGTTGTTCTCCACCACCGGCACAAACTCGCCGCGCGCCATCGTAAGAAGACTGTCACCGGGGATCAAAATACCCGGGTTCGGAGCAATGTAGTGCATCTGCGCCGAGGCAAACATGCCTGGTCGCAAGCGATGCTGCCTATCGTTCACCTGCACCTCTGCGAGCAATGTCCGGCTCTGCTGGCTTAGAGAGTGGCTGCTGCGGATCACTTGCCTGTGAACGTCTGTCCCGGCATCTCGGAAAAGGTCAAATCCACATCCTGGCCGGTCTGCACGAAAGGGGCATCCTGCTCCGGCACCGCGACAAAGATCTCCATGCTGCGGAGGTCCACGACATCGAATAACTCGCCGCCCTGCGCGCCACCCGTCGGCGGCCC
>Ga0302314_10017272_pt1 | contig 12110 bp, 11 predicted proteins | sample III_Palsa_N2_3_FD_200533 | JGI IMG/M metagenome (GOLD analysis project Ga0302314, IMG submission 200533) | Peat permafrost microbial communities from Stordalen Mire near Abisko, Sweden - III_Palsa_N2_3 | ecosystem: Environmental > Terrestrial > Soil > Palsa > Peat permafrost | place: Sweden...
GCGGAGCGATGAACACCGACACCGCCTCGGGGAGCTTCTGGCGGACCTGACGGGCGCCTTGAACCTCGATCTCGAGCACCACCGGGATGCCGGCAGCGGTCCGTTTGTCAAGCTCGGAGCGCAATGTCCCATAGCGGTTGCCGGCGTACTCGGCCCACTCGACGAAGTCCTCGGCACCGACCGCCGCGTCGAACTCATCGCGGGTCATGAAGTGGTAGGCGATCCCGTCGAACTCGCCAGGGCGCGGTGGGCGGGTGGTCGCCGACACCGACAACTCAAGCTGCGGCAGGCGGTCGAGCAGCATCCGGATGAGCGTGCCCTTCCCCACACCGGAAGGGCCCGTGATCACGAAAACCTTGGCCACGTGACCGTGGGCTCCTACCGGCTCGATCGCCGCTGAACTAGCGGCGACGCATCAGCTCGACGAGTTCGGTGCGCTGGCGCTGAGACAGGCCACCGATCGTCTTGCTGGGAGAGATCCGACACGTGGACAGGATCTTGTTGACCTTCACGCGTCCGTACTTCGGAACGGCAAGCAGTAGATCGAAGACCTTGGCGGTCTCGAGATACTCCGGCGGGTCCAACAACAGCTCATGAATCGGCTGACGTCCCGCCTTTAGGTCACGCTTTAGCTGAGCGCGACGGGTACGGATTTCGTTCGCGCGTTGAAGCGCGTCCATCCGTTGAACCAACGAGCGCTCGGGAGCGGCGATGGCCTTCGTCGAGAGATGTTCACTGACCGGCGGCATGGGCGGCGACTATACATCGTGAGCACGGGCGATCAAGCAGGCAGAAGCGAATTTTGTATCGACCTCAAGCTGAGGTTGACTGTTGAGGACCGAGATTTCGCCAATCACCTGTTTTTGCAGGCGGTTTTATGTCCCTTTGGATATAGGCAGCGACGATCGCCCCACTCCCGTGCGTCTCCTACGAACATAAGTGCGTCAGGCTCAGGATCTAGGGGCCGCGCGGCCGTAGATCTCCTGTAGGGAGACTACCTCTGGCTCGCCATGCGCTGCTGCAGCAATCGCCCGGGCGGCGGCGACCGCGCCTGACATCGTGGTGATGCAGGGGATTCGCCGCTGGACCGCGGCGCTGCGGATCTCATAGCCGTCCGTGCGGGCCCCGGTGCCGACTGGCGTGTTGATCACGAGGTGCACATCTCCGCGCTCAATCCAGTCGACGACGTGCGGCGACCCTTCAGCGATCTTGTTGATCGCCTTCGCCGGAATTCCCATCCTCTGTAGGGCCGCGGCGGTGCCCCGCGTGGCGACCAGATCAAAGCCAAGATCGTGGAGTTGGATCGCAATCCCGGTCGCTGCGGGCTTGTCCCTGTCAGCGACGGTAATGAACACGGTGCCGGAGTTCGGCAGTCTGGCGCCGGCTGCGGCCTGCGCCTTGGCGAAGGCAGTCGGGAAATCGTGAGCGATCCCCATCACCTCGCCGGTCGAGCGCATTTCCGGGCCGAGCAGGACGTCGGTGCCGGTAAAGCGGTCAAACGGCAACACCGCTTCCTTCACGCAGACGTGGCCGTTGGTGGTGTCGGCGGGAAGATCGAGGTCGGCGATCCGTTCACCGAGCATGACCCGGCAGGCAAGCTTGGCGACCGGCAGACCGATCGCCTTCGACACGAACGGGACCGTCCGTGACGCGCGCGGGTTCGCCTCGATCACATGCAGCCCGGAATTGTGGATCGCGAACTGGACGTTCAGCAGGCCGACGACCCCAAGCGCCTTGGCGATCCCGCTCGTCCATTCTCGGATCTGATCAAGCATCTCCTCCCCCAGCGCGTGCGGCGGCAGCACGCAGGCCGAGTCACCGGAGTGGATCCCGGCCTCTTCGACGTGTTGCATAACGCCGGCGATCCAGACGTCCTCGCCGTCGCACAGCGCATCGACGTCGACCTCGATCGAGTCCTCGAGGAAGCGGTCAAGGAAGATCGTCTGGCTGCGCCCGTCGGCGCCGACAGCGCCGAGTACGCCGACGCGGAGCAGGTAGTCCTGAAGCCCCGCGACGTCGTAGACGATCTCCATCGCGCGGCCGCCGAGCACATAGCTCGGGCGCACGAGCAGCGGGAAGCCGACCTCGGGAGCAGCGGCGAGCGCCTCCTCGGCGCTGGTGGCGGTGCGGTAGGGCGGCGCTTTGTAGCCAAGGCGGTCAAGCAGATCGCCGAATCGGCCGCGGTCCTCGGCAAGGTCGATCGCATCCGTTGAGGTGCCAAGGATCGGCACGCCCGCGTCTCGCAGTCCCTGCGCAAGCTTCAGCGGCGTTTGCCCGCCGAACTGCACGATTACGCCTTCAGGCTGCTCGATCTTGCAGACGGCGAGCACGTCCTCAAGCGTCAGCGGCTCGAAGTAGAGGCGGTCAGAGGTGTCGTAGTCGGTCGAGACGGTCTCCGGGTTGCAGTTGACCATCACCGCGTCACGGCCATATTCACGCACCGTCTGCGCCGCGTGGACGCAGCAGTAGTCGAACTCGATTCCCTGGCCGATGCGGTTCGGTCCGGAGCCAAGGATCACAACGCTCGGCTTATCGCCGCGAACCACCTCGTCGGCCGCCTCGCGCTCCCAGGCGGAGTAGAAATAAGGCGTCTGTGCGGCAAACTCGGCGGCGCAGGTGTCGACCGCCTTGAAGCAACGAACCCCCGCGAACGCCGCCTCGGGGTCGCTCACCAGCTCGGCCAACTCGTGCAGGAACCAGGGATCGATCGAGGTCGCCTCGTGTAGCTCGGCGACCGAACGCCCGCGTCGCAGCGCCTCAAGCAGATGATCGAAGCGGTCAGGGCCAGGAGCACCGGCCAGCGCCACCAGCGTCTCGTCGTCGTCTGGATAAGTCGGCTGCGAGTCCAGCTCGCGTGAGCGCAGCGCCTTGCCAAACGCCTGTTTGAACGTGCGCCCGATCGCCATCGCCTCACCGACCGACTTCATGTGCGTCGTCAGCCCCTGATCGGCGCCGGGGAACTTCTCAAACGCAAACCGCGGCCACTTGACGACGCAGTAGTCGATCGCCGGCTCGAAGCTGGCGGGCGTCGCGCGGGTGATGTCGTTGGTGATCTCCTGCAGCGTGTAGCCAACAGCCAGCCGCGCAGCGATCTTGGCAATCGGGAAGCCGGTCGCCTTCGATGCCAGCGCACTGGAGCGTGAGACGCGCGGGTTCATCTCGATCACGATGATCTCTTCGGTCGCCGGGTTGACCGCGAATTGGACATTCGACCCGCCCGTCTCAACGCCGATTTCACGGATCACCTTGATCGCCTGGTCCCGCAGCTGCTGGTACAGCTTGTCGGTCAAGGTCTGCTGTGGCGCAACGCAGACGCTGTCGCCGGTGTGTACACCCATCGGATCGAGGTTCTCGATCGAGCAGACGATCACGACGTTGTCGGTCGAGTCGCGCATCACCTCGAGCTCAAACTCGCCCCAGCCGATCACGCTCTCGTCAATCAGAATCTGGCTGATCGGGCTGATGTCAAGCCCACGGCCGATCACTGCCTCAAACTCGTCCATATCTCGAAGGACCCCGCCGCCGGCACCGCCGAGCGTGAACGCCGGGCGCACGATCACCGGCAACCCGATCTCCGCTACCGCCCCCCGCGCCTCCTCAAGCGTGTGCGCGATCGCCGAGCGCGGCACCCGTAGCCCGGCGTTCTGCATCGTCTCGCGGAACCGTTCGCGGTCCTCGCCCTTGTCGATCGCGTCGTAGTTTGCGCCGATCAGCTCGACCCCGTAGCGCTCGAGCACACCGGTCTCATGCAGCGTCTTTGCCAGGTTCAACGCGGTCTGTCCGCCGAGCGTTGCCAGCAGCGCGTCGGGGCGCTCGCGGGCGATGATCTGTTCAAGCGGTCCCGGCAGCAGCGGTTCGATGTAGGTGGTCGTTGCCACCTCAGGGTCGGTCATGATCGTTGCTGGGTTTGAGTTGACCAGCACGACCTCATAACCCTCCGACATCAGCACCCGCGATGCCTGTGTCCCGGAGTAGTCGAACTCGGCCGCCTGCCCGATCACGATTGGACCGGAGCCGATCAACAGGATCTTTGAGATGTCGTCACGCCGGGGCATCAGACGGCCGCCGCGATCTCGTGAACGAAGCGGTCAAACAGGTAGAGCGAGTCGTGTGGCCCTGGACCGGCCTCGGGGTGGTATTGGACGGTGGCGCCCTGGACGTCAAGCAAGCGAAGCCCCTCAACTGTTCGGTCATAGAGGTTGATGTGGGTCAGCTCGGCGGCGCCGAACTCGGTGTCCCAGCGGACCGGATCATCGCCAGGGATCGTTTTGGCGCCGCCGGGACCAAGCACGGCGAAGCCATGGTTCTGTGAGGTGATCTCCGTGTATCCGGTCGTCAGATCCTTGACCGGATGGTTGGCGCCGTGGTGGCCAAACGGCAGCTTGTAAGTCTCAAGTCCGATCGCCCGGCACAGCAGCTGGTGGCCGAGGCAGATCCCGTAGACCGGCTTGACCCCGACTAACCGGCGCACGGTGCCGACAACGTAGTCGAGCGCGGCGGGATCCCCCGGACCGTTAGCGAGGAAGAATGCGTCAGCGCCGCTCTCAAGCAGTTCCTCGGCCGAAACCGTGCAGGGATACAGCGCCACCCGCACCCCCCGCTTGCGCAGCTCGTTGATGATCGAGCGCTTGACCCCGGTGTCAATCATCGCAATCAACGGTCCGGTCTCACTGCTGTCCGGCAAGACAGCAGTGAGAGGAGTGACGCCCTTAGCCAAATCTCGTCCTGCCATCGACGGTTCAGCCGCGATCAATACGCGTGCCTCAGATTCCGGCATCGCGGCCGGGAACACGCCGCCGGCCATCGCGCCGGAATCGCGGATGTGGCGGACCAGCGCGCGCGTGTCAACGCCGGTGATCGCCGGCACGCCGCAGTCGGTCAGCCACTGCAACCAGCCGAGCTCGGCGCTGGGTGCGTCCTCGCGGTCGACGGCGGCGCGCATGATCGCGGCGCGGGCGTGGATCCGGTCTGACTCCATCGCCGGCTCAGACACCCCGTAGTTGCCAATCTGCGGGTAGGTGAAGGCGATCAGCTGACCGGCGTAGCTGGGGTCACTCATCGCCTCCTGATAGCCGGACATCGAGGTCGTGAAGACGATCTCACCGACCGCCGCAGCGTCAGCGCCGCAGGCCTCGCCGTCAAATCGGGTGCCGTCGGCGAGCAGGACGTAGGCGCTCATGAACCAGCCTTTGCGAGGTCTTTGACGGATGCCGGGCTCGTTGTGAAGACGAGTCGGCCCGCCGCGATTGTCAGTGCGACCACCCCATGCAGGCGGCGACCGTGGAAGCAGCAGTTCTGCGAGCGGCTGCGGTAGCCGGCGGCGCCGACCTCCCAACTCCCGGCCAAGTCGATCAGCGTCAGGTTGGCGGGCGTGTCGACGGCGATCTGCGGGATCGGTAGCCCGTACAGGCCGCCGCCCGCCGTCATCCGCTCGATGATCAGCTCGAGCGACAGCACACCGGGCATCACCAACTCGGTGAAGACGGCGGCGAACGCAGTCTCAAGGCCGGTCGTGCCCATCGACGCCTGTTCGAACGGCACTTCCTTCTCATGGCGAGCGTGCGGCGCGTGATCGGTGGCGATGCATTCGATCACGCCTGAGCGCAACCCCTCAATCAGAGCCTGCCGGTCGACCTCACTCCGCAGGGGCGGATTCATCTTGAATCGGCTGTCGAGCGTGCGGACGAACTCATCGGTCAGCGTCAGGTGGTGGGGCGATGCTTCGCCACTGACCGGAGCGCCGGCTGCGCGGGCGGCGGCGAGCGCTTCGACCGATTCGACGCAGCTGAGGTGCTGGAAATGAACGCGGGCTTGCTCATACAGCGCGATCGAGCTGTCGCGGGCAACGAACGTCGATTCGGAGATCGACGGGATGCCGGCCATCCCGAGCCGCGCCGATACCGGCCCCTCGTGCATCACTCCCTCGCCTGAAAGGTCGGGGTCCTCCTCGTGCAGCGCGATCACGCCCCCCGCCAGGCGCTGATATTGGAGCGCCTTGCGCAGCATCCCGGCGGAGGTGACGGGCTTACCATCGTCGGTGAAGCCGAGCGCGCCAGTGTCTGACAGTGCCGCCATCTCGGTCAGGTCTTGACCGGCGAGGCCGACCGTGATCGCCGCCAGAAACCCTGTCGGGACCTTCGCCTCGCGCCGAGCGGTATCGACGAGCGCCTGGGCGATCGAAACCGCATCCACCGTCGGGCTGGTGTTCGGCATCGCGATCAGCTGGCAAAAACCGCCGGATGCCGCCGCGTTTGTGCCCGTCTCGATGCTCTCCTTGTACTCCTGGCCGGGACTTCGCAGGTGGACGTGCGGATCGACGAAGGCGGGAAACAGGTGCTTACCGGTGGCGTCAATCGTCAGCGCCTTGGGCGGCGCCTCGAGCGAGCCGGCGTCGCCGAGCTCGGCGATCTGGCCTTTGCGGACGAGCACGTCAAGCTGCTGATCGATGCCGCTGCGGGGGTCGAGCACGTGTGCCCCGGTCACCAGCACGTCGGCCAGAGCTTGATCCTCACGGAAAAACAGCTTCGGGTGGCTCATGCGACCGCCTGCAGCATTGGCGAGCCGACCAGCAGCTCGTAAAGGACGGCCATCCGCACAGCCACGCCGGCCTTGACCTGATCGCCAATCAGCGCCTGCGGCGCATCGATCGCGTCGGCTGAGAGCTCGACGCCGCGGTTGACCGGGCCTGGGTGCATCAGCCACTGCTCGGGCCGCAACCGTCCAAGCCCGACCTGGTAGCGCTGTGCGTACTCGCGGATCGACGGCACATATGAGTCGTGCATCCGCTCGTTCTGCATCCGCAGCACGTAGACGACGTCAGCCTCGTGCAAGTCCTCGAGCGTCGGCGTGGCGGCGCAACCGAGCGCCTCGATCCCGCGCGGAAGCAGCGTCGGCGGACCGGCGACAGTGACCTCAGCGCCCATCCGTCGAAACGCGAGGATGTTTGACCGAGCGACCCTTGAGTGCAACACGTCGCCGACGATCCAGATCTTCAGGCCGTCCAGCGCGCCGAGCTTCTGGCGCAGCGTGAACACATCGAGCAGCGCCTGAGTCGGGTGTTCGTGCTTGCCGTCACCGGCGTTGATCACGCTGGCCTCGGTCCAGCCGGCGACGAGGCCGGCGGCGCCAGCGTGCGGGGAGCGGATCACGATCGCCGCGGGGTCATAGGCCGACAGTGTCTGGACGGTGTCCCTGAGCGACTCGCCCTTGTCAACGCTTGAGCCGGAGGAACGGATGCTGACGACGTCGGCAGAGAGTCGCTTGGCGGCAAGTTCGAAGCTTGAGCTGGTGCGTGTCGAGGACTCATAGAAGAGGTTGACGATCGTGCGGCCGCGCAGCGCGGGGACCTTTTTGATCTCACGTCCAGACACCTCGGCGAACGACTGCGCGCGGTCAAGGATCCGCTCGATCCCGGCGCGATCGAGGTCCTCGATCGAGATCAGGTGCCGCGAACTCATGCGCTCACCTCCACCTGCTCCGCGGGGACGACCGGGGTGATCGTCACCTCATCGACGCCGTCGAGCTCCTCGACGCGCACGTTGACCCGCTCATGCTTTGAGGTCGGGATGTTCTTGCCGACGTAATCAGGCCGGATCGGTAGCTCACGGTGTCCGCGATCGACGACCACGGCGAGCTGGATCTTGGCCGGGCGGCCGTAGTCAAAGATCGAATCGATCGCAGCACGCACGGTACGGCCGGTATAGAGAACGTCATCGACGATCACGACCGTGCGGGCCTCAAGCGGGAAGTCCAGTTGGGTCGAGAGGACGACCGGGGCGGTGACACCACCGGAGCGGGTCGCGAGGTCGTCACGGTAGAAGGAGATGTCGACCGCGCCGAGCGGAAGCTCGCCACCTACGAGCTCGCTGACCAGCTGATGGATACGCGAACCCAAGAAGGCGCCGCGGCGGTGAATGCCGACGATCGCCAGGTGGCTGCCAGAAAGTGCGCTGTCCTGCGCCGACGGCGGATTCTTCTCGACGATCTCGTGAGCTATCCGCACAAGCGTGCGGCGCATGTCATCGCGGTCTAGGACGACCGTCGTCTCGGGCACTCTGTTCCTTCCTGGCCTCTCGGACCAAGTTAAAGGTGACTACTACGACTCAGCTGAGGGTATCAGCGGGTGCGGCCGACTCCGGCATGGTTTCTGCCGCAGTTTGCTTGGAGTCCCAGCGGATCAGCTCCGGCTCGCCGCGCTCAGCGAACGGAATCTCGATCGTGTCGAAGTCACGAGGCAGCACAGTGTTGGCAAAGATCGCCCGTGCCTCGGCTTTCAGCAGCCCGACCGGGTAGCGGATCGAGAGATGGTTCAGCGCGAGTAGTCGCACCTCGGCGTCGCGGGCGATGCCGGCAGCTTGCGAGGCGGTGGAGTGTCCGGTCTGATGGGCGCGCTCCGCCTCCTCGATCGCGAAGGTCGCCTCGTGGATCAGCAGATCGCTGCCGGCGGCGGCGTGGCGCAGCGCATCACACGGCTTGGTGTCGCCGGAGAGCGTCAGCTTGCGACCGGGTCGCGGCGGGCCCATCACATCCTCAGCGCGCACGCCCCGCACCGTCTCGCCGCGTTGGACGCGGCCAAACTCAGGCCCTTCCTCAAGGCCGGCTGCGGATGCTTTCGCCGGGTCAAAGATCCCCGGGCGGTCGTGTTCGTCGAGGACGTAGGCAAACGTCGTGCCGCGATGCACAACCGGGATCGGCGTAATCGTGTAGCCGTCACGCTCGAGCTGCTCATTGGCGGCCAGCTCGTCAACGTAGAGCTCATAGGTGGTGGTGCCGGCCAGCCGCATCACGGAGTCGAGCAGATCCTTTAGCCCGCGCGGACCGTGGATCGTCAGCGGCCGCTCACGGCCGCGCAGATCGAATGTCTTCAACAACCCGGGCAGACCGAGCCAGTGGTCGGCGTGCAGATGCGTGATGAAGATCTCGTCCAACTCGAGCAAGCCGATCGAGCTGACCAGCTGCCGTTGGGTGCCCTCGCCGCAGTCGACCAGGATCCGCTCGCCGCCGCGGCGAATCAAGGTTGCCGGCAGGCCACGGCGCGGTGTCGGCTGCGAGCCGCCAGTTCCGGCAAAGAAGATTGAGAGCTCCATCTCGGCCGTGAGTGTGGCAGCGCCCTATGCGGAATCGCCAATTTGGGGCGTTATCCTCGCGTTTGATGGCTGCTGACGAACCACGCGCGGGGGCGCCCCAGACGGTGCCGCCTCGCCGCCCGTTTGGCCGGATCGATTCGGTCCAGCTGCCGAAGCCGCCGATGTGGCTTCAATTCGTGCTGTCGTTCGGCATCGCCGCGATCCTGATCGTGCTGCTGGTTCGTTGGGTCGACACACGCGGGCCGAACGCCCAATCAATCGCGCGGGTTACCAACCCGAAGGCGATCGCGGCGGAGAATCAGATCGCACGGACACTCGCGCGGCAGGAGCAGGCCCCACACCTTGTGCCGATTCTCGCCTCGCAGACGCCGCGTTCAGCGGCGCGCGCCGCGGTGCTGGCGTTCCAGGAGAACCAGATCGCGCACGACCTCAACAGCGCGGAGGGACCGATTCGCTCGGCCTACTGCAACTCCGCTGGAGGCTCCCCCTCACGCCTAGTGTTTCAGTGCGACGTGATCACCGGCGGCGCTGATGAGCCGGTTCGCTGGCCGTTTGATGCGGTTGCGACACCGGCCTCTCGCACGGTCGCCTACTGCCCGGTCGTCTATTCCGCTATTGCCGGGATCTATGTCCCGGTCAGCCCCCGCTGCCGATGAGGCGCTCAGCGGCTCTGTGGGTCGCGATGGGTGCTCTCCTGCTGGTGGCTCCAGCGCTCGCCGGTGCCGCGTCTCGCAATAGCGAGGCGGGCGCTTTGAAGGCTTACCACACGTACCTGAAGTCGCTGATCGCCGGCGTCCCGTCCGCCACCTCACACGTCAACGCGCTCGTCACTTCGGTGACCAACGACTGCCCGGAGGTGTTGGCGCATGTGTCGACGAGCACGGTCAGCGGCTCGGCGCTGAGTGACTTTGGTGAGGAGATCGCCGCAGACGTGACGCTTCGCTTCTCACGCGGCGCGAGCAAGCCGCTGACGAAGCTCGCTGCTGCTCTGTCAAAGCTGCGCTGGCCAACTCAGGCCGATGACGCAGCCGCGACAGCACTCCCGGCTGCCGAGCAGGCACTGCTCGCGCTGCATCAAAGTCACCTCTGCAAGGACGCGGCGAAGCTGAACGCCGAGCCCGAGCAGGAGCCGCCGGGAACCCGCAAGTTCCTTGCCCACTACACCCAGGCTTCGCAGACGCTGAACGTTGCGGTGGCCAACTTCACGTTGCTCCTGAGCCGCGATCAGACGCCGTCGCAGGCCAAGGCGATCGCCTCGATCGACCATCTCGCGGCGCGGTTCGCATCCGCCAGCAGCTCGGAAGAGAACACCGGGTCGCAGGAGATCCTGGCAGCGCTCGGCCTGTCCGGCTGAGCATCGCAAGCGTTCTGTCCCAGCCCGGTCTGACCGGACCGGGGCTGGGCCAACCGTGTCAGCCGTCGTTCCAGCCGTCGTTCCAGCCGTCGAACACGAACCGCAGCCCACGGGTGAAGGCGGGCGCCGCGGCACTGACATGTACCTCCGCATCAAAGACGGTGCTGGCGAGCCGGAGGCTCGGGTAGTTGCGCTTGGCGAGTGCTGCGGCCATCCGTGTCTGGACGTCGACCATGACAGGATGCTCGTCGCTTCCAACCGACAGGAACACGCTCGCAGCCAGGTCGTCATGCGTCTCGGCGTAGCGCTCTTCGTTCGCAAACAGCGCGTCGTTATCCCACCAGAACGACGGGCTGCCAAGGATGTAGTTGGCGAACAGCGTCGTGTGCTCAAACAGCAAGTGGCCGCCGAACATTCCCCCCAGTGAGTAGCCCGCGTAAGTAGCACCGTCCGGGTCGGCGCCGTAGCGCTGCTGCACCCACGGCTTCAGCTGCTCGGCGATGAAGGCGGCGAACGCCTCGCCGCCGCCTGAGCGGGTGCCGGGGCCGTAATCGGCATCTTCCGCGCGTTCAGCTTCGTCCTCAGGGTTGCGGGTTGGAGTCAGATCGCGATAGCGCTGTGGGCGGGCGTCCCTCAGGCCGCCGACCCTGTAGCCGATCCCTACGACGAGTAGCGGCGGCACAAGGCCGCCCAGTTGAAGGACCCGGACAAGGTCGACGGCCATGCCGAATGTCCCGTTGGCGTCCGGCAGGTACAGCGCCAACGGACGCTCGCCCCTTTGCGACCCGCAGTGACCGATCAGGATCTTGAACTCGTCGGCGACCGCCTCAGAACGCAGGTAGTGGGCCTCCGTCCCCGGGAGCGTGGTGCCGTCGTCAATCACCCGGCCTAGTCAATCACCGGCTTACTTCTTTACATATTGGACTGTGAGCTTGCCGTTGTAGCGGTCATGTGCAGTGCAGGTAACTTCTGGGTTCTCTGAAGGACTCCCACCTGCAAAGGGGAGCCCGGTCGAACAGCCGGGACCCGGCGTCAACGAACTTGCCTGGCCATCGGTCTGGGTGTCGCTTAGCTCTTGGTCTCCGTCGCACGCCGAGTAGCTTGCGCAGGTCTTGTGCGAAGTGCGCGAGATCGTCGCGCTCAGGGTCTTGCCCTTTTTCACCCTAGCGAGCAAGAAAAAAGGCCTTGGCGGTGATATCCCCGGTTTCTGGGCTGTAGGTCGTAGTGCTGCTGGTGTGACCGCCGCCGGTCACCGTTGAATAGACGTCGTTGTCGTAGGCCAAGCTGGTCTCAACGTCCTCCCAGTGCCAGTGGTAGGTGTAGCTCATGCTGTAGCTCTCGGCGTTGTAACAGGGGTCGTCGTCGTTGTTGAAGCCCGGCCAGCTGTAGCTGAACGAACCTGTGCCGGTGCCGCTGAAGTTGATGATGTAATCGCCCTTGCGTGGCTTGAACTTGTTGGCGCGTAGCGTCGAGTTCGCTGACCTCGCAGGGGGGTCGCCGCGCCGGCTGAAGCGTCAACCGCCAATACGCCCACCACCGCCAGCGCACCGAACAAGGCGACCAGTCGTCGAGGCCTAAAAGTGCACGTGCGCGGCAAGTCGTCACCGTCCAATCGGTGGAGTACTCAGAGCGCGGGCAGCCTGTCAGCGGGCGACGGTCTTGTAGGGACG
>Ga0302314_10017274_pt1 | contig 12109 bp, 9 predicted proteins | sample III_Palsa_N2_3_FD_200533 | JGI IMG/M metagenome (GOLD analysis project Ga0302314, IMG submission 200533) | Peat permafrost microbial communities from Stordalen Mire near Abisko, Sweden - III_Palsa_N2_3 | ecosystem: Environmental > Terrestrial > Soil > Palsa > Peat permafrost | place: Sweden...
GAACGCCCGGGCGATCTCGGGCGTGGTCAGCCCGGTCAGGGTGCGGAGCGTGAGGGCGACCCGCGCCTCCGGCGGCAGGGCCGGGTGGCAGCAGGTGAAAATCAGCCGGAGCCGGTCATCGGAGATGCCACCGTCTGATGCCGCGGGGAGGCCGGGTTCCGGCGCCAGCAGCAGTGCCTGCTGCAGTTTGGCGGCCTCGTTGGCCCGGCGGCGCAGCACGTCGATGGCCCGGTTGCGGGCGGCGGTGGTGAGCCAGGCGCCCGGTCGCTCGGGAACGCCGTCGCGGTCCCAGGCGCTCAGGGCGCGGGTGAAGGCGTCCTGAGCGCATTCCTCGGCCAGGTCCCAGTCGCCCGTCATCGCGATCAGCGAGGCGGTGATCCGGCCCCATTCCTCGCGAAACACGGCCTCGACCGCCGCCTCGGCCTCGCTTGCTGCTGGCACCGTGAGTCCTCCTCGCCTTCCGGTCAAAATACAGCTGCCGGATGTGTCGATCCAGCCGCAGGCCGTTCGTCGCCGGGATGAGAGGCGGTCAGAGACAGACCGCAATGACGAAGGGAAACGGTTATGTACCAGCTGTCCGAACTGGCCAAGGCGAGCTGCGATGACAAGCGCCGCGCCGCGGAACACCACCGGCTGTCCGCCCAGGCGTATGCTGCCCGTCGTAACGGCACCCGGCGCGGCATCGCACGGCTCACGGGCCTGCGCCTCCGCCTGTCCCCGGCGGCGCTGCGCCGCGCCGCCCAGGCCTTCTAGGAGGACTGAGATGAAGTACCTGAACTTCGTTGCCGCCAGCGGCCGGCCCGCCCGGGAGGACGTGGTGGTCATGCAGCGCGAAATCCCCGGCTGGGAGAAGGAAACGCAAGGGGTCCGGCTGCTCGGCCGGGCCCTCGACCTGCCGCACACGGCCAGAACCGTGCGTGTCCGCGACAGCCAGCCGCTGGTCACCGACGGCCCGTTCGTGGAGGCCAAGGAGTTCATCGCCGGCTTCGACCTGCTCGAGTGCGCCGACCTGGACGAGTGCATCGCGGTGGCGGCGACCGCCCCGGTGGGATGGTTCATGACAATCGAGATCCGGCCGTTCGCCGGCGAGCCGCGGCTGGACGAGAAGGCGGCCGCGTTCGGCCGCTTCGAAGACGGCGCCGCCCGCCCCTTTGCACTAGCGGTCTGGGCGGGCGGAACGCAGACTCCGCCATCGGTTGACCAGGCGGTCCTGGCCGAGGCAGACGCCTGGCGGCAAGACGTAGCCGCCCGCGGCCTGCACATCCTGGGCGGGACCCTCGAGGGAGCTGACACCGTCACCACGCTCCGCGTCCGGGACGGGAAAACCATGCTGGCCGACGGCCCGTTCTTCGCCACCGGCGAGTACATCGCCGCGATCGACGTGGTCAGCTGCGCCGACCAGGAACAGGCGATCCAGCTCGCCGCCGCCCACCCGGCCGCCCGGTCCCACCCGATCGAGGTCCGCCCGTTCGAGAACGAATGAGCGGGAGCGCCAGCCGCTCGATCTCCCCCGCGAGCCGCTAGCCTGCGGGAGTGCGCATTCTCATCCTCGGCGGGACCGGCGAGGCACGCGAACTGGCGGCCGAGCTGACGGCGGCGGGGGTCGACGTGGTCTCGTCGCTGGCGGGACAGGTACGGCAGCCGCGGCTCCCTGACGGCCCGGTGCGCATCGGCGGGTTCGGCGGCGCAGCCGGCTTGGGTGACTTTCTGCGGGCCGAAGCCATCACCGCCATCGTCGACGCCACCCACCCGTTCGCCGCCGCGATCACCGCGAACGCGGCCGAGGCGGCCGCCCAGGCCGGCCTGCCGCTGCTGGTGCTGCGGCGGCCGCCGTGGCCGACCGACCCGTCTTGGCAAACCGTGCCCGACATCATCGCCGCAGCCGCCGCCGTTCGCGACTGGCCGGGCGAGTCGGTGTTCCTCACCACCGGCCGCCGCGATCTCGGCGCGTTTGCTGATGATGACCGGCACCGCTTCCTTGTCCGCGCGGTCGACCCGCCCGATCCCGACGGGCTGGTCCCGCCGCGGATGACCCTGCTGCTCGACCGCGGCCCGTACACCCCCGAGGGGGAGGCGGCGCTGATGCGCGAGCACGGGGTCGGGCTGCTGGTGACCAAGAACAGCGGCGGTCCGATGACGGCCGCCAAACTGCAGGCCGCAAGCGAGCTGGCGGTACAGGTCGTCGTGGTCGAGCGCCAGCCGCTGCCGCCCGGCAGCGTCGTGGTGTCGACGGTCGCCGAGGCGCTGACGTGGGTCAAGACGGCGGTAGGTCAGCCCAGCGGCGGGTAACGACGGGGCGTGATCACCCGGGCCTGCCCCGCGGTGCGCACCACCCGGGTCTGGCTGGAGCCGATGATGAGCAGGCAGCGCATGTCGACCTGTCCCAGATCGAGGTCACCGAGCGTGGTCACCGTGATCTGCTGCTCGTCGGTGCCCACCGCCCGGCCGACCACCACCGGCGTGGTCGCCGCCCGGTGGGCGAGCAGCAGGTCGCGGGCGTCGGTCAGCTGCTGGCGGCGCGATGAGGAAGCCGGGTTGTAGATCGCGATGGCGAAGTCGGCCGCGGCCGCGGCCGCCAGCCGGCGGGCGATGACCTCCCACGGCTTCAGGTTGTCCGACAGCGAGAGCACGACGTAATCGTGGCCGAGCGGAGCGCCCGCCTGACTCGCGACCGCCTGGGCGGCGGTCAGCCCGGGGATCACGTCGACCGGGACTTCCGCGAACCGCTCGTCGCCTGCGGCCGCCTCGAGCACCGCCGTGGCCATGGCGAACACGCCCGGGTCGCCGGATGAGACGACGGCCACCCGCCGGCCGCTCAGCGCCAGGTCGAGGGCGAACTCGGCCCGCTGCGCCTCGACCCGGTTGTCGCTGCCGTGCCGCCGCTGTCGCGGGTTGGGCGGCACCCGGTCGACGTAGGGGGCGTAGCCGACGATGTCATCGGCGGCGGCCAGCACCGCCAGCGCCTGCGGGGTCAGCCAGTCGCGCCCGGCCGGGCCGAGGCCCACGACGTCCACCCGGCCTGCCGCGGCCTCCGGTGGTGCCTGCTCAGCACGCGCGGGCGAGGGCGCGGGCGTCACCGCCGCTGCCTCCGCGCCGGGCACGATGACCAGCGACATGTAGGGGATGGAGGCCGGGTCAACGTCGGCGGCCGAGTCGATGACCTGCCGCGCGCCGTCCGAGGCGCGTTCCACGTAGTGCGCCTGGTCCAGCCGCCCGGACTCCTTCAGCGCCAGCCTGACCCCGTCGTAGCTGCGGCTGATCTTCATGATCGCGGCGGCGTCGGTGCCGCGCAGCCGTCGCGTGAGCTCATCGGCCCCGAGCGTGCCGGGCAGCACCGTGAGTACGTCGTTCCCCTCCACCAGCGGCATCGACAGCGCCGCCGACGCGGCGCTCACGGAGGTGATCCCGGGCACGATCACGGCGCTGAACCGGCTGCTGATCCGCTTGTGCATGTGCATGTAGCTGCTGTAGAAAAGCGGGTCGCCCTCAGCCAGCAGGACCACGTCGCGCCCGGCGGCCAGGTGCGCCATCAGCCGTTCGGCCGCCCGCTCGTAGAACTCCTCGATCGCGCCTTCGTAACCGCCCGGGTGGGCGGTGGTCTCGGTGGTGACCGGGTACACCAGCTGCTCTTCGATCTGGTCGCCGCGCAGGTACGGCTCGGCGATGGCGCGGGCGACCGAGCGTCCGTGCCTTGCGGAGTGGTAGGCGACCACGTCGGCCGCGCCGATGAGCCGCGCCGCCTTCACCGTGACAAGCTCGGGGTCGCCGGGACCGAGCCCCACCCCGTACAGCACCCCGGGCGGGTTCCCGTCCGCCGCGCTCATTCGGCTTCGCTCGCGATCGCGTTGACGGCCGCGACGGTCATCGCGCTGCCGCCGCGCCGCCCGTGCACCACCAGGTGCTCGAGACCGGACTCGGCCAGCGCCCGCTTCGACTCGGCCGCGCCGATGAAGCCGACCGGGATGCCGACCACCGCGGCCGGCCGGGGCGCTCCGTCAGCGAGCAGCTCGAGCAGCCGGAACAGGGCCGTCGGGGCGTTGCCGATGGCGACCACGGCGCCGCCCAGCCGCTCCCCCCACAGGTCGAGCGCCGCCGCCGACCGCGTCGTCGCCAGCCGACCGGCCAGCGCGGGCACGGCCGGGTCGCTCAGCGTGCAGACGATCTCGTTGCCCGCGGGCAGCCGCCCCCGGGTGATCCCGGCCGCGACCATGTGCGCGTCGCACAGCACCGGCGCGCCGGCCCGCAGCGCCGCCCGCGCGGCCGCGACCACGCCGTCGCTGTAGCCGACGTCGCCGGGCAGGTCGGTCATGCCGCACGAGTGGATCATCCGCACCACCACCGCCGCCACATCGTCGGGGAAACGGGTCAGGTCAGCCTCGGCCCTGATGGTGGCGAAGGACCGGCGGTAGATCTCCGCCCCGTCATGCACGTACTCAAACGTCGGCAACGCTGTATCCCTCGCTGGTCGCGGTCACGTCGATCTCGGTCGCGGCCGGCCGGCCGCAGTGCCGCCCGCACCCGCTGACGTGCACGATCCGCCCCGGCCAGCGGGCGGCGAACCCGGCCGCGTCGGCCTGCACGTCGGCCAGCGCGCTGGCGCAGCCCGGCCGCCCGGCGCACGCGGTGACGCGCAGCCACGGCGAGCTCTCGTCCACCCCGAACCCAAGGCCGGCCGCCTCCCGCAGCGCCTGGTCCGCGTCGGGCTGGCCGGGCAGCACCACGCTCCGCCACGGGGTGATCCGCGCGGGCCGCCCCGCCGCGCGGGGCGCCAGCCAGGTCACCTGCGCCGCGGTCAGCCGCCCGAGCGGAGCGAGCAGCACGGCAGAATCCAGATCAGCAGGGGTAACGGACCGTGGTTCCACCCCTCCGCCAGCGTCCACCGGGCAGTGAACGAGGCCAACCGGCCGGGTTGCCGTTACCCGGGCCGACCGCTCCGGACCGGCGGCAAGCCCGAACCGTCGCGCGACCGTTGCCCGGACGCGCTCGGCACCGCCGGGCAGGTCAGCGATGCGCCACGCCGCAGAGCCGGCGGCGGCCGACTCATCCAGGAACGCCTCGGCGAACGCGAGCATCACGGCCACGACGTCAGCGGACGCTGCGTCGGCGTTGCTCGGGGCGGCCACCGTCTCGTTGAGCGCAAGCCCGATGATTGCGGCGTCATCAGCGTCCGCACCGTTGTCCGGCACTGGCCCGCCGGCCCGCTCCTGTCCGGTCACCTCAACTCCATGAGCCGCCAGTCCGTTGACAACGGCGCCGTCTGCGCCGACCACCGCGACGACATCGGCGCCAAGGCCGGCGACGTCACCGCGCCCGTCGTCGATCGCGAACAAGAACCGGCCGGACAGCTCGGCTAGCCGGGGACGTGCGCACAGCCCGGCATCGAGGGCGGCGACGATCGCGGTCAGGTCCCGGCCGCTGCCCAGACCGTCCAGCCCGGCCAGCGGCGAGGCGAGCACGTTGCGCACTCGATCATGGTCGAGTGACGGCAGCAGTCCCGCCCGCGTGAGCGCGGCGGTGAGCTGCTCGGCCGCGTCGGCCGGCAGTGCACGCAGCTGAACGTTGCCCCGCGAAGTCAGCTCGACCCGGCCGTCGCCGAGCTCAACCGCCAGGTCCGCGAGCGCCCGGAGCTGCTCCCCGGTGACGAAGCCGCCGGGCAGCCGAACCCGGGCCAGGTACCCGTCGGCCGCCTCGACCAGCCGCAGCGCGCCCGGGCAGCGGTCGGCCGTCGCTCTGCTCGCGGGGCTGTTCTTCGGGCTGGTCGGAGGCACGGCCGGATTGTATGCGAGCACACCCAGGTGCATCGGTGGCACCTGCCCAGGTTTGACGGGCGTCGCACGACGCCTGTACCGTCCGAACGAAGTGACGGCGCTCAGGAAGCTGGTGGGATTCCAGCACGGTCGCGCCATCGTGTGCCAGCCGTGGTAACCGGCTGGCGAGTCGGATACTCCGCCGTCACGACGCCTGACCGCTAGTAGGGACGCAGGGATCCCGAAGGAGGCTCCATCGTGATCGTCTTGCTGTCCACCTCGGACACCGACCTGTTGTCCGCCCGCGCCAGCGGGGCCGGCTACCGGCTCGGCAACCCGTCGCGCCTCGCGGTCGCGGACCTGCCGCCGCTGCTTGACGAAGCGACCGCCGTCATCGTCCGGATCCTCGGCGGCCGGCGGGCGTGGGAGGACGGGCTCGACGCGGTGCTGGCCTCCGGGGTGCCCGCGATCGTGCTCGGCGGCGAGCAGGTGCCCGACGCGGAGCTGATGGAGCTGTCCACCGTGGCCGGCGGGATCGTCGCCGAGGCGCACGCGTACCTGGCGCAGGGCGGTCAGGACAACCTGCGTCAGCTGGCCCGGTTTCTGTCGGACGCGATCGAGCTCACCGGCGAGGGGTTCGATCCGCCTGCCCCGATGCCGACATGGGGCGTCCTTGAGCGTCCTGACCGCCCGGCAGAACCGGCGGAGGCCGGTCGGGCGGCGACCCGCCCGACCGTCGCCATCCTGTACTACCGGGCGCATCACGTCGCCGGGAACACCGGCTTCGCGCACGCGCTGGCCGACGCGATCGAGACCGCGGGCGGCCAGGCGCTGCCGGTGTTCGTCTCGTCGCTGCGGACGGCCGAGCCGGCCATGATCGACGTGCTGCGCGCGGCCGACGCGATCATCGTGACCGTGCTCGCGGCCGGCGGGCTGCTGCCCGCCGCGGCCGGGGCGGGCGGCAACGACGAGGAGTGGGACATCGGCGCGCTGGCCGGGCTCGACGTGCCGATCCTGCAGGGCCTGTGCCTGACGTCCTCGCGCGCCCAGTGGGCCGACAGCGACGACGGGCTGACTCCGCTCGACGCCGCCACCCAGGTTGCGATCCCCGAGTTCGACGGCCGGCTGATCACGGTGCCGTTCTCCTTCAAGGAGACCGGCGCCGACGGGCTGACCAGCTACGTCGCCGACACGGAGCGGACGGCGCGGGTGGCCGGCATCGCGGTGAAGCACGCGCGGCTACGGCACGTGCCCGCGGCGGAGCGGCGCGTCGTCATCATGCTGTCGGCGTACCCGACCAAGCACGCCCGGATCGGCAACGCGGTCGGACTGGACACGCCCGCGTCGGTGGTGCGGCTGCTGGCGGCGATGGCCGAGGCCGGCTACGACATCGGCGGCGACGAGATCCCCGGGGTGGCTGACGGCGACGGCGACGCGCTCATCCACGCGATCATCGCGGCCGGCGGCCAGGACGCGGCGTGGCTGACGCAGGATCAGCTGTCGGGCAACCCGGTCAGGATCAGCGCCGATCACTACGAGGCCTGGTTCGCCACCCTCGACGCGGACCTGCGTCAGGCGGTCGTCGAGCACTGGGGTCCGCCGCCGGGCGAGCTGTTCGTCGACCGCAGCCACGACCCGCGCGGTGAGATCGTGCTGGCCGCGCTGCGGGCGGGCAACGTGGTGGTGATGGTGCAGCCGCCGCGTGGCTTCGGCGCCAAGCCGGTCGCGATCTACCATGACCCGGACCTGCCGCCGAGCCACCACTACCTGGCCGCCTACCACTGGCTGCGGGAGGAGTTCGGCGCGCACGCGGTGGTGCACGTCGGCAAGCACGGCAACCTGGAGTGGCTGCCGGGCAAGACCTCCGGCCTGTCGGCCGGCTGCGCCGCCGACGCCGCGATCGGCGACATCCCGCTGATCTACCCGTTCCTCATCAACGACCCGGGCGAGGGCACCCAGGCCAAGCGCCGGGCGCACGCCACCCTGATCGGCCACCTGGTGCCGCCGATGGCCCGGGCCGAGAGCTACGGCGACATCGCCCGCCTGGAGCAGCTGCTGGACGAGCACGCGCAGATCGCCGCGCTCGACCCGGCCAAGCTGCCCGCCATCCGGGCCCAGATCTGGACGCTCATCCAGGCGGCCAAGCTCGACCACGACCTCGGGCTCGACGACCGGCCGCACGACGCCGAGTTCGACGACTTCGTGCTGCACGTGGACGGCTGGCTCTGCGAGGTCAAGGACGCCCAGATCCGGGACGGGCTGCACGTGCTCGGGGCCGCGCCCGAGGGCGAGGCGCGGGTCAACCTGGTCCTCGCCATTCTGCGCGCCCGCCAGATGTGGGGCGGCCAGGCGCAGGCGCTGCCCGGCCTGCGCGAGGCCCTCGGCCTGGCGGAGAAGTCCGGCGATCGGACCGCCGCCGACTCGATCGAGGCCCAGGCGAGGACCCTGGTCGAGGCGATGGAGGCCGCCAGCTGGGACCCCGCCGCGGTGCCCGGCGTCGCCGCCACGCTCGCCGCCGACGCGGCCGCGGCCGCCGCGCAGGCGGTCACCGACGTGCTCACGTTCGCGGCGACCGAGGTGGTGCCGCGGCTGGCGGGCACGACCGACGAGATCGACCGCACCCTGCACGCACTCGACGGCGGCTTCGTCCCGGCCGGGCCGAGCGGCTCGCCGCTGCGCGGCCTGGTGAACGTCCTGCCGACCGGGCGGAACTTCTACTCGGTCGACCCCCGCGCGGTGCCGTCCCGGCTCGCCTGGGAGACCGGCCAGGAGATGGCGGACTCGCTGCTCAAGCGCTACCTGGCCGACACCGGCGGCTACCCGGAATCGGTCGGCCTGTCGGTCTGGGGCACGGCGGCGATGCGGACGTCGGGCGACGACGTGGCCGAGGTGCTCGCGCTGCTCGGCGTGCGGCCGGTGTGGGACGAGGCGTCCCGTCGCCTGTCCACGCTCGAGCCGATCCCGCTGGCCGAGCTCGGCCGCCCGCGGATCGACGTGACGGTCCGGATCAGCGGCTTCTTCCGTGACGCGTTCCCGCACGTGGTGACGGCCCTCGACGACGCCGTCCGGCTGGTGGCCGGCCTCGACGAGCCCGCCGAACAGAACTACGTCCGCGCCCACGCGCAGGCCGACCTGGCCGCCCACGGCGACGAGCGGCGCGCCACCACCAGGATCTTCGGCTCCAAGCCGGGCTCCTACGGAGCCGGCCTGCTGCCGCTGATCGACGCCGGGAACTGGCGCGACGACGCCGACCTGGCCGAGGTGTACGCGGTGTGGGGCGGCTTCGCCTACGGCCGCGGACTCGACGGCCGCCAGGCGCGCGACGACATGGAGCGGGCGTACCGACGGATCGCCGTGGCCGCGCACAACACCGACACCCTCGAGCACGACATCGCCGACTCCGACGACTACTTCCAGTACCACGGCGGGATGATCGCAACCGTCCGGGCGCTCACCGGCAAGGCGCCGCGCGCCTACATCGGCGACTCCACCCGGCCCGACACGGTCCGCACCCGCTCGCTGGCCGAGGAGACCGCGCGGGTGTTCCGCGCGCGGGTGGTGAACCCCCGCTGGGTCGAGGCGATGAAGCGGCACGGCTACAAGGGCGCGTTCGAGCTCGCGGCCACGGTTGACTACCTGTTCGGCTACGACGCCACCGCGGGCGTGGTCGAGGACTGGATGTACGAGAAGCTGGCCGAGACCTACGTCCGCGACGAGAGCATGCGCGAGTTCTTCGCCCGGTCCAACCCGTGGGCGCTGCACGGGATCACCGAGCGGCTGCTCGAGGCGGCCGACCGCAAGCTCTGGGACGCGCCGGAGCCGGAGACCCTCGCCGCCCTGCGGCAGGCCTACCTGGACACCGAGGGCGACCTCGAAGACCGCTAGAGACGGTCGGTCACCCAAAACCGTTTTTCCGGACCGGCCGTGGTCTGCGACAGTGGCCAGATGGCAGACAGCGAAGACCCGGTTCTGGAGCGCGTCGTGCGGGCCATGCCCGCCGGGTCATGGGACGCGCTGGTCCGCGACCTTCCGCCCACCGATCTGCAAACGCTGCTGATCGCGGTGGCCCGGGCGCGGGCCGACCGGGTCACGCCCGCCGATGTGATGCGGCGCTGGCAGCAGGACCGGTTTGTCAGGCCCGCGGCCTCCGACCCGCGGCGCGTCGCCGCCGTCGAGGCCCGGCTCTGGCAGTTGCTCCCGGCCGAGTTCACCGGGGTCGAGCTGTCTCCCGTGGCACCGCTGGGCGCCTGCACCGCGGTCGCACCGATCAGCCAGAACCGCATCGTCACAACCGTCCGCAACACCGAGGTGGTCAGCGACTCCACCAACGCGCTCGCCGTCGAGGCGGCAACCCGGCGGCGCGCTCAGCGCAAAGACGGTGACGTTGACGTGGCGGCCTGCCACCGCCAACTGCGCGCGCAAGTCTTCGGTCCGGGCGCCGCCGCCCACTTCCGGCTGTTCACCCTGGTCTCGAGCTCCCGCGACAGCGGATCCGGCCGCACCGAGGCCCGCATGCTGACCCGGCACCTGGGTTACTGGCTGGACGTGCTTGGGACCCTGATACCGCACCGGCGCCCGCGCATCGAACTATCTGTCTTCGACAACCCGGTGCTCGCCGAACGGCTCACCGACACCATCCGCCCGAGCCTCGGCGACCGCGCGACCCTGCTCAGCGACGATCCCGGCCGTACTCGCGGTCGCGGGTACTACGCCGGCTTCGCCCTGCGGATAGCAGCGGACGACGACACCGAACTTGGCGATGGCGGGCTGACCACCTATACCGCCCAATTGACTCATGACGCGAAAGAACGCTGCCTCGTCTCCTGCATCTCAACCGAACGGCTCATCGCCCTAGCCGACCAGGCCGGTTCGGCGTTGCCGTCGGGGTGGTCTTCAGTGATACCTGGCGCTCACCGTTGATGAACGGACAGCCCGTGACGCGCGGTCGCGCATGCGGCAGTTCGACGTGGTCACCGGAATGTCAGACCCACTCGATACTAGGTTCTTATCGTTTCGGTCGCGGGAGGGGGCGGGCGGTGAAGGTAGTGCAGGCGTACCAGTTCGCGCTGGACCCGACCCCGGCTCAGGAGCGGATGCTGCGGTCGCATGCGGGCGCGGCGCGGTTCGGGTGGAACTGGGGCCTGGCCAAGTGCCGGGAGCGGTACGCGGCCGAGGGGAAGTGGCACTCGGCGGCTGAGCTGCACAAGTTGTGGAATGCGGAGAAGAAGGCCGACCCGGGCCTTGCCTGGTGGCCGGAGAACTCCAAATGCGCTTACCAGGAGGCGTTCCGGAACCTCGACCGGGCGCTGCGCGACTTGGTCAAGTCGAGGAAGGGCGAGCGGAAGGGCAGGCGGCTCGGGTTCCCGAGGTTCAAGAAGCGCGGGAGGTGCCGGGACTCGTTCCGGCTGACCGGGGTCCTGCGCTGCTCCGGGAGCACGGTGACGCTTCCCCGCCTCGGCACGCTGAAGACCTGCGAGCCGACGGCCACGCTCGCCCGGAAGATCGACACCGGCACCGCGCGGATCTTGTCGGCGACGGTGTCACGGACGGCGCAGCGGTGGTTCGTGTCGTTCACCGTCGAGGTGGAGCGCGACGTGCCGGGGCGGCACGCCAGGCCGGGCACGGCGGTCGGGGTCGACCTCGGGGTCAGGACGCTGCTGACCGGGGCCGATGACCGGGGGCGGCTGATCGAGGTCGCCGGCCCGAAATCGCTGCGGGCCGGCCTGCGGAAGATGCGCCGGGCGTCCCGCGCGCACTCCCGCAGGCAGCCCGGGTCGGCGGGACGGCGCAAGGGCGCCGCGCGGCTGGCCCGGATCCACGCCCGGGTCGCCAGCCTCCGCGCGGACGCGCTGCACAAGGCGACCACGGCGCTGTCGGCCCGGTACGAGACGGTGGTGGTGGAGGACCTGAACGTCACGGGGATGATCGCCAACCGCAGGCTCGCCCGGACGAGGCGTGGCCCAGCTTCGGCAGTGCGTTGACGGTCGCCGAACTGGACTGGATGCCTGATGGCTCTGGCGCTCAAGTGGCGAGGTGAGGGGAATCACGCGACCGTTCGATAGGAAGAATTTGATTTTCCGAACGGTCCGCGGAGGCAACGCACGGTTTGCGGCCCGATGGTGTTATTAGTTACTATTGACGGCTATTCCATATTTTCGTACTGTTTTAAGAGCCCGGGCGACCCGCCCGGATGGCCGTCATTCCAGCGAAGTCCGGTGTGAGCCCGGCACTGTCCCGCAACGGTAAAGCCCCTTCTCGGGGACGAGTCCGGTCGCCTGGCCTGGCGTGCTTGCCAAACCGGTCCTCGAAGGAAGGACGGTTCGCAGCCAATGCGCAACCAGTCTGGCCATATCCACGCGGCC
>Ga0302314_10017275_pt1 | contig 12109 bp, 10 predicted proteins | sample III_Palsa_N2_3_FD_200533 | JGI IMG/M metagenome (GOLD analysis project Ga0302314, IMG submission 200533) | Peat permafrost microbial communities from Stordalen Mire near Abisko, Sweden - III_Palsa_N2_3 | ecosystem: Environmental > Terrestrial > Soil > Palsa > Peat permafrost | place: Sweden...
CGGCGGTGACGGTGGCTCCCTTCTGGCGGAGCAGGACGGTCAGCGCGGCGGCGTCGGGGGACTGGGCGTGCACGTGGTGGCCCTCGCTGCGCTCGATGAACTCGGCGACGGTGCCGGTAGCGAGCAGGCGTCCGCGTCCGATGATGATGAGGTGGTCGGCGGTCAGCGCCATCTCGGACATGAGGTGGCTGGAGACCAGGACGGTCCGGCCTTCGGCGGCCAGGGACTGCAGCAGCTTGCGGACCCAGAGAATCCCCTCGGGATCGAGCCCGTTGACCGGCTCGTCGAAGATCAGTACGGGCGGGTCGCCGAGGAGCGCGGCGGCGATGCCGAGTCGCTGGCCCATGCCCAGGGACAGCTCCCCGGCCCGGCGGCGGGCCGCGCCGGTGAGGCCGACGATGCCAAGGACCTCGTCGACGCGGCCGGAGGGGATCTGGTTGGAAGCGGCTAGCCACGCGAGGTGGTCGCGGGCGGTCCGGCCCGGGTGCACGGCGCCGGCGTCAAGGAGTGCGCCGACCTCGCGGAGCGGGAACCGGAGCTGGCCGTAACTCCGGCCGTCGACGGTGACCTGCCCGCCGGTCGGGGCGTCGAGCCCGACGATCATGCGCATGGTGGTGGATTTCCCGCTCCCGTTCGGCCCCAGGAACCCGGTGACCTGGCCGGCCGCGACGGTGAAGCTGAGGTCGTCGACCGCCAGGATCGGCCCGTAGCGCTTGGTGAGATGCCGCACCTCGATCACCGGGCGGGAACCCCCGGATCCGCCCGCCGGGCCGTCGGCGCTGATGACGGTCACGTGGGTTGCGGGGCTAGCCGCGCTGGCTTCGGCGAGCGGCCGGGCCGCAGGCCGGCGAGGTCGTGGAATCCGGCGGCGGCGGTGCCGAGGAGCAGGGCGCCGGCGGCAAGTCCGGTGGTGGCGGCGAGCGCGGAGCCGGACATGGTAGCCGCGAGGATGACGGGCCCGATGGTCAGCGCCCAGCCGACCGGACGGTAGCGGGGGATGTGCACGAGATGGTCGAGCCAGAGCAGCAGCGGCCCGATCGTGATGGCGATGGAGGGCAGCACCCAGTCGCTGTGACCGATGGCGATGACGATGAAGGGAAAGCCGAAGGAGGCGGCCAGTTCGATGACGGTTGCTATAGTCACCGATCGCTCGATGGCCCTGGCCTGCGGGCTGGTGGGCCTGCGGCCGGTCCCGGCGGTGACCCGGATGGCGTAGACTAGGACGGCGATTACCAGGACGAGGGAGGCGGCGGCCAGTGCGGTCCCGGTTTTCCCGCCGATGGTGAGGGAGCCGCGGATCAGCCAGAAGGCGGCGAAGGCGAGCTGGATGTACCCGCCGACCTTGCGCACGCGTTGTGACCAGGCGGCGGCTGGGCTCAGCGCGCCGCCCGCGGTTGGCTGTGTCGTGTTCACTGTGCTCCTGCCTGGGTCCGGTACCAGGCGACCGTATTGTCGATCGCGGTGGCGAGCGGGGTGACGGCGGTCCCGAAGGCGGACTCGAATTTGGTGGTGTCGAGGATGAAGGGCTCCTCGAACTCGTAGGCCATCTCGGCCAGGCCGCGCATCAGCGGGCTGACCACTCCCAGGGCGCGCAGGACCAGCGGGGGAACGTTGCGGACGGCGACCGGATGGCCGACCTGAGCGGCGACCAGGTCCAGCAGTGCCCGGGTGGTCACGGTCTCGGGGCCGGGCAGGTGCCACACCTGGCCGACCGCCCGCTCGTCGGTGCCGAGGGTGGCCAGCCCGGCCGCGATGTCGGGCACGTAGCTGTAGGTGTGCGGAAGCTCAGGGTTGCCGATGAAGTCGGCGCGCTTGCCCGCCACGGCGTTGCCGAAGACCCGCTCACCGAGGGTGGACTCGGTGGCGCCCGCGCCGAAGAAATCCGATGCCCGCCCGATGGTGACCCGGACCCGGCCGGCCGCCGCGGCGGACAGCAGTTCCCCGGTCATCGCGGCCCGGGTCCGGCCCTTAGAGGTGGTGGCCGCCAGCGGGAGATCCTCGGTCATCGGCCGGCCGCCGGTCGGCCCGTACGCGTAAACGTTTTCCAGGGTGACCAGCAGGGCCCCGGCGCGCTCGGCGGCGGCCAGCACACCATGCTGCAGCGGGGGGAAGAGTTCCGGCCACTGGGTGTACGGGGCGTTGAGGCACTGGTAGACCACCGACGCGCCCTTGGCCGCGTCAGCGGCGGCATCGAGATCGGTGGCGTCCGCGCCCCGCCAGTCGACGCTGTCGGGCAGAGCCGCAGGCCGGCGGCGGGAGACCGCGCGGACTTCCGCACCCAGCCCGGCCAGCCGGCCCGCGAGCGCGAGGCCCACCTGCCCGGTGCCGAAAACGACGTGCAGGCCGCCCTCACTCATGGTTGCCCTCCCCTAGTGGAGCGGGCAGGTACGTGCGTGCTGTTCCCATTTTCTTGTCCCCTGCTGACTGACCTGACGTGCAGGCCGATAATCCAGGCAAATGGCTAAGCGCCGCGGCGGTCCGCAGCCGCCGCTTCGAACTCGTGGCCTGCGTCTTGCCGGCCCAGCCCGCGCATAAAAAATCCGGAGCCTGATGCGCGGCCAAATTATCGGCGGGCGATTACCAGGGTCCGGAGCTATTTCTGTAAGTCTACGCTTACTTTCACCGGCCGGCAAATTTTGAGTCAAATAAAGTAATTGGAAGTAGGTAATCCAATTATGTTCGTTATGCAGGCGACGGCGTGCGTACTCATCGGTGAGCAGTCAAAAATCTGAGGAATAAAGTTCACCTAGGGTTCACCGTCCCCGGCTAGCGGCGCCCCGGCTGGCTCCTCTCCAGAGAAAATCTAGTCTCTGACATGCTGCCGTGAATATTACGCGGAGCGCAGCTGGCCGAGATCCGGAGCTATTTTCTTCCCACAGTACGACACTTTCCGAATTCGGGTGCTTCCCGGGGGTCGGCGTCGACATAAGCTGGCGGAGGCGTATTGTTGTGGCTGAACCCCGAGAATTAGCTGCCGGGTCAGGACCCTGCCTTGCCGTAGGAGCAAGAAGGGCATACCTGTGTTCAGCACGGACCTGAGTACCCGCAGCTGTGACGGCCGCTCTGTGGTCGCGTTGGGCGGCGAGCTTGACCTGGTTGACGCCGCGGCGGTGGCGGCTGCACTTACCGCGGTCGCGGCCCGTGAACCGCGGATCATCGTGGACCTGGCGGGCCTGGAGTTCATCGACTCCAGTGGCGTGGCCGCGCTAGCGCGCGGCCGGAGGCGGGCCTGGCAGGCCGGCGGTGACCTGGTCCTTGCAGCACCGCAGCGGACAGTGTTGCGGGTTCTTGCCGTCACCCGCCTGATCGACGCCTTCTGCGTTTATGCCACGGTGGATGAAGCGGCCGGCGTCGAGGGACGTCTGCGGGAGTGGGCACTCGATGTCGCTGTCTAGTGACCCGCTGGTGCCCCGGCAGCTAGGGCCGCCCGACCTGCCGCCTGTCCTGCCTCCCGGCCCGCCGCTGTCACCGCGGAACCAGGAAAAGGCCCATGCCATGGGGTTGACCTCGGCGACTGGCCTGGTCGTCGGCAGCATCGTCGGGACGGGCGTTTTCACGATGCCGGCGGTGCTGGCCGGGGCCGGCACGATGGGGATCATCGTGCTGGCGGTCGTCGCCGGCGGCGCGATGCTGCTGGCCGTGTTGTTCGGCCAGCTCAGCAAGCGGGTGCCGAACAGCGACGGCGGCCTCTACGCGTACTCCCGGCATGAGTTCGGTGACTTCGCCGGCTATCTCGTGGGCTGGTGCTACTGGATCCAGGCGTGGGCCGGCAACGCGGCCATCGTCTCGTCGTGGGTGTTCTACGTCGACGCGCTGTTCAAGCTCAGCAATCCCAGCGGGATGGAGAACTGGGGCATCGCCCTGGTCGGCCTGTGGGTGCCGGCTGCGGTGAACCTGGCCGGAGTGCGGCAGATGGCCTGGTTCCAGAACGTCACCGTGGTGCTGAAGTTCCTCCCGCTGCTGTTCGTCGGCGTCGTCGGCTGGTTCTTCGTCCGCAGCAGCGACTTCGGGCCGTTCAACGCCTCCGGCGGGAGCCTGTACAGCGGCATCGGGATCGCGGCGGGCGTGGCGCTCTTCTCGTTCATCGGGGTGGAGGCGGCCGCGGTCACGGCCAAGCGGGTGAAGAACCCGCGGCTCAACGTGAGCCGTGCCTCGCTGATCGGCACCGCGGCCAGCGCGATCTTGTACGTGCTGGTGACCGCGGTGGTGATGGGCCTGGTGGCGCATCACACGCTGACCACGACCGGGGCGCCGTTCGTCAACGCCTTCCAGGCTATCTTCCCGGGCAGCGCCTGGGCCGGGCAGTTCATCGCGGCGGTGGCCGTCATCTCGGGCATCGGGGCGCTCAACGGCTGGACGCTGATCGTGACCGAGACGTCACGGGCCATTGCCCAGGACGACCTGTTCCCCCGGCCGTTCGCCTGGACCGACCGGAACGGGACCGCCTGGTTCGGCATCGTGGTCGGGACGGTGCTGCCGTCGCTGCTCATGCTGTGGCGCTACAACGCCAGCTCGGGGCTGACGGTCTTCACCTACCTGGTCGACCTCACCGTGGTCACCGTGGCCATCCCGTACTTCATGTCGGCCATCGCCCAGCTCACCTACCTCGTCTCTCGCCGCCGCCGCGTGCAGGGCTGGGCCCTGGCCCGCGACCTGCTGGTCGCCGGGATCAGCGTGCTGTTCTCGATGTGGGTGACGTTCGCCTCCGGATACCAGGTCGTCTACCAGGCCCTCGTCGTGATCCTGGCCGGGCTCATCCTCTACGCCTTCCTGAACGCCCGCCGGCAGCGCCTCGGCAAGGCCAGCGAGCCCGTGGACGTCGCCCCCGACGACCTCCCTAAGCCAGAGTTCTCCAAGCCTGCCTGAGCCGGTAACCGGCAAAGGCAACGGCAACGAATACCCAGCAGAAGGAAACCCGCTATGACGTTTCGCGTCGACTCCGAGATGGGCCAGCTCCGCCAGGCCATCGTTCACCGGCCGGGCCTCGAGCTATCACGGCTCACCCCCGGCAACATCAATGCCCTCCTGTTCGACGACGTCATGTGGGCGCCGAAGGCCAAGGAGGAACACGACGCCTTCGCAGAGGCCCTGCGGGACAAGGGGGTTCTGGTGCATTACTACGAGCAGCTGCTGGCCGAGACGCTCGACCTGCCGGAAGGGCGGGCCTTCGTCCTGGACCGGGTCTGCACGCCGGAGATCCTCGGTCCCCAGCTGACCGGGCCGGTGCGCCGCCTGTTCGAGGACCTGGACGGGGCGAAGCTGGCCGAGGCCCTGGTCGGCGGTGTCCTCAAGGCGGACCTGCACCCGCACCGGACGCACAGCCTGAAGTGGGAGATGCTCCGGGCGGACGACTTCATCCTTCCCCCGTTGCCCAACACCCTGTTCACCCGGGACAACTCGTGCTGGATGTACGGCGGGCTGACCGTCAACCCGATGGCCATGCCCGCCCGCCGGCGGGAAACCCTGCACAGCCGGGCCATCTACCGCTTCCATCCCCTGTTCGCCGGGGGGGACTTCGCCACCTACTACGGAGGGGAGGACCGCGACTACCAGCCGGCCACCCTGGAGGGCGGCGATGTCCACGTCATCGGCCACGGGGCCGTCCTGATCGGCATGGGCGAGCGGTCCACCCCCATGGCCGTCGAGGCGGTCGCCCGGGCCCTGTTCGACACCGGGCAGGCGACCCGGGTGGTGGCCATCGAGCTGCCGCACAGTCATGCCTTCATGCACCTCGACACCGTCATGTCCATGGTCGACACCGCCACCTTCGTGCTCTACCCCTACTTCGACCGCCACCTGCGCAGCTGGACCATCTCCGCGGGCGAGGAGCCCGGTCACGTCACGGTCTCCCGCAACCACAGCCTGTGGGACTCCCTGGCCGAGATCCTTGAGGTCGACAAGATCACGGTGCTCGCCACCGACGAGGACATGCGGGCCGCCGAGCGCGAGCAGTGGGACGACGGCACCAACTACCTGGCGGTCGCGCCTGGGGTGGTCTTCGGCTACGAGCGCAATATCCCCACCAACACCATGCTGCGCAAGCACGGCATCGAGGTGGTCGACATCGGCGGCAGCGAACTCGGCCGGGGACGCGGCGGCCCCCGGTGCATGACCTGCCCGATACAGCGCGACCCGGCCTGACCGCGGAACCCGAAGGAGACGAAGTCGTGAACCTGCACGGAAGAAGCCTGCTGAAAGAAGTCGATTTCACCAAGAATGAGTTCCTCTCGATGGTGGACCTGGCCGAACAGTTGCGCCGGGAGAAGCGCGCGGGTGCCGAGCGCCAGCGGATGACCGGGCTCAACATCGCCCTGATCTTCGAGAAGCCCTCCACCCGTACCCTGTCGGCCTTTGAGGTCGGGGCGCACGACCAGGGCGCGCACGTGACCTACCTGGGGCCAGGGGACACCCACCTGGGCCAGGCGGAGTCGGCCAAGGACACCGCCCGGGTGCTCGGGCGGATGTTCGACGGCATCGAGTACCGCGGGTTCGCTCAGCAGACCGCTGAGATCCTCGGCCGGTACGCCGGCGTGCCGGTCTGGAACGGGCTGACCGATCAGTGGCATCCCACCCAGATGCTGGCCGACGTCCTCACGATGCGCGACCACTCGGCCAAGCCACTGGAAGAGAAGACCCTCTGCTACGTCGGCGACGCGCGCAACAACACAGCGAACTCGCTCCTGGTGACCGGCGCACTGCTCGGCCTGGATGTCCGCATCGCCGCCCCCGGCACGCTGCAACCTGCCGATGACGTCCGCGCCATCGCCGATGAGCTGGCCCGCGGTTCGGGCGCCCGCGTCCACGTGGGCGACGACCTCACGTCAGCGGTCGAGGGGGCCGACTTCCTCTACACCGACGTCTGGGTGTCGATGGGGGAGCCTGCCTCGGCGTGGGGTGAGCGGATCGAGTTGCTGCTGCCCTACCAGGTCAACGCCGCACTGATGAAAGCGACTGGCAACCCTGAGGTGAAGTTCATGCACTGCCTCCCCGCCCTGCATAACACTGAGACCGAGGTGGGCCGCCAGATGCACGACAAATGGGGTCTGTCGGCCCTCGAGGTGACGGACGAGGTCTTCGAGTCGCCCGCTTCGATCGTGTTCGACCAGGCGGAGAACCGGCTCCACACGATCAAGGCGGCCATGGTCGCGACCGCCGGTCGCTGAGATGCTGGTAGTCGTGGCGGTGGGCGGCAATGCCCTGCTCGAACGCGGTGAGGTCCCGCTCGCGGAGACCCAGGAGAAGCACGTCGCCGTGGCTGTCGGGGCCCTGGCCCCGCTGGCCGCAGACCATGACCTGGTGATCACCTTCGGGAACGGGCCGCAGGTGGGCCTGCTGGCCAACGAGAGCTCCGCTGATCCCGTGCTGCCCTTCCCCTACACGCTCGACGTGCTCGGCGCCCAGACCCAGGGGATGATCGGCTACTTCCTGCTGCAGGGATTCGAGAACGCCCTGCCCGGACGGCAGGTGGCCAGCCTGATCTGCCAGGTGAAGGTGGCGGCGGACGACCCGGCCTTCGGGCGGCCGACCAAGTTCATCGGGCCGGTCTACCCGGAGGCTGAGGGCCGCCGGCTGGCCGGCCTCCGGGGCTGGCAGATCCGGCCGGACGGCTCCGCCTGGCGGCGGGTCGTGGCCTCACCCGAACCCCTGGCGATCGTGGAGCTCCCGGTGATCCGCACGCTGGTCGCAGCCGGCGCCATCGTGATCTGTGCCGGGGGCGGCGGCGCCCCAGTGCTGGAGGATAGCGACGGCCGCCTTCACGGAACCGAAGCGGTCATCGACAAGGACCTCAGCACCGCGCTGCTGGCCCGGGACCTCGGCGCCGACGCCCTGGTGATCCTCACCGACGTGGCCAACGTGGAGACCGGCTTCGGCACAGACGCAGCCAAGGCCATCGGCCGTACCACTCCCGCCGCCCTGCGGGCCCTGAAGTTCCCCGCTGGGTCAATGGGACCCAAGGTCGAAGCAGCCTGCCGTTTCGTCGAGGCGACAGGCAAGCCCGCGATGATCGGCCAGCTTGACGACGCGGCCGACCTTGTTCGGGGGACCCGGGGCACCGTAGTGGAACCGGCCAGCCAGGCGGCAGCGAGCCGAGATCCGGCGTGACCACCCCTGAAGAGCACCAGCTTAAAACGCGAGCTGAAAGTCACCGACGCGGCTTCCTTCTCGATGGGGCTCATCGGGCCAGTCGGTGCCATGGCCTCTCCATCGCAAACAGTAGGAGGAACCGATGAGCAGACAGGTAGTCGTCGTGCTTTACGTGCTCGGGCTGGTAGCCGTCGTGGTCGGCGTGGACGTCCTCTTCTTCAGGAACCAATTCTGGGAGAGGCTCCTGGTCAATGTCGGGATTGTCCTGGTGTTTGCGGCGTTCTACTTGAGGTTTCTGAAGCATCCGTGAGCGCAGCCGCGCGTTTCCGTCCGACCGTCGCGTTATGCGCCGTGGTGCCGATGGCGGTACGCGAGCCCGAACTGAATTGCGGTCCACAGGACGGCGATGACGACCGGGGTGATCCACAGCGACGAGATCGGCGAGCCGGCAATCCACAGGACCAGCACGAGCGCCGCCGCGGCCAGTGCCAGCTTGACATGCGAACTTGCGTGGACCATGACCTTCTCGATGAGGTTCATGACGGGCTCCCGTTCCGCGCAATGATGAACTACTTCGAAGTGAGTTGGGACCGCCGCCGGCGGACGATCAGCTTGCGGCCCTCGTCGGCCAGGAGCAGCGCGAGGCCGAAGCTGACGAGCATGAGCCAGTCCCATACGGTGAGGCCGGCGGTGCCGAAGACGCCCTGCAGGACGGGGACGTAACTGATGGCGCTGACGAGTGCGATGCCGAATGCCCCGGCGAGCAGGAGCCTCCGGTTGGTGAACACGCCGATGGTGAGGATGCTCTGGTCATCGCTCCGGACGGTGAGGGAGTTGAAGAACTGGCTCACCACGATCCCCACCTGGACCATGGTGCGCGCTTCCCGGTAGACGGGGTTGGCCGCGGTGAATTGATCGAAGCCGAGGTGGGCGGAGTGGATCCGCCAGAAGAAGGCGAAGCACACGCCGGCCGCCTGGATAGCGCCGAGGAACAGGAAACGGCCAACCACCGCCCGGGACAGCAGCCGTTCGGTGACCGGCCGGGGCGGGCGGCCCATAACGCCGGGATCCGGCGGTTCCGCGCCTAGTGCCAAGGCGGGCAGGATGTCGGAGCCGAGGTCGATGCTGAGCACCTGCAGTGCGCTCAGCGGCACCAGAGGGAACGCGATAGCGGCAGCGAGCAGGATCGGGACGATCTCGGAAATGTTGTGGCTGAAGATGTAGATGATGAACTTGCGGATGTTGGCGTAAACGGAGCGGCCGAGTTCGACCGAGGCGACGATGGATGCGAAGGAGTCATCCAGCAGCACCATGACGGCCGCTTCGCGGGCCACGTCGGTCCCGGTGACGCCCATGGCCACGCCGATGTCGGCCTGCTTGAGCGCGGGGGCGTCGTTGACACCGTCCCCGGTCGCGGCGACGATCTCGCCGAGGTGCTGGTAGGCGGCGACGATGCGCTGCTTGTGCTCGGGCCGGACCCGGGCGAACACCATCTCGGGATGGGCGGTGAGCTCGCCGGCAAGCTGGGCGGCGCTCATCGCCTCGAGCTGCGGCCCGCTGACCACGCCCGGGTCGGGGCCGGTGATGATGCCGACGCGCCGGGCGATGGCTTCGGCGGTTACTCCGTAGTCGCCGGTGACCATGGCGATCTTGATGCCGGCCTTGCGGCAGGCGGCGACGGCGTCGATGACGTCGGGGCGGGGCGGGTCCATCATGGCGACTAGCCCCAGCAAGGTCAGGCCGTGCTCGGCCAGGTTCTGGTCGGGATGGTCGGTGTCGAGGTGCTTGCGGGCGACGGCGAGGACCCGGAGTGCCTCGCCGGCCAGCTGGTCGCCTGCATCGGTCACCTGGCGCCGGAGGTCTTCCGTGAGCGGGACGTCGGTGCCCGCCCAGGAAACGTTGTCGCACCGGCCGACCAGCTCCTGCGGTGAGCCCTTGACATAGCTGACGCACCCGGCCGGGGTGCGGTGCAGGGTCGTCATCAGCTTGCGGTCGTGGTCGAAGGGGAACTCGCCGATGCGCGGGGCCGCGGTGTCAGCGGCGGCGGTGTCGACGCCCGCCTTAACGGCGGCCACGACGATGGCGCCCTCGGTGGTGTCGCCCAGGATGCGCCAGTCCAGGTAGTGAACCGGGTCGGGCGCGAGCAGCTGGGCGTCGCAGCACTGCGCGCCGGCCCGGAGCAGCTCGGTGGCCTGTGCCGGATCGCTGACGATGCCTTTCGGTTCGTAGCCGACCCCTGAGACCGGGTGGCGGCGCCCGGACTCCCAGACGGTGGTGACCGTCATCTCGGCCTTCGTCAGGGTGCCGGTCTTGTCCGTGCAGATGACGGTCGTCGACCCGAGTGTCTCGACCGCGGCGAGCCGCTTGATCAGGGCGTGGCGGGCGGCCATCCGCCGCACCGCGATGGCCAGGGACACCGACAGGGTGGCGGGCAGGCCCTCGGGCACCAGCGCCACCATGACCCCTAGGGCGAACACGAAGCTGTCGACCAGCCCGGCCGCGGTCGTGGCGGTACGCAGCCCGAAGACGAGGACGGCCAGCGCCACGGCCACAGCCGACACCTGCTTGGCCATCCGGTTGACGTTGCGCTGCAGCGGGCTGGCCACCTCGGTGACCTGGGCGGTCATCTGGTAAATCTGGCCGAACTGCGTGCCGGTTCCGGTGGCGAACGCGACTGCCGTGGCGTTTCCCTCGACCACGGAGGTGCCCATGAAGACGAGGTTGGCGGCGTCCATGGTCGCCGTGCCCGCCCGTGCTGCCTCCGCTGTCCGGTGCACCGGGGCGCTCTCACCGGTCAGGGCGACGTCGTCGACGGTCAGGTCGTGCGCCTCGACCAGGCGCCCGTCGCAGCAGATATCGTCGCCGGCCTCAAGGGTGAACACGTCCCCCCGGACGACGCCGCGCGCGGGAATGTCAGCCAGGACACCGTCCCGCCGCACCCGGGCCGTGTGCGGCACCAGCGCCTGAAGCGCCTCAGACGTCTTCTCGGCCGAGTACTCCTGGAAGAACCCGATCGCGCCGTTGAGCAAGACCACGGCCAGGATGGCGATGGCCAGTTCCAGGCTCCCGGTATCCCGGGGCGACTGGATCAGGTAGGAGGCCAAGGTGATGACCGAGGCACCCAGGAGCACGAGCGCGAACAAGTTGGTGAACTGCGCCAGCACCTTCCTCATGACGGGCGGCCGCTTGGCCGCACGCAGTTCATTGGGGCCGAGCGCGGCTAGCCGGGCGGCCGCCGTCGCTGCGGTCAGGCCCTGAGCCGAGCTTTCCAGTGCGCCGAAGACGTCACCCGGCGACGGGGCGGAGATGCTGCCCGCCATAGCCGGTGGTGCGGGGAGATCCGGTCCTTGCGGGCTGGCAGCGGGCGCCGGTGCGGCTGTCGTCACGTTTCACGACGGCAATAACGGAAAGTGCAGAGCTGGAAGTATCTCACCAAATTCAGCATGAAAAAAGGCTCCGAGCATGTCGGTGGTATTTTAGCTGCGAGCGCTGTGACCACCGAGGTCCGGAGCGATAATGTCAGTTTAGCACAGACGAAATGGCTACGATTATCTCGCTTCCGAGTCGAGCGGCCCGGTTCATGCGCGTGTGAAAGACCTGCGATTACAGGTGTAGTGTCGGAAGCGTAGTTGCGACGAGGCTTCTCACCGACTTGATGTCCTGCTTCCCGTGGCACCCAAACACGAAGCAGGGAATAACTGTCATGTCGTATCAGACGGTAAACCCGTACACCGGCGAACTGGTCGCGAGTTACGCGTTCGCGACCGACCAGGAAATCGACGTCACCATCGAGAAGGCCCACGATGCCTTCCTCAGCTGGCGCACGACCGGATTTGGCGACCGGTCGAAGGTCCTGACCCGGGCCGCGGAACTGCTCCGCGCGGACAAGCGGGCTTTCGCGGAGATCCTGACCCTGGAGATGGGCAAGATCATCGCCGAGGCGGAGGCCGAGGTAGAGCTCAGTGCCGAGATCCTGGACTACTTCGCCGCCCGCGGCGCGGGCTTCCTCGAGGACGAGCCACTC
>Ga0302314_10017277_pt1 | contig 12108 bp, 10 predicted proteins | sample III_Palsa_N2_3_FD_200533 | JGI IMG/M metagenome (GOLD analysis project Ga0302314, IMG submission 200533) | Peat permafrost microbial communities from Stordalen Mire near Abisko, Sweden - III_Palsa_N2_3 | ecosystem: Environmental > Terrestrial > Soil > Palsa > Peat permafrost | place: Sweden...
CTGCCGGACGGCTCGATCGACAGCCACAACTATTTCCTGCCGCAGGTCGGCGCGGTCTATGACCTGACCCAGGACGACCATCTGTTCTTCAACGTGCAGGAAAACCTGCATCAGCTGATGAACTACGGCGCCGGCGGCCTATCGGCCTGGAGCACCCAGAGCCAGAGCACGTTCAACCAGTTCAAGGATGACAGCCATCCCGAAAGCGCCTGGGTCTATGAGGCAGGCTATCGCTTCCGGCATGATCTGGGCACGGGTTGGGTCAGCGGCGTCGAGGGACAGGTCGAGTATTACCATGTCAACTTCTCGAACCGCCTGCTGAACATCACCGCCACCTCGGTCAACGGCCAGACCACGCTGGGCACCTTCACGGCGCCGCAGACGCTTCTCGTCAATGTCGGCGGCGTCACCACCAACGGCGTCGACATCGCCGGCACCGTGCATTTCGGCGATCATTTCAGCCTCTATGACGGCATCTCCTACAATGATTCGACCTATGATTCGAATTATTGCAGCAGCGTCGGCGCCACCGGCGCCTGCGGCGCCGGCAAGACGGTGGGCACCGCCGGCAAGGTGGTGGCCGACGATCCGAAATGGACCGACAAGGTGGTGCTGAGCGCCAATTACGGCGTGTGGGAAGGCCAGCTGACCGGCGACTATATCGGTAAGCGCTACGCCACCTACACCAACGACCAGTCGGTCAACAGCACCTTCATCATGGGCCTGGAAGCGTCCTACACCCTGAAGCAGGCGTTCTGGGACAACGAGCCCCGCGCCGTCAAGTTCAGCCTGAACGTCACCAACATCAATGACGAGAAGGGCTGGTCCACCGTGGTCCCGGTCGCCTCGGGCAACTACACCGCCTATCCGGTGGCGCCGCGCATGTTCTTCGGGACCGTCAGCGCGACGTTCTAAGGGTTGGAGTCATGAAGAAGGCCCCGGGGCAGCGATGTCCGGGGCCTTTTTTTATTTGTTTGAGGCGGTTCTGCGAATGATGGCCTGCGGCCAGCAGAGGGGGTTTCCCTCCGCACCTCCCCTTGCGCAAGGGGAGTTTCAGAGGGGACTCCCTCTGTTCGCCCCATTAGGGGCGACCATCAGCGCCAGATCGCGCCTCACGGCGAAACCGGATGCCCCGCCGGCAGCATCACACCCTTCTTCGCGGCTTCCTGACGCAGCAGGTCCGGACGATCGGAAATCAAACCGTCGACGCCCATATCGATCATGCGGTCGATGTCCTCGGGCTTGTTGACGGTCCAGGGCAGCACCTGGAGCCCAAGACGGTGCGCCTCGTCGACGCTCTCCTGGGTGACATCCATATAAAGCGGCGACCAGATGGTTCCGCCCGCCGCCTTGATCGCGGCCGGCACGGTGCCGCCATGGGTGATCGGATCGAAGCCCGCCGTCCAGGCCGAGGGCTTGTCCAGCGTGACGTTGGGCTGCGGCCCCAGCTGGATGGTCAGATAGGCGGTCGGAATACCCGGCGCGCGCTTCTGCACCAGCTGTAAAGTGCGCCAGTCGAAGGACTGCACGATCACCCGGTCCTCGAAATGCTCCTTCTTGAGCAAGGCCAGCAGCAGGGTGACGAAACGCTCGGGGTCGGGCGAGTTTTCGGGATGGTTCGGATCGACCTTGGTCTCAATATTGAGCTTCACCTGAGTGTCGCCGGACTTCTTCACCAGGGCGAACACTTCCGCCAGCGTCGGGACCTTGGTCCCCGGTACCGGCTTCTGGTCGGGGAAGTTCTCGGCATATTTGCTGCCCGGCTTGATGGTGCCGACATCGTATTTCTTCACTTCCGCCAGCGGGATGCCGACATAGGGAATGCCGGGGGGCGCCACGTATACGCCGTCCGGGCCCTTGGCCAGGTCGGGGTTCAGCCAGCGCTCGTGGCTGACGACGATCACGTCGTCATTGGTGATGCCCATGTCGAGTTCGAGCGTGTTGACGCCCATGGACAGCGCGCCCGAGAAGGACACCAGCGTATTCTCGGGGAACAGGGCGCGGCCGCCGCGATGCGCCTCGATGTCGAAGCCGAAAGCCGGCAGGGACAGCGAGGACAGCATCGTCAGGGCCAAGAGGGAACGGCGGACGGACATGGGAACTCCGGACGGAAAAATGAAACGAAGTCCGCATCTTATCGTCCGCCGCCCGGCACAGCGTTACAGTTTCACTAAACCATCTCTATGGCGATGGCCGTGGCTTCACCGCCACCGATACACAGTGAAGCGACGCCCTTCTTCAGCCCTTTGGCCTTCAACGCATGCAGCAGCGTCACGATCAGCCGCGCGCCGGTGGCGCCGATCGGATGACCGAGCGCGCAGGCGCCGCCATTGACGTTCAGGCGGTCGCGCCGGATGTCGAGCTCCTTGGCCGCCGCCATCGCCACCACGGCGAAGGCCTCGTTGATCTCGAACAGATCGACCTCGCCGACCTGCCAGCCGACCTTGCCCAGCAGTTTTTTGATCGCGGGGATCGGCGCGGTGGTGAACCACGCCGGATCCTGGCTATGGGCGGCATGGCCCTTGATCTCGGCCAGAATCGGCAACCCCTCTTTCTCGGCGATCGAGCGACGGGTCAGCAGGAGTGCTGCGGCGCCGTCGGCATTGGCGCTGGAGCTGGCCGGGGTGATCGTGCCGTCCTTGCCGAAGGCTGGCTTGAGGTTGGGGATCTTGTCGGGTGAGACCTTGAGCGGGTTCTCGTCCTTTTCCACCAGCACGTCACCACCCTTGGCCGGAACGGTTATCGGCGCGATCTCGGCCTTGAAGGCGTCGCTTTCCATGGCGGCGCGGGCACGGGTCAGGGTTTCGGCGGCATAGGCATCCTGGTCGGCGCGGGTGAAACCATATTTCTGCGCGGTGGCCTCGCCGAAATCGCCCATCACCCGGCCGGTGGCGTAAGCGTCCTCCAGACCGTCCAGCACCATATGGTCATAGATACGCTCATGGCCGACGCGATAGCCGCCGCGCGCCTTCTTCAACAGATACGGCGCGTTGGTCATGCTCTCCATGCCGCCCGCGATGACCAGGGAGGCGGAGCCGGCCAGGATCAGATCGTGCGCCAGCATCGTCGCTTTCATGCCGGAGCCGCACACCTTGTTGATGGTGGTCGCCCCCACCGCGTCGGGCAGACCGGCGCCGCGCATCGCCTGACGCGCCGGGGCCTGGCCCTGCCCGGCCGGCAGCACGCAGCCCATCAGCACCTCATCCACCTTCTCCGGCGGGAGCCCGGCGCGGTCGAGCGCGGCACGGATGACGTGCGCGCCCAATTGCGGCGCGGCCAGCGCGGAAAGCTCGCCCTGGAAGCGGCCCAGAGGCGTGCGAACCGCGGAAACGATAACGACAGGATCGGGATTGCTCATGACTTTGAATTCCGCTTGCGTTTAATATGATGATCATCATATAAAGGCTCGCGAGCGAAATTGAAAGACCCCTTCATGCGATATGGCAGCGACCATAAGGCCGAGACCCGGCGGAAGATTCTCGACATCGCCAGCCGGCGCTTCCGCAAGGAAGGCGTCGAGGCGGTTGGCGTTGCTTCGGTGATGGCCGATTGCGGCCTGACCCATGGCGGCTTCTACGCCCATTTCAAATCGAAGGAGGAGCTGGTCGCCGCCGCCCTCGATCATGGCCTGTGCGAAGCCGGCGACCGTATTTTCGACTATGCGGAAAAGACCGAGGACAAGATCGACGCCTATATCCGCGCCTATCTCAGCCCGTTCCATCGCGACTCGACCGAGGCCGGCTGCGCCTTCTCCGCCCTGGCGCCCGAGCTGGCGCGTCTGGACGGTCCCGTCCGGGCCACGATGGCGGGGCGTATCGAACCCTATCTCGACCGGATCGGCCGGCTGCTGCCCCAAAAGGACGCAGCCACCGATCCCGCCTCGGCCCGCCGTCAGGCCACCGCGCTGTTCAGCCTGCTGATGGGCAGTCTGCAGCTGGCGCGCCTGACCGAGGACCGAACCTTGTCCGACAGCATCCTGGAGAGCGGCGTCAAAGCCGCCCTCGACCTCGTTTCCGTTTTCGAAGGAGTTTGATCACCATGAGCACCAAGGGTACCGCCCTGATCACCGGGGCTTCCACCGGCATCGGCGCCGTTTACGCCGATCGCCTGGCCAAGCGCGGCTACGATCTGATCCTGGTCGCCCGCAATCTCGATCGCTTGAAAGAAGTGGCCGCCAAGCTGGCTTCGACCGGCGTCAAGATCGAGACGCTTCAGGCCGATCTCACCGACAAGGGCGATCTCGCCAAGGTCGAAAAGCGCCTCGCCGACGATAAGACCATCACCCAGCTGATCAACAATGCCGGCATGGCCGTCGCCGGCAACATGCTGGATGGCGACATCGACAAGTTCGAGCAGATGATCCTGCTCAACGTCCTGGCGCCGACCCGTCTGGCCAAGGCCGCCGCGGTCGCCTTCGCCGCCCGCAAGACCGGCACCATCATCAATATCGCTTCGGTCCTGGCCCTGGTGCCGGAGATGTTCGGCGGCGTCTATAGCGGCACCAAGGCCTTCATCCTCAACCTGACCCAGTCCTTGCGCGTCGAGCTTGCGCCGCATGGCGTCACGGTCCAGGCGGTGTTGCCCGGCGCCACTCGCACCGAGATCTGGGAACGGGCCGGCCACGACGTCAACGCCCTGCCGGCCGAGATGGTGATGGACGTGGACGAAATGGTCGACGCCGCCATCAAGGGCTTCGATCTCGGCGAACCGGTGACCATCCCCTCGCTGCCCGACATCGCCCAGTGGAACGCCCTGCAGGGCGCCCGCCAGGCGTTAGGCCCGAATTTGTCCTTGAAGAACGCCGCGGCGCGCTACAAGGCCTGAGCAAAGCGCTTCAGCAGGGATTCCGAGCGCGGCAGTGGCCTGCCATTGAGGCTGGCCACTGCCCGCAGGGTCAGGCTGGTGGTCATCACGATGTCGTCGGCCGCCAGGGCCTCCTCCACCGTCACCGGCCGCTGCGTCACGGGAAACCGCTCCAAGGCGAGTTCGCGGCGGACACCCGGCAAGGCGCCTTCCTCCGGCGGCGGCGTGACGATCTCATCCCCGAACAGGAAGAACAGATTGGCGGCACTTGCCTGGACCACGCGGCCCTGGCTGTTGACCAGCACCGCGTCGTCGGCGTCGAGCCGCAGCGCCTCCTGGCGCGCCAACAGGCTGTCCAGCGTGCTGAGGGTCTTGATGCGGGCCAGCGGCGAATATTCGTTTCGCCGGGTCACAGCCGAGATGATCAGGGCGGCCGGCACCGGCGGCGCGGGCATCGGCGACACGGTGATCAGCACGCTCGGGGTGCCATCGCGCGGCGGCAGGAAGCCCCGCGGCGTCTGGCCGCGGGTCAGCGTCACCCGCACCGCGGCGTCGCCGCTCCCCTCTTCGGCCAGCAATGAGCGGATCGCCGTCGACAGCGCTCCGTCGACATAAGGCATGTGCAACTCAAGCACCGCCGCGCCGGCGCGCAGCCGGCGCCAATGGCGCCGCATATGCAAAGCCTGGCCGCCGACGACGCGAATCACCTCGTAAAGACCCTCGTGAAAACTGAAGCCGAGATCGTCGAAATCGGGAATGACATCCGTCGTCAACGCGCCATTGAGCCACACCGTCATGCTGCGTTCCCTCCAATCGCCGCCAGGGCCGGCGCCACTTTCGCCATCATTTCCGCATACTCCGCCTCTGCTTCGGAATCGGCGACGATGGCGCCGCCGGCCTGGGCGATTATGCGATCGCGGGTCAGACTGACCGAGCGGATCACGATCGAACTGTCCATCGCCCCGTCGAAGCCGATCCAGCCGATGGCGCCGCAATAGGGCCCGCGCGGCCCCGGCTCCAGCTCGTCGATGATTTCCATCGCCCGCACCTTGGGCGCGCCGGTGATCGATCCACCGGGAAAAGTGGCCCGCAGCAGATCGACCGGACCAAGACCCGGTTTCAGGCGCGCCTCCACCACCGAGACCAGGTGATGCAGGGTGGCGTAGCTCTCGATCGTATGCAAAGCCGAAACCCGGACGCTGCCCAGTTCCGCCACCCGGCCGATATCGTTGCGCAAAAGATCGGTGATCATCAAATTCTCCGCCCTGTCCTTGATCGAAGCGGCCAGTTCGGCGGCGACGCGCGCATCCTCGGCCGGATCGGCGGCGCGCCGGCGCGTGCCTTTGATCGGCCGCGCCTCGATCCGGCCGAGGCGGTCGAGCCGAAGGAAGCGCTCGGGCGAGGCCGTCGCCACCGTCAGCTCCTCGCCGCATTTGAGGAAGGCCGCGAACGGCGCCGGATTGAGGGCGCGCAAACGGCGATAGAGATCGAAAGCGGAATAGCCGTCCGGCCGCTCCGCGATGAAACGCTGGGTGAAATTGGCCTGGAAAATATCGCCCGCGCCGATATAGGCGATCACGCGGGCTACCCGGTCGAGATAGTCGCCGCGCGCCAGTTCGGCCCTGATCTCGACAGGCAAGGCGGGCTGCGGCGGCGCGAGCTCGGGCGCCGCCGCGATCTCGGCGGCCATACGGTCGGCCTTGTCGTGCGCCTCGGGCGAGGACGCCACCACCCAGGCCTTGCGCTCCAGCAGATCGAAGCCGGCGACCACGTCATAGATCCCCACCGCCATCTCGCCGGCGGCACCGGCATGGCGCTTCGGCACCCGTTCGAGATGGCGTCCCAATTCATAGCCAAACAGTCCGACCGCGCCGCCGGCGAACGGCAGGGGCGTCCCGTGGGTCATCGCGCGGCGCGGCCCCAGCGCCTCGGCCAGGGCGAAAAAGGGCTCGGCCGGGTCGAGCAGCGTGCGACAGGGCCGCGCGGCCAGAAAGACATATCGGCCCCGGGCAGGGTCGGCCGCGGCGCTGTCGAGCAGCATCGCCCATGGTTCCCCGGCGAACGGTGCAAAAGCGGTGACCGGATCGCGCCAGGCGATCGGGATAGTTAAATTCATCGGTGAATCACGATTAACACGTTGAAAACATTATCGATTAACCCCCTGTAACGTGACCATGTCACAGGTCTTCGACAGCTTTATCACAAGTCAGCTAATCCGACATCTGCTCCAATGCAGCGCAGCAACGATGAGGAAACGGCCAATTCGAGCCTGGTTCGATGGAACGTACCTCGGCTAAGGGGCCAAGCGTGACCATGACTGTGACGACGTTGAATCGCACGATGTGTGTGATTGCCTTGATGGCGCTCTGCGGCTGCGCAGATCCGACGACGCCGCGCGCCGTGTCGGCGACGCCGGAGCAGACCGCTTCGACGGGGCCGATCGCGCTGACCACGCAGCCTAGTCCGACCGCGCCCGCCAAGGCGGCGGTGCCGGCCAAGAAGAGCACCGCCGCCAAACCGGCGGCACCCGCTTCGGCGGCGCAAGCCGCGCCGGTGCAGCTGGTTGGGATGAATGAGGGAGAGGTACAGGCGTTGCTGGGAGCGCCCTCGATGGTCGAGGACAACGCGCCCGGCAAGACCTGGAGGTTCCGCAAACATGACTGCGTGCTGAGCGTAGCCCTTTATCCAGACGTGCAGACCCGGGTTTTCCGTACTCTTTCCTACGAGGTAACGAGCGATGACCACAATGCTGGAGCAAAACAGCTTTGCGAGACAAAATTCGGCAACGTTGCCGCTGCCGACTGAGCATCTCGCCGAAGGCCAGATCCGTATCGTTCTGGTCGATGACGACGACGATTACCGCGAAGCGGTGGGTGGCGAACTGAGCGATTACGGTTTCGAAGTCATCGACTTCGACGACAGTCAGCCGCTCTATGATTACTTCGCCGCCGGGCAGAGCGCCGACGTGATCATCCTCGACTGGAACCTGCCGACCACCAACGGCATCGACATCCTGCCGCAACTTCGCCGCCAGGGCGTGATGATCCCGGTCATCATCCTGACCGCGATGGCCGGCACCAATTACGAGATGACCGCGCTCGACCGCGGCGCGCTCGACTTCATCGACAAGTCGCGCGGCGTCCCGGTCCTGGCCAAGCGCATCAAACTGATCGCAGAGGCATCGAAGCTGCCGCCCGACGTCCCCACCGAGGAAATCGTCGAGGTCGGCGAACTCACTCTGCGTCCGCGTCTCTGCCGCGCCTATTGGCGGGGAACCGACGTCAATCTGACGGTCACCGAGTTCAATATCATCCGCCGTCTGGTCGACAATGCCGGCGATCACGTGAGCTATCGCGCGATCTATGACTGCGTCCACCATTGCGGGTTCATCGCCGGGAGCGGAGAAGATGGGTATCGAACAAACGTCAGATCCTCGGTCAAGCGCATTCGAAACAAATTCCGCGCCATCGACACAGACTTCGTGGAGATCGAGAACTTCCCCGCCTTCGGATATTGCTGGAAAACCCGCGCTCCAGCCCTCGCCTGAAGCTCGCCGAGGCCCTAGCCTGGCCTCGTCGCTCACCCTGAAGCTGGCCCTGCTGGTCGGCATCTTCATCGCGCTGCCCGTAGTTCTCTACGGGCAGTTCGAGAAGGCCGACCGCCAGACCCGCAGCCTGGTGGCGGAATCCTTGCGCAACCGCGGCAATCTCATCGCTCAGGCGGTGGCGCCGTTGCTCGACCGGCCCGATTCGATGTCGGGCCAGGCGCTGAACGACCAGCTGGCCAAACTGGCCGATGACGGCACCATCCTGAAGCTGATGTTCCAGCCCACCGCCAAGGCCGGGACCGGCGAATTCTATTTCATGGCCTCGGCCCCGCGCCTCTCGTCCGAGCAGACCGGCCCGAGCCTCGACCTGCTGGCGCAGCACGGCATCCTGAAATCCCTGTCGGACAGCTGTTCGTGGGATAAGCCGGTGGAGATCCGCTACCAGCAGAAGGTCAGCGGCGCCGAGGAGGTACTGACCTCGATCGTGCCGATGACCGCGCGCGCCGGCTGCTGGGTGCTGATCTCGGCCACCGACAGCTCGAACATTCTCAACACCACCTACGGCAAGCCGTTCTGGAAGTCGGACAATGTGCGCATGGCCGCCGCGATCTATCTGGCGCTGGTGCTGTTGACCATCCTGCTGGCGCTCAATATGCGCGGAGCGCTGAAGCGCTTCCGCATGGTCGCGCGCGACATCCGTCAGAGCGGCGCGGGCTCCGCCACCTTCGCCAGCCGCAACGCCATTCCCGAGCTGACCGGCGCCGCCGCCGAGTTCGACGGCATGATCGACGACATGCACCGCGTCGCCAACGACATCCGCCGCACCGCCGAGGACAACGCCCATTCGGTCAAGGCCCCGCTGGCGGTGATCCGCTCGGCGCTGCAGACCTTGAAGCGGTCACTGGCCGAGGAGGACCAGCGCGGACAGCGCTCGGCCCAGTTGATCGAATCGGCGCTGCTGCGCCTGACATCGTTGGTTTCGACGGCGCAACGGCTCGGCAACGAGACCGCCGATTTCATCGAGGCGCCGCGCCTTCGCATCAATCTCACCTCGGTGGTGGCCGACGGGCTCAGGAACGCCCGCGACATCTCGGCCGAAAAGAACATCCGCTTCGTGCGCCATCTCGACCCCAGCGTCCATGTCCTGGCCCCGCACGGCATCATGGATGTGATCACCGAGAACATTCTCGACAATGCCATCGGCTTCTCGCCCAAGGACGGGACGATCACCACGACGCTGAAGAAGAACGGCCGCCAGATCGAGCTGAAGATCGAGGATGAGGGACCGGGCATCGATCCGGCCCGCCTCGACCATGTGTTCGAGCGCCACTATTCCTACCGCCCCGCCAAGGAGGATCCCTCCGACGCGCCGGCGCCGGCCCATGCCGGATTGGGATTGTGGATCGTGCAGCGCTACGCCGAGGCGCTGGGCGGCCGCGTCACCGCCAGCAACCGCCCGTCGGGCGGGCTGTGCGTGACGATCATCCTGCCGGGGAATGTGTGACCTCGCGCAGGGAGGCGACCTAGTTTTATCCACAGATGGACACAGATGGACACAGATAAATGGAAAGAAAAGCGGGCGCGCTTCTCCATCTGTGTGCATCTGTGTTCATCTGTGGATGACCTTCTTTTTCCCCTTTCACCCCCCTCCGCGTTGGATGACGTCACCGCCCTAACACAGCTTGATCACTGGCCGCCTTACTCCGCGCTTGAGCATAGTCGCTCAACGACTTTTGCGACGCCACGGAGAGGCAATCATGTATCAGCACGGGGAAGCGCGACGGATATTGGTCACGGGTGGCGCGGGCTATATCGGCTCTCATGTCTGCCGCGCCCTGGCGGCCTCCGGCTTCCTGCCCGTCACCTATGACAACCTTTCCCATGGCCATGCCTGGGCGGTGCGCTGGGGCCCGCTGGAGATCGGCGACCTGCTCGACACCGCCCGCCTCGAAGTGGTGCTGCGCCAGCATCGGCCGCTGGCGGTGGTCCATCTCGCCGGGCTGATCGCCGCCGGCGAATCGGTCGGCGACCCGACCTCCTATTACCGCGCCAACGTCACTGGCACCCTGTCGCTGCTCGACGCCATGCGCAGTTGTTCAGTCCATGGGGTGGTCTATTCCTCCTCGGCCGGCGTCTATGGCGAACCCGATCATCTGCCGATCGGCGAGGAGCATCCGCATCGCCCGGTAAGCCCCTATGGCGCCAGCAAATCGATGTCCGAACGCCTGCTGGCCGACTATGCCACCGCCTACGGCATGAGGTCGGTTTCCCTGCGCTATTTCAACGCGGTCGGCGCCGCCCCCGACGCCGAAATCGGCGAGGCCCATACCAACGAGACGCATCTGGTGCCGCTGGTGCTCGACGTCGCCGCCGGCACCCGGCCGCATGTGGATATTTACGGCGACGATTTCGACACGCCGGACGGCACCGCGATCCGCGACTATGTCCATGTCAGCGATCTGGCCGACGCCCACGTGCTGGCCCTGTCCTTTCTCGACCATGCCAGCGGCTCCGACACGTTCAATCTCGGCTCCGACACCGGCGTCTCCGTGCGCGAGGTGATCGACATGGCCGCCCGCGTCACCCGCCGTCCGATCGGCATCCAGGTCAAGGCGCGCCGCCCCGGCGACCCGGCCAAGCTGATCGCCGATTCCTCGCGCGCCAAACGCCTGCTGGGCTGGTGCCCGGGTTACGGCTCGCTCGAAGAGCAGATCGCCACCGCCTGGCTCTGGCACGAGCAATATCGCCTGGTCGACGTCCGCCGGGCCGTGCGGACGCGCTGAGCGTTCGCGAGTGTCCACTCATGCGCAACATACCGCTGCACGCCGAGCCGAGGCGTAAACCGAACGAGGGACGCCTCGGGAAACAAACGGCCAAAGCCTCGCCGGGCGACACCCCGGGAGTGCCCCAGGGAGCGCCATGGTCGACCGGGGGGACCGTTCCGTCCTCGCGCGGATTGGTCCGCCGCCTGCTGTTGCTGGGCGCCAGCCTTGCCGTCGGGCTGATGGTGGCGGGCGGCATCGTCGCCGCTCTTCCCACCCTCTATTCCGCCGAGGCGCGCATTCTGCTGCCGCCCGAAGCCAGCGATCCGCAGGGAGCGACCGAACGCTCGCCAGCCCTGGCCGAGCAAGTGATCGATGAGCTGCATCTCGACCGCGACACCGATTTCCTGAAGGAACCCTGGCAGCCGCCCGCGGCCCTGCTCGAGGCGCGCGACTGGGTCGAGGCGCAGACCGGCTGGAAAATACCGTTCGCGAACCGTCCCCAAGGGCCACAAGGCAGTCTCGTGGACCGTTTCTGGGATCATATCGAGATCATCCATCGCGGCCGTACCTCGCGGGTGATGGAGATCCGCGCCTGGTCGGGCGACCCGCAGCAGGCGGCGGCGATCGCCAATAGCCTGGGCCGACTCGGCCATGGCGACGGCACCCTGATCGCGCCCGCCTTGCCGCCCAGCCAGTCGAGCTACCCGCCGGTCACGACCATTCTCGGCGCCGGCGCCGTCGCCGGCGTCCTGCTCGGCCTCCTCGCCATCGTGCTGGTCGACAGCAAGCCGCGCAAATTCAGCCGCGCCGAGGAGGTGGAAAGCGCTTCTGGTCTGCCTGTGCTGGCGGTGGTGCCGCAGATCGCGGATGGCGCGGCCGCCATCGCCACGGTCCTGCGCGACCCAGGCTCCGCCTATGCGGAGAGTCTGCGCAAGCTCTACGACAAAATGCATTCGCAGCGCTGGACGCAATCGCCGAAAGTCATCGCCATCA
>Ga0302314_10017281_pt1 | contig 12107 bp, 12 predicted proteins | sample III_Palsa_N2_3_FD_200533 | JGI IMG/M metagenome (GOLD analysis project Ga0302314, IMG submission 200533) | Peat permafrost microbial communities from Stordalen Mire near Abisko, Sweden - III_Palsa_N2_3 | ecosystem: Environmental > Terrestrial > Soil > Palsa > Peat permafrost | place: Sweden...
GCGATCTGGCATGAGGGCTGGAAGGCCGTCACCACGCACCCGTGCATCGCCGGCTGGGGCCACTTCAACGACGACACCTGGGAGCTCTACCACACCGACTTCGACCGGGCCGAGCTGCACGACCTCGCCGCCGAGAACCCGGACAAGCTCAGGGAGCTGGTGGCGCTCTGGTTCGCCGAGGCCGGCGCCAACGCGGCGTTCCCGCTCGACGACCGCTCCGCGGTGGAGATCATAACGACCCCGCGTCCGCAGCTCACGGCGCCGCGTTCGCGGTACGTCTACTTCCCTGGCACCGCCCCGGTCCCCGAATGGCAGGCCGTCAGCACCCGCAACCGCTCCTTCGTGATCGGCGCGCTCGTCGACATCGGTCCCTCGGCCGAGGGGGTCCTGTTCGCCATGGGCTCGCGGTTCGGCGGCCACACCCTGTACGTGAAGGACAGCCGGCTGCACTACGTCAACAACTTCCTCGGCAGCGAGGAACAGAAGATCGCGGGCAGCGAGGACATCCCCACTGGGAAGAACCTCCTGCTCACCGCGTCATTCGAGAAGGAGGAGCAGCGGCCGGACTGCGCAGTCGGAACCATGACGCTCTACCACGGCGACCGCCAGGTCGGGCAGCGGAAGATCAGAACCCAGCTCGGCGCGTTCGCCATCGCCGGCTCCGGCCTGAACGTGGGCCGTGACCCGGGCGAGCCGATCACCGGCGATTACTCGGGCGAGCCGCCGTACTCGTTCACCGGCGGGACGATCAACCGGATCGCCATCGACGTCAGCGGCGACCCCTACCTGGATCTCGAGCGCGAAGCGCAACTCATGCTGATGCGTGAGTGAGCCGTGACCGCGACGCAGGCCGACGCCCGCCGTCGGGTGAAGGGCATGGTCCGGGTGCCCGGCGGCAGCTTCCTCATGGGATCGGAGGACTTCTACCCTGAGGAACGCCCGGTCCGCCGGGTGGAGGTCGACGCCTTCTGGATGGACGACCATCCGGTGACGGTGGCCGAGTTCCGCGCGTTCGCTAAGGCGACCGGGTACGTCACGGTCGCCGAGCGGCCGCTCGATCCCGCCCAGTACCCGGGCGCCGACCCCGACCTGCTGCGCCCCGGCTCGCTGGTCTTCTACCAGACCGGCCGGCCGGTCGACCTGCGCGACGTCTCCCAGTGGTGGCGGTACACCCCCGGCGCCGACTGGCGCCATCCGCGCGGCCCCGCCAGCACGGTGGGCGGCCTCGACCTGCACCCGGTCACCCACGTGGCGGCCGAGGACGCCGACGCCTACGCCGCCTGGGCGGGCAAGGAACTGCCGACCGAGGCCGAGTGGGAGTGCGCCGCCCGCGGCGGCCTCGACGGCGCGACCTACACCTGGGGCGATGACCCGGCCCCGAGGGACAAGCCGATGGCCAACACCTGGCAGGGCGAATTCCCCTGGCAGAACCTGAAGCCGCCCCGCAGGCACGGCACCTCGGCCGTCCGGAGCTTCCCGCCCAACGGCTTCGGACTCTACGACATGGCCGGGAACGTCTGGGAGTGGACCAGCGACTACTACGCCGCGCCGACCGCGCAGCACGCCTGCTGCGTGCCCAGGAACCCGAGGGTCACCGCGGCCGCCGACAGCCTCGCCCCCGGCCAGCCCGGCGCGCACATCCCGCGCCGCGTCATCAAGGGCGGCTCGCACCTGTGCGCCCCCAACTACTGCCTGCGCTACCGCCCGGCCGCCCGCCAGGGCGAGGCGGTCGACACCTCCACCGCCCACCTAGGCTTCCGCTGCATCCTCCGCGCCTGACATCAAACCCATCCAAACCGTCATATCGAACGGTCCCGCCCGGCTCTCATCCGCCCGCAGTCTCTGCCCCGCGGCGCCGACGAGGTCGAGGCCTTCGACGCGGGCGTCAGCCGCGACGGGGGCGCGGCGGCTGCGGGGTGACGCCCGGGTGGATGTCGCCGAGCTTCCAGCTCCGGTCGAAGTAGGGCTCGAGCGGTCCGTAGAAGCGTACGTAGCAGAACCAGTGCCGGCCGGGGATGGTCTGCACCCAGTTGGACTCGCGGCCGGCCGGGGCGGCGGGGCCGAAGTAGAGGTTGACTGAACCATCGGCCTCGCGCTTGAGCTCGTCGTCGCGGGAACCGCGGTCGCCGCGCTGCTGGTCGTTGTCGATCAGGCAGCGGCTGCCCGCGTCGTAGACCGTGGCCGACCAGAACAGCTTGGCCGGCGGGCTGGCCGGGACGTGCAGGGTGTAGCTGGCGCCGCCGTCGAGCCAGTCGCCGTCGGCGTCGGTGTAGGCGCTCAGGTAGGCCTGGCCCTTACCCGGCGTCTGGCTCCGCATCGCCTCCGAGAACGTCACCGCCTCGTAGAACCACGAGGTCCGCTCGAGCAACTCGTCGTAGCCGTCGCCGCGCTGGGCGGAGTTGCTCATCGGCAGCACCAGGTCCCACTGCCGGTCGGGCCAGTGCCGGCTGCCGTCGAACCGCTTGGCGAACGAGTTCGCCTGGGCCATTAGCTCGCCGGTGGCGGACGCCTGGGTCAAGATGGCGGTCAGCCGTTCTCCGGGCGTGAACGGCCTGCCCTTCTCGATCCCGAGCTGGCGCAGCATCGCCAGGTAGAACCGGTCGCGCTCGTCGACGAGCTCATGCTGGTAGATGTCGTGCAGCCGGGCCCAGTAGTCGAGGCCGCGCGGCGGGCCGCCGCTCCACCGGCGCCCCATCGGCGAGACGATCCTGGTCGGGGGAGCGGCCCGGCCGTCGACGGGGGTGATCCGCACCGCCCGGGACAGGGACTGCGCGCGCTTCGGGTCGGGATCGAGGGTGCGGAAGCCGAAGAACACGTTCATGCCGGTCGACTGGTACGCGTAGCACCCGTCGGGCGCGGTCGCCTGCTGCCCCGGCGGCACGATCAGGTGCCTGCCGCCCCGCCCTTGATCGGGCCCCATCTCGCCGAGAATGCCGAACTCGCGCTGCCAGAAGTCAGACAAGCCGCCTGCGGTCGGGCCGGGCGGCAGCTCGATCACGACCGGCCCGGTCTTGTTCAGGTCGATGAACGCCATCGTGTAGGGCGTGGTCGCGTTGGCGGTCAGAATCCCCAGCTTGTCCTGGTAGGTCGCGTAGTGCACGAGGTCGTAGCTGGTCGCGCCGAACAGGTCGCGGTGCTGCGCCTGCCACTGCGCGAAGGAGACCAGCGGCAGCGCCCACAGGTAGGCCTGGGTCGCGAGCTGGAAGTCGAGCTCGTTGAACACCAGCCCGAGGTCCGCCCGCAGCGGCAGCTCCCCGTCCATCCGAACGCCGGCCAGCGAGCCTGGCAGAGATCTCGCGCGCGAACCCGCCAGCTCGGTGTCGGTCATGAGGTCATCGTCGCCCCTGGGAGGCATCGGCACTTCACCCACCCGGGATGAGGGACCTGACCAGGACCGATTACTTTTATGCACATAGGGAACTACTGTCCGCATCGGGTAGTGGTAACGCGGGGAGGTTGTGACGGAATGTCTACTACGGGGGTAAAGCCGAATACCGGGCCCAAGAAGGTCGCCGGAGTGTCGGTCACCTCCAAGCGCATCACGATCCTGGTGATCGTGGTCGCGGCGATCTGGTTCATCCTCGTCAACACCCAGCGGGTGAGCATCTACCTCTGGGTCCCCAAGATCACCTCGCCGCTGTGGCTGGTCCTCGTGATCACCTTCGCCGGCGGCCTGATCACCGGTTTGCTCCTGCAACGGCGCAACCGGGGCAGCGGCCGATCAACCCGGTAGCGCGCGCTCGGGAAGCCAGGACGCCGACTCGGCGGCCGACTGGCGGCCGGACGCCACATCGAGGGCGATGTCGATGAGCTGATCCTCCTGGCCGCCGACCAGGCGGCGTCGGCCGGCCTCCACCAGCAGCGTGCGGACCTCGACGCCGTACCGGTCGGCGGCCGTTTCCGCGTGCCGCAGGAAGCTGGAGTAGACCCCGGCATAGCCGAGCGTCAGCGTCTCCCGGTCCACCCGCACCGGCCGCTCGAGCAACGGCCGGACCAGGTCCTCGGCCGCGTCCTGGAGCGCGAACAGGTCGCAGCCGTGCTCCCAGCCCTCGAGGGTGGCGGCGGCGATGAACGCCTCCAGCGGGCAGTTGCCCGCCCCGGCCCCGAGGCCCGCCAGTGAGGCGTCGACCCGGGTGACCCCCTCTTCCGCCGCCGCCAGCGAGTTGGCGACCGCGAGCGACAGGTTCTCGTGCGCGTGGATGCCGATCTCGGTCTCCGGGCTGAGCGCATCGCGGTAGGCCCGCACGCGCTCGCGGACCCCGTTCATCCGCAGGTGGCCGCCGGAATCGGTAACGTACACGCAGTGCGCGCCGTAGGACTCCATCAGCGCCGCCTGCCGCGCCAGGTCGGCCGCCGGGACCATGTGGCTCATCATCAGGAACCCGGCCACGTCCATCCCGAGCTCGCGCGCGGCCGCGATGTGCTGCGCGGCGACGTCGGCCTCGGTGCAGTGGGTGGCGACCCGGACCGAGCGGACGCCGAGCGAGAACGCGTGCTTGAGGTCGCTGATCGTGCCGATGCCCGGCAGCAGCAGCGTGGTCAGCCGGGCCCTGGTCAGGGTGGCCGCGACGGCCTCGATCCACTCCTCGCTGCGATTGCTGCCGGGCCCGTAGACCAGGCTGGTGCCGGCCAGGCCGTCGCCGTGCGCGACCTCGATCGCGTCCACCCCGGCGGCGTCGAGGGCGGCCGCGATCCGCGCGGCCTGCTCGGGCCGGATCCGGTGCCGGACGGCGTGCAGGCCATCGCGGAGGGTGACGTCCTGAATGAATAGCCGCCTGCGCCCGCTTATCAAGCTCACGGGATCATCTCCTCGAGCGGGGTGCGGGCCGTGATCCGCTCGCCGACGCGCAGCGCGGCCGAGGTCATGATGTCGAGGTTGCCCGCGTAGGCGGGCAGGTAGTGGCCGGCCCCCTCGACCTCGAGCAGGACGCTGACCTGATGGGTCACCGGCTCGTCGGCGACGAGCGTGCGAGGCTGGTCGGCGACGGCGCTGATCTGCACCGACTGCTTGAGCCGGTAGCCGGGCACGTACCGGGACACCTCGGCGATCATCTGCTCGATCGAGCCGATGATCGCCCGCCGATCGTCCGGCCCGGGCGCGTCGACCAGGCAGAACACCGTGTCCCGCATGATCATGGCGGGCTCGGCCGGGTTGAGGATGATCACCGCCTTGCCGCGCCGGGCGCCGCCGACCGACTCGATCGCGCTGGCGGTGGTCTCGGTGAACTCGTCGATGTTGGCGCGGGTGCCGGGCCCGGCCGACCGCGAGGCGATCGAGGCGACGATCTCGGCGTAGGGCACCGGCGTCACCCGCGCGACCGCGGCCACGATCGGGATCGTCGCCTGGCCGCCGCAGGTGACCATGTTCACGTCGGGCGCGTCGACGTGCTGCTCGAGGTTGACCGCGGGCACGACGTACGGGCCGAGGGCGGCCGGGGTGAGGTCGATCATCCGGGTGCCGTAGGGCGCCAGCGCGCGCGCGTTGGCCTCGTGCGCCTTAGCCGAGGTGGCGTCGAAGACGATCTCGATGTCCTCGAACCCGGGCAGGCCGATCAGGCCCTCGACCCCGTCGGCGGTGGTCGGGACGCCGAGCCGGCGCGCCCGGGCGAGTCCGTCGGAGGCCGGGTCGATGCCGACCATCGCCGCGACCTCGAGCGTCCGGCTGAGCCGGAGCATCTTGATCATCAGGTCGGTGCCGATGTTGCCCGAGCCGATGACCGCCGCCTTGGCCTTTCCCGTCATGACGACGTCCCGCCCGCGAAGACGGCGCTGACCTGCCCGATCCCGGTGATGTCGGCGTGGAAGGCGTCGCCGGGGGCGACCGCGACCATCGGGCCGAGCGAGCCGGACAGCACCACCTCCCCGGCCCGCAGCGGGCGGCCGTGGTCGCGCACGGCCGCCGCCAGCCACGCGACGGCGGCCAGCGGGTGCCCGAGGATGGAGGCGCCGGTCCCGGCCGACACGACCTCGCCGCCCGACTGGCCCGCGCCGCCCGGCCCGGCCCCGACCCGCCGCAGCGTCATGGCGCACTCGGCCAGGTCAAGGCCATCGAGCCGCTGTCTGCGGTCGCCGAGCACGAACAGGCCGGAGGAGCCGTTGTCGGCGACCGTGTCGACGATGCCGATGTCCCAGCCCGCGATCCGGCTGTCCACGATCTCCAGCGCGGCCACCACGTAGGCGGTGGCGGCGGCGACCTCGGCCGGTTCGATCATAGGGCCGGTCAGGTCCTCCGCCAGCACGAACGCGATCTCGGCCTCGATCTTGGGCTGCAGGGTGCGGGCGCTGTCGATCTGCGTCGCCGGCCCGCAGGCCATGCTCTCGAACAGCACCCCGAAGTCGGGCCGGTCGACCCCGAACTGCGCCTGCACGACCGGGTTGGTCAGCCCGATCTTCCGGCCGACGACGCGGGCGCCGGCCGCGATCTGATCAGCGACCCACGCGGACTGCACGGCGTAGGCGGCATCGACGTCCCCGTCGGGCAGCAGCCCGCGCACCGGGGGACAGGGCTGCCCGGTCGCGCGCGCGGCGACGAGCATCTCCAGCGCTCTGCTCTGTGCCGGGGAGACGACCCCCCGGACCCCCCGGTGAAACAGCGGCTTGTCGGCGTCGCTGTCGAGAATTCCGTTAGCGGTCGTCATTGGTCAGCTCACCTCGAACGTCGTGCCGATGCCCATGCCCGTGATCCACTCCGGCACCGGCTCGTAGCTGGTCCACAGCAGCGGAGCGCCGACCGCGGCCAGCCCCGTCAGCCAGGTCCGGACCTCGTGCCCGCCCCGGCCCGCGCTCTCCTCTAGGCCCGCATCGCCGAGCTCGGCCACCGGCGCCAGGTCCGGGCCGGACAGCTGCTTCAGGAACCAGCTGTCCCACTCGCGGTTGACGTGCGCGTTCGGGTCCCCGGCCATCGCCAGCACCGCGGGCTCGCGGGCGGCCGCGAAGGCTCGGACGTCCCGGCGGCCGTGGATGACGGACGCGCGCCGCTCGGCCGCGACGGAGGCGTCGCGCGGGTCGTTCGACGGCAGCCAGTGCGAGAGGCCGCCACTGGCGATGAGCAGCACCCGGCCGCCGAATGAGGCGGCGCGGATCGCGGCTCCGAGCGCCGACCCGAGCGCGACGCAGCGCTCCATGGTCGGCAGCGGGGGCGCGGCGGTGTTGACGACCAGCGGCACCATCGGGATGCCGGCCCCAACCCCGGCCCCAACCCCGGCCGCGCCGGCCCCGCAGATCATGTCGTAGCTCTGGACCACGCCGTGGTCGACCGTCAGCGCGTACGACAGCGCCACGTCGAACCCGGCCTCGGCCAGCCCGTCCCTGACCGGCCAGGCGAGCCCGGCCGCGACCGGCAGCGGGCCAGGTCGGCTGCCGTAGTCGCCAAAGCCCTCCGCCTCCTCCACCCCGAGGACGAACGGCGGCATCACATCGTAGAAGTTCCCATGGAAGTGATCAGGCCCGATGACGACCACCGCGTCGGGCGCGAGCCGGGTCACCGCCGACGCCACCCGGGCGGCGTCGGCCAGGAACCGGCCGCCCGGCGCGGACGAATCAGCAGGCGGCAGCAGCCCGGCGAACGGCGAGTGGGAGATGCCGACCAGGCCGATGATCTCGCTCATGCCGGGTCTCCGGCCGACGGGTCCCGGCCGAGGACGAGGAAGTCGTGGTGGGCGCCGAGGAACTCATCCGGCTTCTCCCACTGCGGCCAGTGGCCCGCGTCCGCGATCACGTGCAGCCGGGCGTCCGGCAGCCAGTCCAGCAGCAGCGCGGCCTCGTCGAGGCCGCCGGTCGGGTCGTGCTCGGTCCACAGCAGCAGGGTCGGCGCGGTCACCTTGCCGACCCAGGACGGATCCCAGGCGAAGTCCTTGCGCACCTCGGGATCCTGCAGCACCAGCGTGTTGTTGATCGCCCGCAGGAACCCGTCCCGGCCGTAGACCGCGCGGCGCAGGTTGACCAGCTCGTCGGTCACCATCTCCTTGTGGTGGAACAGGAACTCAACCCGGCGCCGGACGGTGGCGTCGCTCGGATCCCGCACCGCCGCCAGCGTGCTGTCCCGCATCCGCGCCATCACCTCGGGCTTGTTGGCGATGTTGCCCGGCGTGTTCAGCACCAGCCGGTCCACCCGGTCCGGGTGGTACGCGGCCGTCCAGGCGGTCACCCAGCCGCCGAGCGACTCGCCCGACAGGTGCGCGCGGGCGATGCCGAGCGCGTCCATCAGCCCGATCAGATGGTCAGAGAGCACGTCGATCGTGTACGGGGTGTCGGGCAGATCGGACCAGCCGTGTCCGACCATGTCGTAGGCGGTGACCCGGAACTCGGCCGCCAGCCCGGCGATGTCGCGGGCGTAGGCCTCCAGGTGCCCGCCGGTCCCGTGCAGCAGGATCAGGTCGGGGCCCGACCCGGCCTGCAGCACCCGGGTGCGCACCCCGCCGACGTCCACGTGGCGGAGCGAGTGATCGACGTCGCCGAGCTCGCCCCAGATGCTGACATGTTCGGGTATCGCGTTCATTCGGTGTCCTTTCCGAACCGGGCGCGGGCCTCCTCGAGCGTCGCCAGCCCGGCGCTCTGCCGCCGTCCGACGCCGAGCAGCCCTAGCAGCCGCGAGTTCTCGATGGTCAGAAACTCGACCGGGGCGTCGGCGGAGTCGTTGTAGTGCCGGTGCCAGGTCCACGGCGGGGTGTAGATGAAGTCCCCGCTCGACCAGGCCGCGGTCTCGTCCTCGATCTCGCTGTGCCCGTCGCCGGAGAGGACGTAGTGCACGGTCTCGTGGTGGTGGCGCTGCATGTCGGAGCTGAGGCCGGCCGGGATCGTCTGCCGGAAGATCTCGAAGGTGGTGGTCGGCAGCCGCCCGGCGATCGACAGCGCCGACGGGTTGTGCACCTGCCCGGCCGGCAGCGGCTCGAGCTCGGCCGCGTGCACCACCACCGGCCGGGCGACGACCGGCCGGACCGTGTCGGAAAGCCCGCCGAGGAACTCGGCCAGGGTGAAGTCTGGTCCCGATTGCGCCATCAGATCGTCTCCGTTCGTCCGCCGTCGGCCGTCGGCAAGGTTCTTCCCGCTCTAGGCCGCGGGTCGCGACGGGTTTAGCATCACTCGTATGGACCCACGGAGCCAACGTTGAGTCCCGCTAAGCGGGACGATGGTTCTGAAGGGGTGGGCGGGCTCGACCGCGCGGCCGCGATCCTGGGCGCGTTCGACTCCACCCACCGCGAGCTCACCCTGGCCGCGCTGGTCGCGCGCTCGGGCATGCCCCGCTCGACCACCCACCGGGTCGCCGACCGGATGATCAAGCTCGGCTGGCTGGATAAGCCCAAGGACCGCTACCGGGTCGGCAACCGGCTGTTCGAGATCTCCAGCCTGGCCCCGATCAGGCACGAGCTGCGCGAGGCGGCGCTGCCGTTCCTGCAGGACCTGCACGCGGCGGCCAAGACCACGGTCCAGCTCGGCGTGCTCGAAGGCACCCAGGTCCTGGTGGTCGAGCGGATCACCGGGCACCGGCCGATGCCGATGCTGGAGCAGGCCGGCGGCAAGATCCCGGCCCACTGCTCGGCCCTCGGCCGGGCGATCCTGGCCTACAGCGACCAGGACACGATCGAGGCGATCCTCGGGGCCGGCCTCCAGCCGCGGACCCCCCGCACGCTGACCAGCCGGGTCGCGGTGCTGCGGGAGCTGACCGCGATACCGCCCCGGGGCTGGGCGGTCGACCGGGAGGAGGGCAACATCGGCATCAGCTGCGTCGCCGCGCCCGTCTTCGGCCCGCTCGGGCAGGTCGCGGCGGCGCTGTCGGTCACCGGGCCGACCGGCCTGGTCCGAGCCGAGCGAATCGGCCCCGCGGTCCGGCTGGCGGCGGCCGCTGCGTCCCGCGCGTACGCATCGCCCCGCCGCTGAGCAGCGACCGAAGGCCAACGGAAGTGTCCCAATGAGCGGGACGGGTATTTGCCTAAGACGCGGGACCGCGCTCACGCTGTGATCTCCGGCACACCGATGATCGCCGGTGGTTGAGGTGAAGGAGGAAATCGTGTCACTAGGCGGCGGCTACCTGCTGCGCTCGCGCGAGGGTCACGCGATCGCGGCGATCGGGCTCGGCATCACGATGAAGACCGACGGCAAGTCCACCCACGATGCGTACTCGCTGTTCGAGTACTCGGTCCCGGCCCAGGTCGACGGACCGCCTCCGCACCTGCACACCCGCGAGGACGAGTCGTTCATCTGCCTCTCCGGGCGGCTCGACGTCCAGCTCGGCGGCGAGGACTTCACGCTCGCGACGGGCGACTACCTCTACCTGCCGCGGGACGTGGTGCACACCTTCCGCAACCCCTACGACGAGGAGTCGCGGATCATCTCGGTGGTCTCGCCGGCCGGGCTCGAGGGGTACTACGAGGCCCTCGGCGAGATGCCGCCCGGCCCCAAGGACGTCCGGCTGCTGAAGAAGATCATGGAAGACTTCGGCATCCAGATGCAGCTGCCGCCCGAGGTCCGCTAGCCATGCGGGTCGCGATCATCGGCGCGGGCGTGGCCGGCCTCGCCACCGCCAAGGTGCTGACCCAGGCCGGCCACGAGGTCGTCGTGTTCGACAAGACGCCCGACGTCGGCGGGGTGTGGAGCCGGACCAGGCGCTACCCCGGGCTGACCACGCAGAGCCCGAAGGCGCAGTACTCGCTGTCCGACTACCCGATGCCGAAGAGCTACCCCGAGTGGCCGACCGGCGAGCAGGTCCAGGCCTACCTGGCCGGGTACGCCGCGCACTTCGGGCTGGACGACAAGCTGCGGCTGAACACCGAGGTGGCCGCCGCCCGCCCGGCCGGCGACGGCTGGATCCTCGACACCCGGGACGTCGGCGGCGCCACCGGGGGAGCGACCACGACCGACGTCTTCGACCGGCTGGTCGTCGCCAACGGCGTGTTCTGCGACCCGGTGATCCCGGCCTTCCCCGGCCGCGAGGAGTTCGCGGCGGCGGGCGGCGCGCTGCTGGCGGGGACCGAGCTGCACGACGCCGAGCTGGCCCGGGGCAAGCACGTCCTCGTGGTCGGCTACGGCAAGTCGGCCTGCGACGTCACCGTCCCGATCAGCGCGGTCGCCGCCAGCACCGACGTGATCGCCCGGCAGCTGCTGTGGAAGGTCCCGAGGAAGATCAGCGGCAAGGTCAACTTCAAGATGCTGCTGCTGACCCGGATGGGCGAGGCCCTGTTCCGCTACCGGGTGCTCCGCGGGGTCGAGAAGTTCCTGCACGGCCCGGGCAAGGGGCTGCGCGGCAACATGATCAACTCGATCGGCTCGGTCTCGGTTAAGCAGTTCGGCCTGGCGACGCTGGACCTGGTGCCGGCCGGCCAGATGGAGGACATCGTCCGCGGCGCGATCGGGCTCGCCACCGAGGGCTTCTTCGAGGGCGTGGCCGACGGCAGCATCACCGTGCACCGCGACCGGACCATCGCCCGGCTCTACGCGGCCGCCGACGGCAGCCCGTCCGCCGAGCTCAGCGACGGCAGCGCGCTCCCGGCCGACCTGGTCGTCTGCTCGACCGGGTTCACCCAGGGGGTGCCGTTCCTCCCGGCCGACGTGCAGCGGCGGCTGCTCGACGAGCGCGGCAACTTCCTCCTCTACCGGCAGATCAAGCCGGTCGACGTCCCCGGGCTGTACTTCAACGGCTACAACTCCTCGTTCTTCAGCCCGCTGAACGCCGAGATGGCGGCCGTCTGGATCGCGGCCGACCTGGCCGGGGCGGTACCGCTGCCGGACCCGGCCGCGGTCAGGCAGGCGATTACCGAGCAGCTGGCGTTCATGGACGACGCCACCGACGGCCACCACTGCCGGGGCACCAAGATCATCCCGTTCTCGATGCACAACGTCGACGAGGTGCTCGGCGACCTCGACCTCAACATCAGCCCGGGCGTCCGCGCCTCGCACTGGATCAACCCGATCAACCCGGCCGCCTACCGGCGCATCACCCCGACGCTGGTGCAGCGGCTGGCAGCGGCGCCGACCCGGCCGCGGGAGGGCCAGGACGAGCCGTCCGAGGCGGCCGACCTGAGCGCGGTCAAGAGCGCCTGAGTTAATTAAGCCGGAAGAGTCGCCCCGGTCCGTTCGATCAAAGGCCTGTGAATTCAAAGACCTTGATTTCG
>Ga0302314_10017282_pt1 | contig 12107 bp, 10 predicted proteins | sample III_Palsa_N2_3_FD_200533 | JGI IMG/M metagenome (GOLD analysis project Ga0302314, IMG submission 200533) | Peat permafrost microbial communities from Stordalen Mire near Abisko, Sweden - III_Palsa_N2_3 | ecosystem: Environmental > Terrestrial > Soil > Palsa > Peat permafrost | place: Sweden...
GTGACCGAGTTCGACAACGTGCTCTTTTCGTCGCTCACGCTCAACACTCAGCCACTGCATATCGATGCGGAGTTCGCGAGTCAGACCGAGTTCGGCCAGCCGCTGGTCAACAGCCTGTTCACGCTCGGCCTGATCGTCGGCATGACCGTCACCGAGCTGACGCTCGGCACGACGGTGGCAAACCTCGGCTTCGAGAAGATCGATTTCCCCGCACCGGTGTTCCACGGCGACACCGTGCGGGCGGTCACAGAAGTGGTCGCCGCACGTCCATCCGGCAGTCGGGCGAACGCCGGCATCGTCACCTTCGAACACCGCGGCTACAAGCAGGGCGACGTACTCATCATGCGGTGCCGGCGCCTTGCGCTGATGCTGCGCCGACCAGACGATCAGACAACAGGCGTGGAGGTTTAGACGTCAGATGGACTTCGAGCTCTCAGATGACCAGGCGACGCTGCACGCGGAGGCGCTGGCACTTGCGAAGCAGTTCTCACTCGACTATTGGCTCGAGCGCGACGCCAAGAGTGAGTACCCGTGGGACTTCATCCGGGCTTTTGCCGACCACGGCTGGCTCGAAACGATGATCCCCGAGCAGTACGGCGGCGCCGGCCTTGGCATCACCGAGGCGGCGTTGCTGCTGCACGCCATCTGTCGTTCCGGTGCCGGTACAAGCGGTGCCTCCGCGATCCACTTCTACATGTTCCCGCCGGCGCCGATCATCCGCTTCGGCTCCGAAGAGATGAAGCAGAAATACCTGCCGCGCATGGCCAAGGGCGAGATCGTAATGGCGTTCGGGATCACCGAGCCGAACGCCGGCTCTGACCTTTCACGGATCACGACCAAGGCCACCCGCGTCGGCGACGACGGCTGGTCGATCAGCGGCCAGAAGGTCTGGACGACCAACGCCCAGAACGCCGACAAGATCCTGCTGATCGCACGCACCTCCGAACGCAACGACGAGCGACCGCTCGACGGCCTGACGCTGTTTTTCACGGACCTCGATCGTGAGAAGTGCGAGATCCGCAGGATCGAGAAGCTCGGTCGCGCGGCGATCGACTCGAACGAGGTCTTCATAGACGGCCTCGAGGCGACCGACGCCGACGTGGTGGGGGAGGTCGGGCAAGGCTTTAAGGCGTTGCTCGACGGGCTCAACCCGGAGCGCATCGTGATCGCGATGGAGGCGGTCGGCATCGGCCGTGCGGCGTTGGAGCTAGCCACCGAGTACGCCCGCACCCGTGTCGTCTTCGGCCGTCCGATCGGTCAGAACCAGGCCGTCGCACACCCGTTGGCCGAGGCCTGGGCCGAACTCGAGGCGGCCGAGCTGATGAGCCTCAAGGCGGCCGCGCGTTTCGACGCCGGGCTCTCCTGTGGCAAGGAGGCGAACGCCGCCAAGTATCTGGCGGCTGAAGCGTCGTTCCGCGCCTGCGACGCCGCGCTTCAGACCTTCGGCGGCTTCGGCTACGCCAAGGAGTACCACGTCGAGCGCCTCTGGCGCGAGGTCCGGCTCTATCGCCTCGCCCCGGTCTCGAACCAGTTGATCCTCAATTACATCGCCCAGCATGTGCTCGATTTGCCGCGTTCCTACTGATCCCCGGCCGCGTAGCATGTACGCATGGAGGTAGCGAGATGAGCGTAGGTACGTGGACGCTGATCGACCCGGTGGCGCCGATCGATACCGAGCAGCGGGCCGGGGCGCAGGCGACTCAGGGCAAGATCACGTCGCTCGGCTTTCTCTCGAACCGCAAGCCGAACACAGCCGAGCTTCAGAGCGCTCTGGCGAAACGTGTATCGGCTGCCTATCCAGGGCTTCGGATCGTCTTCTTTGAGAAGGAGAGCTCCGCACACGGCGCCGGTGAGGACATCATCACCAGCGTTATGAAAGAGGTCGAGCTGCTCGTCAACGGGACCGGCGACTGAGGCTCCTGCACGTCGTGGAGTCTCCACGACAGCGCCGGGCTCGAGCGTCGCGGTCTAGTGAGCAGCTTCACGATCTGTTCCACGGCGTTCGCGTCGCTGGCGCGGCTGGTGGCCACCTCGCTCAAGTTCGAGAATCCGAGACTAGGGTTCGTCGATCATCCGCTAGGGGGCATCTCCGCCGAGCAGCTCGAGCGCAGAGTCGACCAGGTCTGGCCGCCGCTGGCGGCGTGGCTTGAGGATTGGCTGAGTGATGACGCAGCCTGAGACCGCAGCTGAGCGCCTGGAGATTCCGGCCGACTGGGAGACATTCCAGGAGCTGGCGGACGAGCGACGTTGGACCGACGGCCTGCCGGTTGTGCCGCCGACCGTCGAACGCGTAGCCGCGATGCTTGAGGTTGTCGCTGCGGACGCGACCAGCAGTCTCGGACCGGTACCGCCCGGCGGCGGGAAGGCGACGCTTGAGCGGGTCGCAGCCAGCGCCGTGATGGCCGGATGCAAGCCCGAATGGTTCCCGGTTGTGGTGGCGGCGATGCGCGCGATGCTCAAGCCCGGATTCAACCTGCTCGGCATCCAGGCAACCACCCATCCCGCGGCGCCACTGATCGTCGTCAGCGGCCCGGTTGCGCGAGCGATCGGTGTGCACGGGGGGTCGGGAGCGTTTGGTCCCGGGTTCCGTGCCAACGCGACGATCGGCCGGGCGATCCGCCTGGCCCTGATCAACATCGGACACGGCCATCCCGGGCATGGCGATCGCTCAACCCAGGGCAGTCCCGCGAAGTTCAGTTACTGCGTGGCGGAGAACGTCGAGGAGACACCCTGGCCGGAGTTCCACGTCTCGCGCGGATTTGCGCCCGAGCAGAGCGTCGTTACCGTGATCGGCGCCGAAGCGCCGCACAACGTCAACGACCATGAGAACACGGAGGCGGCCGGCCTGCTCGGCGTGGTTGCCGACACGCTGCTCGGGCTCGGCAACAACAACTGGTACATGGCGCATCACGACCGCAGTGAGATCGCCGTCTTCCTCGGACCCGAGCACGCGAAGCAGATCGCCGCGCACGGCTGGTCACGTAAGGACGTGCAGGAGTTCATCTTCAGCAAGGTCGTCCGCACCATCGCTGATCTCAAGATCGGCGGCATGTGGCAGATGAAGGATTGGTCGCCGCAGATGCTTGCGCTCTCCGATGACGACGCCGCCACCGTCCCAATCGTGCGCCGGGTCGAGGACGTCTTCGTGCTGGTAGCCGGTGGTCCTGGCAAGCACTCACTGGTGATGCCGACCTTCGGCATCACCGAGGCTCAGTCAGAGCTCGTCGACTGGCCGCCGGTCGGCCTGAGCGCCTAGCCTCAGTGTGGTTTGAGGGTGGAGCCGATCTGCTGCGCGGTTGCGAGCACCAACATTCGCAGCTCATCGAGCCTGCGGTTGACCCGGTCGGCAGGCCCCGCCAGCGAGAGGCCGGCCAGCAGCGGGCCGTCAGACTCGTTGCCTCGGTAGATTGGCGCCGCGATTGCGACGACGCCGTCGATCGTCTCGCCGCGATTGAGCGCGTAGCCCTGGGCCGCCACCTGGCGGCTTTCCGCGGTGATCGCTTCGGCGTCGATCGTGGTTACGTCGGTGAAGCGTGTCGGAGCGATCTCGTTGAGCAGCTCGTCCAGCTCATCGGCTGACATAGCCGCGGTGAAGAGTTTGCCGATGCTGCTGGAGTAGAGCGGGCGCGCCTCACCGAGCGGCGCGGCGTAGCGGATGTACTGCGGCGCCTCGACCTGCTCCACGTAGACGATCGACGTGCCGCTGCGCACGCCGAGGATCGCCGTCTCCTGGACGCGCTCGACCAGTGTCTCCATCATCGGTCGCGCCACACGCGGCAGCTCGAACTGGTCTGGCAGACGGCCCAGCAAACGCAGCATGCGCGGCCCGAGCACGTAGGTCCCGCCGCCGGGAGCTCGCTCAAGGAAGCCGTCGCCGGCGAGGGTCTGCACCAGCGAGTGAGCCGTACTCTTCGGCAGCTCGACGCGTCGCGCGAGCTCCGAGAGGCTGAGACCGTCACCTTCCGCAACTGCCTCGATGATCTCGAGCGAGCGTCGTGCGGCACGGTGGTGTGGGTCCGTGTCGGGCACGGGGATCGACGATACCGGCGTCGCGGGTGCTAGCCGGCCCGCTCGCCCCGCAGCGCGCGACGATTGACCTTGCCGTTCGGTGTTTTGGGCAGCGACTCGACGAATTCGATCTCCCGTGGGTATTCGTGCGGGCTGAGCTGTTCGCGGACCAGCTTCTGCAGCTCGGCGACGAGCGCTTCATCCTGGCGGTTCGCGACAAGCACCGCCTTGACGATCGCCCCGCGCAGCTCGTCTGGCGCGCCGATCACGGCGGCTTCGACGACGTCGGCGTGTCGCAGCAGTGTGCGCTCCACCTCAACCGGGCTGATCGTCCAGCCGGAGGCGATGATCACGTCGTCAGCCCGGCCGGCGTACCAGTAGTAGCCGTCCTCATCAACCCGACTGAGATCCTTGGAGCGGAACCACTCGCCGCGGCGTCGCACGGCGAGCTCACCGGTGATGTTCGGCCCCACTTCGTTGCCGTCGGGGTCAAGCACGATCAGCTCGCAGCCCGGAAGCGGCTTACCGAGCGCGCCGATCCGCGGCGTGTAGTCATCGAAGCCCGGGTAGTTACCGAGCACGACCCCGGTCTCGGTAGTCCCGTACATACCCCGCACGCTGGTGCCGGTGGCGTCGAGAAAGTCCTGTTGTGAAGCCGGATCGAGCTCTTCGCCCGTGTATGAGGCCTTGTTCAGCGCAGTCAGCTCGCCGATCCGTCCCGAGCGCAGGATCATCCGGTAGATCGTGCTCGCGGCGGCCAGGTTTGTGATCCGGAGATCCACCAGCGCATCGATCAGCGGCTCGATCGCGAAGCGGCCGGAGAACGATCCAAGCGCGATCCCGAGTGACCAGGGCGCGATGGTGCCGTGCCAAAGGCCGTGGCCCCAGGCCGGGGAGGAAGGGCAGAAGTAACGGTCGGACTCGTTCAGGCCGAGTGCGAACAGTCCGGCGCGGGCGAGTGTGACTGTCGCGCGGTGGTCGTGGCGCACGGCCTCGGGCAGCTGTCGCGAGGTGCCAGAGGTGTACTGCAGGACCGCCAGATCGCTCGCCTTGGTCTGGGGGATGTAGGGATGCCGGTACTCGTCGAGCAGCGGCGCGATCTCGGTCTCCCACTGCAGCACCCGGTAGGGCGAGTCGCGCAGTGCCGGCGTCGTCTCTGCGTCGACGATCACGCAGCCCGCGCCGCAGTCCTCAACCCGGTCGCGCACAGCATCCGGACCGAACAGCGTGTAGAGCGGCACTGCCACAGCGCCGCGCTTGATAGCGCCGAACATGCTGATGTAGAAACCGGCCGACGGCTGCATCATCACGGCGACGCGCTCACCGGCCGCGATCCCGATCTTTTCGAGCAGATGCGCGAATTGCGACGTCGCGCGGCTGAGCTCACCGAACGTGAGCTCCTCCCGCACGCCGTCAGCGTGTGCGATCCGCGCCGCGACTCGATCGCCCGGGTGGCGATCGAGACATTCATGCGCGATGTTGAGGTGTTCGCGATCGCCGTCGAACAGCTCCCAGAGTTGCGACCAGTCGAAGCCGGCGATCGCCTGCTCGTAGCTGTCCGTGGCGATGCCCATGGCTACGCCTCGCCGCGGCTCGGCAGCTCCACGGTTGCGGACCCCCGCGCCGACTCTTCGCCGTCCTGGTTGTGAGCCTCGAGTTCCAGCTCGGCGGTGCGGTTGGCCAGGTCGACCGAGCGCACGACGCCACCGCAGGTGACGAGCTCGCCGATCAGGTTGTGGCGCCTGACCTGAACCATCAGGCGGCGCACCATGGCGTCGTCACCCATCCAGTCGGTGACGGCGTGGCCGAGCCAGGAGATCCGTTCCGGGCCGTAGTCGTACGCCCCCGGGACTCCGACCCGAGCGGCGAGATCGGGATCCCAGTGGACGCGCTCAGGTGGCTCGGGCACGCCCCACTCGTTCGGGATGCCGAGCGCCGGGTGCTTGCCGAAGAGGTCGAAGGCATCGCCGTGGCCACGTACGTAGAGACCGCCCCAACCGAGCAGGTAGGCGATCGCCGTGGTCGCGGTGTAGGGGCCTTTAGTCACCTCTGGGATGGCGTCGCCGACCTTGACGTCCTCTACGTAGCGGGGCTCGGCGCCGCGGCGTCGCGCCGCCTCGTCGAGATAGCGCTGAGCGATGCCTGCGATCTGCTCCGGCGTCCACTCGACCCGTACCGGTTGGTACTTGCCCTTCTCGCGCGCGGCGTCTCGCTCGGTGCGGAAGCAATAGGACTCGCCGGTAGCGACCAGCTCGCCCTCGGGATCGGTGAAGTTGACCTCGTAGATCTGCTGAAAGGCACGACCGGCGAAGCGGCTGGGACGCTCGATCAGCGCCTTGAGATGGGCTTCGCCCTCAAGTGCATCGCCTTCGCGCAGCGGGCGCTCGAAGCGCAGGTCGGCGCCGGCGAACATCGCGTGAATCCCGGGCAGGCCGGTGACGTAGCCGCTCAGGATCTTGTCCATCGCGAACAGCACACTCGGGGGCGCGAGCACCGCGCCGTGGGAGGTCTTCGCCGCATATTCGGGATCGGTGTACAGCGGGTTCTGATCCCCGATGCCGAACGCGTAGTGGCGGATCGCGTCGCGATTGAGTTCTGTCACGTAAGACCGCCCCCGGCGGATCGGCTGGCCGATCTTGCTCCTCAGGTCTTCAAGGTCCTCATCCGTTACCCGAGCGAACTCCACAGCCGTCATATCCGCGCTCCAAATCTGCCTAACGTTCAGTATTAGAGACGACCATACCGAATACGGAACATCTAGTCATCTAAATGTTTGGAACCATTACGCCGGGTCTGTGCCTCAGGCGACGGGCCTTGAACAGGGCCCCGGGGGCATCCGGTGGAAGCCGTGACAATTTCAAAGCGCACGCTATGACTTGCGGCGATTGATATATATGATAGGCAGCATGACCGGCCTGCTGAGGGACAGCACGGTCATGTCTCGTAAACCTGTTTCGTTTCCGCCGCTGTCGCGGAGCCAATGAGGAGAGTCTGTGTCTCAGACACTTAACACCTACATCGTCCCCGGCCTGGTTGTTGGTTGCATCTACGCGATCGGCTCCTCCGGCTTGGTGATGGCGTACACGACGTCAGGTGTGCTGAACCTGGGATACGGGGCGATCGCGTTCGCGGTCGCGATGATCTACTACGAGCTCCACACGGTGCACAGCATGGCCGCCTGGCCGGCCTTATTGCTCTGCGTGCTGGTGATCGGCCCGCTGATGGGCATGATCCTCTGGAAGGGGCTATTCCAATGGATAGCCGGGCTGGGGTTGCTGGCCGGCCTGATCGCGGCAATCGGGCTCGCGATCGCCGTGCCGTCGCTCTCCCAAATGATCTTCAACCCGGGCGAGATCAACTACGCGCCCGCACTCTCCAACAGCGGACAGAACCTCCATACCTACGGGTCGGTGATCGTCTCGACCGATCAGCTCTACGGTGTCGCCGCGGCGTTGTTGGTCGCCGGTGGCCTCTTCTATCTGCTGCGCTTCACCGTGACCGGTCTGAAGATGCGCGCGGTATTCGATACGCCGACCGTCGCCGCGCTGACCGGTGCGAGCCCGGCCACGATCAGCAACGTCAGCTGGATGCTGAGCGGCTCGCTGGCCGCGATCGGCGGAGTCTTTCTCGCTCCGCTGCTCGGGCTGACCCCTGGAGTGTTCCTCTCGCTCACCGTTGCCAGCCTCGCCGCGGCGCTCGTGGGAGGCCTGCGATCGATCCCCATCAGCTTCGCGGCGGCCATCCTGATCGGGGTGGTGTCAAGCGCGATCAGCGGCATCGATCAGACCAGCACGCTGCTTTCGCTCGGCGTGCAGCCGTCACTCCCGTTCCTCGTTATGGGTGTGACCTTGTTGCTGCGTCCCCGCGGTGTGACCGCGGGTCAGGCGGCGCGCAAGGCGCTCGAGCCGGCGATCAAGCTCGACTCGCTGCGTGTCCACCTGGCAAAGATCGCTCCCGGCACCGCTGTAATCCTGGTGCTACCGCTGATTCTCAGTGGCTATTGGACCGGTGTTGTCGGCCTCGGTCTGATCTACGGCGTGATCTTCTTGGGCTACACGGTCGCGCTCGGCAACGCCGGGCTGCTGCCGCTCGGGCAGGCCGCGCTCTGTGGCATCGGCGGCTTCATCGGCGGCACGCTCGCTGCTTCACACGGCGTCCCAATGCTGATAGCGATCCTGCTCGGAGGTGTTGCGGCGGCGATCATCGGGGCGTTGCTCGCGGTGGTCGGTGGGCGCCTCGGCTCGCTCGAGTTCGGGCTGTTGACGCTCGCCTTCGGCCTCTTTGCCGACAATTTCCTGTTCAACATCAACGGCCTCGTACCGTCGATCACGGGACGGAACTTCAAGGCGCCGGTGCTGTTTGGCCTGCACATCAGGAGCGTCAACCAGCAGTACTACATGTTTGCGGTGATCCTCGGGCTTGGGTTGCTGGCGGCGGCCTGGTTCAAACGCCGTGTTGGCTCGTTCTATGTCAATGCCGGACGGATGAATGAGGCCCTGGCCGGTGCAAGTGGCGTGGACGTGCGGACAGGGCGAGTCGCCGCATTCGCATTCGCGGCGTTCCTTGCCGGCGTCGGCGGCGGTCTGATCGGCGTCTATCAGCTCAACCTTGCGCCCGGTGACGTGAGTACCACGACCGGCTTGGTCTGGCTTGCGGTCGTCGTGCTGATCGGGATTCGCTCGTACAGCGCCGCGGTTGTCGCGGGCATCGTCTACACGGTCTTCCCGGCACTGCTCGCGCAGTGGTTGCCGATCCGCTGGGGGCCGATCTCGACGGTCCTCTTCGGCATCGGGGCACTCGGGCTCGCGGCTAATCCACGCGGCGCCCTGGCGATGAACGCAGAGCACGCGAAGATCGCAATCAAGCTCGTCAAGCAGCGCCTCGGGCGCGCTGAGCCGCGGGCCGAAACGCTCTGATCTCCCCGATCCGAACCGGTGGCGTGGCGGCCGTGAATGTTGTCCCAGGTTGCCGCACGGTTTGGGCTTGTGTGCAGGCTGATTGAGCTGACGTTTAGGTGGGCTGGCGGCCGGACTGATCGCGTTACAGATGGGTTTCGCGCTGTTGACAGCGCAACTCAGGCTGTAGTAGCATCTCAATCCGTTATATGAATTACATGTAACGAAGGAGAGTATTGAGGGAGGGAGTTGGTAGTCGCGACAGCGCCGAGACTTTTTGGCACTGTGGGCCTGGCCCCGAGTTGGGCCTGAATCGCGCGTCTGACGCTGGGCGTGCGGCCGGCTTCTACCGATCGTCTTTTCGTCACTAGAGCCAGCGGAACGCCAGGTCCTCCGGGCCACAGGGCGGCACGCGGCGGACTGCAATCTGTTGGTGTTGAAAGTCGTTATGAGGAGGAGTGTTTAGGCGTGCAACGCATCGTCAGGCATATGAAGTTGCTGGCTAGCGCCAGTGCGGTTGTGGCCCTGGCCACGGCCGTTGGAGGTGTGGGACTTTCGGGCGCTTCGGCGGCCAGCTACAAGGGCACCGTCAAGGTCAGCATTGTCGGCGATATCACAGGTGATCTGTCGGTCGCTTCGGTCATGCAGGGAGCGCTTGCGTACTTCGATTCCGTGAACGCCCAGGGCGGCGTCGACGGCTACAAGATCGTTCCCAAGGAGTACGACACGCAGTCGTCACCGACTACGGCAGTACAGGCCTTCCGCAGTGCCATCGCGGGCAAGCCTGACATCATCCTCGGCGGCAGTTTCGTTGCCGCATCGGGCCTGCCAACCCTGGCGAAGAGCGGCATCCCGACCGTCGGCGACGGCACCGCGCCTGGCTGGACCGGTCATAAGACGTTGTTCCCGGTCCTTGGCGATGAGGCGACGCACATCAGCAACGTCCTCTTCACCGTCGACAAGAAGTACGGCGGTGCAGACAAGGTTGCACTGCTTGGGTCTGACCTGTACACCGCGGACCTCAAGAACCTGGCGGATCACGCCAAGGCCGCCGGGGTCACGCTTGCGATGCAGGATCTGACCCTGCCGCTGGTTCCAACCTCGGCTCAGCTGCTGACCGCGGCTGAGCAGGTCAAGTCCAGCGGCGCGCAGGGTGTTGTCGCAATCGGCGTTGAGAATCTCGATGAGCTCCAGATCGACCTCAACCAGCTGGGCGCAAAGGTGAGTGTTGTCACCACCGACCTGGTTGCCGCGCCGACCAAGACGCAGGACGGTCTGATCTACAGCGACCCGTGGGCCGACGTGTACACGACGAAGGATCCCGGAGTCACGGCATTCAAGGCCGCAATGACGAAGTACGGCTACGGCAAGCTGCTGGCCACCAGCGCCTACGCTCCGCTGCGCTACGCGCAGGCGGCGCTGGTTGTCACGGCGTTGCAGGCAGCCGGCCCGCCCTTCTCACACAGCGCAGTGGTGAAGGCACTGAGCAAGGTCAAGAACTTCACGGCCAACGGGATCCTCCCGGCTGTGTCGTTCCCGTCCTTCCAGACGGTCGGCGACCACTGCCAGACCGTGCTGAAGCTGGTGAACGCGAAGTGGGTCTCAGAGACGAACGGAATCGACCCGTTCCTCTGCGGCGGCCCGTCACTTCCGGACGCGTCGTAAGCAGGGATAGGTAGTTCCAAGAGGCCGGCGGGGTGTCGACACATGGCACCCCGCCGGCCTTTCTATTTCTAGGTCAGGAACGAGAGGAAGTCACGATGGCGCGACCGCCGCAGCAACCGAGACGTGAAGAGGTCTCACCTGAAGAGCTCGATGCCTACGACGCCGTGATCTCGCGGGTACGTACACGCCTCGGAGCGCCTCCCGGGCCGCCGGAGCAGTACTTCGACGCCGGCGCGTACTTCGGAGTCATGCTTGTCAGCCCGACGCTCTGTCACCTGGTCTCGCAGATGGGCGCGTTTCTGGTCACGCGCGGGAACCAGTCCGGCAGCTACTCACACGCCGACCGCGAGTTCGCAGAGCAGGTGCTCTGTGCGACCTGGAAGACCAACGCCGGACAGAACGTGCACATCGCCGACGCCGTTCGCACGGGCGTGCGGCTTGAGGCGATCGAGGCGCTGCGAAGTGGTGCGGAGGAGAAGCTCACCGATGACGAGCGTCTGGTCGCGACTTACATTCGCCAGGTGGTGGAGGGAGTGGCTGAGGACGAGATCTACGCTGCGATGGAGCAGCGTCTGGGGACCCGCGGGCTGTTCGAGTACACCGGTTTCATCCTCTGGCTCCACTGGACGATCAGGATGGAACAGTGGGTAAAGCTGCCGATGGCGAGCGACGCTGAGCTTGAGCAGCTGATGTCTGAATTGCGTGCCGGTGGCGCGCAGGACCAACACTTCGCGATGCGGATCGCCTAGCGATCCGGCGTACGGCCCCGAGGCCTAACCGGCCGCGAGGCCTACGCGCGAGCCGTATCGCGGTGCGCGCTTCTCAATGATCGCGCGGCGCGCCTCGCGCGAGTCCTCGCTGTCAGCCAGTCGGCTCGTCAGGCTCTGTTCGAATTCATATCCCGGCTTCAGCTCCATGTACTCAATCGTGTTGAGGCTCTCTTTCGCGGTGCGCAGCGCGACCGGGCTGTGGCGGGCGATGCGGGCCGCCAGCGCGGTAGCGGCATCGATCAGCTGCTCGTCGGGCACCACCTCCACGACGCCGCCGTACTGGATCAGGTCGCGTCCGCAGACCGGATCGGCCGTGTAATACATACGCCGCACGACCTGCTGGGGAACCAGGCGCGAGAGGTGCTTCGCGGCACCCATGACGCCAACTCCCACTTCAGGGGTGCCAAAGCGCGCGCTCTCGGCACAGATCACCAGATCGCACGAGCCGGCCAGAGCTACACCGGTGCCGAGGGCGGAGCCTTGCACAGCGGCGATCACCGGGACAGGGCAGTCATAGATCGCTGCAAAGGTCTCGCGTACGAGCTTCATCCGCTCCGGCGAGTTCTCCGAGGTGAGCGTCATGAACTCTGCGAGGTCATTGCCGGCGGAGAAGTGCTTGCCCTCGCCGCGAAGGATCACGACGCTGGCGTCTGGAAGCAGTTCATCGAAGTGGGCGAAGAGATCGTGGATCTCGGCGTACATCTCCTGGCTAACCGCATTTACCGGCGGGCGGCGCAGGAGCACGGTGGCGATGCGGTGGTCGCACGAC
>Ga0302314_10017283_pt1 | contig 12107 bp, 10 predicted proteins | sample III_Palsa_N2_3_FD_200533 | JGI IMG/M metagenome (GOLD analysis project Ga0302314, IMG submission 200533) | Peat permafrost microbial communities from Stordalen Mire near Abisko, Sweden - III_Palsa_N2_3 | ecosystem: Environmental > Terrestrial > Soil > Palsa > Peat permafrost | place: Sweden...
TGGGCACCCACCTGCGGGCGATCGGGATCGCGGCCGCGATCCTCGGGGCGGGGATCCTCGCGCTGGTGGTCGCGCTGCCCGGCGGCGGCGGGAGCTGGCCGGCCAGCGTGGCCCAGGTGCAGACGGAGATCACGCAGGCGTGCGAGAACCCGAACGTCGCGGCCGAGCCGAGCCAGCTCAACTTCGCCTGCGCGAAGTCGACCCAGTCCATCCTCTGGGTCTTCGCGCTGCTGACCAGCGGCAACAACCCGGGCTTCGTGGATCAGGCGACGGGGCGCAAGGGTCTCGAGCCGATACAGCCCGCGCAGGGCGGTGACATCGCCTTCTCGCTTAACCTGCACCAGCCGTATAACGCGGCCAACCCGATCGACAGCCTGCAGGTCGCGGCGCGCGCCATCAACGACATCATCAGCGGCGCGACGCTCACCAACTCGAGCGGCGCCCCGCTGGTCGAGAACGGGCTCGAGAGCACGGCGGCGAACTGCCAGCGGTACTCCGGATCCGCCCTTCTCGTCACCAGGTCGGGCTACCCGCCCCGGTGCGCGCAGCCGGTCAGCACCCCGGGCGGACAGGCGGCGCTGGTGAGCGACGTCTTCCAGCAGTGGATGGGCGGCACCCCGTCGCAGATGGCGGCGCAGGCAGGGGTGCTGTTCGAAAACGCCGACAACCCGGGCAACCCGCAGGTCCAGGCGATCCTGAACAGCCTGCCCAGCTTTGGGCTCTAAACGCCGGAAACTTCAGGACTGTAACCGCCGAAGGGGGGAAGAGGAACCGTGCATCCCGTCAGGAAGCCATGGTGGCAGCAGGCAACGGCGCTGGTGACCGTGACCACCGGCGGCATGATCACCGGATTCAACTTCGTCCCAGGGGCGGCCGCGACGATGACCTCGCCGACCAGCGTGCCACTGCACCTGCTGGCGCTCGAGCAGGCCGGCCGCCCCGGCGCGGCCATGAACGCCAGGGCCGTCGGCGGCGACAGCGCCGACGCCGCCACCGGCAACGCCCTGCTGCGGTCGGCGATCGTCAACGTCGCCAAGTACTACCTGCAACTGGCGGGGACTCGCACGCCCGCGCAGCTGGAGGCGCTCATCTGGGATAACACCAGCCTGAACGGCGCCGACCACGGGCCGTCCTGCGCCGCGTTCGCCAGCCTCACCCTGGAACTGGCCGCGCAGGCGGTCGGCCAGCAGAGCTGGGTCAGCGGCGGCACCAGCTACCCGTGGCCGCTGCCCGCCTGGGCCGACGTCCGGGTCGACCAGAACCCGGCCTCGCCCGACATCACCTCCATGGTGACGGACGCGCAGGCGCGCGGCCGGTGGAAGCCGCTGGGGGACGGCTACCAGCCGCAGCCGGGCGACTGGGTGCTGTTCGATCACCACGTCGAGGTCGTGACCAGCTACTCCGGCGGCGTGCTCGATTCCATCGGCGCCGACTCGGCGCCGAACCTCTCGGTCAACGCCCACTCCATCACCGGCTCCCTCGCCGCCGCCGGCGTCCAGGGGTTCATCGACAACGGCAACCTGGCGGCGGCGGCCGGCGCGACGCCGGCGGCGACGCCCGCTCAGCCAGCGCCGACGACGCCGTCAGCCGCGGCGTCCGCATCATCCCCGGCCACGTCATCCCCGGCCACGTCATCCCCGGCCGCGTCCTCCGCCTCAGCGTCGGCCTCGGCGGCAAAGGGAGGCGGGCGCCAAGCGGACACCGGAGGCGGCGGCCAGGCGGTGGTCCCCGGCGTCATCAAGCCGGTCCTCGCGCCGGCCAGCGCGGGCGCTGGGGCTGGCCCCAGCGGCGCGCACGCGGCCGGGGCGACGATCCCCGGTGACGCGCCGGCGGTCAGCGACGTCGCGGGCGCCAGCGTCATCCCGGGCGCGAGCCCCGCCGCGACGGCTCCGACGGCTCCGACGGCTCCGACGGCCTCAACGGCTCCGACGGCTCCGGCCTCTCGGCCGTCTCAGCCCTCCCGGCCGGCCGCGGCCGCCACGCCTGCGGCGGCTACGCCAGCGTCGAAGCCGACGGCCAAGTCGGGGTCGAAGCCGACCGCCAAGTCGGGGCAGTACCGGCAGTACACCGCGCCCGCGCAGGCGACGCCGGGCACGCGGACCCAGCAGGCCTTCATCAGCCTGATCGCGCCCGGGGCGGAGGCGGCCCAGCAGCGCTGGGGCGTGCCCGCGGCGGTGACCATCGCGCAGGCGATCGACGAGTCCGGCTGGGGGAACAGCCAGCTCGCGGCCGACTACCACAACCTCTTCGGCATCAAGGGGACCGGGCCGGCGGGCAGCGTCGACCTGCCGACCTCGGAGTTCTACAACGGCCAATGGGTGCACATCGACGCGCCGTTCCGCGTCTACCACAACGTGGCCGAGTCCATCGCCGATCACGCCGAGCTGCTCGCCACCAGCGGCTACTACCAGCGGGCGATGGCGGACCGCGGCGTCCCCGACGCCTTCGCCAACGACCTGACCGGCGTTTACGCGACCGACCCGGATTACGGCTCGACGATCATCGCGATCATGAAGCTGTACAACCTGTACCGCTTCGACCGCCCGAGCGCGACCGCGTCGGCCGCGCCGACGACGCCGGCCCAGCCGACCGCGTCGGCGACGGCCGCCACCCCGCAGCCGACCACCACCCCGCAACCGACCACCACCCCGCAACCGACCGCCACCCCGCAACCGACCAGCACCCCGCAACCGACCGCCAGTCACGCCGCACCCGCCGCGCACGCCGCCCCGAGCGACACCGCCCCGGCCCCGCATGCGACGACGACGAGCCAGGCGCGGATCCCGGGCCTGGCCGCGCCGGCCCTCGCGCCGACGCCGGCGGTGACCACGGCGGGCGCGAACGGGCGGGCGAGCGTCCCGGCCGGCCCGTCGGGGGCCGTCATCCCCGGTCTGGTCGCGCCGTCCGCCGCCAACTTTCAGCAGCAGCCCGCGGCCGCCGCCACGGCGACGGCCACCACGGCCACGGCCACCACGACGGCCTACACGACCGCCTACACGACGGCCGGCACCGCGCCGCGTTACCACCCGCAGCTCCCGACCGCCATGACCACCGCCTACTTCGCCACCGCGAAGGGGCCGCTAGCGCACGGCGAGCACCTCTACCGGGACGTGGCCGCGCAGATGGGCATGAGCTGGAAGCTGCTCGCCGCCTGCGACTGGATGCAGTGCAAGGCGCACCCGCGCTACTCCCCCGTGCACGGGGAGAAGATCGGCGCGCTGAACTCCGACGGGACCAGCTACTCGACCAAGTCGGCCGCGCTCGCGCAGTGCGCCAGCGACCTGATCGAGCTCGCCGCCGCGGTGTACGGAATCGACCTGACGGCGCGGCGCCCGCTGTCGGTGCGCGCCCTGGCCGACGCGTTCGCGGCGTACCGCTGGGGCGCGCTGCTGCGCCGCCACCGGGTCTCGGCGATGGAGTTCCCCTACGCGGTGGCGGGGCTCACCGCGCAGCACCTGAAGATGCACTGGCCGGTCATCGACGACCCGGCCGCGCCCGACCGGCCGGGCGCGAAGTTCCGCGAGCCGTTCGGCGCGGTTCCCGTCGTGCTCAGCCTTGACTACCCGGCTACCGTCTAAGCAGACAGAAAGCGCAGGTAATCCCCGTGTTCCGCTTCCTTCGCCGGTCCGGACGGCAGGACCCGCCCGACGGCCAGCCCACTGGGTGGGCTCAGCCCGTTGCCCCGGCTCAGCACGTGACCGTCCGGATGGCCGACGGGCAGCTCGCGCACGGCCAGGTCATCGAGCAACGCGGCGTTGTCGGAGGAACCGACGGTCCGTTCCATCCGACGATCGTGATCGCGGGACCGCCCGCGGGGCCAGGACCACAGCGCCCGCGGCGACGGTGGTCCCGTTTCGTCCCGCGCTGGGTTCGCTGGACCGTCCTGCTCGTGATCGTGGGCGTGTTCTTCCGGCGCATCGTCGCCTGGGCGGTGCTGGCGGTGCTGGCGGCCGGGCTGCACCTGTTCTCGGCCAACGTCCACCTCCCGCACGTCAGCTTCGGCTGGCCGTGGTCCTCGACCACGACGAACACGCTGGTCGGGCCGCTCGTGCTGCAGAAGATCGAAGGCATCGACAAGCCCGCGCTCGGCACCGCGACGTACGACTTCACCTTCACCCGCACGGTGACCAAGAACATCGGCTTCCTGCCGTGCTGGTACTCGGCGACGTTCTCCGCCGTCGGCCGGGCGTCCGCCACGGTCGACCTAAACCCGGGCGCGGCCTGGTGGAAGCCGTCGGCCGGCCATTACCAGCTGCGCGTGCTGAGCCAGCCCGCCGCGAGCGCGCCCGGCCAGCTCGCCATCACCATGGCGCTGCCGCTCCCGCAGCTGCCGCAGTCGGTGCACGACGTGTCGATCGACAACACCCTGTCCCAGCCGATCGCCACCAACCACAGCTGGACCTACCCCGGCCTCGGCTGCGGGGAGATCATCCAGCCCCAGTTCGCCCAGTCGGTGCTGTACGCGCAGGCCCAGACCGAGGCGTACGACCAGGCGACGACGCTGCCGAGCGTCACCGGGCCGCTGATCACGGCGGCGGAGAAGGAGGCCACGACGATCATCCGCGACAATTTCATCGTCCCGACGGTGGGCGCGCTGCACTACGACGTCGCCTCGTTCACGATCCGCTGGGCGCGGCCGGCGGGATAGGCCAGGTCGGGCGCGCGATTGGCTGACGCGATTGGCTGACCTGCGCCGGCGCAGCACTTACGATGACTTTTATGCCGGGGGTTGCCTCACTTGAGGCGTTTCAGCGGGCTGTCAACGAGTTTGACGTCACGTCTTTCCGCCTCACGATCGATCCGGCCGCCCTCGCGGCGGCCCGCCAGTCGCTCGACCAGTCCGGGCTGCTCCTGCTTGGCGAGGTCCACGGGGTGCGGCAGAACCCGCTCATCGCGGCCGCGCTGATGGCGGCGCTTGACATGACCGGGCTCGCCCTCGAGTGGCCGGCCGCGCTGGCCGAGCCGCTGAGCGGCTTCTTCGGCGACGGCCGGGTGCCGGATCACCCGCAGCTGTGGGGCGGCGACGGCCGGATCACGGTCGGGCACTTCGCGCTGCTGCGCGAGCGGTTCCAGGCCGAGCGGCTGCAGGCGCTGACGCTGTTCGACGGGGTGAACGAGGTCGGCTGGTCCAAGCGCGAGGCCGCGATGGCCGAGCGCATACTCAACGCCCAGCTGCCCGGCTCGCGGACGCTGGTGATCGCCGGGAGCGCGCACACCGCGCTGACCCCGACGATGCTCGGCATCCCGATCGGGGCGCGGCTGGCGGAGCTGCGGCCGGGGGTACGGGAGATCCGCATCCGGTACGGCAACGGCGCCTACTACAACCTGTCACCGCAGCGGTTCAAGCTGCACTGGTCGCCCCGCCGGCAGGCGCGGCTGCACGCCGAGGGGTCGGCGCTGGTGCTCGACCTGCCGCGCCCGATCCAGGCCCGGGTGCCGCACCGGATGGCGCCCGACCAGCCGCCCCGGCAGCCGCCCCGGCCCGGCTACACGATGGCGTTCCCCGCCGTCGGCGACGATCCCGTGCGGCCGCGGCGGCCGGGCAGCCCCTATGAGACCGGGCTAACGCCAAGGTAGCGTTGTCTGCATGACGGCTGAGATCTTCCCTGGCAGTGGGCTGTTCTCGCGTGGCGCCGCTGCGTTCGCCGCCAGCGTCCCGGTCGATCCGGCCGACGATGGCTTCTTCGGCCCCGGCAGCGTCACCTGGCGGCTGCACGCCGACCTGTCCGCGCCCGTCTCCGGGCTCAGATCGCTGCTGCTGCAGGCGCTGCACCCGCTGGCCATGGCCGGCGTCGACCAGCACAGCCAGTGGCGCGACGACCCGGCCGCCCGGTTCGCCTCCACCGCCGCCTACGTGCTGACCCTCACCTACGGGGACCGGGCGACCGCGCGCGCCGCCGCCGACCGGGTGCAGAAGATCCACCAGTGGGTCCGCGGCACCGACCCGGTGACCGGGCGGCCCTACGCGGCGGGCGACCCCGACCTGCTGATCTGGGTGCACGCGGCGCAGGTCGAATCGGGGCTAAGCGCCGCCCGGCTCTACGGCGCGTCCCTCAGCGACACCGAGGCCGACCGCTACGTGGCCGAGATGACCGCCGCGGCCGAGCTGGTCGGGGTGCCGCCGGGCGCGGCCCCCGCGTCGGTGGCCGAGCTCGACGACTACTTCCAGGCGGTCCGGCCCGAGCTGACCCTGAGCCCGGCCGCGGCCGATACCGCGGCCTACCTGACCGCGATGCCGGCCATCGAGCCGGAGCTGACCGACCTGTGGGAGGTGCTCGCGGCGGCGTCGGTCGCCTCGCTGCCGGACTGGGCGAGGGACCTGTACGGGCGCGCGGACACCGTGGCCCCTGACCGCACCGAGGTCAGGCAGGTGCTCGGCGTCCTCGACGCGCTGTACCTGGGCGAGCCGGGCGTGCTCGAGGCGCGGCAGCGGCTGACCCTGCGGATGCGCGCGGGCGGCCGGTGAGCGAGCCGCGCCTGCGGGTCAGCCGGGGGCTGACCGCGATGGGGCTGGCCGCCCGGGGCGGCGCCCGGTACGCCGCGAACGCCCCCCGGCTCTTCGCGGCGGCCGGCCAGCAGCGTCAGCGGCTCCGCGACGACCTGGCCCTGCGCACCGCCCAGGACGTCGCCGACACCCTCGGCACGATGAAGGGCGTGCTGATGAAGCTGGGGCAGCTCGCCAGCTACGTCGACGACGGGCTGGCGCCGCCCGCCCGCCGGGTCCTCGGCCGGCTGCAGGACAGCGTGCCGCCGATGTCGCCCGAACTGGCCGCGGGCGTCATCGCGGCCGAGCTCGGGGCGCCGCCGGAGGAGGTCTTCGCCCAGTGGGACCCGCTGCCGATCGCCGCCGCCTCGATCGGCCAGGTGCACCGCGCGATCACCCGCGACGGGCGCGCGGTCGCGGTCAAGGTGCAGTACCCGGGCATCGCCGAGACGATCGCGGCCGACCTCGGCAACGTGGGGCTGCTCCGCTCCCTGCTGCGGATGGCCGCGCCCAGCCAGGACGTGACCGAGCTGATCGAGGAGCTGCGCCAGCGGATCGGCGAGGAGCTTGACTACCTGCGCGAAGCCGACAGCCAGCGGATGTTCGCGGCCTACTTCGACGGCCATCCCACGATCACCGTGCCGCGGATCGTCGACGAGCTCAGCACCGCCCGGGTGATCACCAGCGAGCTCGCCACCGGGGCGCGGTTCGCGGAGATGCTGGGCTGGTCGCAGGAGGAGAAGGATCTGGCGGCCGAGACGATCTACCGGTTCACCTTCCACTCGCTGTACGAGCTGCACGCCTTCAACGGGGATCCGCACCCGGGCAACTACCTGTTCGAGCCGGGCGGTCGGGTCACCTTCCTCGACTTCGGCCTGGTCAAGAACTTCACCGCCGACGAGCTTGAGCCCCTGGTGGCGATGATCCAGGCGCTGTGCATCGAGCACGACACCGAGAAGTTCCGCCGGGCGATGGAGGACGCCGGCTTCCTCACGCCGGGCGCCCCGATCCCGACCGACCAGGTGGTGGAGCACATGTCGCTGTTCTACGACACGGTCGCGGTCCCCGGGCGGAAGACGATGACCAGCGAGTACGCCTCGGCCGTGGCCCGGCGGTACGTGGACTTCAAGAGCCCGCTGGCGGCCTACGCCAACATCCCCCGCTCCTACGTGATCGTGCAGCGGATCAACCTGGGGCTGTTCGCCATCCTGGGGCGGATGTCGGCCACCGCCGACTGGCGCGCGATCTCCGAGGAGATCTGGCCGTTCTGCCTCGCCCCGCCGTCGACCGCGCTGGGCGAGGCGGAGGCGGGCTGGCGCGCGGGCGCGCCCGCCGCGATCACCCGCTTCGTAGAGCGACAATAGAGCGTGATACGCCATGAGTGATGATGAGCAGGTCCCGCGGGTGCTCGTCGTTGACGACGAGCCCAACATCCGTGAGCTCGTCCAGGTAGCGCTCAAGTTCCACGGCTGCGCGGTGACGACCGGGGCGACCGGCGGCGACGCGCTCCGGCTGGCCGAGAGCGACCGGCCCGACCTGATCGTGCTCGACGTGATGCTGCCCGACATCGACGGCTTCGAGGTCTGCCGCAGGCTCCGCGCGAGCGACAACGAGGTGCCGATCATCTTCCTCACCGCCAGGGACACCACGTCGGAGAGCATCACCGGGCTCACCCTCGGCGGCGACGACTACATCACCAAGCCGTTCTCGGTCGAGGCGCTGGCCGCCCGGGTCCGGGCGGTGCTGCGGCGGGCGCGCCGGCAGTCGGGCCGGGACGGCGGCGGCGACGCGGGCGGCGACGCCACCCTGCGCGTCGGCGACCTGGAACTCGACGAGGACCACTGGACGGTGCGCCGGGCGGGCGTGCCGGTCGAGCTCTCGCCGACCGAGTTCCGGCTGCTCGCCTACCTGATGCGCAACGCCGGGCTGATGCTCACCCGCAAGCAGCTGCTGGAGAACGTCTGGGGCTGGGAGTACGCCGGGCAGTCCCAGGTCCTCGAGACCTACGTCAGCTACCTGCGGCACAAGCTCGATCCGCTGGGTCCGCCGCTGATCCACACCCAGCGCGGCGTGGGCTACAGCCTGCGCCTCCCGTGACGCCCGCCGCCAGGACACCCGCCGCCAGGACACCCGCCGCCAGGACACCCCGGCGCCGCCGGGCGCTGTCCCTGCGCGCCCGCCTGCTGGCCGGCCTGATCGCGCTGACCGCCGTCTTCCTGGTGGTGATGGGCGTGGTCAGCAGCGTGGCCCTCGGTAAGCTTGAGCAGGACCAGTTCAACGCGGAGCTCAAGCTGGACGCCCGGCAGTCCGTGGCCGAGATCGCCAAGGCGCCGGACGGCTTCGCCGCCGCCTACCTCTCGCCCCGCACCGGCGCCTACGGCGAGCTCACGCCCAGCACCAGGACCTCGGCCGAGATGCGCGACGCGCTGGCCGCCCTGAGCGGGAAGTCCTACGCCGCCGTCGTGCTCTCGCTGCGCTCCGACGGCGTTCGCGACCAGCCGTTCAACCTCACGGTGAGCGGCGGGCCGACGCTGCGGGTGGTCTGGCGCGCGGTCGACGCCACCGCCGCGGCGGCCGACCGGCCGCTCCCGGCGGGGCTGAACGTCATCCTGGTCGGCCGCCCCGTGAGTGCGATCTCCAGCCAGGTCAGCGGCCTGGTGCGGACCGAGCTGGTCACCGGGGCGGTCCTGCTGGCACTGGTCGCGCTGTGCGGCGGCTGGCTGATCGGCCGCGGCCTCGCCCCGCTGGGCCGGATGGCCAGGACGGCGGACCTGGTCACCAGCAGCGGCGACCTGACCGCGCGGATGCCCGACGCCAATGACGATCACGAGACCGGCCGGCTGGCCGGGGCGATCAACACGATGCTTGACCGGATCCAGCAGGCCTTCGGCGCCCGCCTGGAGTCCGAGCAGAAGGTGCGGCAGTTCGCGGCCGACGCCAGCCACGAGCTGAGGACGCCGCTGACCACCATCCGGGGGTACGCCGAGCTCTACCGGCAGGGCGCGCTCGGGCCCGGTGAGCTGCCGAGCGCCATGCGCCGCATCGAGCAGGAGGCCGAGCGGATGAGCATGCTGGTGGCGGAGCTGCTCGAGCTGGCCCGGCTCGACCGCGCGTCCTCGCTCGACCTGACCGAGACCGACCTGGCCGCCCTCGCCCGGGACGCCGTCGCCGACGCGCTCGCGGTCGAGCCCGACCGACCGGTCACCGCCGACGTCCCGCCGTCCCTGGTGGTCACCGCCGACGAGCCGCGGATCCGCCAGGTCCTGGCCAACCTGCTGAGCAACGTCCGCGCCCACACGCCGCCGTCGACCGCCGTCACCGTCCGGCTCTACCCGGCGGGCGACGGCGCCGTGCTCGAGGTCTCCGACGACGGCCCGGGCATGTCCGATCAGGACGCGGCGCGCGCGTTCGACCGCTTCCACCGCGGCGTGCGCGGCGGTGACGTCACCGGGAGCGGGCTGGGCCTGTCGATCGTCGCGGCGATCGCCGCCGCGCACGGCGGCTACGCCCGGCTGCGGTCCGCCCCCGGGGCGGGCACGACCGTCCACCTGTGGATCCCGGTCAATTTTCCTGAACGGCAGGGGGTTGCTGCCTCCGGCCCGCCCGTTCCCTGAGCGGGGACGAAGCAGATTCCCAGGGTTCTCCCATCCTGCGCTACCGGCCGTCCCAGCCGCGGCGGCGATGCTGGGAGCATGACAAACATCTACCAGGGCCACGGCCCAGACGAGATGCCAACCGCGCCGCACACCGTGCCGCCGGCGGGCTACGGCGGTCCAGGCGCCAGCGGTCCCGGAGACGGTGGTTCCGGAGACGGTGGGTCCGGGGGCAGTGGGTCCGGGGGCAGTGGGTCCGGGGGCAGTGGGTCCGGGGGCGGTTCCGGCGGTAAGGGTCGACGGCGCCGGTGGGCGGCCGTGGTCACCGTCACCGCGGTCGTGGTCGGCGGCGGGGCGTTCGCGGCGGCCGCGGCGGCCACCGGTTCGCCGGCCGCGCCCGCGGCGCTGACCTCGGCCGGAACCCAGGCCTCGACGACCACCCAGGCGGTCACCTCCGCCCCGGCGAAGCAGCAGGCGTCGCGGCACGGCCGGCTGGGCCGGCTCCGCGGTCTCGGCGGCCTGTACGGCTCGTACACCTTCGAGACCAAGCAGGGCGCGCGCACGCTGGCGTTCGAGCGCGGCACGATCGAGTCGGTCGCGGGCGATGACGTGGTGGTCCGCGCGCACAACGGCACGACCTGGCTATGGACGCTGACCAGCGCCTCGGTCGTCCGCGAGGACGGCAAGCGCACGACCGACAGCGCGCTGAAGTCGGGCGAGCTCGTCTTCACCGGCGGCCCGGTGACCGGGTCGACGCGCGACGTCCGGCTGATCGTGATCAGGAAGGCCACGTCGAGCGCCGCGCAACCGACGACGTAGCGGCAGGCGGAGGGGGTCGGGGGCAGGCGGAGGGGGGCAGGTCGGGGGCGGCAAGCCCGGCCTGCCTCAGTCAAGCACCGTCCCTCAGTCAAGCACCGTCCCTCAGTCAAGCACCGTCCCTCAGTCAAGCACCGCCCCTCAGTCAAGCACCGTCGCGTCAATCAGGCACCGTGCGACAGAGGCCGCGCGGATCGGTGGTGCGGTTACCGTCGACGCTGAGGGCGGGTGTCCCGTCGGCGGGTGGGCCGTGCCCGCCTCATCAGGCTGCGGGCGGCGGTGATCGTGCCGGCGGGGTCGGAGTGCGCGTCGGTGGCCTTCTCGTTTCGCGTTCCCGCGTCGAGGTGCCGTCTGCAGGGCACGACCCTGTGTTCCCTCGCGCGTCGGAGCCGCCCCTCGCGCGCTGGGGCGCCCCTCGCGCACCAGGCCACGCCATTCGTCACACGTGGCCGCCCGTGATCGCGAAAGGTTTTGGTATCGCGAAGACTTTTCGTGCGCATAGCACGAATTTCTTTCGTCAGGAAAAAAGTTTTCGTGATCATGGCGGTGAGCTGGGTTGAACGTTGTGATCTCAGGTCACGGGAGCGTGGCGCCGCATCACGAGCATCCCCAGCCCGGCGGCAGGCCCTTCCAGCGGCAATGGGCGGGTCCGTGTGGAACCACCGACCGTTCACACTGAGGATTTTGAATTTCGACTTAATCAAGCAGTTTGCGGAAGTACGTCGCCGAGTCCTCATAGCCCAGGGCGCGGTAGAAGGGTGCCGCCCGGCGGGTCGCGAGCGCGACCAGCGCGCAGCCCCGCTCGGCCGCCCAGCCCTCGAACGCGCTCATCAGGGCGCGGCCGAGGCCGGCCCCGCGACGCTCGCTCCGGACCAGAACCTCCTCGACCCAGCCGACCGGGCCGTTGGCGTAGAACGTGAGATGCCGGAAGCCGAGCAGGTAGCCGAGGCACTGCTCGCCGCCGAGGCACTGCTCGCCGCCGACGGCGAGCAGCAGGCACGCGTCCCGGTCGGCCAGCAACTGCGGGTAGGTCAGGTCGAACCGCTCCCGCGCGAAGGCGAACGACTGCGCCAGGTCGCCCGCCAGCAGGGCGACCGCCCCGGCGTCGGCCGTGCGGGCCTGCCTGATCTGAACCGGTGGCTCGCTCACAGCCTCATGATCGCCGATGCCGACCGCGAGCGGCTACCCGTTCCGCTTCGCCAGGCGCCAGGCCC
>Ga0302314_10017284_pt1 | contig 12106 bp, 13 predicted proteins | sample III_Palsa_N2_3_FD_200533 | JGI IMG/M metagenome (GOLD analysis project Ga0302314, IMG submission 200533) | Peat permafrost microbial communities from Stordalen Mire near Abisko, Sweden - III_Palsa_N2_3 | ecosystem: Environmental > Terrestrial > Soil > Palsa > Peat permafrost | place: Sweden...
ATATAGGCGGACTGGCGCACGACCGAGCCCGGCACGGCGCGGAAGCCCGCGGCCTGGAAGCGCTGGGCGCTCCAGCCGGCGAATTTCGACGGCACCTTGTCCCACCACACACCTTCGCCCAGCGTCGGATCGGTGGCGCCGCCCGGCATGATGACGTTGGCCGACAGGCGGAACGACAGCAGGACCGCCTTCTTCAGCCATTGATTGACCTTCCAGCCGCCGTCGACCGGCTCGGCCACGCGCGCCTCGCCGGCATCGAGCAGGGCCAGCGCCTTGCGGATCGCATCGGCCACGTCACCGGTGGTGGCGGGCGAAATCGTGTCCCGGGCGTCCCAGGCGGCATCGATGGCGGCAGCGAGCGAAAGCGTGGTCATGGCGCACATTCTTGGCTGTTTCGAAGGGAGGGCCCGAACCATGGCGGCGGGCCTGTGACCCTGTCAACCCGGCAGCGACGCAGCCCCGCCCCCAGCCGGACGAACCCCATGGGTCGCGAGCCACTGGGTCAGATCGTCGGTCTGATATTGGACGTAAGGCTGGTCCGCCCCCTCCTTCGCCCAATCGAGCGGCGAGCGCACCCACAAGGTCAGCATGCCCAGCGCCGCCGCCGGCTCCAGATTACGCGCCATATCCTCGACCATGGCCGAGCGCGCCGGCACCACGCCATGGTGCTCGACCAGCTTGCGATAGCCGGTCGGATCGGGCTTGGGCATGAAATCGGCGGCGGCAATATCGAACAGCAGCTCGAAATGATGCGCGATGCCCAACCGCTCCAGCACGCGCTCGGCATGGCGGACCGAGCCGTTGGTGAATACCAGCTTGCGGCCCGCGAGGTTGGCGAGCGCCGCATCCAGCCTCGGCGCCGGATCGATGATCGATAGGTCGATGTCATGAACATGGGCCATGAATGCATGCGGATCGATGGCGTACTCACTCATCAGCCCGCGCATGGTCGTGCCGTAGCGGGTGAACAACCCCTTCTGCACCCGCTTCGCCTCGTCGGCATCGACGCCCAGCAGCCGCATGATGAACTCCCCCATGCGCGTCGAGATCTGCGCGAACAGGTTGGAGCCCGCGGGATAGAGCGTGTTGTCGAGATCGAAGACCCAGGCCTCAATTTCGTGCGGTTTCAATGGCATAAATATCAACCTTCAGACCCGGATCGCGCATGGAATCCAGGCTTTTGTAGCGTACGGCCCGGCCTCGTACAACAAGCGGGACCCGTAGGAAATTCGCTTATAGCGAACGAGCCGCTTGACGCCGAATTCGCTATAAGCGAATATACCCGCCGTGGACCTGATCTTCGCCCCTGCCGCTCTCAAGAGCTTGCGCGTCGTGCCGAAGCGCGATGCCGAGGCCTTGATCGCCAAGCTGAAGCAGTTTGCCGCTTCGCCCTTTTCGGATCATTCGTTCGCCAAAGGCCTGACCGGCGGCGGCACGCGGATCCGCCACGGTGACTGGCGCGCCATCTGTGTCGTCGATGGCAAGACGGTGACGGTCATCGTGGTCAAGATCGGCAACAGACGAGAGGTGTACCGATGAGCGATACCGTGACCCTGAGCCGTGCCGAATACGAGGCGCTGCTGACGCGCCTTGAGGATGCCGAAGATGCCGCGGCCGTCGCGGCGCATCTGGCGCGCGAGGAAGCCCTCGGCTCCGAGATGGCGCGGGCCAATTCGCTCCCGGTCGAACTGGTCGAGCGGCTGATCGCCAGGGAGAATCCGATCCGTATCTGGCGGCTGCATCGCAAGCTCACCCAGGCAGCGTTGGCTCGCAACGCCGGCGTATCCGTCACCTACTTGAACGAAATCGAGGCGGGTAAGAAGCCGGGATCGGCCGAAGCGATCAACAAGCTCGCCCAGGCGCTGGGCGTTGCGATCGAAGACCTGTCACTGTCGCCGGAGACCATCGGCGATGACGACGACCTGATCCGCATGCTGGACGATCGGGTGCCGTGGATCTTTCCATTGCGGGGCGCATTCCGATCATCGCTTCGGGAAGCGCTGGAACTGGTGGTGGTGGAGGCGAAGAAAGGTAATCGGCCTGGACCGCTCGTCTGCGTTCCCCGTTCTATCGCCATTGAACCGGATCAACTTTGGCGCCTGTGTCGCCGGATCGGCGTTTAGGCGTCGACCAGCGCTGCCCGCAGTCGCATCAGGGCCGCGTCGTCAAGGGGCAGACCGAAGCGCAGCCGATCTGGTTGATCGATGAAGCGCCGGACCAGAATATGATGGCGGCCGAGGCGGTCGGCGAGCGCACCGGCATCGGCGATCCGGACCAGACGGAAGAGATCCGTGCCGCCGACGGGTTCGAGCCCAACGTCCCGGAGAACCGCATCGAGCCCCCCGGCGGCGAGCTTCAGCCGATCCCGCGTGGCCGCGGCCCAGGCCCGATCGGACAAGGCGGCGCGGCCGATCTCCAGCGCCGGCCCGGCAACGGCCCAGGGACCGAAACCGGCATTCAGCCGATCGATCAGGTCGGTTGGCCCGAACGCGAAGCCCAGGCGCAGGCCGGCAAGCCCGAAGAATTTCCCGAACGAGCGCAGCACGACCAGACCGGGCCTGCCCGCCTCTGCCATGGCACTCGCGTCCGGCACGACCTCGGCAAAGGCCTCGTCGACCACCAGCAGCCCACCGCGCGCCGCCTGACGCTCTGCCAGCACCGACAGCTGCCGCGGCGACCAGACCCGGCCGTCGGGATTGTTCGGATTGACCAGGACCACGACCAACGCGGCAGAGGCCTCGACGCGCTCGACCATTTCGACCGCGTGGCCGGCCAATGCCCAGCAGCGCGCATGCTCGGCATAGGTCGGCCCGACCACCGCGACCGAGGTCGCCGCGATCAGGCGCGGCAGCAGCTGGATCAGCGCCTGGGAGCCGGGCGCCACGCAAATCGCGGCCTCCGCAGGCGCGCCATAGAAGGTCCGCGCGGCAATCGCCAGATCGCCAAGCGCCCGCTCATCCGGCAAGCGCGTCCAGGCATCGGGCGAGATCGCCGGCACCGGATAGGGCCAGGGATTGATGCCGGTCGACAGGTCCATCCAGTCGCCCCGGACACCGCCGAACCGGGCGATCGCCCGATCGAGCGCGCCGCCATGGTCGGCAACCGGTCGATCACTTATGGGAGCAAATTCAGCGGACACGGAGATCCTGGGGGTTGGCGTCGAATGAACCAGGGTTGTTCCGGTTTTGCGGCGGAATGTCGAGAGACCTTGAGCGATACCTAGGGCACGACCGGAGCGGGCTCGGGTGGTGCAAAGAATATCTGGCCCGTCCCATTGCTGATCCAAACCCGGAATTTCATCAGAACATCGAGACCGAGAAGCATGCGGGCGTCGGTGCCGAGTTCGCCAACCACCAACAGCGGATGATCGATGGATGCGCCGCCAATGCTCAGCTTGGAAAACCTGTGCAGGTGCATTTCGATGGTGCGCGCGCCAGCACCGCTCATCGATATAGCCGGGTCCTTCAGGACGGTTTGAATCGACGTGCCGAAATATTCCAACCCGCCATCGGATAGGATCGTTCGTGCCGCGCCAGTATCGATCAAAGCGGTCGTATCCTTTCCGTCCAGCTGGGCAGGCGCGACGATCCCTTGGTTCGTCACCGTGATCTTGGAGACGGAGAACGGTGGCGCCCAGGGCAGGAATCCATCGGCGCAATGTTTGGTGCTGTAGAGCGCGACACGTCCGTGGGGCAGATCGATCTCCATATCGAAAGCCCGCAGGACGGATTGCCCGAGGAGTCCGACCGCGCGCGGCGCCGGCGCCGGTGGTTGCAGCAAGGTAGCGGTCGCCATCGACGTGTTGTGAATGACAAACCCGCCAAGGCTCATTGTCGGTACCGCGACATCCGGCGTGATTGTTATGGCGCCGACCCCTTGTGTCCTAGTCTTGCGTCCAGTCGGTTCCAGCTTTGCGCTTTGGACGAATTCCGGCGTAACCGTGCTGCTTTGTGCCCCGGTATCCAAAATGAAAAACTGCTCCGCCTCATCGATGCCGACCGGAACCAGGATATGGTTGGCAGAGATTCGGACAGGCAAGTCGGCAAATTTCGCAAGCTGGCAATTTTGCCCGGCGACCAGAGTGACCTTTACCTGATCACTATCGACGGAGAGCTGCTTGCACGCGGAAAACATCGTCAGAAGCAAAACGACCAAAGCCATATTCAAAAAACGGAGCGCGCTCATTCACCAACATTCTTTCTTAAACCCATGGCTGTAGCCGACTATGGCCAGAGCCCCGTCGAATGGCCACGGCCAAATCGACTTTCGGCTCACGCGAATGTGTCGTGGACCAGATCGTCCGATCCAAGCCGCTTAAGACGCGCTTAACCGCGGGCACGCTAAGCAGGGGCGGCTGCCCCAGAAACGATCAGAAGGAGTGTGGCGTGCTGCGCGACGCCATCACACGGCTTTTCGGACGCTTGGGCGGCGGCCATACCGCCTCCGTGCCGTTCGACCAGGCCAAGGCCTTGGCCCGCCACGGTGATCTGGCCGCCCGCCGCGCCATCGCCAGCGATCCCGAGACCGCACCGGAACTGCTGTTCTTCCTGGCCCGCGACCGTTCGCCCGAGGTGCGCGCCGCGATCGCCGCCCATCTGCGCACGCCGCGTCAGGCCGATCTGCTGCTGGCGCTCGACGAGCAGCCGGAAATCCGCACCCTGGTCGCAGAGAAGATCGCGCGCCAGTCCCAGGAGCTGAGCTCCCATGACGCGGCCCAGCTGTGGCAGCTGACCGTGCAGGTGCTGGAGGCGTTGGCGCGCGACGACGTGCCCCGCGTGCGCCAGCTGGTCGCCGAAACCGCACGCGGCATCGCCGCCGTGCCGTCGCACCTGATGACCGAGCTCGGCCGCGACCGCACCAGCGCCGTCGCCGTGCCGGCCCTTGGCTTCGTCGGCCGGATCGCCGACGTCGATCTGGTCGAGATCGTCGAGCACGCCCCGGACGAGGATGTCATCGGCGCCGTCGCCCGCCGTCCCGCGATCGGGCCCGCCGTGGCCGACGCCGTGGTCGAGCACGGCAGCCGGCCGACCGTCGCCATCCTGCTGTCCAACCAGGACGCCACCATTTCGCCCACCACGCTCGACCGCGTCGTCGACCGCGCCGCCCCGGTCGAGATCTGGCACGAGCCGCTGGTCGGCCGGCCGCAATTGACCGACGGCGCCGCCGTACGGCTGGCAAGCTTCGTCGCCGACCGGTTGGTGCAGGTGCTGCAGAGCCGCCCGGACCTCGATCCGGAAACCAATGCCGCGATCGAGATCATCATCCATGAGCGGGCGGTCGTGCCCGGCGCGACGCCGACCACCACCGTCACCGCCGATTTCGACGACAACCATCCGGTCAGCCGCGCCCGCCGGCTGTTCGCCAGCGGCCTATTGAACGAGGATGCGGTGATGGAGGCGCTCGATAGCGACCGGGATTTCCTGGTCGCAGCCTTGTCGCTGCGCTCCAAGCTGCCGCCCGCCGTCGTCGCCAAGATCCTGGCGTCCCACAGCGCCAAGGGTCTGACCGCGCTCACCTGGAAATCCGGCCTCACCATGCGCCTCGCGCTGCAGCTGCAGCTGCGCGTCGCCCATCTGCCGCCCAAGGCCCGCCTGATCGCCGGCGCCGGCGGGACGTTCCCGCTGAGTGCTGCCGAGCTGGAATGGCAGATCGAGTTCTTCCGCAGCCTGGTGCCCGTGGGAACTTAAGCCTTCCCGGTCACGGCAGCGAGATTGCTGCGGTGGACCGGCTCGTACCCACCGAAATAGCCGATGGCACCGGTCGCAAACGCGTCGGCGGCGAAGATCCGCAAATCCGCGTCCGCCAGGGCGGGCTCGGCGCGGCAGCGCTCGAGCTTCTCGACATAGCGCAGGCTCGCCTCGATGAAGCCCCTGTCATAGCCGCCGGCCTCGATCACCTCGATGGCCCCATGGCTGGGCAGGATGCGCCGGATCGGCCAGCCGGCCATCCGCCTCAAGTCGGCAAGGTGCTGCTGCAGCCGGTGCGGTTCGGCCACATAGGTGATCGGGTCTTCGAGCGTATCGCCGGCGATCATCAACCCCGTTTGCGGCAGGAACAGCACCGTGCCGTCCTGGCTGTGAATATCGGCCTGACGCAGCTCGACCTCGACGCTGCCGACGGCCAGGCTCATCTCGCCCTCGAACAGGCGCGTGGGCATCACCACGGGCTTGATCGGCGGATCCCGAGCCTCCAGCACCGTCTGCTTTTCATTCAGAGTCCTGGCGGTGAGCGTATTGGCGATGATCTCGCAATCGGCGAAGACCGCGTTACCGGCGATATGGTCGGCATGCCAATGGCTGAGCGCCACGCGGATCTCCGCGGCACCCAAGTCCTGCAGCGTCCGTCGGATGATCTGGGCATGGGCCAGCGACATATGGGTGTCGAACACCAGCGCCTGCGGCCCGTCGACGATCGCGTAGGAACAGATGCCGAGCGTGAAGGCGCCGTCATCGAGCCAGTTCGGCCGGGCGGAATACGCACGCACGCCGGCAATCCGCCCATCGTAGAACCCGATGACGTTGGGTGCCGGGCGGATGATCCGCATCGTCGAGCCAAGCTGGTGCATGGACGGGCCTTTCACTGCGCGAACGAGCGGTTGTAGCACTCCGTCCTTGCTGCCGGAATCGCGCACACCAGGCTCCAGCAGGAACAAATGGCGCCGGCTCGACAGTTTTCGCTGCCCGGCGTAGGCTTCGGTCATGCCGCAGGTCACCTTCACCGCGCATCTCAGGCGCTTGGCACCGCCCTCGCCGGTCGACGCCGTCGGCGACACCGTGGCCGACGCGCTCGCCTCGGTGTTCGCGCTCCATCCCCTGCTCGAAACCTACGTCCTCGACGACCAGCGGCGGCTGCGCCGGCATATCGCCCTGTTTGTCGACGGCGAGCGGGCGCGGCTGGCCGATCCGGTCGGGCCGGACGCCCGGATCGCCGTGCTGCAAGCCCTGTCCGGCGGTTGACACGGGAGTGACGCCATGACCCCGCCCCTGCTGGTCGGCACCCGCAAAGGCCTGTTCGTGCTCGAGGCCGATGCCGCCGATCATTGGACCATCAAGCATCACGCCTTTGCCGGCATCCCGGTCACGATCACCGCCCTCGATCCGCGCGACCGCACGCTCTACGCCGGGCTGAACCACGGCCATTTCGGCGTCAAGCTGCACCGCTCCGACGATCTGGGCCGCACCTGGACCGAGCTGCCGGCCCCGGCCTTCCCGGCCGCGTTTCCGGCGGACGAACCCGACAAGCCGGCCCCCGCGGTCTCGCTGCTCTGGTCGCTCGAAGCGGGCGCCGAGCCGGACGAGCTTTGGGCCGGCACGATTCCGGGCGCGCTGTTCAAATCCACCGACCGGGGTGCGACCTGGCGCCTGGTCGAAAGCCTGTGGCGCGAGGACTCCCGCCGGCTCTGGTTCGGCGGTGGTTACGACGCGCCCGGCATCCATTCGATCCTGCCCGATCCGCGCGATCCGCGGCAGCTGCTGATCGGCGTGTCCTGCGGCGGCGTGTGGCTGAGCCCCGATGCCGGCGACCATTGGGAGATCGGCGGTGCCGGCCTGGTCGCGGCCTATATGCCGGAGGAGCGGCGGGAGGATCTGGCGGTCCAGGACCCGCATCGCATCGCGCGCTGCGCCGCCGTCCCCGATCGGGTCTGGATGCAGCACCATAGCGGTGTGTTCCGATCGGATGACGGCGGACGGACTTGGACGCGGCTTTCCGGCTTGCCCGTATCGGACTTCGGCTTCGCCGTCGCGGCGCACCCGACCGACCCGGACATCGCCTGGTTCGTGCCGGCCGAAAGCGACGAGACCCGAATCCCAACCAGCGGACGCCTGGGCGTGACGCGGACACGCGACGGAGGACGCAGCTTCGAGCGATTCGACCAGGGCCTGCCGGCGCCGCCCGCATTCGACCTGGTCTATCGCCACGGGCTGGCGGTCGCGCCGGACGGCCAGCGCCTGGCCATGGGATCGACCACGGGCGGGCTCTGGACCAGTCCCGACGGCGGCGAGCGCTGGCATCTGGCCAACGCCCACCTGCCGCCGATCGCCAGCCTGCAGTTCGCCGCCTGAGCGCCGCTACTTCTTGCGGATGAGCGTGCCGGCGCCCGAGCTGATGAACAGCTCGACCAGGATCGCATGGGCCTTGCGACCGTCCAGGATGACCGCGGCCTCGACGCCGTTCTCGACCGCATCGAGGCAAGTCTCGATCTTGGGGATCATGCCGCCGTAGATGGTGCCGTCGGCGATCATGGCGCGCGCCTGATCGACCGAAATCTCCGGCATGACCTTCTTGTCCTGGTCGAGGACGCCCGAAATATCGGTCAGCATCAAGAGGCGCGAGGCTTTCAATGCCGCCGCGACGGCACCCGCCGACGTGTCGGCATTGATATTGTAGGTCTCACCGTCGTCGCCGATGCCGGTCGGCGCCACGACCGGAATGAAATCCGCCTTGGCGAGCAGGGCCAGCACTTCGGCATTGACCTCGGTCGGCTCGCCGACGAAGCCCAGGTCCAGCACCTGCTCGATGTTGCTTTCCGGATCGCGCTTGGTCCGGGTCAGCTTCCGCGCCCGGATGAGGCCGCCGTCCTTGCCCGAGAGGCCGATCGCCCGGCCGCCGGCGGCATTGATGAGCCCGACGATCTCTTTGTTGATCGAGCCGGCCAGCACCATCTCGACGATCTCGACCGTTTCCTTGTCGGTGACGCGGAGCCCGTCGATGAACGAGGATTTGATCTTGAGCCGCTCGAGCATCTGGCCGATCTGCGGGCCGCCGCCGTGGACGACCACGACATTCACGCCGATCTGCTTCAAGAGCACGATATCGCGGGCGAAGCGGGCGCCCAGCGCCGTGTCGCCCATGGCATGGCCGCCGTACTTCACCACGATGGTCTTGCCGGCATAGCGTTTCATGAAGGGCAGCGCTTCGGACAGGATGTCTGCCTTCAGCACGATCTCTTCTTCGGTAATCATCGGCCGGCCCTTTCGTGGTACGTCACGAACCGCATTAGCCGACTGGCGTGACAGCTGCAAGTGCGGTGAGTGCCGCGCGCAGCACGGCGATGCCGGTGCCGTCCTCGGAACTGGTCGCGTGGATGACCGGATGGGCGGCGACATGGCTCGCCATCACCGCCGCGATCTCGCGCTTGCGCGCCGCCAGCTCGTTCGGCCGGACCTTATCGGCCTTGGTCAGCACGATCTGATAGGACACGGCCGATTGGTCGAGCATCTTCATCAGCGGCTCGTCGACATCTTTCAGACCATGGCGGGCATCGATCAGCACACAGACGCGCCTAAGCGTCGAGCGGCCGCGCAGGAAGTCGTTGACCAGCCCGTTCCAGGCGGCGATCTGCGTCTTCGGCGCCTTGGCATAGCCGTAGCCCGGCATGTCGACCAGCACCAGCCGCTGCCCCAGATCGAAGAAATTGAGCTGCTGGGTCCGGCCCGGCGTGTTCGACGTGCGCGCCAGCGTGTTGCGGCCGGTCAAGCCATTGATCAGGCTAGACTTGCCGACGTTCGACCGACCGGCGAAGGCCACTTCCGGCAGGGTCGCGGCCGGGATCGTCTCCAGCTTGGTCGACCCGTTGGTGAAGGCGCATTCGGCGGCGAACAGCCGTCGCCCGGCGTCCAAGGCGTCCGGCGACGGCTCCAGCTCGTCATCCATCTCAGGCCCTGGCGCGGGCGCGGGCGGCGGCCGCGGCACCTCTGCGGCGGATCAGCAACTGCTGCAGCACCGTCAGGATATTGTTCCAGGAATAATAGATCATCAGACCGGCCGGGAACTTGCCGAGCATGAAGGTGAAGATGAACGGCATGAACTGCATCATCTTCGCCTGGGTCGGATCGGGCGGCGTCGGCTGCATGCGCTGCTGCAGCAGCATGGTGATGCAATAGATCACCGGCCAGACGCCGATCATCAGGAACTGCGGCGGCGTCCAGGGGATGAGGCCGAACAGGTTGAACAGCGTCGTCGGATCCGGTGCCGACAGATCCTGGATCCAGCCGAAGAACGGCGCGTGCCGCATCTCGATGGTGACGTACAGCACCTTGTAGAGCGAGAAGAATACCGGGATCTGCAGCAGCATCGGCAGGCAGCCGGCGACCGGGTTCACGCCCATGCGCTTATAGAGCGCCATCGTCTCCTGCTGCAGCTTGACCTTGTCGTCGCCGCACTGCTCTTTCAGCTTCGCCATTTCCGGCTGCAGCTGCTTCATCTTGTCCATGTTCTTGAAGGCCTTGTTGGCCAACGGGAAGAACAGGCTCTTGATGACGACGGTCAGCATCAGGATGGCGATGCCGAAATTGCCGACCACGCCATAGAGCCAATCCAGCAGGTAGAAGATCGGCTTGGTCAGAAAATAGAACCAGCCGAAGTCCACGGCGCGGTCGAAGTTCGGCAGGCCGGCGTTCTTGGTGTACTGGTCGAGCAGCTTCACTTCCTTGGCGCCGGCGAACACGACGCCGCTGTTGTCGATCGAGGCGCCCGGGGCGACATCGGTCTCCGCCCCCAGATAATCGGCCTGGAAGGTCTGGGTCTCACCGGCGCCCGAATGGCTGAAGCGGGCGGTGATCGCCTCCTTCTGGTCCGGCGCCACGGCGGCCAGCCAGTATTTGTCGGAGAAGCCCAGCCAGCCGCCCACGGTCTCTTTGGGCACGGTCTTGCCGGCCGCGACGTCCTTGTAGCTCAGTTCCTCGGCACCGCTCGTATAGCCGCCGATCGGGCCTTCGTAGGAGACCCAGGTCGAGGACGCGGCCGGCTCGCCGGTGCGGGCGACCGAGCCATAGGGATAGAGGGCGACCAGTGCCGCGCCGGCGTTGCTCACGGTATCCTTGATCGTGAACAGGAAATTATCGTCGACCGAGATCTCGCGCTTGAAGGTGAGGCCCGCTTCGTTGTCCCAGGTCAGCGTAACCGGCTTGCCGGGCGCGAGCGTGCCGCCGGACGAGCTCCAGACCGTGTCGTCGTTCGGCAGCTTGACCGACGGGTCCTTGGCGATCCAGCCCTGCGAGGCGCGATAGGCATTGGGGGCACCGGACGGCGACAGCAGCACGATCGCCGGACTGTTCGGGTCGATCGTCTCGCGATAGTTCTTCAGGGTGAGATCGTCGAAGCGCGCGCCCTTGAGGTTGATCGACCCCTGCATGCGCGGCGTGTCAATGGCGACACGGGCCGTTTCGGCCAGGACCTGCTCGCGCGTCTCGGTCGCGGCGGCCTCGGTGGCGGCGTTCGGCAGCTGCGTGCCGACAGGCGCATTCGGTCCGGCCGGCGACACGTTCGCGGCGTTGTTCTGCGCCGCCTGTTCGGCGGTCTGCACCGGCCGCTGCGGATGCGGCAGCAGATATTGGGAGCCAAGCAAAATCGCGACAGCAAGCGCGATGAAGATGACGAGATTACGCTGCTCCATTCCCTGCATGGGTCCTCTCAGGGCACGCCTCTAACGGGCGTGCCGACATCCAATATGATGCGCCGGACGATCGGTCGGCGCAGGCGCAATAAGGTCTGGAACCGGATCATAGCCGCTGCCGCCCCAGGGGTGGCAACGGCCGAGCCGGCGCAGTGACATCAGGCTGCCGGACCAGGCGCCATGGCGGCCGATCGCCTCCATGGCATAGGCCGAACAGCTCGGCTCGAATCGGCATTTCGGCCCGAGCAGCGGCGAGATCAGCATTCGATAGAGCCAGATCAGCCCCCGCAAAACTCGGACCATCGCCGCCTCACACCTCGGCCGAAGCCGGGATGGCATCCGCACCGTCGCGCCAGACTTTGAGACGCCGCAACGCCTTTTCAAGTTCCGCCAGCAGCTGCGCATAGCGCACGCCCACGGTTTCCTGTCGGGCGATCAGCACGAAATCATGGCTCGGCAGGGCATGGTCCGCGACCAAAGCACGCGCCGCCGCGCGCAGACGGCGCTTGGCGCGGTTGCGGGCGACGGCGTTGCCGACTTTCTTCGATGCGGTAAAACCGATGCGGCGCCCCTCGGCATGGGGACCGGCCAATTCAGGCGCGTCGCTCGGCGCCACCTGAAGGATCAGGCCGGGTGCCACCCATTTCCGCCTCTCGCCGGCGACGCGCAGGAAATCCTTGCGCTCAAGCATCCGGCCGAGAGTACGGGGCA
>Ga0302314_10017285_pt1 | contig 12106 bp, 10 predicted proteins | sample III_Palsa_N2_3_FD_200533 | JGI IMG/M metagenome (GOLD analysis project Ga0302314, IMG submission 200533) | Peat permafrost microbial communities from Stordalen Mire near Abisko, Sweden - III_Palsa_N2_3 | ecosystem: Environmental > Terrestrial > Soil > Palsa > Peat permafrost | place: Sweden...
AAGTCGGGCCACATTCGCCACCTCGTCTGGCAGATAACTTATTGATCTAAATGGGTGCGCACAAACTATGAGTGCGATTTGCGCACATAGTCTGTGTAGTTGGCTCTCCAAAGACACAAACTATGGGGCGAAAAAGTGCACAGACTTTGCGGTTCTGTCCACTTGGAAACGCGTCGCAAAGCCAACGTAACGCCGCCTGCCAGAGGCACAAATTAGTTGCCCCTTTGTTGCCGCCCATGGCGTTAAACGCTGCCCCAAGCTATCGATAATATCTTTTGACCGCGCCTCACTATCTTCGGCGACATCTTTGCTTCTGATGAGCCTGTCGTCAGCCCGTTCCGGATACTTTAGATGAACCCGTTACCTGCGCAACTCAACCGTCGTGTCTACAACATATCTCGATTGAGATAGGTCGCTTTCTCGAACTCCGCGATGTTCGTGGCGATTCGATGAAGAGTGGGAAACATGTCAGACAGTTCACTGACAATCCTCTTCGAAAGATTTGCGCGCTGCTCAATGGTTCGTCCCTGCATGATGTAACAGAACACGTGGATGAAGTCCTCCTTTCCCCCGCCAACGGCGTAGACCAGGAAAGGGTTGACCCGGATCTTGATGTCGCGCTCATCGAACAATCCCGTGGAGTTCACGGCGTGATGCAGTCGTGCAAGGATCTCTTCCTCCCTGTGCCGTCGCAATATTCCCTGCGAGCAATCAACCACGAAGTGCGGCACGTTGTCTCTCCTATTCCAATCTTGGGAAAGGTTGATTCACGTCGCGGGACAATTCAATCGAGTCGTCGCCAGACCGAAATCGGAACGCTTCCGTCCGCCCGGGGCGGCATCCGGTAACTCGGTTCCTTGATTCGCCATGCGATCCAGGTGATTCCAAACCACGCGCCAATCGGCGCACGTCATCGGCTGCCCCTGTTTCGTTCAATGTCCCCAAGAAACGGTATTCATTCCGTATAGGATCTCGAAAACGGATATCTACACGCCTCAGTCAATGCGAAATTCTCTTCCACCCCGTCAATGGGATATCGCCATTCGGTCGCGCCGGCACCGTATAGCTCAGCATGTCACCGCTCAGTACATAACTGCGCACCTGAGTAGTTCCCTCCGAATTCGGATAGGTTGCTCCTTCAATATGGATGGTAAGCGTGCCCTTCATCGGGTTGATATCGACGGTGCCGAAATGAGAGCTTGTTCCTATTGAGGCAGCCCGGAATTCACTCGGTGTCCCTGCGTTCCTGTCATTGGCGGCGAACCTGGGGCGAGAGCTGTCGAAGATAAATAGTGAATAGTGCCCGGCATGATCAATTTGCAGCCTGCCCTTGGGGGCATCGCCGTAGTCATGTGCGCGCGTTCCATCCGGATGTTTGACGTCGGCAAAGGCAAGCGTCCAGATGCCTTCGATGGAAGCCACTGTATTCATTTTATCGGGCTCCGAGGCGGTGACTGCGTGGATGGGCAGAAGGGTCAGAAGCGCGAATAGAAATGTCTTTGCTGATTTCATGACTGGGTATCCTCGAGGGTTCTGCCGAATCGGCGATGTTGTCGCCTGATGTATTCGTCCTTTCGGTGTTCTGCTGTGCTTCCCATGCGGACGGATCGACCCATTGGAGCGTGCGACGCGAATCGACGACATGGCCGTGCAGCGTCAGCAGACCGCGCCAAAGCGAGCGCATGAGCAAGTACCTATTCAGGTGATGGCTGGAAGCCGGCCAAGGAAAGATTTGCCGCTTCGATTGACGACGTGCGACGCAGTCTAGTGCGCTACCATTCATCTAGAAAACATATGAATATGTATTTCAGTCATTTAAAAATGACATGGATAAGCCATGAAATCTCTCGACCTGGATGCCGTCAAAGCTTTTGTCCTGACCGCTGAGCTACAGAGCTTCACCCGCGCCGCAGACGCTCTGGACAGCACGCAATCGGCGATCAGCCTGAAATTGCGCCGACTGGAAGACCAGTTGGGCCGACGACTGTTGGAGCGAACGCCGCGCCAAGTGCGGCTATCTGCCGAGGGGGCCGCTTTTATGGAGTCCGCGCGCGAGTTGGTTGGGGCGCATGAGCGCGCCATCGCCTCATTTGAAGTGAAGCAGCGCCGGCTGGCTATCGGCATCAGCCACCAACTGGTGGGCAGCGAGCTACCCGGTTTGTTGCGTTGGATGAACGAGCACGATCCGAATCTGGTGATCGAGCTACGAGTAGCCGGCTCAAACGAAGTGCTTAAGGCTTACGACGATGGCGTGCTGGATGCTGCCCTGGTATTGCAGTCGGAAGATCGTCGTCGCAACGGTGAAGTGCTATTCACCGAATCGTTCGCCTGGATCGCTGCCCCGCACTGGCAGCCACGTGCAGGTCAACCGTTGCCGCTATCTACCCAAGGGGAAACATGCAGCATCCGTGCGGCAGCGGTCCGAGCGCTTGATCGTGCCGGCATCGCCTGGACGGAGGTGTTTATCGGCAAGGGCGCCGCCGTGGTGGGGGCTGCAGCGACGATCGGATTGGCAGTCGCCGTGCTGCCGAAACGTGCTGCACCGTCTGGCACCATCGATATTGGCCACGCGCTTTCATTGCCTCCGCTACCCACACACGAGGTGGTGCTGTATTCGGCGCTCCATGACCGCCGATCGCGCAAGGCGCTACATACGCTAGCGATGGCTTTCAAAAATCTGTCTAAAACTGCCTAGCCGAAAGATCAATCAACAATAGGGCACGGTGTGACTCTGCGTTTTGTTGAAGATGGCAGTCGACCACATAGGTCATGCGAATGTACGGCGTACCGCTCGAAACGCGCTCCTTGGGCGACGCACTTCGACGTGGTGTGACGGCGCATCGTCACGAGCGACATGATCAAGAGAAAAATGACACGCGAGTAAAGATCCTTATCGCGTGTTATCCGCCGCCCGGACCTTTGCCAACTCGGGAGTCCATCAACTCCTGAACACTGCTGGCCGAACGATGGTCCGGTCTTGTGGCGCCGATGCGACTAGAGATCCGAGCCGGCGAAGGCGAACCAGCGGCCGTCGTGGAAGGTGTAGCCGTCGACGAAGTGCACCTCCTTTGGATTGCCCGCCTTGTCAGTCGTCTTGAGGATGGAATGGGCCGTCGCGGAATCTCCGTGGAGAACGACGATTGTCTCGAACTTCGGGACCTCGCGTGCGTCGTCGGTGACCTGCGGAACGCGATCGATCACGTCCTGCCGCGAGCGGACGAGGCCGGATCGGCTGGAGGTCTGATAGTCAGGCTCCAATAGGCACGCCAGATATTCCCGGTGACCGTGGTATTCCGCGGTCAGCCAGGCCTGCTCGATCCGCTGGATCGTCGAGGCGTCGCGTTTCTGGTCAGGCGTGGCAATCCCGGCGCACGCTACCGCAGATGGGTCGGCGGCGTGGGCGTGAAAGGTGAAAGCGCAAAAGATCATGGCGCCGGCGAGCGCGCCGAGATGGGTTTGGCAAAGCAGGGGTGAGCGAAGCATCATTGTCTCCTTGGTTGATGGCCTGATCAGGATTGGGCAGATCGGCCTCGCTCGATAAGTGAACGCCGTCATGCACGCCGCCCGTGACACGCGTCATGGGACAGGATCGCGCCCGAGAGTTAAGGTCCAGCCTATGCCCTGGCCACGCACGTCTCTAGATCGCACCCGTCTGCTCGTCCACGCCGCATGCGTTCTGATGCTGGCGGCGGGCTTGGGACAGGCCCTCGTGACCCGCCTGCTGCGACCGGAAACCTTTGCTGCCATTCCGCACTGGGATCTCCAGTGGACGGTTGCTTATGGCGTGTTGGTCGCGGCCTATGCCGCGGCCGAGCTGGACAAGGGTCCGGGCCTGACGCGACGCAAGGCCGCTCTGTTCTTCCTCGAGGGTTTCGCCGCGCAATACCTGGTCTGGCTCTATCCGAGCTTCCTGGTGACGAGCATGATCGTGGTGATTGCCTGGCAGGTGGCGTGGATCGCATCCCTACGCACGGCGCTGCTGGCGGCGGCCGCATTGACTGTGGCACTGGTCGCCCAGAAGTGCGCCGTCGGCGGACAGGGCATGTCGGCGGTGATCCTGGTCTCGAGCTGTGGCTTCCAGCTCTTCGCCATCAGCGCCGCCCACCTTGCCCGCAGCGAGGCCGCGGCGCACGAGCGCCTGGCCCACGCAAACGCTGAGCTGACCGCCACCCAGGCCCTGCTGACCGAGAGCGCCCGCATGGGCGAGCGGCTGCGCATTTCGCGCGATCTACATGACGTTCTTGGCCACCATCTGACCAGCTTGCACGTGCACCTCGATGTGGCCGCAAGGCTGGCAGAGGGCCAGTCAGCGTCCCACCTCGGCCAGGCGCGCGAAATTGCCGGCGAGCTGTTGGCCGAAGTCCGCAAGGTCGTGCGCCAAGTGCGCGTCCTGCCCGTGGACTTGCATGCGACCCTGCTGGCGTTGGCCGAAGGGGCGGCCGACCTCGACGTTCGGCTTGTCCTGCCCGAGGCACTCGGCGCGCTGGATGCACCTCGCGCGGACGCCCTTTTGCGATGCGTCCAGGAGCTGATCACCAATACCCGGCGGCACGCAGGCGCACGTCAGCTCCGGATAGAACTCGCGCAGGCTCCAAACGGAGAGGTCCAGCTGACAGCCAAGGACGATGGCGTCGGAGCAGACGCGGACGTCGCCGAAGGCCAAGGCCTGGCCGGCATGCGCGAACGGTTTGAGGCTCTGGGCGGCTGGCTGGCGGTGCTCAGTCGCAGCGGCGAAGGTTTCCAGGTCAGCGGCGCGATTCCGCCGGTGGGCGTGCGGCCATGATCCGCGTCTGCATCGCCGATGACCAGGCGCTAATCCGCAGCGGCCTCAAAGCCTTGTTGACCCTATTCGAGGGCATCGTCGTCTGCACTGAGGCCGCTGACGGTGAGGCCGCGGTCGCCTCCGTCGCCACCGACCGACCAGACGTCCTGCTACTGGACGTGCGTATGCCCAAGCTGACCGGCGTTGAGGTCGTCGAGACCCTCGCGGCGCGCGGTGTCCTTCCACCCACACTGTTGCTCACAACCTTTGAGGACGATGCGGCCCTGGTGGCTGGCGTGCGGGCGGGCGCACGCGGCTTCCTGCTCAAGGCCGTCACCGCCGAGACGCTCGTGGAGGCTATCCGCACAGTCGCCGGTGGCGGCACGTATCTGTTCGCCCCGCTTGCGGAGGGCTTGGAAGCTGCCCGCACCGGTGCCTGGCGCGATGACGCGTTCGAGACGCCCGACGCGCTCACACCTCGCGAGCGCGAGGTCCTGAAGCTGATGACCAGCGGGATTTCCAACTGCGAGATCGCGGAGGCGCTGCGCCTCAGCGAAGGCACGGTACGCAACCACGTGTCCAACATTCTGTCGAAGCTCGGCGTGAGCGACCGCACCCGCGCGGTGCTCCGAGCGCTGGAACGACGGCTCGTCTGATCAGACTAAGCGATGCTCGAAACCATCACCCGGAGCCAGCAGCACTCTTGCGGCGAAATTGGTGGTCAGACTCGACTGACGAGCAGCAAACGGGGTGGGTATCTTCAATCCCGAATCAGTGCGTTCTGATCCGGACATTGGAGAGCAGGCGCATCGCAGTATCGCGCTCGGTATTCGGCCCTTGTTCGATTTCGGCGAGTGCAGCCTTGGCCTCCGTGCGACGCAGACTCGCAGCAGCACGGTCACCCAGCGAAGCGTCGACACGTGCGAGGTCGGCCTCGGTGTGTGCAACCAGCGCGACATTTTCCGGCGCGCTCGTGTCAGCAGCCGCAAGCGCACTTTCGAGTTGCGACCTGGCTTCACCGTTGCGACCGAGAATCTGCTGGACGTCGCCGGACAGAAGGCGCGCCCTGATGGCCTTTTCAGAACCCTGGTCCGCCAGCGCGGTGTACATTCCGACAGCCCGGTCCGCAAAGCCAGCGGCGCGTTCGTAAGCGCCGCTGGCAGCCATCAGCTCGGCTTCGACAGTTAGCGCGAAAGCGACATCCGGATGCGCCTCGCGATGGCGCTTCTGCGCGTCCGTCAGCGCACTGTCGACGAGCACGCGGGCTTCGTCGAAACGCCCCCTCGCAACAAGAATTTCGGCCAGGCTGGCCCGATCATAGCTGCGACCGTTGTCGCCGTAGTCAGCGCCGAGCAGGCGCTGCTTGCGATCGATCACATCGCGCAGGCTCGCCTCGGATTCAGCGTAGGCACCCTGCCTGAAATGGATTCGGGCGAGGTTGCCGAGGCTCACCGCCTGGCTGAGCGTCGCCGACGGCGCAAGCGCTTGATCGACAGCAATCGCCTTGGCGTAGAACGCGCTTGCTTCGCTCAACTTGCCTTCCAGTGTCAGCACGATGGCAAGATCGTTGAGATGCCATGACGTGTGGACGTTGGGACGCGTATACGCGCCGGCGTCGATATCCAGCGCATCGCGCATGAGCCGTTCGCCCTCACCATAACGACCGAGTTGGGTCAGCGTCGATGTCAGGATAGTCATCGCATCGGCGACGTCGGGATGTCGGCTGCCAAGTCGATTGCGCTTGAGCACCAGCGCTTCGCGCAACAAAGGTTCTGCGTCGCCGGGGTGGCCGGCATCCATCAGGATCCAGCCGAGGTTCAACACGGCCTCGCTCAGTGCGTCGCTGTCTTGCGGCAGCACTCGACGAGCGAGAGTGAGCGCCTTGTTGCCGACGTCGATTGCTTTCGCCGAATCGCCGATTCGCTCGTCAAGGCCAGCGAGCCACGCGAGCGCCACCACTTCTTCTGGCGAGTCGTGGTTCGGGCCTGACTCGAATGCCGTTATCGCGTTCTGCAGTCGTAACGTCGCGTCGCGGACGCGACCGAGGTCATCGGCTTCTTTCGCAAGCAGATACTCGACGTGGAGCGTGCGCCTGTCCATCGCGCCGAACTGAAGCTTCGCCAGTGCCGCCGCTTCCTCGAGCGGTTGCTGTGCGCTGTCGGGACGGCCGCTGCGGCGCTCCAGATCGCCGACCAGCGCGAGAATCTCGACGCGCAATGCAGGTTGCATCGCGAAATCGCGGTCGGCCCGCTCGCGGCCGTGAGCAAGCAGCTCGGCAGCGGTTTCATTGGCCTGCGCTCCTTCCGACCCGCTGTCGAACAAGCCTTCGAGAAACGACTTGAGCGCGTCCGCGCGCTTTGCCTCACCTTCCGCCGTGGTCGTCTGCGCACGTGCCTCCTGGGCCGAGTGACGTGCAAGACGCGCCTCGTACAGACCGACCGCCGTCGCGCTGGCCAGGATTGCCGCGACCACGGCACCGAAGGAAACAGCGAGGGCGTGTCGCCTTATGAGCGTGAAGACACGGTACGCGAACGTGTCCGGCCTGGCGTGCAGTTGCCTGCCGTCGAGGTAGCGTTCGATGTCCTCGCGCAATGCCGCAACGCTCGTATAACGGCGCAGCGGATCCGGCTGGGTTGCCTTGCGTACGATGGCGTGGAAATCGACGCCGAGTTTTTGTCGCAAGGTCCCGTCGTCGAACGCGAGGTATCCGGTATCGACGCGTTGATCGGCGCGGTGTGGCTGCCGGCCGCCAAGCAGTTCGGCCAGCAGCACACCCAACGCGTACACATCGATGGCAGTCGTCGCGGCGTCGCCCACGTACTGTTCGGGAGCGGCGTACGAGCGAGTCAGGCGCCGCACCTCGGTGCGCGTCTGTTCGCCTTCGCCGGTAAGGAGTTTGGCGATGCCGAAATCGACCAGCTTGACGCAACCATCCGCGCCGACGAGCACGTTGCTGGGCTTCAGGTCGCGATGCACGATCAGGCTGCGATGCGCATGCTCGACCGCGGCAGATACATCGATGAACAGCGCAAGGCGTTCGCGCAACGCCAGGCCGCGCTGTTCGCAATGCGTGATGAGGTCGACTCCGGCGACAAATTCGAGGGCGAGAAACGGCGTTCCCGTCGGTGAAAATCCCGCATCGAGCAATTGCGCGATATGCGGATGCTGCAGCCGGGCGAGAATGTGCTGCTCGCGCAGGAAACGTCGGCGCTCATCAACGTCGTGAACGTCGATGCGCAACAGCTTGAGGGCGACGGTCTGCGGCCCGCCAGGCAGTTCGCGTTCGGCCTCGAACACGCTGGCCATGCCGCCGGCGCCCACGAAGCGAAGTACGCGATAGCCCGAGATCGTCGGCGGCTTGTCGGAAGGATGGTCGGCGATCTGCGGCAACCATTGCGCCACGCCGCCCTCGAGAACCTCGATCGCCGGCGCATTGTCGAGCGCCTGCGCCACCAGCGCACGCAGCGTCGGGTCTTTGCAATGACTGCTCAACCACGCTGGCCGCTCAGCCGCGGGCACCTCGAACAGCTGATCGATCAGCGGTTCGATCTCCAGCCATCGTTGGGCAAAGTTGGTGATCATTGGCAGTGCAGTTCCCGGCTCGACATACCTCTATAGCGCAATCACCCTGCAATTACCGACATCGCCTCACGCATCCGGTGTCAGGCAGGCGGACAGAAACGTGCGCGCTTTCAACCAGTCGCGCTCGACCGTACGTGCGTTGACGCCAAGCGCCTCGGCAATGTCCGGGCTCGACAGGTCGGCGAATAATCGCAGCTCGGCGACGTGCGCAAGGCGCTGATCCAGGGCATGGAGCCGGCTCAATGCCTCGTCGATGGCGAGGACGTCGATGATGTCCGATTGCTGCTGTGCTTCCATCATCTCGGGCGCCTGGCGTTTCTGTGCTTTCTTGCGGCGCGCGTGGTCGATCAGGATATGGCGCATCACCTGGCTCATGTACGCGTACAAGTGCGCACGATCGGCAAACGTGACCTCGCTCTGGCTGGCCAGCTTCAGATAGGCCTCATGGACCAGCGCCGTTGTCTCCAGCGTATGCGCCGCTTCATGTGCGCGCTGACGGCGGGCCAGTTGGCGAAGCGTGGCGTAGATCTTGGGAATCAGCGCGTCGATCGCTGCGGGATCACCCTGCGCGGCGCGCATGAGGCTTTCGGTGATTTGAGGTTCGGCGTTCATGCGCGCTGATCTGGCAACCGTTTGGGCTGTTGTTGCGAAAACGTGCGTACCGACCGTGCTGACACCCTTTTTGCGCTGCAAAGGGAGATGGCACCGATGGAAGTCATGTCAAATCATCGCTCTTCGTATGGCCGGCTCACAAGAGCCCGCCCTCTTCACTTTCTTCTTCACGGGCTCCATCAGCGCTGCGGTCGCGGATCCTGGAGTCGGGAGGACACCTCCGGTGACCCGGCCGTGGCTGAGTAGCCGTCGTCGAGCGTCTTTAAAAACGCGATCAGGTCACGGATCTCGGCCTCGTTCAGGGCTGGGCTTGTCCCGTTGGGGCGATCCAGGGGAGCATCGGTATGATCGATGTTGTCACGGTATCGCGGCGGCAGATCATCGAATTCGTCGAGCGAACCGGCCACCATCGGATACCACTTCCACGAACGGGTGTCGCGCTCGACATAGAAGTGCATCACATCTTCCAGGCGATGGAACCGCCCGTTGTGAAAGAACACCGTGCGGGTCGCGACGTTGCGCAGCGTCGGCGTCTTGAACATGCCGCAGTAGCTGGTTTCATGCGTCAGATCATTCCGATAGGGCCCGCACAAACCAAGATCGAAATAGTCGGCGTCGCGATTGGCGGGTATCTCGGGGTTGCGTGGTACACCCAGCGCGGCAAACGAATAATCCGTGAACACCGCGGGTCGCCCGCCCGGACCCGGCGTGTCGATATGGCACTTTACACAGTTGCCCTTCTGTGGATTGTTGAACAGCGCATAGCCACGTATTTCCTGCAACGTGAGCTTGTCGTGGCCCGACATCACTGCATCGAATTTACTGGTGTACGGATGAAAACTGGCGTCTTCCATCTGAAATGCTTCCAGCGCCAGCCCGATGTCCTCGAAGGCCAGACCGGTGCGCTGGAAGATGCTCGCCCCGAACACCTGCGCGAACCCCTGCGCATACGCACCATGCTGTATTTTCGCAACAACGGCTTGTTCATTCGGGTTGGCCATCTCGTTCGCATGCAGCAACGGCGTGGCTGCCTGCTGATGTAGCGAAGCTGATGCGCCATCCCAGGTGAAGCCGCCAGTCGGACCCTCGTCCTCGCTGTCTTCGGAGGCCGGTGTATAGAAGTGACGACTGAACAACGGCGTAAACGTGAGGTAGCGCAGCGATGGCACCGAACGCGTTCCCGCTTGACGCAGGTCTATCCCACCTCGCTGGACCGCCAGACCATTCGGTGGCCCGTAAGCATGCTGCGGACTGTGGCAGCTTGCGCAGGACATTCGCCCCGACGCTGAGAGCGATGGATCGAAGAAAATCTTTTTGCCGAGGACGGCCGATGCACTCAAATGGGCGGGCACTGGCGGATAGCGCACCCACGTCTGCATCGATGCGTTCGCCGGTGCGTATGGCTGGATAGCCGCGGCCGACAACGAAGACCATGAACCGACTGCTGCAGACAACACAAGGGCTGCGCAAACTGCCGCGCGGGTACCACTACGTGTCATCCATCCAGTGTGCATCGGGTCGCTCTGCCCTGGGTTGAATGGAAGCTTGCCACTACGGGGACCTTCGATGCGTTCAGAACGCGAACATCGACATCAGATCACCCACGGCAGGGGTATTGATCGGCTGATACGAATTCCCAGCCACGGTCACCGGGTTCGGCAAGGTATCGCGGCTGCGTGTCGACAATGGCGGCATACGCCAGTTGCGCTCGATGAATTTCAGCACCGATGCATGATCGTAGTAGGTATGTTCGACGGTGCCCCGGCGCGCGTACGCCGACACTACCAGCATGGGAATACGCGGACCGTCGCCAAAGAAATCCAGTGTCTGGATGTAACCGGTATCGAAGTGGCCGCCGCCTTCGTCGGTGGTCACCAGAATCGCCGTATGCGCCCATAGCGCCGGATCTGCCTGCACTTTGGCCAATACCGTTCGTAGAAACGCCTCGTAGCTTGCCGGCGCCGAATAGCCGGGATGTCCGCTATCGAAATTCTTCGGCACCACGAAAGAAACCGCCGGCAAATCGTGCTTGGAGATGTCGTCGAACAACGTGGCGAGTCCGGCAAGCCTGCTTTTCAAGGCCGTGCTTCCCATCACGTCGGCCGATCCCACCAGCGGATCGCCGATATTGTTGTACTGCTCCGTCCGCGCCAACGCCAAGGGTAGATGCATGACCGCGGCGTCGGCCGTGAGATCCGCTGCATCGCGTCCGCCGGTGTACCACTTCCACGTCACGCCTTTTTGCGCCAAAGCTGCAGCAATCGTGGGCACATTCTGTGGCGGATAGTTGTAATTGTTTGGGCCGATCGGCTGCACACCGCCATCCAGGTCATAGCCGGGATCGTAATTGTTCACCAGGTAATACGCGCCGGGCACACACTTGCTGTCGATGTGCTTCGCGTGCAGGAACGCCAGGATGCTACCCACTCCAGGCTGCGCCGGGTCGGAACAATTGACGTAGGAACCACCTTCATACCCATCTTGAGAGTAAAAGTTCGGCGTGCCTGGCATCGGGTTTGGGTTCTCGATCTGGTTTGCCGGTGGTGCAGCAATCACTCCGCCCTGGTTGAAGTAGGGCATGTCGCCCGTGGCCATCGAGAAGAAGTTATCGCCGGTGCCACCCATCACGGACTGATGGTAGTTGTCGCTCAAGGCGAAGGTTTGCGCCAACGAATGAAACAGCGGGGCATCACCCGTCGACATGTTCATGAAACCCATCAGCTCGCCACCTTGCGCCGGGTTGGCTGGCGTGACGTTTTTGGTGTCGCCGCCCATGCCCGTCGTGGCAGCAACCCAGGTGAACATCTCGTGTCGGCTGTTATCGCCTCCGGTCTGCTGCCACATCTGGAAGAAACGGTGTACCGGATCTCCCGTCACGATCGTCGCGTCTGCCTTGCTATAGGGCACGTATCGGGTGATCTGGAACGGGCCGTTGGGAAGTGTTGCGGGAAAGCGATGATCGGGAAGCCCGCCAGCGGTCAGGAACGTGACGGGATCCAGTTCGCCGATCGTCTTTGGTTGCAGCAGCGTGGGATAGTTGCCGGCACGAACAGGATCGATGGTGTAGCTGGTTTGAATCGCACCGTTGGCCTGTGCCGCGACACCGAAGTTGGGCCCTGGCGAGCCATCGGCCTGGATGATGCCCTCGGA
>Ga0302314_10017288_pt1 | contig 12106 bp, 9 predicted proteins | sample III_Palsa_N2_3_FD_200533 | JGI IMG/M metagenome (GOLD analysis project Ga0302314, IMG submission 200533) | Peat permafrost microbial communities from Stordalen Mire near Abisko, Sweden - III_Palsa_N2_3 | ecosystem: Environmental > Terrestrial > Soil > Palsa > Peat permafrost | place: Sweden...
CATCGCGCTCGGCTACCTGCTCCAGGCGATGCGGCAGCGCCTGGAACCCCTCCAGAGAGCCAGGAAGCGGCGGCAGCTCGACGCCGAGTGCTTCCAGGGCGCTCAGCGCCGCGCACAGGTTGAGCAGATTGTGCTCCCCCAGGAGCGCCATCTCCGAGCGCTCTACGCGGAGCTCGCCTTCGAGGGCGACCCCGCCAGAGATGACATCCCAGCTGTCGGGCGCACCGAAGTGCCTGACGTCGGCGCCGTCGCGAGCGAGCCGCTCGCCTGCCGCCCTCAGCAGCTGATCGCGCGCGTTGAGCACGCACACGCGGACCCCCGGCAGCTCGAGCACACGCAGCTTCTCCGCGCGGTAGGCCTGCTCGGAGCCGTGCCAGTCGGTGTGCTCCTTGAACAGGTTCGTCACCAACGCCACCTCTGGGCCCAAGTCCAGATCGGCGGTCTGGTAGCTGGATAGCTCGAGCACGATCACCTCTGCCGGTTGGGTGTCGAGCAGGTCGAGCGCGGGCACGCCAATGTTGCCCGCCAGCTGCGCCGTCCTGCCCGCCGCGCGCGCCAGGTGAAACACCAGCGCAGCGGTGGTGCTCTTGCCCTTCGTGCCCGTCACGCCGATCACGCCCGCGCCCCCGCGCTCGGAAAGCCACAGCGACGTCGCCGTCGTGATCGCCACGCCCATCTCACGCAGCGCCGCGAGCTCCGGACGATGGATCGAGACACCGGGGGAACGCACGAGCACCTCACACTTCGACAACGCCGCGACCACGTCATCTTCAGCCGTCGTAACGACCTGTGCCGTAGGCGCCTTCAGCGCGTCCAGCACCTCCGATGCGGGAGCTGTGTCGAACGCCGCCACGGTGATCTGCGCCGACGGCAGCCGGCGAGCGAGCTGCGCGGCGAACGAGCGGGTCTCTCGGCCGGCGCCCCAAACGCCGACGCGGGCGCCGTCAAGCTCCGAGAACCGCACGGGCATCCGCCAGCAGCGTCGCCGGCACGTCGTGCTCGTCGCTCAGCGCCAGCACGCGCCGAGGGTCGCCCGCGTCAGCCGGATATAGCGGCAAGACCTCCTCCACCAGACGCCGCACCACACGGTGGTCCCTCCAGCGCGGGTCCTCCGCCAGAAGACGGATCGCCGCGAGGCTCTCCTGCTCCTCACCGACGCACTCGAACGGCTTGTGCCCACCCGTCGCCGTCAGCAGCGCGAAGCCCTCGAACTGGTCGTCCTCATCGAGGAGGTCACGGCCAAAGATCTCGCGCAGGGCGGCCGGGTCGCTGAACGGCGCCAGCGCGAGGAAGACGAATCGGCACTTCGGGCAATCGCAGCACCACGACGCCGCCCGCAGCGCCGGATCGATGCGGAAGATCGCGTTGCAGCTCGTGAACGCCGGGTGGTACCGCTCCATGCGCGCGAACGCGCGCGCGATCGCCAGCTCCGAGGCCGGGCGCAGTACCGAGAAGAGGTGTGGACCGTCCGCCTCCGATGCCGCCGCGCTCAGCAGCCGCTCCGCGCGCAGCCCCTTGCTGAACTGGTGGTTGACCTCCACGCCGTCCCAGCTGACGTTGCCCGCCGACGCCGAGCGCTCGTTTGCCATCGCCACCGCGTCCAGCCCGTTCAGCGCGGCCGTCAGCAGCGCTACGCACGAGACGATCGCCGTGATCGGCACGTGGCCGTTGATCGCACCCGCGCGGTTCAGCGCCGCCAGGCCCGGGTCCAGCCGCCGCGTGGCCAGCAGGCGGGGTAGGCCCGCGACCTCGACGGTGCGCGCGATCGGGGGTGCGTCGCCCAGCGAGAACAGCGTCACCTGGGCGCCCGAGCGGCGCACGATCTCCAGGGCCACCGCCGAGTCCTTGCCGCCGCCCACCGGCACCAGCACGTGCTCGAGCGGGCGCGGGTCTGTCGGCAGGCTCTGCTCGCGGGGCGCGTGCTGCTGGGCCATGACGCCGAAGCTCGGCCGCGGCAGCCCCGGGAGCGCATTCGTGTACGCGAGCTCCCCCAGACCATCCGAGTAGAGGGCCTCGAGCAGCCCCACCGCCGCCGGTGGGGGCGCCCCGGTCTCGCAGCTCACGTTCGCCGGCAGCGCAGTCTTGAAGTAACTCACACCAGCCACCCAATGCAACAGCGAGAGCAGGCCCTGAACTTTCTCGATGTCCGCCGCGCGAACCCCTCCCTCGACCGGCAGGTCGAGCTCCTCAACAAAAAAAATCTCCTCGTCGAGTGCGTAGCGCAGCGTTACGTGGCCGTTCGCGTCCAGCTCACGGCTCGTGAAGCGAAAACTCTGAAACGCGGTGGGATCGAACAGTGCGGGGGACTGCTTGGCATCGGCCGCCATCGGCTTAGCCTAGAGCGAACGCCTCCTGTGGCTCGGGCTCGCCCGTGAACATCCACGGGATGCGCGTGCCGATCACCGCGCCGCGGAAGCGCTTGCGCTGGCCGTACACGACCCATGTCGTGTCCACCGCTCCGTAGACCTCCTCCACGCGCAGCACCTCAGGGTGTTCGCGCGCGTAGTGGAGATGCGTCAGGCCCGCGTCGTAGTAGCCCGCCAGCAGATGGCGCGCCACCACCGGCTTGGACGGCTCGTCGATGATCTCAGGCCAGCGACTCAGGTCGGTGTAGCCGCGCGTCGCCGACACGATCCCCAGGCTGCTCGGATGATCCACATCGGTACGGATCAGCAGCGCCAGCTCCTTCGTCGGATAGATGAACGTGTCCACCACGAACACCTCGCGGAAGTACCGCTCCGTCACGAGGTGCACGTGCAGGTGCGCGCTGCACTGAACCAGGAACGTGTCCGGCTTCTCGCGCACCTGGTCGATCGCCGCGAGGAGGTCTTCCACGAGCACGATGCGGACGTCCTGCAGCCCCTGAAACTCCAGATAGCGGCGCAGCGCCGCCTCGTGGCAGGTGCCCGACGGCCCCAGCGTGATGAACGTGGGGCTGCTCATCACGCGTCCACCCTGGGGTTCGCGGGCGCCTCGTCCAGCTCGGCCTGCGGCAGCGACTCGATCGACATCCCCTCCGGCAGCGACTCCATCAGCTCATCCTCCATCCTGCACGTCGCCTCGATCAGTAGGTCGAACAGCGCCGCCGTGAAGTCCGGTGGCAGCTGCAGCACCACCCCCCGCTCGCGGTAGCGCCGGCGTACTGTCGCCACGCGGTCCGGCTGCATCATGGGGACGTCGTGGGCGCGCTTGTACAGCGCAATTTCACGACACACCTCGAAGCGTTCGCCCAGCAGCCGGGTGATCTCCTCATCCAGCCCGTCCAACCTCTGCCTGAGGCCGCTCATCGCACACCTCCTATGTTCTCAGCCGCACCTACCTCCACTCCCAAGGGTCCGTCCGGCGCCTGCGCGGCTCCAAGCAGCCCCTCCGCGAAGGCATAGCTGCAGGCGGCCAGCGTGTCCAATGCGTAGCCGCCCTCCTGCACCACGCACACCGGGAGCCCCGACTGCGACAGCAGCCGGCCGATCCCGGTGAAGACCGCCGGCGAGAGCTCCCAGTATCCATGCGGGTCGCCCGCCACCGTGTCATAGCCCAGCGACAGCACGAGCGCGTCGGCATCCTCAGCGAGCTCGTCGAGGGAACGCGCCACCGCGTCGAGGTAGACCTCCTCTCCCGGCGGGCTCTTGAACTCCACCACCCGCTCGCGCTCGCAGCGCGGCTGCGCGGAGGCCGACGGGATGTTGACCACCGGCCACGCGTGCAGCGAGTGCAGGGTCATGTCCTTCGCGCGCGCGACGAACGCCGCCGTGCCATTCGGATAGTGGATGTCCACGTCGAGGATCGCCACCGGTCCGCGGCCCCTCTCCCGCAGGGTGTGCGCCGCCGCCGCCGCGTTGTTCAGGTAGCAGTAGCCCCCGAGCCAGCCCGGCCCCGCGTGATGCCCCGGCGGGCGGCAGAGCGCGTAGGCGTAGTGAGCGCCGTCCGCAAGGAGCTTCGCCGCCGCGATCGCCGTGCGCACGCCCTCGTAGGCGACCGCCGCGATGTCCGCGCTGACCGGCGTATCCGGTGCCATTCCCGGCGCCGCGAACTCGGGCATCAGCACCGACTCGCTCGACGGCGCCCGCGCGAGGGCGCTCAGGTAGTCGCATTCGTGCAGAGAGCGCACTGCGCCGCCCAGATGCTCGTCGCTCACGCGCGCCCAGGCGGGCTTGACCCGTGCGTGGCGCAACAGGCCCGCCCGCACCTCACGCAGCCGCCGCTCGCCGTCGTGCCCTGTAATCCACTGCCCGTGCTCGTCGCGGATCCACGGCTGGGCGTCGCAGCCGCCTAGCTGCTCGACGATCAGCATCGAGCTCACGAGACGATCCTGCGCATCCGTGGGCCGTTTGGCTTGAAGCCGTTGCCCAGATAGAAGGCCTCCGTCGAGGCGAAGCCCGCGAAGCTCTCGCGCGGCAGCCCCACCTCCACGCGCTCGAAGCGCTTCGCGTGCGCCAGGGCGAGCAGCGCCGCCAGCAGGTCCTTTCCCACCGACCTGCCACGCCACTGCGGGTCGACCCACAGGTCCTGGATCAGCGCGTAGGAGCCCGGCACGTGGATCGCCATCTGCCAGCTCGCCGCCAGGACCCCCACGAGCTCCCCGTCCACCTCGGCTACGAACACCGCCCCCGCCCACGGGCTCACGATCAGCATGCTGGCCGCCGCCTCCATCGCCGGCGGCGCGCTCGGTGTCCCGTCCAGCTCGAGCAGCAACTCGCGTACGGCCGCTGCAACGGCCGGCGCGTCCGCCGGGGTCGCGCGACGAACCGCCCACTCCTGCCGGAGCTGAGCCGTGATGGGCGCCGCGCTCACCCCGGCCGAAGCGCTTGCGCAAGCCGGCTCGCTCACGGCGCCCCCGCGACCTCATAGGTTGGCTCCAGCTCGACCCTCCACGCCTCGGGTGAGGCGCTGCCCGTGACGACCTCTGCAATCGCCGCCATCGGCGCGCGCGCCTTCAGCAGGATCTCGTCGAACTCCTCCACCGGGCCCGACTGCGTCACGATCGCCCCACCCGCGCCGATCGTGGTCGCCCCCGGGCGAATCACGATCGTGCGGATCACGATCGACAGGTCGACGTTGCCGTCCAGGCCGAAGTAGCCCACCGCGCCCGAGTACACGCCTCGCGCCTCGCGCTCGATGTCGTCGATGATCTCCATCGTGCGCAGCTTCGGCGCGCCCGTCATCGATCCACCCGGGAAGCAGGCGCGCACGCAATCCACCGGGCTGCGGTTCACCGACAGCAGCCCCGTGATCGTCGATGTCAGCTGGTGCACCGTCCTGTAGCGCTCGCCCGCCATGAACTCAGACACGCGCACGCTGTCCACCTCGCATACACGCCCCAGGTCGTTGCGCAGCAGGTCCACGATCATCAGATGCTCCGCGAACGTCTTTTCGTCGCTCAGGAGCTCTGCGCGGATCTGCTCGTCACGCTCGTGGTCGGGCGAGCGCGGGGCCGTGCCCTTGATCGGGCGCGCCTGCACGCGGCGCTCGCGGTCGACCGACAGGAAGCGCTCGGGCGAGGAGCTGACGACGGCCATTTCGCCCAGCTTCAGATAGGCCGCGAACGGGGCCGCGTTGGAGCGGCGCAACTGGCGGTACAGGGTCCATGGGTCCGGGCTCTCCGGAGTCGAGATCTGATCGGTCAGGCAGACCTCGTAAGACTCGCCTTCCGCCAGCGCCGCCTGGCAGCGGGCTATGTCCGCGAGGTACTGGCGCCGGCCGCGCCCGCAGCGGAACGTCACCGGCGAGCTCGGCCCGTCACCACTCGTCGTCCCGCCCTGCGGCGATAACAGCACCGGCGCGTCGGGCGGCTGGGAGATCACCTCGCGCACGAAGAGCTCAGCGTCGCTCAGCCAGCGCTCCGCCTCGAAGTCCTCCTGGGTGGGTGGGCCTGTCATCACAGCGAGCAGGTAGGTGCGCTTAGCGATGTGGTCGACCGCCACCACCCTGTTGGCGAGCATCATCACCGCGTCGGGCATGTCCGAGCGGTGCACGTTGCGCGAGCCGCAGTCGGCCTTGCACTCATAGCCGAGATAGCCCACGAAGCCACCGATCAGCCCCTCCGCGAGGTCCTCCGGCGGCTCGATCGCGCCGGCCGCCAGCTCGCGCTCGAGCGTGTCGAAAATCGACTCGTGGACGACCGTGGTCTGCTCGCCGCGGTGGATCGTCACGGCCGACTCCTCCACGTCGTACTCGAGCAGGCAACGACCCTCGCCCATCGTCGTTCCCATGTACGAGCACTGCGCCAGGCGTGTCGGCGCGTCCGCGCTGTCGAGCCAGAAGGCGTAGTCCGCGTCGCCGAACAGGCGCTCGAAGACGAGCTCTGTGGACGGTTCCCCCTCGATCGAGCGCACCTGCAGGCGCATCGGCGCAGGCGTGGATGGTGAGGCGGGGGCGGACGGGGTCTGCGAGGGCGTCATCAGCCTGCGTGCTCCAGGAGCGCGCGTCGGCTTGTGGTGCTGCGCCAGGGCGTAGAAGTTCTCGATCAGCACGCGACCGTACTCCGTGGAGATCGACTCGGGGTGAAACTGCACACCCCACATCGGGCGATGGCGGTGTTCGATGCCCATCACCACGCCGTCATCGGTCCACGCCGTGACGCGACCGTCGGGGCTCATCGGACCGGTCACCGCGAGCGAGTGGTAGCGCACGACGGAGAAGTTCTGCGGGATGCCCGCGAACAGGCCGTGCCCCACGTGGCGCACGTGGCTCACGCGTCCGTGCATCGGCATCGGCGCCGCCGTCACCGTCCCCTCCAGCAGCTGGCCGAGACCCTGATGGCCGAGGCACACCCCCAGGATCGGCACCTCGCTCCAACGCAGGATGTCCGAGCACACGCCGAAGTCGTGCCAGCGCTCCGGGCGGCCGGGACCGGGCGAGATCACGATCGCGTCGAAGTCCCAGCGCGAGAGCGCGTTCCAGGAGACCGCGTCGTTCTGGATCACGATCGGCTCCTCGCCCGAGACCGCCGCGAGGATGTGGAAGACGTTGTAGGTGTAAGAGTCGTAGTTGTCGACCAGCAGCGTCGTCATGCAGCCTCCTCCAATCCCAGGCCACGCGCACCGCGCGCCAGTAGCGTGTGGACAACCCGTTGCACCGGCTCGCTGCGATCGCCCTCCAGGTACCAGCGCGCGAGGTGCACCACGTAGCGCGCCAGAGGACCCGGGTCTAAGCGCTCGACGGCGATGCGCAGATGGCGCCTGTGCAGCTCGGACTGCACAACCGCGAAGCGGTAGTCGGGATCGCGCGCGATCTCGCCGGCCGGCGTCGGCGCCCCGCCGTCACGCGCTCGCGCGAGCGCCAGCTCCCAGCCCGGGCTTTCGCGGGCGTCGAGCAGCTTCTCCGGCTGGAAGTCCACGCGCGGGCTCACCGGTCGCGGCACGAAGAACCCCAACGCCACCTGCCCGGCGATGCGCTCGGCGGACCCCAGCCTGCTGACCACCTGCTCGTTGCCCGGGTCGGACTCGATCTGCGTCTGCAGCCACTCCGTGAGCTCATCGATCAGGAGCGCCCCCTCCTCGCTGGACGTGATCGCGCGCTTCTGGCGGGAGACCATGCCGTGGAAGATGTCGCTGCCCGGGTGCATGCCCCTGCCGCCGTCCACCATCAGCTGCCCCATCAGCTGGCGCCTACACGTGACGTGCGAGACCCACTCTGAGCCGCACACCTGCACCGAGGTCATCCCCTCCAGGCCCGGCGCGGCCATCCAGTAAGCCAGCGCGCGCATGTGCTGAGTGGGCAGGTCATCGCCGCGGACCAGCGGGAATTCGTCGAAGTCCTCGCGCTCGGTCGGGTAGATGACAACGCCGTCCTCGCGCCTTTGCAGCAGGCCGTCGCGCAGGCCGCACGCCGTCAGCTCCGCCGCCTCAGAGAGGAAGTCCGACTCGAAGAACACCCGGTCGAAGGCGATCCCCAGCCGCTGCAGCGTCTTGCGCTGACCCGCGATCACCCACGCGCGCGTCTTGTACCAGAGCTCCAGCGCCTCGCGGTCCCCGGAGAGCACACGCCGCAGCAGCTCGTCGGCCTCGTCGTCGCGCACGTTCAGCTCGCGCGTCAGCGACGCCTCCGGCGGCCCTGCCTGGTCGCCGTTGCCATTGCCGCTGCCGTTAGCGCTGCCGTTGTAGGAGCGACCGGCCGCCACGTACTCCGCGTAACAGCAGCCCACGAAGTGATCGCTCTTCTCGTTGCGATCCGGCCACGCCTGGGCGTGGCGCCCACTGCGCATCACGCCCGCCATCGCCTCCCCCATGCTCCGGCCCGCGTCTGAGATCAGCGCGCGGCGCTCGACCTGGCCGCCGGCCTGGGTGAGTGCCGCCGCCAGGGCGTTGCCGATCGCCAGGTTGCGCAGGTGCCCCACGTGCAGCGCCTTGGTCGCGTTGGCGTCCCAGAACTGCACGGAGTAGCGCCCTCCGCGGGCGAGGTCGGAGAGATCCTGCACGGAGCAGTCGCCATCCTCCAGGGCCTCTCCGAGGCGCTGCACCCATCGATCGTCGAGGCGCAGCTCGGCTGAGGTCTCGGTGCGCACGAGCCGATCCACCCACGGCTCGCGCTCCAACAGGTCGAGCGCCTGCAGCGCCGCGGCGTCCTCCCGCCAGGCGGGCGAGCGCGGCACGAGCTTCACGTCGAAGCGATCGCTCGGGCGCAGCGGAGTGCGCGCGGCCCAGTGCGCACCCGCTCCCCCGTTCGGTGAAAGCTCCTCGAAGTAGTCGAACAGGTTGGTTTCCATAGTCCTCGTGTCTTGGTGACTCGGTGGCGTTGGTGGAACTCGGTCAAACCGATGCACCAGCCGGGGCTCGAACCCGGATCTACGGCTTTTAAGGCCGCCCCCTTAACCGATTAGGGCACTGGTGCAAGACACCCGACCACGCGCCCCGGAGGCCTCCTCCGGGGCAGTTGCGTCGTTGGGTACGTGGAGGCCACCATACGATTCGTTGTGGCCGAGCGCACCTTTTCAACGGCGGTAGTTCCGCCCAGCGGCCTTCCGCCTGGACCCCGGATGCCAAGCGCCGTGCAGGCGATCGGCTGGTCCTCTCGCCCGCTGCCCTTCCTGGAGCGCTGCGCGCGCCGCTACGGCGACACCTTCACCCTGCGCGTCCGTCACGGGAACCCGTGGGTGATCCTCACCCGCCCCGAGGACGTCAAGGTGGTGTTCACCGCCGACGCGGCCGCTGTCGCCGCGAGCGCAGTCGAGGCAAGCCCTACGCTGGGACCGCTGCTCGGCCCGCGCTCGGTGATGCTGCTCGAGGAGCCCGAGCACATGGCCCACCGCAAGATGATGCTCCCCTCCTTTCACGGGGAGCGCATGAGCGCATACGGGGAGATGGTCGTGGACGTCACCCGCCGCGAGATCGCCACGTGGCCCCGCGGCGAGCGCATCGCGCTGTGGCCGCGCATGCAGGCGATCAGCTCCGAGGTGCTGATGCGCTCGACGTTCGGGCCAGTCCAGACCGACTCGTTGCGGGTGCTGAGCGAGCGGCTGAGGCGTCTCACCTCCTGGCTGAACGACCCGCGCCGGCTCGCGTTCACCACCGCGCTGGGCCCGAGTTGGCTGACGCGCAGCCCACAGTTCCGCGCCGTCATGGGACCCGTAGAGGAGTCCGTGCTCGACGAGGTTCGGTGCCGTCGCGCCGACGCCACAGCCGCAGACCGCGAGGACGTGCTTACGATGCTCGAGCGCGCCCACGCACGAAGCGGCTCGCCGATGGACGAGCACGAACTCCGCGACGAACTGGTGACGCTGCTCTCCGACGGTCCCACCTCCACGTCGCTGGCGTGGGCGTTCGAGCGGCTGCTGCGCCACCCGCAGAAGCTGCAGCGCCTGCGGGAGGAGACCCTGGCCGGGCAGGACGATGCCTACGCAGAGGCGGTCATGAAGGAGACGCTGCGCCTGTGCCCGGTTGTGCCGTTGATCATGCGCAAGCTGCTCGAGCCGATGACGCTCGGCGGACGCACGATTCCCGCGGGTGCCACAGCCGCCCCATGCCCCTACCTGATTCACCGGCGCGAGGACATCTACCCGGGTGCGCGCACGTTCATGCCCGAGCGCTTCCTCGGCACACCCGCGCCGCCGTACTCGTGGATCCCGTTCGGTGGCGGCGTGCGCCGCTGCCTGGCGGCGAGCTTCGCGCAGCTGACGATCAAGCGCGTGCTCCAGACCGTGCTCAGCGAAGTCGAGCTGCAGCCCGCCGCCGGCAGGAGCTCCGAGGGGACGACAACGAGAAGCTCCGTCGCATTCGCGCCTGGCGATCAGGCGCTCGCGATCGTCACGCGCCGAGTGCCAGCGGCTCGCGACGTGAGCTCTTAGTCGCAGCTCTGACGAGCGGCTCAAGCACACGATCCCCGACGAGGCCGAGGGCGCCCAGGGTCGAGAAGCCCGGGCCCTGGCTGAGCGCCGCGAGACCGGGGAGGTGCACGCGGGGGTGCATGCCCCGGAGCTCCAGTGAGCGGCCGATCGGGGTGGCGTCCGCATCGATCGCGCCGTGCCACAACGGACCCACCTGACGCTCCACCTCGGCGCGCGCGTCCGGCGTCAGCAACAACCGCAGCTGCTCGAGCGGGTCATAGCCGGTGCAGTTGATCACGTAGTCGTGCTCGTCGCGCATCGTTCCCGCGGGAGACGTACAGTCGACGCACACCTTGCCCCGGTCGGCGCCCGCGGACACATACGTGACTCGCCCGGCGACAAAGCGACACTCTGGGTCATACCCAAACGGCGCGACGCGCTCGGTGCCGAACACGCCGCGGTCGCTGCGGGCGATGAAGTCCCTCCGCGCGGACACGCTGAGCGCGGTCCAGTCGACGTCGTCCGGCCGGGAGAAGACCCTGTTCTCCAGAAAGCTCTCGACCCTGCTCATCGGCAGGCTCGCCGTGTAGATCGTCAGGCGGGCGTCCGGGCGTCGCGCGCGCACGAACTCCATGCAGCTGAGCGCGCTCTCGCCGCCGCCCACGATCGCGATGTCAGAGCTCTGCTCCTCCGTCACGCGGGCGATCTGCATGCGCCCACTCTCACAGTCGAGGACTCGCGGGGCCGCCTCGGCGTCGTGCGCGATCCGGCGCGGCGCGCCCTGACCGGTCAGCGCGAGCGCACCGCACGTCACGCGCGAGCTGCCCTCACGTTCGGCCACCTCCACCATCCAGCGCTCGCGCTCGCGCGTGAGCCCCACGCGGACCACACGGCCACGGACGATCGTGACGCCGTTGCGCGCACGCGCCAGCACCCACCCCAGGTAGTCGCCGAACACCCGCCGCTGGACCGCCGGCCCGCCCGCGTCGATCCACTCCGCGTAGCGGCCCGTCTCGACCAGATAGCTCTGCCAGGAGAGCTCGAGCGCCGCGCGGTCCACGGCGCCGCCATGCGCGCCGAACGCACGCTCGCCCTGATAGGGAAAGCCGACGTCTTTGGAGGGCCCCAGCCCCAACACCTCGCGGCTGGAGGTAACTCCCTCGCCGTCGCGCCACGCCGCCGCCGGACCGACCGCCTCCACGATGCTCACCGCCACCGGCCCCAGTCCCACAGAGTTCACAGCGTGGGACTTCATCGCGATTGCTGCGCCCTTGGCGCCGGCGCCGAGGACGAGCAGGTCGGCTTCCATACACCGTCAATGTGACAGTGGAACAGCCTCCCCGCAATTCGGACACACGACCACGCCGGCATGCTCGTGTGGCTCGGGAGAGCCATCGCGCCCGTCGCCTTCCGCGGCGACCGCCCCGTGCGTGCGCCGCGCGCCGCGCAGCTCGACGCGCAGATCGGCCACCGAGAGCTTGTCGGCGGCCGCGCGCGCCAGCCAGTAGTCCTGCTGATCTCCCTCGAGCGCCGCGAGGGTCGCGTGATGACTCCAGGACAGGTTCTCCCGACGTCGGGAGATGTCGAATCGGGACGCGACATAGACCATGTTCATGAGCGACTGCACGTCGTAGCCGGTGAGCTTCACCGCGCGCGAATAGCGTTCGCCGAACTTCGTGTTGCCGTAGTGGATCCAGTCACCCAGCCACCATTGGCTGCAACGCCCGATCTCGCCAAAGCGACGCCCGACAGCCGACCACTCGGCGAGCCCCAGGTTCGTGCTCGGCATCCAACCGACGCGCGTGAGCTCCGATTGATGCTCAGGCCGTGCTATCTGCTGTTCCC
>Ga0302314_10017289_pt1 | contig 12106 bp, 9 predicted proteins | sample III_Palsa_N2_3_FD_200533 | JGI IMG/M metagenome (GOLD analysis project Ga0302314, IMG submission 200533) | Peat permafrost microbial communities from Stordalen Mire near Abisko, Sweden - III_Palsa_N2_3 | ecosystem: Environmental > Terrestrial > Soil > Palsa > Peat permafrost | place: Sweden...
ATCCTGGGCACGGTGGAGTCGATCAACGGGATCACCAGGGAGCAGATCTTCGAGCACTACCGGGCCCGGTACACGCCGCCGCACATCGTGGTGGCGGCGGCGGGCAACCTGGACCACGACGCGGTGGTGGCGGGCGTGCAGGCGGCGTTCGCCCCGGTGCTGGCGGACTTCGGCGCGGCCGTGCCCGCCGCTCCCCGGCTTCGTGACGCCGGCGGTCTGTGGGACGGGTACGGCCCGGCCGCCGGGTCCGGTGTGAACCTGATCTCCCGGCCGATCGAGCAGGCCAACCTGGTGCTCGGCTGCGAGGGGCTGTCGCGGACCGACGACCGTCGGTTCGCGCTCGGCGTGCTGAACGCGGCGCTCGGCGGCGGAATGTCGTCACGGCTGTTCCAGGAGGTGCGCGAGAAGCGCGGGCTGGCGTACTCGGTCTACAGTTTCGCCTCCCAGCACGCCGACACCGGCCTGTGGGGCGTCTACGTCGGCTGCCTGCCGGCGAAGGCGGACGAGGTGCTGAAGATCGTCTCGGCCGAGGTCGCGAAGGTGGTCGAATCAGGGCTCACCGACGCCGAGCTCGACCGGGGCAAGGGCCAGGTCCGCGGCGGCATCGTGCTCAGCCTCGAGGACCCGTCCTCGCGGATGACCCGCCTGGGCAAGTCCGAGCTCGTCTACCCCGGCCTCGAGCCGGTCGACGAGGTCCTGGCAGCGATCGACGCGGTCACCCACGACGACATCAAGGCGGTCGCGGCCGAGGTTCTCACCCGTCCGAAGGTGCTGGCGGTCGTGGGACCGTATGACGACGCTGACGGCTTCAGTTCCGCTTTGTCGTGACTGGGTAATTGCGTCCGTCGCGGGACGCGGTGGTGCTTCCCGCGCTGTCGGCCCCCGATTGAACCCGAATCGGGGGCCGAACGCGCGGGGGCGCACCACTCGCGCCCCCGCTCCTGCGGTCATAGGGCAAAACCGAAACCCAACCCCAAAACCCCAAGCACCCCGCTTCTGCGCTAGTCGAGGCCGAGCAGGGGCTCCAGGCCGACGGTCAGGCCGGGCGGGAGTGAGGCGATGCCGCGGATGGCGGCTAGCACGCCGGGCATGAACGAGGCGCGGTCTAGTGAATCATGGCGGATGGTGAGCGTCTCGCCGTGGCCGCCGAACAGCACCTCTTGGTGCGCCACCAGACCAGCAAGCCGCACCGAGTGTACGTGGATGTCGTCTACCGTCGCGCCGCGGGCGCCGTCTAGCTCCTCTTTGGTGGCGTCGGGGGGCGGGCCGAGGCCGGCCTTGGCCCGCGCCTCGGCGATCAGGCCCGCGGTCCGCAGGGCCGTGCCCGAGGGCGCGTCCATCTTGTTCGCGTGGTGCAGTTCGATGATCTCGGCCGAGTCGAAGAACCGGGCCGCTTCGGCCGCGAACCGCATCATCAAGATCGCGCCGATCGAGAAGTTCGGCGCGATGAGCACGCGCACATCCGGCTGCTGATCCGTCCACGACCGGACCTCGGCCAGTCGCTCGTCGCTGAAGCCGGACGTGCCCACGACAACGTTGAGGCCGTGCTCGACGCACCAGCGGAGGTTGCCCATCACCGCCGCGACGTGGGTGAAGTCGACCACGACATCGGAGCCGATGAGGGCGTCGAGCGAGTCGCCTTGGTCGACCTGAGCAAACAGCTCCGTGTCGGGTGCGCCCTCGACGCATCCGCTGGCCTCGCGGCCCATCCGCCCTCGGGCGCCGAGCACTCCTACCTTGATCATCAGGGCCTCCCGCTCGCTCGCTGTCGGCAGGATTCTATGCCCCAGGCGTTAGGCTGCAGTTATGTGTCGCAGCATCAAGACCTTGCGCCCGCCGTACGCCGAGGTCGTCACCGACGAGGACATGCGGGCCGCCGCGCTTCAGTACGTGCGGAAGATCAGCGGCTTTCGGGCCCCGGCCGCCCGCAACGCCGCCGCCTTCGACGCGGCGGTCGAGGAGATCGCGGCCGCGACCGCCCGCCTGCTTGAATCGCTCGAAGTGCACCAGCATGCGAGCAGGGAGAAGGCGGACACCGGTTCGCGTGAGCGGTAGCCTGTCGTCCATGGAGGAGACCGAGAGCCGGGTCGAGGTGTACGTCACCACGGACACGTCCGGCGCCCCGCACAAGGCGGGCGAGCCGATGCTTTACGTGATGTATGACGCCGCCAAGCCAGAGGCGGGAAAGCTTTACTTCACCGAGGCCGAGTGGGACGCGTTCGTGCTCGGCGTCAAGGACGGCGAGTTCGATTTGGACGAGGACGGCAACCTGCCGCCCGTTCCCGCTGATCAGCAGCGGCCGTAGCCGCCGACGGCGAGCAGCGGGCCGCGAACGCCCGCGCGCGGGTGGTTTTACCGTCTGGTATCGACCGTGATGTACCAGTTACGCTTCAAACATGTCGTCCCGATCGCGTCGGCCCGTGCTCGATTCCGCGCGATTCGGGCGGACGCCGGTTCAGTTCCTGCTCGTGCTCGCCGCCTGCTGCCTGGTCGCGATCGTCGCGCTGGTGATCGTCGTGATGCAGCGCGGCCCGGCCCCGGGGCTCGTCGGCCTGTGCCTGGCGGTACTGCCGATCCCGCTGCTGGTGGCGCTCATCCTGTACCTGGACCGGCTCGAGCCGGAGCCACGGGCGCTGCTGGCGGCGATGTTCGGCGCGGGCGCGGGCATTGCGGTGATCACGGCCCTGCTCGGCCGCGCGCTCCACACCGGCGTGATCACCCCGCCGGAACTGGGGCCGCACGCGGGGCGCATGGTCGCCATCACGGTCGGCGCGGCGATCGGCGGGGCCCTCGTCGCGGAGACCCTCAACGGCGCGGTCCTGCTGGCGCTGCTGGCCTCGCGCCGGACCGAGATCGACGGTGCTCACGACGGCGTGGTCTACGCCTCGATGACCGGGCTCGGCTTTGCGCTCGTGGCCAACCTGTACGCGTACTCCGAGGCCTGGAATGCGGGCGCCTCGGCCCTGGTCGAGGAGTTCACCAGGCGCGGGATAGTCGACCCGCTGTTCCAGGCGCTGTTCACCTCGATGATCGGGCTCGGCGTCGCCTACGCCGCCTCGCGCCGCTCGGGCGGATACCTGGCGATCGTCGCGGGCTGGGTCGCCGCGGTCGCGCTCGACGCGCTCTGGAATCATGCCGTTGGCGCGGGCGGTACCGGCCTGCTGGTGACCTACGTCATCCTTGCCGCCGCGCTGATCGGCGTGATCGTCGTGGTGGTCATCGACCGGCAGCGCGTGGTCGCGATGATCACCATGTTCCTGCCCGATTTCGAGCACCCCGAGGTGGTCATGGCGACGGACGTGAGCATGCTCGCCAGCTTGCGGATGCGCCGCCTGGGGCGGCAGTGGGCGCGGCTGAACGTCGGGGTCGACGGCAAGCGCGCGATGGCGCAGTACCAGCTCGCCGCGACCGAGCTGGCGATGGCCTGTAACCGCAACAGCTTCGGCCGGACCACCACCGAGGCCTACGTCAAGCACCGCGACGACTCGCTCGACCTGATGCGGGCCTCGGCCGCGGTCGTGCGCCTGCAGGAGCAGTTGTACCCGCCGCCCTGGCTCGGCCCCGACGACCTGTCCGTGTTCGTCGCGCCCGCCGCCGGGTCGCCGCCGAGGACGACCTGGCCCCGTCGGCCCCAGGGCTAGGCTTGCGCTGGCGCTACCAGAGCGCGGGCTGTGACTCGGGCGAGGGCGCCGGGCGGCGCTTTCCGCCACCGGTGCCGAACGGCGCTCCCTCGTGTCGCAGCAGCCACTCCTTACGATCGAGGCCGCCGCCGTAGCCGGTCAGCGACCCGTCGGCGCCGATCACCCGGTGGCAGGGCACGATGATCGAGATCGGGTTGCGGCCGTTGGCCAGGCCGACCGCGCGGGAGGCGAGCAGCGACTTGCCGAGCGCGCCCGCCACCGTGCCGTAGCTGGCGGTCACGCCGTAGGGGATACGAGTGAGCTCCGCCCAGACGGCAAGCTGGAACGGGGTACCGCGCGGCGCCAGCGGCAGGTCAAACTCGGTTCGCGAGCCCCGGAAGTACTCCGCGAGCTGGTCCGCCGCGGTCCCGAACGCACCCGGCCGTTGCGTCCACCCCGATGCCGGCGTCAGGGAGTGCCCCCCGGTGTCCATCATGAACAGCCCGCTGAGCGCCCGCTCATCCCCGGTCAGCAACAGCCGTCCCACCGGCGAGTCCACGATGTCGTACCAGGTCCGCTGATTCGGCTCAGGAGCCAGGAAGGGGCTGGTCACGATGCGATCTCCTCCGTTTTAGGTTCAGCTTCTAGCGTTGCCCACAGATGATGGACCGCGTACGAGCTCCAGGGCCGCCAGGGCTGCGCCGCTTCGGCCACCGATCCGGCGCTCGCGCGGCGCCCGAGCAGGCGCAGCGCCCGCAGCACGCCGACGTCGCCGACCGGGAACGCATCCGGATCAGACAGCGCCCGCATGCGGATGTAGCCGACGGTCCACGGCCCGATGCCCGGCAGCGCAAGCAGCCGTGCGCCCGCCTCCTCGCGGTCCGCCCCCGGATCCAGGCTGACCGCCCCCGACGCGAGCGCCTCGGCCAGGCCCACCAGCGCCCGCGCCCGCGCGCGCGGCATCGGCAGCGTCTCCGGGTTAAGCCCGGCGACCGTCGCCGCATCGGGAAAGACGTGCGTCAAGGTCTCGTCCGCGCCTTCGACCGGGGTCGTTCGCGGCAGCGGCCGGCCGCCGAGGGCGGCGAGCTGGCCCGCCAGCCGCCGCGCGGCCACGACCGAGACCTGCTGGCCGAGCACGGCGCGCAGCGCGATCTCGTCGCCGTCAACCGCGCCGACCGCGCGCCGTCCCGGGCAGGCCCGGGCGAGAGGCCCGATCACCGGGTCGGACGCCAGGAAACCGGAGATCGCCAGCGGGTCCGCGTCCAGGTCGAGCAGGCGCCGGCAGCGCTGCACGGCGGCGGTCACATCGCGCAGGTCGGCCAGCGCCAGCGAGCACTCCACCCAGTTCTCATCGGGAACGATGCAGAGGCGGGCAACCCCGGGACCGTTCGGGAGACTGATGATCCTGCGGTACTCGGTCGGCGTGGCCACCTCCACCCCGGGCACGGCCCGCGCCGCGAGGAAGCCGAACACCCGCGCCAAATCGATCGGCGGCCGGAACGGCAGCCGCAGGCACAGCGCGCCGTGACGGCCGCTGACGCCGCGGCGCAGCGCGCGTTCCCGCAGCACGCTGGGCGGCGTGTCGTACACCTCGAGCATCGTCGCGTTGAACTGACGGATGGAGGCGAAGCCGGCCGCGAACGCGATGTCCCCCATCGCCAGCGTCGTGGTCTCGACCAGAACCCGCGCGGTCCGCGCCCGCTGCGCGCGGGCGAGCGCGAGCGGCCCGGCGCCGACCTCGGCCGCGAGCACGCGGCCGACCTGGCGCGGCGAGTAGCCAAGCCGGGCCGCCAGCCCCGGCACCCCGTCCCGGTCCACGATCCCGTCCGCGATCAGTCGCATGGCGCGCGCGGCCACGTCGGAGCGGACGTTCCACTCGGGCGAGCCCGGCGAGGCGTCCGGCCGGCACCGCTTGCAGGCGCGATACCCGGCCTGCTGCGCCGCCGCCGCCGTCGGGTAGAACGTTACGTTCGACTGTTTCGGCGTGATCGCCGGGCAGGACGGCCGGCAGTAGATCCCGGTGGTCCGCACCGCGGTGAAGAACACCCCGTCGAACCGGGCGTCCTTGCTGACTGCGGCCTGGTAGCGCTGCTGGTTGTCCATCACGGTCCCACTCAACCACCACGACGGGCGTCCGCACTAGCGGAAATCGGACGTCAACGCGGGTGCTTGGTTAGGCGTTCATCAAACCCGCACGACCGGACGGCTGCGCTACGTTTTCGACTCTCGCGCGGCACCTCGCAAAGGCGGATCCTCGGTGGTTCAGCCGTCGAAGCCCGCCGCCGACCGGTGCGGGCAGGGCGAACCTCGACGTGAACGCGACAATCAGCTGCAATGAACGTATGTCTATACGCATACTGTGGGCTGATGGAAGCAAGAAACAAACTAATCGTTGCAAGAAGTAATGCCCCGGTGTTAGATGACCGGTGAGCGCGGAAATTTTCATGACACAGTGGTCCGTCGCGCTCACCCGAGTCCTGACTGGAAGGGGTGGCCGTGTTCGCACGAAGACTCACCACCGGCGTGGCCCTGGCGACGCTCGTAGCAACGGCAAGCTTGGCGGGGGCGGCCGCGGCCAGCGCCTCTCCCGCACCCGATCATCCCGGCCACTACAGTGCCGATGTGGTGCCGACGTCCGATCACGGGCGTGGCGCCGCCGTTCCGTTCACCGAGTACTCGGCGGTCGGGGCGGCTTCCAACGGCACCGTGATCGGCCCGTCCGACAACCTCTACACGCTGCCGGCCGAGGCCGTGGAGCGCACCGCGGTCACGCTGAGCGGTGCGGGCCGGTACGTCGACTTCACCCTCACCCGGCCGGCCAACGCGGTCGACCTCCGCTACTCCATCCCCGACTCGGCCGACGGCACCGGGCTGACGACCCCGCTGCACGTGTACGTGAACGGACAGCAGCGACCCGACCTGACCCTCTCCTCGGTGTACGACTGGTTCTACGGGAGCTACCCGTTCACCAACGACCCGGCCGACCTGGGCGGCCACCACATGTACGACGACGTGCGGACCCTGCTCGGCCCGACCTTGCCGGCCGGGACGCACGTCCGGTTCGAGATCGCTAACCCGTCGATTCCGGTCACCATCGACGTCGCTGACTTCGAGCAGGTCGCGCCGCCCGCGCCGCAGCCGCGGGGCTCGATCTCGGTGCTGTCCTACGGGGCGGATCCGACCGGCCAGACGGACTCGACCACCGCCATCCAGAACGCGATCAACGCCGGCAGCGCGGCGGGCAAGGCGGTCTACATCCCGCCGGGCAACTACACCGTCACCGCGCACCTGATCGTCAACAACGTGACGCTGACCGGCGCCGGCGAGTGGTACTCGGTGCTTGGCGGCGATGGCGTCGGCGTCTTCGGCAATTTTGCGCCCACCCCGAGCACCAACGTCCACCTGTCCAACTTCGCCATCTACGGCCAGGTCAACGCCCGAGTCGACTCCGAGGACTTCATGGGCATCGGCGGCAGCCTGCAGGACTCCACGATCAGCAACGTGTGGATCCAGCACGTCCAGGCGGGCATCTGGATGACCGGCCCGTTCACCAACCTCAAGATCAGCAACGTGCGGATCCAGGACACCATCGCCGACGGGATCAACTTCGACGGCGGAGTCACCGACTCCTCCGTCACCAACACTTACATCCGCAACACCGGCGACGATGGCATCGCGCTGTGGTCCAACGGCGTCGCCGACTCGGGCGACATCATCTCGAACGACACCGTGGTGCTGCCCATCCTGGCGAACAACTTCGCCATCTACGGCGGCAGCGACAACGCCATCGTCAACGACTACGCCGTCGACACGATCACCCAGGGCGGCGGCATCCAGGTCGGCAACCGGTTCTCCGCCGTGCCGCTGTCCGGCACCACCACCATCGCCAACAACACGCTGCTCCGCACCGGCACCCTCGACCCGAACTGGAGGTTCGGCGTGGGCGCGATCTGGTTCTACGCCTCCGACGGCGAGAACATGACCGGCACGATCAACGTCGAGCACAACACGATCCTCGACAGCCCCTACGACGCGTTCGGCTTCGTCGGCGACTACATCCCGAACGCCACCCCGCCCGCCTACGCGATCGACAACGTCAACATCGACGACAACATCGTCCACAACGTCGGCACGTTCGTGTTCCAGCTCCAGTCGGCCGGGTCGGACGACACGATCTCACATGTGGTCGCCACCGGCACCGCCGGCCTGGACGGGACGATGGCCTGCGCGTACGGCATCACGCCGACCTACGGGCCGGGCAACACCGGCTGGAGCGGCTCGGAGTGCACGTTCCCGCCGTTCAACTACCTCAGCACATCCACCTCGTCGCTGGACTTCGGGCTGGTCACCCTGAACACCCAGAGCCCGTCGCAGACGGTCACCCTCACCAACCCGGGACCCGACGCGGCGCCCATCTCCAGCGTTTACGCGACCAATGGGTTCGACGAGACCAACAACTGCCCGGCGACGCTCGCCGTCGGCGCCAGTTGCACGGCCACGGTCACCATCACGCCCACCGCGGTGCAGCAATACACGGGCAACCTGGTGTTCGACGCCAACCCGCTCAATAACCCGTTCGCGCCGTACGTGGTCAGCCTGAGCGCTGCCGTTTACAACCCAGCCGGCAACCTCGCGCTGACGGCCACCGCCTCGGCCGACAACACCCTGGCCGGGTTCCCGGCGGCCAACGCCAACGACGGCAACCAGGCCACCTACTGGCAGGCGGCCAACGCCACCGGCGACCTGTCGCTGGCGCTGGCCAAGCCCGCGCCGATCGACCGGATCGTGCTGGAACTGCCACCGGGCTGGGGCGACCGCGACCAGACGATCGAGGTCGACGGCAGCACCGACGGCTCGACCTGGACGACCCTGGTTCCCTCGGCGGTGTACCTGTTCAGCGCGAACAACGCTGACGGAAACAACGTCGTCACCATCTCCGTCCCGTCCGATCCCACGGTGAGCTACCTCCGCCTGGACGTCAGCGACAACACCGTCCAGGGTGCCCCCCAGATCGCCGAGTTCGAGGCTTTCTCGAACTAGCCGCTCCTGGTGGCACAGCGAAGGCCCCCCGCAAGCACCGCGGGGGGTCTTCGCCCTCATATCCGGGGCCGCCGACCACGCATTCAGCGCCGGCCGCGGCCCCACCCGCCATCTATGGTTCCTGAGGGGCGCTAGTCATGTTACGCCTGAATCTGAACTTTAGGCATTTAAGACCTGATGGATTATTGTGTGTAGTTAAGGTCGTATAGCACCGAAAACTACACACAATCATGATGTCCGCCCGAAATGCTTAAATATAAGGTTCGGGCATTTCCGGTCAACAGCCACTTGCCAGCCCGGCTGAGCGGCGTTGGCGCAGGGGCAGGGGCAGGGGCAGGGGCAGGGAGGCCGGCCACGACTCCTCGTTCATCGGTGGCCTGTGGGCCAAGATCCGGCGGGCGCCGTCTCCCCGCCGGCGCGGGCGGAGGCGGGGTACCCGCCCTGGGGTTTAGGCGCGCCAGAAGTCGTGGGGGTCGTGGCCTGGCTTGAAGCCGGCCGCTTCGACGACGTCGACGGCCAGCTTGAAGCGGTCGCCGACGCGGCGGGGGAGATGCGCGTCGCTGCCGAAGGAGACGGCGGTTCCGCCCTCCTCGCGCCACCAGCGGATCTGATCGACCGAGGCGAGCGGGGACTTGGTGTTGACCTCGAGGACCCGGCCGGAGGACGCGAGCGCGCGCAGCACGGTGCGGTACTCCTCCTCGAAGTCCTGCTCCCGGTATAGGTGCGCGCCCTTCGGCCAGTAGCGGCGGGGGAAGTCCAGGTGGGCGAGGACCTGGAAGAGGTCGCTGCCCTCGATCAGCCTTACCAGCTCGGCGAAGTAGTAGCGCATCACCGCGTCGTCGGGCATGTCCCCGAAGAGCGCGTCGGCCGCGACAAGCTGCCCCTTGTAGGGGACCGCGTGCAGCGACCCGAGGACGCGCTCGAAGGTGTGCCCGTGCACGATCGCGCCCGCGCTCGCGGCGAACAGGTGCGGCTCTCCCGCCTCCACGCCGGCCAGGATGCGCAGGCCGGGGAACCGCTGCCGGCAATTGTCAATCGAGGCCATGTAGCCGGTGACGTCCAGCGGCCGGATCCGGCTCCACCAGCGGCGGTCGGTGGCGATCGCGCCGATCGAGTCGCCCGGAGCGCTGGCGGTGAACTCCAGATGCTCGGTGAACGCGATCGCGGGCAACCCGATGGCCACGGCCTGCTCGCAACTGCGCGCCATCGACGCATCGGCCGGAGTGTCGTACGACCACTCCGAATGTACGTGATTGTCCACAGGCAGCACGCTGGCAATACTATCCGTGAGGCGTTTACCAGCGGTCGTCGCGGTCCTTGGCCGAGGTGATGACGTAGATCTCGCCGGTGCGCCGCGCCTCGGGGGGGATCTGGGTGCGGCCGCCTTCGGCGGCGCCCGGCTCGCCCCCGGAGGGGCCGGCGGCCGGCAGCGCGATGCTGCCCTTCTTGCCCGACTTCATCAGCCGATCCCAGCGCTCTTCCCACTCGCCGACGTCGCCGCCGCAGGCGTTCACGTAGGCGATGAGCACCGGCAGCGTCGGCAGCCTGAGCCCGCCGGCCGCCGAAGCCAGCGTCCGCATCGTGTAGTGCGACTTCTCCGCCATGTCGGGGTAGTCGAGTCCGGCCTTAGCGCGCAGTACCCGAAGGTCGCGCGCGAAGGCCGCGATGTTGTCGGTCTCGATGGCTGCGATCACTCCCTTGCTGCCCGGCGGGGGATCGGGCAGCGCGCTGTCCCGTTGCCTGATGACGGGGCTGCCCGCTCGGGCGAACGAGTCGGCGGCGCGCGTACCGGGACCGGCGCCGCCGGGGGCGGCGCTGTAGAGCGGGTCGTCGAACCCGTCCGCTTGCGGTGCTTGACTGGGGTACGGGTACGGGTACGGGTTTCCCGGATACGGCTGCCCCTGGAATGGCGGCTGGCCCGGACCGGGCGTCGCCCCGGCGGCCCGCCAGGACCCGGTATTCCGGGACCTCGGGTCAAACTGCTGTTGCCCGCCGAACGGTCCCGGTCCGGCCGCCTGCCATGAGCCCGTGTGGTGGACGCCAGGACCCTGCTGGCCGGGACCCGGCTGGCTCGGACCGGGCTGGCTCGGACCGGGCTGCCCCGGCCCCGCCGCCCAGGTCTGGCCTGGGGGCGGTCCGGCGGCCTGCCATGACCCCGTGTTACGCGCCCAGTTTTGCCCGTACTCGGGCCCGGCGCCCTGCCAGGAACCCGGCCCGGCCGCCTGCCAGGAGCCGGTGCTGCGCGGATCGGGACCGTACTGCCCCGGTCCGGCCGCCCACGCCTGCCCCTGACCAGGGTCGGCCGCCTGCCAGGACCCGGTGCCGCGTGGGTCCTGCGCGTACTGCCCCTGACCGCCCGCCCAGCCCTGCCCCGGTCCGGCCGCCTGCCAGGACCCGGTGTTCCGTGGGTCCTGCGTGTACTGCCCCTGACCGCCCGCCCAGCCCTGGCCCGCAGCGGGGCCAGCAGGCCCAGCAGGCCCAGCGGGCCCCGCCGCCTGCCAGGACCCGGTGCTGCGCGGGTCCTGCCCGTACTGCCCCGGCCCGTACTGTGCCTGCCCGTACTGGCCCTGCTCGTACTGGCCCTGCTCGTACTGTGCCTGCTCGTACGGGCCCGGCCCGTACTGGCCCTGGTCGGCGGCTGGTCCGTGGTGGCCCTGACCCGGCTGTCCGGGCGGCGCGTACCCAGTCGACCGGAACGGGTCAGGCCCGGCGCCCGGGTACTCCGCTCCGTACCTCGGCTGGCGCGGTTCTGACGTCGCCTGTCCGGGCTGCTGCGGTCCGTACTGGTCGGCCCGCGGTTGCCCGTGTGCGTAGGGGCCCGCCCCGCCGTACTGGTCGTGCCCGGGCCGAGCCCGCCCCGGCGCGCTCTGGCCGTACTGATCGTCCCCCGGCCCGTAGTACGGCTGCCCGTACTGCTGCCCGTACGCCGGGCCGGGCTGCCCGGCCCGCCCCGGCCGCCCGGCCGGACCCCGGCCGTGGCCGCGGCCGTCGGCGTACGGGCCGCCCGGCGTCTGGTCGTACGTCGTTCCGCGACCGTAGAACCCCGCTGGCCGCGGGCCGCGCGGGGGAGTAGGGGAACCGTTGGGGGGAACCCGCCGCCCGTTCGACATGATGGTCTCCTCCGCCGTCGGACGGCTGCGGCCGGCCGCTTGGGGTCGGGGCCGCTCGGTTACCGGGCCTCGGCCGTCTGCCTGGCCCCGCCCCGGCCGTGGCCGTGGCCGGCCTCCGGCGGGCGGCGGTGCTGCTTCCTCGGGCCGTGGCCAGGGGCGGTTCGCCGCGCCGGGAGCGCGTGCGGTCGGCCGGGACGGCCTGGGCGGGAACCCCGGCCGAGGGGGCATATCGCGCTCAGGGCGCGTGCGGGGCGGACCAGGCGGCATGTCGGCCGGCCGGGGCCGATCGCTGGTGCGGCCGCGGTAGCCGGGGTCAACCGCGTAGGCGCCGGTGTC
>Ga0302314_10017292_pt1 | contig 12105 bp, 11 predicted proteins | sample III_Palsa_N2_3_FD_200533 | JGI IMG/M metagenome (GOLD analysis project Ga0302314, IMG submission 200533) | Peat permafrost microbial communities from Stordalen Mire near Abisko, Sweden - III_Palsa_N2_3 | ecosystem: Environmental > Terrestrial > Soil > Palsa > Peat permafrost | place: Sweden...
TGCGCACCTCGATTCGCTTCCGCACGTCGACGTCAGCTTCAACCTCACCCAACGCGGCGACGTTCACGGTCAATCGCTGATCGAAATGCCGATCGGCGACTTGATGAGTCCGATCGTCGGGCAGCGCTCGATCTTTCTGACCGCCCAAGCCGCTGCAAAACGGATGGTCGCCGACGGTGGCGGCGTGATCCTCTGGCTGAACAGCGCCTCCGGCCCCGCCGCCGGGCCGGGGATGGGGGGCACGGGACCCGCGGATGCGGCGATGGACAACTTCTTCAAGCAACTCGCGCGGGATCATGGCTCGCAGGGCCTGCGCACCGCCGGGATCTGGACCGCCGGCGTCGGGATGGACGAGGTGATGGCGAAGTACTCGGTCCTCGGCCGCGCGCCGTCCTACCAAGAGGTGGCAGACGCCGCGGCGTTCCTCGCCTCAGATCGGGCCGCGGCAACGACCGGCGCGATCCTCAACGTAACGGCCGGAGTCCAGTTCTAGGAACCGGTTGGGTCCAGCGGGGGTCCAGCTAGACCCCCGCTGGGAAGAGCGCTTAGGGCTGCGGTACGAGGCGGATGTAGGGCTTCGGCTCTTCCCACTCGCCGAACAGTTCCTTCGCCTGATCGTTGGTGACCGAGCCGGCGATGATCACCTTCTCGCCCTGCTTCCAGTCGGCCGGCGTCGCGACCTTGCTGTTGGCGGTCAGCTGCAGCGAGTCGATCACACGGAGGATCTCGTCGAAGTTGCGGCCGGTCGTCATCGGGTACACGAGGATCAGCTTGACCTTCTTGTCCGGGCCGATCACGAATACGTTGCGGACGGTCTGGTTGTCAGCCGGGGTGCGCTCCAGCGGGTCGCCGGAGATCGCCGCCGGCAGCAGGCCGTACAGCTTCGAGACGTTGTAGTCGGCGTCGGAGATGACCGGGAAGTTGGGGGCGTAGCCGGTGACTTCCTCGATGTCCTTCTCCCAGCCGTCGTTGCGATCGAGCGGGTCGACCGACAGGCCGATCACCTTGACGCCGCGGCGGTCGAACTCGGGCTTCAGCCGCGCGACGGCGCCCAGCTCGGTTGTGCACACGGGCGTGAAGGCCTTGGGGTGCGAGAACAGCACGGCCCACGAGTCGCCGATCCATTCGTGGAAGTTGATCGGGCCGTCGGTTGTTTCAGCGGTGAAATCAGGGGCGGTGTCGCCCAGTGCAAGACTCATCGATCTCTCCTTTGTTCAGTAACCCTGTGAAGAATAGGGGAGTTTCAGGGTTTCCTAACTCAGAGGGTAGAACTCTTGTGATCTTGTTATGGGAGACTTGCCTGCGTGGCGGCTCCCATTGACAAGATCGGAAAGCGCTACCCGGCCGATCTGTACGCGGTCGGGCGCGAGAAGGTTCGTGAGTTCGCGGCGGCAGTCGGTGAGACCAACGCCGTTCACTTCGACGTCGAGGCCGCACGCGCCGCTGGCTACGCCGACGTCGTTGCGCCGCCGATGTTTGTCGTTGTCTACGCCGGCAAGACGTTCTTCCCGGCGCTGTTCGATCCGGAGCTTGAGATCAACTTCGCGATGCTCGTCCACGGTTCGCAGGCGTTCCGTTGGGATGGCCCGGTGGTGGTCGCCGGCGATGAGATCACGACGGAGATGGCGGTCAAGGACATCTCCGAGCGCGCGGGTCTGCAGTTCTACGTGTTCGAATCGACATCGAGCAACCAGCACGATGAGCAGGTCTGTGTCGGTACTTGGACAGCGATCATCAGGGGGACCGAATGAAGCCCGGCGATCAGATCGAGCTTAGGGTCACGCCGGACAAGTACGTGACGGTCCGCTACGCCGGCGCTTCGGGCGACTTCAACCCGATCCACATCGACGAGGAGTTCGCGCAGTCCGTCGGACTGCCCGGCCGGATCCTGCACGGTCTGTGGTCAATGGCGCAGGTCGCGCGGGCGGCGGCGGATGCGGGCGGGGGGCCGCAGTCGCTGCAGGCGTTGTCAGTGCAGTTCCGCGGCATGGGGGCGATCGGGGCCGAGGTTGTTGTCTCCGGTGAGGTCGCCGCGGTTGATCACGGCGTCGCGACCGTCAAGCTTGAGTCGACGCAGGGCGAGAACAAGCTGATCAAGGGCGCCGTCGCTGAAGTGCGTAGCGCCTGAGCTCGGTTCGCGTCAGCCCTGAGCTCGGCTAACACCGCCCGCGGCCAACCTAAACTCAGTCTGGTGCTGTCAGAACGCCAGGAACTCGTATTGCGCCGGCTGGTCGAGGAGTACCTCGACGTTGGTGTGCCCGTGGGGTCAAAGGCGCTTTCCGTGGGCTTTGACTGGGGCCCCTCGACGATCCGCCATGAGCTGGCCAGTCTCGAGGAGTTCGGCCTGCTGCAGCACCCCTACACCTCGGCCGGCCGGGTGCCGACTGAGGCCGGCTACCGCTACTTCGTCGATCGGCTGCTGCCGACCGAGCCCGAGCCCGCGGCACCCGAGTTCAGCCTGTTGCTTGTCCAGCGCGAGCTTGACGAGGCGATGCGCTTCACGACCGAGACGCTGAGCCAGGTCACCGACCTGCTGGCGATCGTTACTGCCCCGCCGATCGACACCGCGACGATCCGCCACATCGAGGTGCTGACGCTGCAGGCAACGGTCGTGATGGTCGTTGTGATCACCTCCACCGGGGGCGTGACCAAGCGCCTGTTCACGTTCGAGAAGCCTGTCGATCCGGCGCTCGCGGAGTGGGCCAGCGCGTATCTGAACGAGCGGCTGGTCGGGATCGGCCTGGGCGCGCGGATGCTCGGCGCGCGGCTGCGCGACCCCAGCCTCAGCTCGACCGAGGCGGGCTTCCTCAGCACGCTTGCCACCGTCTTTGTGACATTGACTGACACGGCACCGGAGTCGATCTACATGGATGGCGCCTCGCGGCTGCTGACGCATTCCCGCCGCGGCGATGTGCAGGAGCTGAATGAGTTGATGGAGCTGCTTGAGCGGCGCGTGAACATGCTCGGTGTAATGCGGGCGGCGCTGAGCGGCCGTGACGTGCTGGTCCGAATCGGCTCCGAGAACGATCAGCCGGCGCTGCAGTCGCTGGCGGTGGTCGGCGCCGGCTACGGGCTGCCGCAGCGCCAGCTCGGCTCGGTCTCGGTGATCGGTCCGCTGCGGATGGACTACGCAAAGGCGATCCGCGCGGTCCGTCAAGCCGCCGCGCAGCTGTCGAACTTCATCTCCGAGGTGTATGAGGAGCGATGAGTACCGGCACGCCGAAGCGCGACTACTACGAGGTGCTCGGGGTCGGCCGTGGCGCCGACGACGCCGAGATCAAGAAGGCGTTCCGCCGCCTGGCGCGTGAACTTCACCCCGACGTCAACAGCCACGATCCGGAGGCCGAGCAGAAGTTCAAGGAGTGTGCGGAGGCGTATGAGGTGCTGTCTGACGCAGACCGCCGTGCCACCTATGACCGCTACGGGCATGACGGCCTGCGCAACTCCGGCGGCGCCCCGAACTTCGACGGCTTCGGCAGTGTCTCGGACATCTTTGAGGCGTTCTTCGGTGGGGGTGGCCCGTTCTCTGGTGCCTTCGGCGGCGGGCCGTCCAATGGCCCGGCGCAGGGTGCCGACGTCAGCGTCTCAAGCCAGATCTCGCTCGCCGACGCCGCGCACGGCAAGACGATCAAGGTCACTTTTGACGCTGTCGCGGCATGCGAGACCTGCCACGGCAACGGCGCCGAGCCGGGCACGCCGATCGAGACGTGCGACCGCTGCCAGGGAGCCGGCGAGCTTCGGACCGTCACCCGCACGCCGTTTGGGCAGGTCGTCCGCGCGATGCCGTGTGACCGCTGTGGCGGCGACGGCAAGATCGCCAAACAGCCGTGCGGCGTCTGCCGCGGCCGCGGCCGGGTCGCAAAGTCGAACACGGTGTCGGTCGATGTGCCGGCGGGAATCGCTCACGGGCAGCGGATCCGCGTTTCCGGTCACGGGCACGTCGGTGAGCGTGGCGGCCCGCCCGGCGATCTTTACGTGCAGATCGGCGTGCGCGAGGACAAACGGTTCGTGCGTGACGGCGATGACCTGCTGACCGCGGTCGACGTTCCCGCGCCGCTGGCCGCGCTCGGCACGACGATCAGCGTGCCGACGATCGACGAGCCGATCGAGCTTGAGATCCCAGCCGGTACCCAGCCCCACCACATGATCACAGTCAAGGGCCAGGGGATGCCGTCGTTGCGCGGGCGTCGCTCAGGCGATCTGCGGGTAGTCGTCAACGTCGTGATCCCGCGCCACCTGAACAAGTCGCAGAAGGACCTACTCGAGCAGCTCGCCGAGTCGCTGACCGAGGAGAACCTGAACACCGACGAGGGCGTGTTCGCGAAGTTGCGCCGGGCGCTCGCCGGTTGATCCGCCTCGCGCTCCGGTTGATCGGCCTCGCGCCCGGGTGATTCGTCTCGCGCTCAGGGTCCGCCGGGACCAGGCGGAGTTCGTGCTGGCCGAGCTGCTTGAGCTGGCGCCGAGTGGGGTGGAGGAGGTCGACATCTCTGACGAGGTGGTCGAGTACGCGGTCTATGGCCCGCCCGGCGAGATCCCCGAGCTGCCCGATCTGAAGGCTGCTGCCGGGGGAGCGTTCGTCGAAGTCTCAACGACGGAGGTCGCCGACGACTGGGCTGAGCGCTGGCGCGAATTCCACAAACCGCTTCGACTCGGCGACCGGCTGGTCGTACGCCCACCGTGGGAGCTGGCGGACCCTGCGCCTGCCACGGGCGAGTTCGCCGCGCTTGACATCGTGATCGACCCGGGAAGGGCGTTTGGCACCGGCGCGCACGCCACGACATCACTCTGTCTTGAGTTTCTGCTCGACCTGCCGCCAACCGGCAGCGCCCTCGACCTTGGCTGCGGATCGGGGGTGCTGGCGATCGCCGCCGCCAAACTCGGCTGGACTCCGGTCACGGCGCTCGACTACGACCCTCTGAGCGTCGAGGCGACGATCGAAAACGCACAGGTCAACAGCGTCGATCTAGCCGTCGCGCGTTTCGATCTGCGCACCGAGACCGTGCCGTCCGCCAATCTCGTGCTCGCCAATCTGCTGGCGCCGCTACTCGCGATCTACGCACAAAAGCTGCTCACGCCGCCACCGGTATTGATCACCAGCGGCCTGCTTAGGAGTGAGACTGATCACACCTCGGCGCTGTTTCAGGCCGTGGGCATGTCAGAAATCAACAGGCGCGAGCAAGGTGACTGGTCCGCGCTGCTGATGCGGCGAAACGAACGCTAAGTTTGTTGTGATGGGGCAACGGATCGTCATTCTCGGCGGTGGCTTTGGCGGCTACTACACGGCGAAGGGGCTTGAGAAGTCCGCGCCTAAAGACGCCCGGATCACGCTGATCAGCGACACCAATTTCCTCACCTACGCGCCGCTGCTGCCGGGCGCCGCGGCAGGAACGCTTGACCCGCGCCACATCGTGATGCCGCTGCGTGAGAGCCTCAAGCGCACCGAGTTGCGCCTTGGCTGGGTCACCGGTGGCGATCCGGCAGCGAAGCGGGTGTCGGTCACGATGGTCTCGGGGATACCGCACACGTTCGAGTACGACCAGCTGGTGGTGGCGCTCGGGTCGGTCTCGCGCACATTCCCGATTCCTGGCCTGGTTGAGCACGCGATCGGCTTCAAAACCGTTGTCGAAGCGACCGCGCTGCGCAACCGGATCGTCCGCAACATGGAGCTCGCCGAGGGCCTCGATGATCCGTTCGAGCGCCGCTCCTACCTCAACTGTGTGTTCGTCGGTGGCGGCTACGCGGGGTTGGAGGGGATCGCCGAACTTGAGGGCTTCGCTCGCGATGCGATCAAGCTCTACCCCCGCTGCGCGCAGGTCGGCTGCCGCTTCGTGCTGGTCGACGTCGCCGACCGGGTGATGCCCGAGATCCAGCCGAAGCTCGCCGTCTATGCGATGAAGCTGCTCGGCAAGCGCGGGGTCGAGTTCAAGCTCTCGACTTCGGTCAACGCGGTGTTCGAGGACAGCGTGATCCTGTCCGACGGCGAGAAGATCCCCTCCCGCACGGTCGTCTGGACCGCCGGCGTGAAGGCCTCACCCGTCGCCGAGCACCTCGGGTTGCCGCTCGACAACGGCCGGATCGTGGTCGACTCGATGATGCGAGTTGCCGGCTTCGACAATGTCTGGGCGATCGGCGACGTCGCCGCCGTGCCTGACCCGGCCCGTCCCGGCTTGCCCTGCCCGCCGACCGCGCAGCACGCGATCCGGCAGGGGCGCAAGCTCGCGCAGAGTCTGGCGTGCGTACTGAAGGGCGGCAATCCGAAGCAGTTCAAGTTCAAGACGCTCGGCGCGTTCGCCGACATTGGCCGTCACAAGGCCGTCGCGAACATGATGGGGCTGCCGATCAGCGGCTTCGCCGCCTGGGCTATCTGCCGCTTCTACCACCTCGCCTGGATGCCGGGCCTCGGTCGCAAGTCACGGCTGATCGCCGACTGGACGGTCGAGTTCTTCTTCCCGCGTGACATCGCTGAAATGGGCCAACTTGGCCACGCCCCGGCGCTGGGGACGCCCGCTCTGATGCCCGTGCCTGAGGTCGACAACGAGAGCGAGCGCCAAGCAGTCGCTTGATTCGCGGGAGCCGGCTTGCGGGCGCCCTTAGGTTGACGGCGCGTTGCTGCCGGTCGAGGTGATCAGGTCCGGGATCGGCGCCAGCAGTTCAAGCGCCTGGCCCCAGTACGCGTCGATCTGATCGCGTTGGCTGATCGGCAGGTTGGCGACAGCGACCCAACCACCGTCGGCCTTGTAGTCGGCTGCGATCGTGTTGTCGAGTCGCGTCAGTTGGTAGTGGGCGCGGTTGATGAGATCAGGCGCGACGCCGTCGATCAGCGGCGCGAGTTCACCGAGCAGGTTGCGATCGGCGGCGATGTCCGCCTCAAGCGACGCGAGCGCGGTGCCGCTGCCGTACTCGTCATCGCCGCTCAGCGTGTCGCGGTTGGCGTCCTCAAATACCTCGTGCGGGCGCAGCACCCAGGCCGCGATGCCATTCTTGGTGGCCGGCAGGTTGCTGTCGATCGGCTGCGCGATCAGCTGGTTGATGAAGCCGAGCAACGCGCTTGAGTCGGTTGCCGCGGCACTCAGGTTGTGGTCGGTCCAGAGGTCGAACTCGATTCGGTGAAAGCCGGTGAAGTTGGGATCGGAAGTCCCATCGGGGTAGCCGGCCGCAGTCCCGTCGATGCTGCGCCCGAGGTTGCCGAACGCGCCGTAGGCGCCATCGTCCTGGCCGAGGTCCAGCCAGGTCAGGTGGCCGGGAAGCCAGGCCGCTTCGGCCGTTGCGAGGTTGCCCGAGCCGATCGCGGTGATCAGGGCCTGGACCTGCGAGCGCAGGGTCGCGAACTTGTTGGTGACGTACTGGCGGTAAACGTCGAGCGCGCCCGTCTCCGCTTGGATATAGGAGCAGCCACTCGGGGTGCCGAGCACGGTGCCGGTGGGGTCAAGCCACTGCACCCCACAAGGCGCAGCCGTGACGGCCGGGTTGATGATCGTAAAGAAGTTGTGGCGAACGCGGACCGTCACGGGCTTCGAGGTTTGGTAGGTGACGGTGACGGCACTGATGCCGTTGGGGACCAAGCCGAAGCCGGCAGTCCCGCTCGTGTATTCGAGCGCCTCACTGTTGCTGGTGGCGACGCCGCAGCTGGGGCTGCCCTCGTTGCCGTGCATGATCACCAGGCAGAGCGCTGGATGCGGGTACTGCGTGCGGAGCTGGGGGATCAGCTCCAGCGCGAGTGAGCGCAGATCAGGCGGGTAGCAACGCAGCGGCGCCAGCTCGAAGCTGAGTAGGTGCTGGGCGGGGAGGAGGTAGACACGCCCGGCGTAAGCGGCTTTGCCGAGGTAGCGGATCTCCGAGCGGATGATCCCCGCCGCGACGAGCGAGCCGCGGACGCTGGCGCTCAGCTTGAGTCGGTCGATCGGGCGCTGCCGACGGCGCAGAATCGCGTACCGCGCGAGCACGCTCTTGGGGACCTTGGCGCTCGCCGGCGCGTAGGTTCCGGGGCGCGGATAGGAGGAGCAGGAACGCAGGCGGGCGTGTGGCTGCGCGGCCGCTGAGCCCACTCCGGTGAGCGCGATTACACCGAGCGTGGCTGCTGTCGCCGCCACGGCAATCGCGTGCTTCATAGCGAAAGTGTCGCATGCCATCATGTACATGTGACTGTCGACCGGCGCGAGTTTCTCGCACGCTCGGGCAAGGCCGCCGCAGCCGCTGCTGCGGCCGGCGGAGTGCTTGGCACCACTGACGCAAGTGCCGCCAAGCCGAAGGTTGACCCGTTGGAGGAGGACGGCCGGTTACAGCTGGCGGTGGCCAGCGATGCGGCTGCGCGGCTGCCGGCGATCCCGTTTCACGGCCAGTGGCAGGCGGGGATCACGAACAGTCCGCCGCCGGCGGCGTGCTTCGTGTCGTGCAATGTCACTGCCAGTAGCCGCGCCGAGCTGATCGACCTGTTGAAGACATTGACCGAGCGCTGCCGGTTTCTGACCGGCGGGGGCGCGCCACCCAACCTCGGGCCGGTCGCCCCGCCTGCTGACAGCGGCACGCTTGGACCAGTCGTGCCGGCTGACGGCCTGACGGTGACCGTCGGGCTCGGTGCGTCACTGTTCGACGATCGCTTCGGGATCGCCGATCGCAAGCCGATCCACCTGACGCCGATGACGTCGTTCCCCAACGACAACCTGAACCCCAACATCACTGGCGGGGACCTGATTCTGCAGATCTGCGCGGGCAGTGCCGACACCGCGATCCACGCGCTGCGTGACATCGCCAAGCACACCCGCGGCGGGATGCAGATCTTCTGGCGGCTCGACGGTTTCGTTGCTCCGCCGCGGCCGGTGGCGGTGCCCCGCAACCATTTTGGCTTCGAGGATGGTGTTGCCAACCCGATGGTCAATGTCCGGGAGGTCGCGAACCGGCTGCTGTGGGTTGTGCCCGGCCTCGGCGAGCCGGACTGGGCACAACGTGGCAGCTACCACGTCTGCCGGATCATTCGGCAGTTCATCGAGTTCTGGGACCGCGTTTCGCTGTCCGAGCAGCAGACGATGATCGGTCGCTACCGCGCCGGCGGCGCGCCACTGGGAATGAAGAAGCTGACCGACGTCCCCGATTACCGCGCCGACCCGAAGGGCAAGAAGATCCCCTTGATCGCGCACATTCGGCTTGCCAACCCGCGCACCAAGGAGACCGAGGACAGCCGGATCCTGCGTCGTGGTTACAACTACGACAACGGGGTCGATGAGGCCGGTGACCTGGACATGGGGCTGATCTTCAACTGCTTCCAGCAGAACCTCAAGCGCCAATTTGAGGCGAATCAGAGGCGGCTGATCGGCGAGCCGATGGTCGACTACATACAGCCGGTCGGTGGGGGCTACTTCTTCTCCGTGCCGGGTGTGCTCGACTCAAGCGACTGGTTTGCGCGCGCGCTGTTCGAAGGCTAGGTGGGCTTCCGTTTCGATCAATGGGCGAGCCCGAGTGGCGGTGCGCCGCACGCGGTCAATGCCTGTCGGTACGCCGGCGCCTGCATGTCGAGGGTTTGTGGGAATAGCATGATCGCCCCATCGAAATTCGTCAGCACGGCGATGCCGGGTGGGAGGGTGGCCGGGGCTGAGGTCCGTGGGTCGGGAAAGCCCGAGATGCCGTGCGCGCGCATACACCGTGCAATCCTGACCAGCTTCAGCAGCGTCTGCTGAGAAGGTGGGGGCCCCGATTCGGGGCCGGCGCCGTTGGGCATTAGCTTTTGGCACTTAGCTCGCGCGGCCCGGTACGCGGGGGCGGCGGGATCGGCTCCGGCAGGTATTTGGAAGAGGTCGCCGCCGCCCGGCTGCGGGTCTGGGAAGTTGGGCACGCCGCTGGCGCGCATGCAATTCGCGAACGCCAGTGCTCCCGAGCCGCCGCTGCTAGCAGCGGTTTCGGTAGCTGTTGTCGCTGCGCTGGGGGAGTTTCCTCCGCACCCGCCGACTAGGACCGCGCTGATCAGTCCCGCGATGGCGAGCGCGCGTGCTGGTTGAACGCGGCTCGGCTTGTTGGCTTGGGATCTCGGCTGCATTGGGTCTCCTCCTGGTGTCCTTTGGGTGTTCGAATCGGTTCTACGTGACGGGGGGTTTCCGCCCGGTTTCCTCGCGGTGCCGGCGACAGCTTGTGGATGAGATCCTGTGAAACTGCGGTGAAACCTTCAGGCGGCTAACTTGGCGGGTGAAGGGGCGCGCGGATGCGAGTGCTTGTGATCGAGGACGACGAGGAACTGGCCGAAACGGTGGCCGCCGGCCTGCGCGGGGCACGGATGGCGGTCGACATCGCTTTGGATGGCCAGACGGGCTTGGCGCGCGCGCTTGTCAACGATTACGACGTGGTCGTGCTCGATCGTGACCTCCCCGGGCTCCATGGGGACCGGGTGTGCACCAAGCTCGTCGCTGGGGGAACCCGCGGCCGGGTACTGATGCTGACCGGCGCCGCCGACAACGATGATTTGGTCGAGGGGCTCGGTCTCGGCGCCGATGACTACCTGGCCAAGCCGTTCGCGTTCGCCGTCTTGGTAGCGCGGATCGGCGCGCTGGCTCGCCGTGCACAGCCGGGCATCCCGCCAGTGTTGAAGCACGGCGACGTCGTTCTTGACACGGCCAAGCGCAGTGCCCAGCGGGCCGGTCGACCGCTCACGCTGAGGCCAAAGGAGTTTGGGGTCCTTGAGCTGCTGATGGCCGCCCAGGGCCGGGTGGTCTCGGCCGAGGAGCTGCTCGCACGTGTGTGGGATGAGGCGGCCGATCCATTCACGACCACGGTCAAGATCACGATCAGTCGGTTGCGCGCAAAGCTCGGTGACCCGCCCGTGATCGAGACCGTCGCGAAGGCTGGCTACCGCATATGAGGGCCGGCACGCCCGGATACAGCCGAGTCACCGAGTTAGCGGTTCGGCGAAACCTGCCATACCGGACCGTCCGTAGGCGGCTGACGCTGCTGTACGGCGGGTTGTTCCTGCTGTCCGGAGCCGCACTGATGGCGATCGCCTATGCGCTGCTCGTCAACGCCGGATTTGTCTTCACCCTCGACAGCGGCGGTACGGCGCAGCCGCCACCACGGCAGGCCCTGGCCCACAGCGGACTTCCCGCTGGCTTCCCTGCGCCCGGCACGACGACACACCCATCGGCGCAGACGATGGCCTATTGGCGCGAGGTCACGCAGTGCATGCGCCAACACGGCATCCGTCAGTTCCCCTACCCGACGACCTCGATCCCGTTCAGCTTCCCTTACGTCAGCGAGATGAGCGATCGCGATGGGGCGATCCTCTTGCTTGCGCCCACTATCAACACGCAGTCGACGGCCTTCACGCAGGCGGCGAACACATGTGGGTACACGGCCGGCAGCCGTGAGCAGTTCGCCGCGGTCAACGGCCGGCGGACAGAGGTCCGGCAGCAGCTGTTGATCCAATCGGGAATTGCGCTCGCGGCGATGTCGCTGCTGTCGCTCGGACTGGGTTGGCTGATGGCCGGGCGGGTCCTGCAACCGCTCGAGGCTTCCTACCGTGCCCAGCGCCAGTTCGTCGCCAACGCCTCCCATGAACTCCGCGCCCCGCTGACCCGTATGCGAGCACTGAGCGAAGTCGCACTCGCTGGTTCTGAGTCGAGCATCGCCTCGCTGCGACAAGCGCATGAGCGCGTGCTCAGATCCGAGCAACACCTGGAGCAGCTGATTGACGGATTACTGACCCTGACGCGCAGTCAGGCCGGACTCGAACGCCGCGAACGCGTTGACCTCGCCGAGCTCTCCTCGCAGGCCCTGCTCACCCACGAGTCGGAGCTGGTTGGTCTCGAACTCAAGGTTCGCTCAACGCTTAATGCCGCACCGACCGTCGGCGACCCACGACTGATCGAGCGTTTGGTTTCAAACTTGCTCGACAACGCGATCCGGCACAACGGCAAAGACGGACATCTGGAGATCATCACCGGGACCCGTGAGCGGCACGTCTTCCTGGCGATCGAAAACAGCGGCGCGATCATTCCCCCTCAAGAGATCCAGCGTTTGTTCCAACCCTTCGAGAGATTGGACGGCGCCCGTACCGGACATAAGGGCGGGCACGGACTGGGCCTCTCGATCGTGCAGGCGATCGTCAATGCGCACCGCGCTGAGCTG
>Ga0302314_10017293_pt1 | contig 12105 bp, 10 predicted proteins | sample III_Palsa_N2_3_FD_200533 | JGI IMG/M metagenome (GOLD analysis project Ga0302314, IMG submission 200533) | Peat permafrost microbial communities from Stordalen Mire near Abisko, Sweden - III_Palsa_N2_3 | ecosystem: Environmental > Terrestrial > Soil > Palsa > Peat permafrost | place: Sweden...
TCGTCACCCGGTTCACGCGGATTCAGACTGGTCGCTCTGGGGATTTCCGCCGCGGCTCAACGCTCCGACGGACTCCACTAGAGGACGACCCGGACCTGCTTGACCTCGGGGACGACCCTGGCGACAGCCGCGAAGTCCTTGTCGTCGTTCAAGATGATCAAGTTGTCGCGGACCGCCACGGCGGCGAGCATCAAGTCGATCACGCCCGCGCCGCGCTGGCTGCGCTCGGCCAGGTGTTGCTGGACGGCGTCGATCCATTCCCACAGGTCCGTCGAGAACGCCGCCGATGGGAAGAGGCTGTCGAGTGTGCCGGCCATCTCCAACCGTTCGGAGCCGTTGCGCGCGGAGCAGAGAATTTCGTGCCGGGTGGGCTCGGTGAGGGCGACGGCGCCCTCGGTGATCTCCCTGATCCAGCTCTTCTGAACCCCTTCGTCGCGCTGAATGCGCCAGTAGGCGCTAGCGTCGAGCAGATACGTGGATGTCATGGTTCCCTTCAGGCGTGCAGCGGCTGTCGGTGCTACTCCGCCTCGTCGCCCGACGGGTCCAGACCCTTTCGGGCTCGCCAGGCCGCGAGGCCCGCCTCCGGATCGCCGAGCTGGAGTAGCCGCTCAAATGCGCGCTGCCTGCTGTTTCGCGCGGCGATTTCTCGTAGGGCCGTGTTGACGGTGTCCTTCTTCGTCGAAGTGCCGAGCTCCGCCATGGCGGCTGCCAGCGCTTCCTCGTCGAGATCGATCGGAGTAACTGCCATCTTCGGAGTCCCTAATTCTTCAAATTCCGCAATTGGGTGCCACGTATCTTGGGGCTCTCATCTCTATGTATAGAGTATAGGTTAGCTCTATACATGGCGCAAGTCGTTGGGCCGCTAGCACTCCAGCAGCCGGTAGGCCGTCAGGGCGTTGTCTCGGTACAGGAGTCGCTCCTCGGTCGAGCTCAGCGGGCCGAGTGCTTCCGCGAGAGCTGCCGAGACGGAGACGTACGTGCCGGCGAGGAGGCATACCGGCCAGTCTGAGCCGAACATGATCCGGTCCGTGCCGAACCAGTCGACGATGCTCCGCACGAACGGGCGCAGGTCTGCGGGAGTCCAGTGGGCCCAATCGGCCTCGGTCACCATGCCTGAGAGCTTCACGCTGACGTTCGGAAGGGCGGCCAAGTGCGGCAGGCGCTTGGACCAGGGCTCGTCGTGGCCGTCGGCGATGCGGGGTTTGGCGATGTGGTCGAGTACGAACCGCAGTTCGGGGAACGCGGCGACGGTGTCGGTTGCTGCGGGGAGTTCGCGGGCGCGGACCAGTAGGTCGTAGGTGAGATTGCGGGTCTGGACGGCGGCTAGGCCGCGTCGGACGTCGTTGCGGCGCAGCCAGTCGGGGTCGGGCTCGTCGTGTACCTGGTGCCTGATTCCGACTAGTCGGCTGCCAGCCGGGCCGTCTAGCAGTTCGTCGAGGTCGTCGGCGACGGAGGGCGAGGTCAGGTCCACCCAGCCGACGACGCCCTTGACGAAGTCGGTGCGCGCGGCGATGTCGAGGAACTCCCGGGTCTCGGCGACGTCCGAGACGGTCTGGACGAGCACCGTCCCGGTCACGTCTGCCGGTCCCAGTTCGGCGGCCAGGTCGGCCGGGCCGAACGCGCGGCGGACCGGGTCCATGGCCTCGCGGGCCATCCACGGGTACGCGTAGCTCGCGGGATCCCAGAAGTGGTGGTGCGCGTCGATGCGCCCGGGCATGGGGGTCATGGCGGTGTGGTTCCTCTCGCTAAGCCGGTACCGGCGCGTCCTGGTGGATCAGACCGTCGTCGATGAGATCGCGCCACAACTGCGGCGGGATGTCGATTTCGAGCAGGCGGAGGTTCGTCTCGAGTTCCGCGATCGAGCGCGGGCCGAGGAGCACCGAGCACACGCGGGGGTGAGCGAGGGGGAATTGGAGTGCCGCGGCCGCCAGCGGGACATCGTGTAGGCGGCAGATTTTCTGTAGTGCCTGGGCACGTTCCACCACCTCGTCAGAGGCCCGGACGTAGTCGAAGTTCGCACCTGGCGAGGGATCGACGAGCACTCCGCTGTTGAACACGCCTCCGATGACGACCGATACCTGGCGATCCGCGCACGCCGGCAGCAGTTCGTCCATCGCGGTCTGGTCGAGCAGCGTGTAGCGGCCAGCGACCAACACCGCGTCCAGGTCGCAGTGGCGCACTAGCCGCGTCTGAATCTCGGTGTGGTTCATCCCCGCGCCGATGGCCGCGACCGATCCTTCCCGGCGCAGCGCGTCCAGCGCCTGGAAACCGGTGGTGCTCGCTTCGAGGTAATGCTCGTCGGGATCGTGCATGTGGAGCATGTCGAAGGCCTCGACGCCGACCCGCCGCGCGCTCTCGGCGACGGACGCGCGGACGCCGTTCTCGCTGAAGTCCCATACCGGGCCCGCCGAAGGCACATCGCGGTAGAAGGGCTCGCCCTCGTGGTACTGGCTCTCGTCGCGCGGCGCGCCTTCCCGCAGCAGCCGGCCCACCTTCGTGGACAGCACCAGTTCCTCGCGGGGCCAACCCGAGATGGCCCGGGCCACGCGCTGTTCCGCGAGGCCGTGGCCGTACAGCGGTGCCGTGTCGATGTATCTGATCCCTGAGTCGAGCGCGTGCCGGATGACCCCGACGGCCTCGTCGTCGGTCATCGGCACGAGGAAGTTGCCCAGTGACGCGGTTCCGAGACCGATGCGCGGGACGAACAGTTCGGTGGCGCCGACTCGTACAGTGGCTTTCCAGTCAATCATCAGTTCTCTGTCCTTCAGTCCTTCGTACGCGTTCCGCCGACTCCGGGGACCTGCCAACGCTCGCGGGCGGCCGGGTCGATGGCCGTCGAGGCCCCAGGCGCCTGCGGACGCTCGACGTGGCCTTCGCGGACGATGCTGCGCTCCACGAACGCCTCCCGAGTCCACGGGATGTACTCGACCAGCGCCGGCACCTCCGACAGCACCGTTCCGACCAGGTGCTGGTGTACCTGCATCATGTCTCCGGCATGCGGGGCGATCCGCAGACCGCGCGCGGCCGCGTGCGCGGCGACCTGGAGCCATTCGGTGACGCCGCCGACCCGCGTGGCATCGACCTGCACGACCCTGAAGGCATCCGCGGCGATGAAGCCGGTGAACTGCTGATACGAATAGATGCTCTCGCCCGCGGCGATATCGAGCGTGGTCGCGCGCTGAAGGCGGGCGTGGCCGTCGAGGTCGTCGGCGTGCAGCGGCTCCTCGACCCAGTCCATCCGAGCCTCCTCCAGCACCGGCAGCATCCGGGACGCGGTGGCCAGATCCCAGCGCTGATTCGCATCGCACATCAGGGTCACGTCGTCGCCGATCGCCCGGCGCACGGCGCGCACCCGTCGCGCGTCCTCCCGCCAATCGCTCTTGCCCACCTTGATCTTGACCCTGCGCCAACCTCGGTCGATCAACGACTGCAGGTCGCGAACCAGGTCCGCCTCGGAGAAGTTCAGCCAGCCGCCGTCGGTGTTGTACGCCTCGATTGCGCCGGAGGATCCGCCGAGCATTCGCCACAGCGGAACGGCCGCGCGTTGGGCGGCGAGGTCCCACAGCGCGATGTCGACCATCGCCAGCGCCATGTGCACGACTCCCGCGCGGCCGATCCAGTGTGTCGGCAGCCAGTAAAGCCGCTTCCAGGTGCCGAGGACGTCATCCGAGGCCGTGCCGAGCAGCGCGTCGGCGTAGTAGTTGCTGATCGCATCGGTGAGCAGTTCGGGGGCGCAGTGCACGCCCGAGATGCCGGTGCCGACGCGCCCGTCTGCCGTGCGGATCTCGACCACCGGCACCGTCCAGTGCGTCATGGCCGCAGTCGCATCGGCTATCGGACGCGCCAGGGGTACGGCGAGTGCATAGGTCTCGATGGAGACGATGACGCTGCCTTCGTCACCACGTTGTAGGTCGCGGATATCCGGTGACAGGATGCCTAGCGCACTCGGAATAGCCTTCTCCACGGGCATTGGTACTCCTTAGATCAGGCGAGAGATCAGGCGACTGAGATATCAATGGCTTCACCGGCATCGAGCGATACGGTCATCACCTCGTCGCCATAACGGACTCGCGTTTTGGCCGGTATCGACGCGTGTACGCGCGTCCGTGCCAGCCGACCGCCGCGCCAGCTGATGTCGACCGTGAAGCCGCCTCGCGCTCGCAATCCGCGCACCGAACCGTTCTGCCACTGCGAGGGGAGGGCGGGAAGAAGTTCCAGCTCGCTGCCGTCGGACTGGAGCAGCATCTCCGCCACGCCGGCCGAACCCCCGGCGTTGCCGTCGAAGGAATAGATGTTCGCTTGGGCGCCCGCGACACCGGCGGCCGAATAGCTCATCAGGTTGGCCTCGCTCGTGTCGCTGATGAGGCTGCGATAGTGGCGAAGCGCCAGATCGCCCTTCAGCAATCGCGCGTAGTAGACGGTGAAGTTCGCCTCCACCCATTCGACCTGTTCCCAGCCCTCGGCGGCGGACTTGCGCTCGATCGTCACCTCGGCGGCGCGGGCCAGTTCGGGGGTGGACCTCGGTCCGATCTGCCGCTCCGGGTAGAGCGCGCCGAGGTGGGACGTGTGACGGTGGTTCGGCTCCGCTTCGGCGAAATCGTGCAGCCATTCCCGCAACTGTCCCCACCGGCCGACGCGCAGTGGCGGCAGCGCGGCCCGGGCGTGGCTGATGCGCTCCCGGAGTTCGAGGTCGACGTCGAGCGTCTCGGCGGCCTCGGCGCAGATCCGCAGGATCGCTTCGATGAATACGCGATCGCAGGTATTGCCCATCGCGACCGAGCATTTGTCACCCTCGGGGGACAGGTACCAGTTCTCCGGCGAGTCCGACGGCCCGGCGACGAGCCAGCCGTGCTCCGGCTCCGGCACGAGATAGGACAGGAAGAACTCGGCCGCGCCACGGAAGACCGGATAGGCGCGTTCCCGCAGGAACCGTTCGTCGAGCCCGTATTCGTAGTGCTCCCACAGCTGCAAGGCGATCCACGCCCCGCCGGTCACGTTCAGGCCCCAGCCGATGCCGCGTCCCGGGGCCGAATACCCCCATGCGTTCGTCACGGTGTGCGCGACCCAGCCCGGCGCCCCGTACATCGAGGACGCCGTCGCGCGGCCCGAGCGGGAGAGCCCCTCGACGAGGCGGATCAACGGCTCCTGGCACTCGGCGAGATTGGTCGATTCCGCGGCCCAGTAGTTCTGCTGGGTGTTCATGTCCAGGTGGAAGTCGTTGGTCCAGGACGCGCTCGAGGCCAGGCCGTCGTTCCACAGGCCTTGCAGGGCCAGCGGGAGCGGCGAGTCCTCCCGTGACCCGGCCATGGTCAGGTAGCGGCCGTAGGAGAAGTAGAGCGATTCGAGTTCCGGGTCTTCGGCACCGGCCGCGAAGCGCGCGTGGCGCAGATCGGTGGGCAGGTCTCGGTGTTCGGCGTCGGTCGCGCCCAGGTCGAGCGAGACGCGGCCCATCAGCCGACGGTGGTCGGCGACGTGTGCCGCGCGAAGGTCTGCGTAGTCCACCGCGGACGCGGCCGAGACCAGGTCCGACGCGCGTGCGTGGGCGTCTGCGCCATCCCAACTCGTCCCGACCGCGATGACGAGCGTGACGCTGTCGGCGCCCGACACCGTCAGCGTGTCTCCCGATACCTCGACGGCGCCTCCGGCTGCGTTCAACGCGGCTTGGATCTCGACATCGACGCCCTGCGTTCCGTTGCTGTGCCGCTCTTCGACCGCCCGGCCGCTGAGCACCAAGGTCGCCCCATCGCCTGACAGCACGCCCCGAACCGGGCCGTCGACGCAGCCCGGCATGCCATCGGTCGTGAACGACAGGCGGAATCCCACGGAGCCGGGGCGATCGGCGGATTCGTGCACCACGATGACGCCGTGCGGGTGCGAGGCGAAGACCTCCCTGGTGAAGGCGACGTCGTCGCTCTCGTACAGAACCGATACCAGGCCGTCTTCAAGGCTCAGGCTGCGGCGATAGCCGAGCGGCTCCTCTGTGAGCCCGTACCCGTGATCGAGCCGTACCTCGGGAAGCGGAAGGTTCGTGCCGAACGAGGTCGGGGCGCCGAGCAGGTGCTCACCGGCTAGCCGCTGGGCCTCTGCGTAACGGCCCGCGAAGAGCAGTTCGCGGATCTTCGGCAGCTGTTCGAGCGCGGTGGGGCTGACGTCCGTCGTGGCCGGCTCGCCGGACCAGGCGGTCGACTCGGACAACCGGATCCGTTCGACGTCGCCGCCGCCGTAGACCATGCCGCCCAGTCGGCCGTTGCCGATCGGCAGGGCCTCGAACCACCGCTGCGCGGCTTGCGGGTACCAGAGCGTTCCACGCGGTGCGTCCAAGGCCGGGGCATCGGACGCCGTCGTCACGGTGAGCATCGTCGTTCCACTTCCGATCACAGGTGCGAGGGCCTGGTTCGCCTCGTCACGCTGAATTTCCGATCACAGGCGCGAGGGAGGACCCGGGTCGCCTCGTCACGCTAAACCGTCCCGCGGATCCCGGCGAGCGCGTTGTGCCGATCGCGCCCATCCGGAATGCGAATCGGGCAACGCACGCGTGGCCTCGGGATTATCCGTTTCGCGGATAGTCGCGTTCCTTTAGTCGCGCTTCTCCGGACAAAGAGCGCCAACCTAAGGTCGAATGCATGGGAACCCCATTGCACGCCGCGGAGTTCGTCACTCCGCTGGTGGCCTTCGCCGGAGTCGACGACGTCGGGCTCGTCCTGAGCGACGTGGATCGGGGAGCCCCGATGCGAGTGGGCGCCGTCGAATTCCCCGCCCTCGACGACATCCCCGCCGGCCATAAGGTGGCCGTGCGCCCGATAGCCGCGGGCCGGCCGGTCCACAAGTACGGCGAGACCATCGGCATCGCCTGCTGCGACATCCCCGTCGGCGCCCACGTCCACGTCCACAACGTGAAAGTCCGACCGCACACCACACGCGGCCCCGCGAGCCCGTCCCGGGAGCGGGATCCCGAACCGGACCAGGCAGGTTGGCAGCCGCCCGCCGCCCCGACCGGTACCGACTTCCTCGGCTACCGGCGGCCCGACGGGCGTGCCGCGACCCGCAACTACATCGCGGTGCTGCCGAGCGTGAACTGTTCGGCCACGGTCTCGCGCATCATCGCGCAGCGTGCCAACGAACTGCATCGCGGCACACCAGGTCTGGATGGCGTCATTGCCCTGACACACGACCTGGGCTGCGGCATGGCCGAGGGCACCACGGGCGACGAGATTCTGCGCCGCACGCTGCGCGGATACGCCGGGCACGCGAACGTCGCCAAGGTCGTGATGGTGAGTCTGGGCTGCGAGATCAACCAGCCCGAGAACGTCTTCGGCGACGCCGTGCCGGTCGAGACACTCAGCATCCAGGACCTCGGCGGAAGCGCGGCCACCGTCAGCGCCGGGCTCGAGCGCGTCGCCCGGTACGTCGCCGAACTGGCGGGTGCGCGCCGTGAACCGATCCCGGTCGCCGAGCTCACCCTGGGCCTGCAGTGCGGGGGCAGCGACGCCTACTCGGGCCTGACGGCCAACCCGACGCTGGGAGTCGCGGCCGATCTGCTGGTCGCCGCGGGCGGGAAGGTCATCCTCGGTGAGACGCCGGAGATCTACGGCGCCGAGCACATCCTGCGGGCCCGCGCCGCTGATCCCGCACTCGCCGGGCGGATCGACGAGCTGATCGCGTGGTGGCAGCGCTACACCGCCGCCAACGACGCGGAGATGGACAACAACCCGTCCAAGGGCAACCACGACGGCGGCATCAGCACCATCTGGGAGAAGTCCCTCGGCGCGATCCTCAAGGGCGGCACCAGCCCGCTGAACGACGTCGTCGGCTACGCGCAGCCGGTCACCGCCGGCGGGCTCACCTTCATGGACACCCCCGGCTACGACCCGGTCTCGGCCACCGGGATGGTCGCCGGCGGAGCGAACCTGCTGGCCTTCACCACCGGACGCGGCTCGGTCTTCGGCTCCCGCCCCACCCCCTGCCTCAAGATCAGCACGACCACCCGGCTCTACCGGCGCATGCAGGGCGACATCGACTTCGACGCCGGCCCCGCGATGTCCCGCGCCGAGCAGATCCGCCGCGGCACGCTGCTGTTCGAAGCCCTCGTGGACATGGCCTCGGGCCAGCCGAGCAAGTCCGAGGAACTCGGCTTCGGCACCGAGGAGATCGTCCCGTGGCGGATGGGAGCGGTGATGTGAAAGTCGCCACCGAGGTTGAATACCCCGCCGTCCAAGAAAGACAGGCCACTGACTGATGACATCGACGCAGAAGATCGCCGTGGTCACCGGCGCCGCCTCGGGCATCGGCCGGGCCACCGCCCTCCACCTGGCTCGCGAGGGCTACGAGGTGGCGATGATGGATCTCAACATCTCAGGCCTCGAAGTGGTGCGCGGGCAGATCGAGGCGGCGGGCGGCAAAGCCCACTCGTTCCCGGTCAACCTCACCGACCCGCTCGCCGTCGGCTCGGTCGCCCGCGAGATCGCCGTGCGCGTCGGGACCCCGCACGCGCTGGTGAACGTAGCCGGGATCGGCGTGGCCGCGACAGTGCTCGAGACCAGCGACGAGGACTGGAATCGGGTCCTGTCCGTCAACCTGACCGGGCCCTTCCTCACCACCCGCGCGACCCTCCCGCTCATGCTCGACCGAGGCAGCGGCGTGATCATCAACATCGCCTCGGTCGGCGGACAGGTCGGTATCGCCCGCCGCGCCGCCTACTGCGCATCCAAGGCGGGCCTCGTCGGCCTCACCCGAGCCGTCGCCGTCGACCACGCACGCGACGGCATCCGCTGCGTCGCCATCTGTCCCGGCACCGTCGAGACCGAGTGGATCGGCAAGATCCTCGCCGGCTCGCCGGACCCCGAAGGCGCGCGCAGGGCCATGGCCGAGCGCCAACTGGACGGACAGATGGGTACGCCCGAGGAGGTCGCCGCGACCGTCGCCTTCGTCGCGAGCGATCAAGGCCGGTTCATCAACGGCGCCGCGCTGATCATCGACGGCGGGATGACCGCGATATGAGCGCAGGCACGGCGAACCACGTCGACGGCCGCGCCCTGAGCGCGCGGCTCGGCCGGATCGTGGGGTCGAAGAACGTCGAGGTGCGCCCGAGCGCGCTGATCCCGTACCAGACCGACGCCACCTTCGGTTTCTCCGGCGTGCCGTTGGCGGTCGTGCGCCCCGGCAGCACCGAGGAGGTCGCCGAGGTGCTGCGCTGGGCCAGCGCCAACCACGTCCCGGTCGTGCCGAGGGGCGCCGGGACGAGCCTGGCCGCCGGAGCCGTCCCGATCCACGGCGGCATCGTCCTGGCCGTGACCCGGATGAACGCCATCCTCTCCATCGACCCGGTCGATCTGACCGCCACCGTCCAACCCGGCGTGACCACGCAGACGCTCGCCCAGGCCGTCGCCGCGCACAACCTGCACTACCCGCCGGACCCCGGAAGCCAGCGCGTCTCCACGCTCGGCGGAAACGTCGCCACGAACGCCGGCGGGCTGCACGGGCTCAAATACGGCAACACGGCCGGCTACGTGCTCGGTGTCCAAGCCGTGCTCGCCGACGGACAGGTCATCCGCGCCGGGGGCCAGCTGGTCAAGGATGTCGCGGGCTACGACCTCGTCCACCTGCTGACCGGCTCGGAGGGCACCCTCGCGGTGCTCACCGAGCTCACCCTCGCCCTGCGCCCGGCACCGGCGACGAGCACCACCGGGCTGGCCTACTTCTCGGATCTCGAGTCGGCGAGCGACGCCGTGCGCGGGGTGATCGCCGCGGGCGTGCTGCCCGCCACCCTGGAGTTCCTCGACGCCCGCTGCATCGGCGCCGTGGAGGGCTACGCGAAGCTGGGCCTGGACACGCGAGCCGGAGCGCTGCTGCTGTTCGGCGACGACGGGAGTCCCGCCGAAGTGGAACGCACCGTCGCGATCATGGCGCAGGCCATGCGCGACCACGGTGCCGCGAGCGTGCAGGTGGCGACGGTGGTGGCCGAGTCAGAGGCGCTGCTCGCGGCTCGGCGCTGCGCCCTGCCGGCCCTGTCCCGGCTCGGCGGGGCGACGATGCTGGAGGACGTCGGCGTGCCGCGCTCCCGGCTGCCCGAGCTGGTGCGCCGCATCGACGAGATCGCCGCGCGGCACGACGTCGTCATCGCCACATTCGGGCACGCCGGAGACGGAAACGCGCACCCGACCGGCTGCTTCGATCCCCGCGAGGAGCGGCAGCGCGAACGAGTGGCCGCGGCGTTCGCCGACGTCTTCGCGGCCGCGATCGAACTCGGCGGCACCATCACCGGCGAGCACGGGGTCGGCGCGGCCAAACTGCCCTTCCTCGCCGCCCAGCTCGGCGCGCCGCACACCGCCCTGCTGGCCCGGATCAAGCACGCCTTCGACCCCGAAGGCATCCTCAATCCAGGAAAACTAGGATCATGACGGCACCAGGCGTCTTCGACCCCGCAGACCTCGGCACCTGCATCTCCTGCGGATTCTGCCTTCCGGCGTGCCCGACCTACAAGCTGACCGGCGACGAGGCCTCCTCACCGCGCGGCCGCATCGCCCTGATGCGCGCCATCGACGCGGACGAGGTCAACGTGTTCGACGTCGCCGCCCGCGAACAGGGCTCGTTCTGCCTCGGCTGCCGGGCCTGCGAACCGGTCTGCCCCTCGGGCGTGCCCTACGGACGGCTCATCGAGCAACTGCGCGACGCGCAGTGGACCGGGCGCCGCCGACCCTGGCGCATCCTCCCGCTGCTCGCGTTCGCCACCAGCCGCAAGCTCATCCGGGCCGCCGGCCTGCTGCGCCGCCACGCGAAGCGCACCCGAGCCGCAGACAGCGACCCCGGCGACACGCTGATGCTGGGCTGCTTCGAGCGCGCACTGTTCCCGGCGGTCAGCAAGGCGGCCGTGGCCACGATCCCAGGCCTACGCGTTCCCGCCGACCAAGGCTGCTGCGGCGCCCTGCACGCCCACAACGGAGACATCGCCCGCGGCGAGGAACTCGCCAGACAACTCGGCGAGCGTCCCGGGCGCATCGTCTCGACGGCTGGCGGCTGCGCGGCTCACCTGGCCGCCGTCATCGGCCGCGACCGGGTCGTGGACTACTCCGAAGCGCTCCTCGAACACGGCGCGGCCGCCGGAGAGATCCTGGTCGACGGCCGTCGCGCGCGCATCGGCTTGCAGGACTCCTGCCACCTGCGCAACGGCCTAGGCGTGGCCGGGGCTCCCCGCGCGGTGATCGAGGCGATCGGCGAGTACGTCGAGGTCCCCGGCGCGGGGGACTGCTGCGGCGCGGCCGGCACGTACGCCATCCTGCGGCGGGCCGACAGCCGCCGTGTGCTGGCCAACAAGATCAGCGAGTTGGCGCGACTTGACCTAGACTTCCTCGTCGTGGTCAATCCGGGATGCCAGCGGCAGATGATCGGCGCGGTGCGCCGGGCCCGTCTGCGTACCCGCGTGCTGCACCTGGCCGAACTGGTCGCCCTGGTGCGGCAGTGAACGGCGAACCCGAGGCGGACGAGCCCGTTGCCCGGCCAGAGGAGGCGGAGCGCCGGCAGCGCGATCCGCGGGACGCGATGTCCCTGCAGACCGCATGGCTGCGCTCGTTCCTCGCGGTCGCGGACAAGGGCGGATTCGGGGCCGCGACCGTGGCGCTGCACCTGTCCCAGTCCCGGGTCAGCGCCCACATCGCAGCGCTCGAACACGCTCTCGGGGTGACCCTGTTCGACCGCAAGGCCCGGCCCACCCGCACCACGCAGGCCGGCGAGCTGTTCCGGGTGCACGCCGTGAACGCCCTCGCCGAGTTGCAGCGCGGGGTCGAGGCCGCCCGCAGCACGCTCGACAACCTCGTCGCGCACGTGAGCATCGCGAGCTACCCGAGCGTCAGCTCGACCTATCTGCCCGGCGCCCTGCGGGAGCTTAAGGCCGAGCATCCCGGCGTGAACGTCGAGCTGCACGAGGGCGCCGCCGCGAGCCTCGAGGAACTGGTCACCAACGGCACCGTCGATCTCGCGTTCCGACCGCTGCTGCCGAAGATGCGCGACTCCACGCTGTGCCATCGCACGATCTGGCGCGAGGACATCGTCGCCGTGATGCGCGAGGGCGATCCCTGCGCCCAGAGCGAGTCCGTGAGCATCGAACAGGTC
>Ga0302314_10017295_pt1 | contig 12104 bp, 11 predicted proteins | sample III_Palsa_N2_3_FD_200533 | JGI IMG/M metagenome (GOLD analysis project Ga0302314, IMG submission 200533) | Peat permafrost microbial communities from Stordalen Mire near Abisko, Sweden - III_Palsa_N2_3 | ecosystem: Environmental > Terrestrial > Soil > Palsa > Peat permafrost | place: Sweden...
ACGTTCTCATTGTCGGCGCTGTCGTCGTCGTCATCGGAGGGCGGCGGAGCGGGGGCCTTTGCAGCCGACGCCTTCGCCGGGGGAGGCGCGCTCGCGGTCTGCGCCATCAGAGGCGTAGGCGACACGCCCGCCAGCAGGGCGGCGATAGGGGCGATATGGACGCCGCTGCGCAACAGCTTGCCCAGTGCGCCGTCGCCACGCGGGGTCGCGTCTATCGTCATCCAGGTCACTCGCCCCACTTTCGCTCGCAGCGCCGCCGCCAGCCGTTGCGTTGGTTCTCTCATGGCGGTCAAGGTCAGTGCGGGAGCCCATTTCGATCTCGCCGCAATTGCACACTCAAATTGCGGGCTGATGTCGAAAGAGCGTCAAATAATCGCGGCGGCGTCTTGGGGTCGGCGCGAGACCGTCTCGGTCGCGGACCTCCGATATGGCCTTTACGCCCTTTAGCCCCCCGACAGCTCGACAAGACGGATCGCGCCCTCGGGACAGGCCACCACGCATAGGCCGCAGGCGAGGCAGAGATCGGCGTTGGGGGTATAGGCGGTCTTCATCCCGTGAACCTTGACCTTGAGTCGGGCGACCCAAGGCAACGCCCGGTAGTCCGGCTCGGCGATCCGCATGACCTCGAACACGTCGTAAGGACAGACTTCGACGCAATCGCCCTTCCCTTCGCATTTGCCGTGGTCGATCACGGGGGCGAAGGTGCGAGGCGGCGCCTTGCAGCCGGCGCCGGGCCGGTCTGGATGGTCGGCGGCCCGACGGACCTTGGCGGCGTTCGTGCGCTTCGAACTTGGCGCCGAACCCGAAGTCTCTCGCGAGCTGGACATACCGCCTCACAGTCGTGAGCTAAGACGCCGCGAAAACGGCGGCTTGTTCATGAGCGCGGTGGTGATGGTCTGTCCATCCCCGCCGCGCCCAAATACAGGGTGTATGTCCTACGCGGCGCGAAGTTCGGTCGCCGCTTGTAGCGCCGCCTCGACGGCCTTGCTGCGATGCTCGGGGCCCATCTGGATGCCTTCGGCGACGATGATCTCCAGATCGGCGACGCCGATGAAGCCGAACACCGTGCGCAGGTAGGTTTCCAGGTGCTCCGCCGCCGCTGCAGGCGCGCCGGGGCCGTAGAGACCGCCGCGCGAGATGGCGATGATCACACGCTTGCCGCCGGCCAACCCCTTCACGCCCTCGGGACCGTACTGGAAGGTCTTGCCCGGGATCAGGATGCAGTCGATCCAGGCCTTCAACTGGCTGGGGATGGTGAAGTTGTACATCGGCGCACCGATCACCACCACGTCGGCGGCGAGGAAGGCGTCGAGCGCGGATTGGCTGGCGGCCCGTTCGTCCTGGGCGCCGCCCATCGACGCCGCGATGGGGTGGTCGCTCGGCAGGTTGGAAAGCGACAGGTGCGCCAGCGGTTCGGCCGCTAGGTCGTGGGTCGAGACCTCAAGTCCCGGATTGGCCTGGCGCAAGCGGTCTACGACGGCGCCGGCGATCTGCCGGCTGACCGAATTCGCGCCGAGGATGCTGGTATCGATATGCAACAGTTTCATGGGAGACCGTCCTGGTACTGGTTTGTAACCAGGACTAAGTACGTGCCTGCCATCGCGCCGCAAGAAGGCACATTCCTGATACCGGAGCACACCCAGGTGACTACCGAGAGCCCGCTGATCGACCACACCGACTGCCGCAAGGTAAGCCAGATCCTGTCGCGGATCGGCGACAAGTGGAGTGTGCTCGTCGTCATGTTGCTGCGGGGCGGGCCACGTCGGTTCAACGAGATCAAGCGCATGGTCGGCGGCGTCTCCCAACGCATGCTGACCCTGACCCTCAGGGGCCTCGAGCGGGACGGCCTGGTCACCCGCACCATGTTCCCGACCATACCGCCGCGCGTGGACTATGAGCTGACCGATCTCGGCCGCTCGCTGTCGGAGCCGGTCCTGGCGCTCGGGTCGTGGGCGCAGGCCCATCTGGCGGAGATCGACGCCGCGAGAGAGCGGTTCGATCGGCGGGCCGAAGCCGATCCGTTCATCGAAAACCGCAAAGCCACGCCTGCCGCATAAGCCGTCGCCCCCTTCCGGACGGCCCCCTTGATTTTGGTCGATGGTCTGACCAAGTGAGGGCTCGTCCAGTTCCTGGGCGTTTCTTCCCTATGAACTTACCCCGCTTCGGCGGGGTTTTTTCGTTCACGACCTCGGCGTCGCGCCTATGCAGACCCTAGCAAGACGCACACGTCCGAATATGTCGTATGGGCTGTGCATAACCATCTCGTCCTAAGCCGACGAGGATTCCCATGCCCGCCGCCCGCGCCCAGAGCCGTCGTTTCCCCACCAGCGCCCAACGCAATGCGCCCAGGCGTCAGATCATGACGCGGCCCGCGCCGCCCTCCGGCGACCTGATCAACGCGGTCATCCAATACGCGGACCTGATCAAGGACCTGGGCGGCAATCGCTCCCTGCTCCGCCTTAGCGCCCGGCGCATGGACGATGCGGTGATCTGTGAGCCCCTCGGCCGCGAAGCCTCCCGGCTCGGGGACGTCGCGGTGATCTGGGACGACGAGCAGGACCAGATCGTGCGGGTGCTGGACGCCGCCGCCGGCGACCTGATGGCGCCCACGAGCACAATGCAGCGGATGGAGCAGGCGGACCTGGAGCTGACCCCCGCCGCCCTCGCCTATCTCGCCGCCAGCCAGGGCCGCCTGCACTGAAGCGCCGACCGGCCTACGGAACCGAAAGGCCCGCAGGCGTCAGAAGCTTGCCCTCGTTCGCGCTCCAGCCGCCTCCGAGCGCCTTGTAGAGCGAGGTCAGGTCGGTGGCGATCTGCCCCTGGGCCTGGGTCAACTGATCACGCGCATTAAGAAGCGTCTGCTGGGCATTGAGAACGTTCAGGAAGGTGACCAGGCCAACACCATATTGTTGGCGCGCGATCAGCAGCGAATTCTCCGCCGCCGCCACCGAGGCCTTCTGCGCCACGATACGACGTTGGTCCGCCTGGTAACGCGAAAGCGCGTCCTCCACGTTCTGCAGCGCGCCCAGCACCGCCTTCTTGTAGGCGAAGTAGGCCTCGTCCTGTTCCGCCCGGGCGCTGCGGATGCCGGCGCGGACCCGCCCCCCCTGGAAGATCGGCCACTGGATCGCACCGACGCCGATGGAGGTGGCGCTATTGGCGTTGAACACGCCCTGGAAGGTGTTGCTGGCGAAGGGCGCGAGCGCCAGGATGTTGAACTTGGGATAGAGGTTGGCGACCTGCACGCCCACCTGGGCGGTGGAGGCGGCCAGCCGCCGCTCGGCCTCGCGGACATCGGGCCGCCGACGCAGCAGCTCCGACGGCAGGCCGACCGGAAGCTCCGCCGGCACGCCAGGCAACGCCTTGTCGCTGGGGACGGACAGTTGCGGCTCAAGCGCTTCCGGATTTTCGCCGAGCAGCACGCCGATGGCGTGGATACGCCCGCGCGCCTGGGCCTCCAGATCGGGGATGGAGGCGATGACGCCCTGGAGCTGGGCGTCCTGCTGGTTGACGTTCAGCCGAGTGACGAAACCCGTCTGGGCCTGCTGGTGGATGATCAGGAAGGTGTCTTTCTGGCGCGCCACCTCCTGCTCGGCGATGGCGATGCGGGCCTGCAGCGCGCGTAGGGTCAAGTAGTCGGTGGCGACCTCAGCGGTGAGCGAGACCTCCCCGTCGCGCTTGGCCCAGACGGCGGCCTCCGTGCTGGCGCGCGCCGCCTCCACGCCCCTGCGGGTCCCGCCGAACAGGTCCAGCTCCCAGGTGGCGTCGAAGGCGGCGGCGAAACTGTTGATGTGCGAAGGTGGGCCGCTTCCGGCCGCCGCTCCACCGCCGGCGGCCCCGCCTCCGAGGAGAGCGCCCAGCGGCGACGTGCTGGCGTTGTCGTTGATCCGGGCGACGCTGAAGCTCGAGCCCACGTGCGGCAGGCTGGCCGCCGCGGTCGTCGCCTCCTGCTCGCGCGCCTCGCGGATACGGGCGTAGTCGGTCTGGAGGTCGAGGTTGTCCTTCAGGGCGCGCGCGATCAGGTCGTCGAGCACCGGATCGCCGAACTGGGTCCACCAGGCGACGGTCTGCGCCTCGGGCGCCGGCGTGGATAGGGCCTGGCTGAGCGGGCTGCTCGTCCGATCGCCCGTGTCCTGATAGGCGGCCGGCGTCGGCAGGTCCGGCCGGTGGTAGTCGGGGCCGACCGCGCAGGCCGCGCACAGGGCCGCCAGCGACGCCACTGCGCCGATCCTCGCCAGCCGAACGCCAGCCGATCCGCCCTTGGTTCCCCTACGGTTCATCAATGCCCTGCTCCCGCCGGCGGCTTGGTCTTGCCCGGCCCTTGCATCAACAGCAGCAGCGGTAGGCATCCCAGGGTGATCAGCATCAGCACGTGGAAGGCGTCGATATAGGACAGCATGGCCGCCTGCTGGGTGAGCTTGCCGTAGATTTGGCTGAGCGCCTGCTGCGGAGCGAACGCCGCCGGCTGGCCATTGGCCTGCAAGGTCTGAGATATCTGGTTCAAGCCATTGACGTAGCTGGAGTTCAGCGGGTTCAGGGTCTCGACGTAACGGGCCTGGTGGAACTGCTGGCGCTGGGCGGTCAGGGTCTGCACCATCGAAATCCCGATCGAGCCGCCGAGGTTGCGCATCACGTTCATCAGGGCGGAGGCCTGGTTGCTCTCCTCCGGCTTCAACCCGACATAGGCGACCGCGGTGATCGGCACGAACATGAACGGCAGGCCCACCGCCTGGATCATCCGCGCCTTGGCCGCCGCCGCGAAGGAGATCTGGGTGTCCAGGTGGCTCATGTTCCACAGGGCGAAGGACTGGACGATCAGCGAGAAGGCGATCAGCAGGCGCGGGTCGACCTTGTTGCCGAGGATGCCGGCCACCGGCATCATGATCATGATCGCAGCTCCGCCCGCCGTCAGCGCCAGCCCGGCGTCGGTGGCGGTGTAGCCCAGCACCTGCTGCAGTAGCTGGGGGATGAACTGGGTGGTGCCGAAGATCAGCAAGCCCACCACCATCAGCAGCAGCGAAGCCACCGCGAAATTGCGCTGGAAGAACAGCCTGATCTTCACCACCGGGTCCTTGCGCGTCAGCTCCCACGGGATGAAGGCGCAGAGCGACAGCACGCAGACCACCGATGTGATCTGGATCACCGGGCTGGAGAACCAGTCCAGCCGCTGGCCCCGGTCAAGCGTGATCTCCAACGCGCCCAGGAACAGGGCGGCCAGCCCAAACCCGCCGAAATCGAACTTCAATCCCGCCTTGGTCAGCTTCTTGCGCTGTTCGACCAAAGCCTTGGGCTCGTCCACGAAAAGATGGACCAGGATCAGCGACAGGACGCCCACCGGGATGTTGATCAGAAACACCCAGTGCCAGTCGAAATTGTCGGTCAGCCAGCCGCCCAGCGTCGGGCCGATGGTCGGGCCGGCCACCACCACCACCCCGTAAGCGGCGAAGGCCAGCGAGCGCTTGGCCGGCGGGAAGGTGTCGACCAGCATCGACTGCTCCACCGGCGCCAGCCCGCCGCCGCCGATCCCCTGGAGGATGCGCGCCATGATCAGCACGGTCAGGTCCTGGGAGATGCCGCACAGGAACGAGGCGAAGGTGAACAGGAAGACCGAGAACATGTAGTAGCGCTTGCGCCCCACCACGTCGGCCAGCCAGCCGCTGATCGGCGTGATCGCCGCCTGGGCGACCAGGAAGGTGGTCAGCACCCAGGTGGCCTCGTCGTAGCTCGACCCCGTGGAGCCAGCGATATGGTCGAGCGCGACGTTGGCGATGGAGCTGTCCAGCGTCGTCATGAAGGTGGCGATCGAGATCACCGACAGGATCGCCCAGGGATTGCGCCCCCCGGCGACCGAACGGGCGGGGGTCCAGCCGCCTGACGCCGCTGCGCCGGCCTCGGCCACGCCTAGCGGACCCGGACCTTGGGATCGACCGACAGGCCGGGTCCAAGAGGGCAGTCGCGCGGGAAGCTGTCGATCAGGATCTTGACCGGCACCCGCTGCACCACCTTGACGAAGTTGCCGGTGGCGTTCTCGGGCGGAAGCAGGCCGAAGGCCTGGCCGGAACCGCGTTGGATGGAGTCCACATGGCCGGTGATCCGGGCGCGCGGACAGGCGTCCACCTTGATCGCCACCGACTGTCCGGCCCGCATCAGGTCAAGCTGGGTCTCCTTGAAGTTGGCGGTGACCCAGATTCGCAGGGGCACGATGGCCATGATCTGCGCGCCCGCGTTCAGGTAGTTGCCAACCTGCACCGAGCTCTGGGCGACCGTGCCGTTCACCGAGGCCTCGACGCCGGTGTAGCTGAGGTTCAACTGGGCCGAGCGGATGGTCGCCTCGGCGTTCTTCTTCTGCGCCTGCCCGGCGGCGATCTGGGCCATAGCCGTCTTGCCCTGGGCCAGGGCGGCGCGGATCTGGCTCTGTGCGCCCTGAGCCTGACGCGCGGCGGCGTCGCGCTGGGCGGCGGTGCTGTGGGCCTGGGCCTCGGACTGGTCGAGCTGCTGCTGCGATACGGCCGAGGCGTTCACGCCTTTCAGCGTCAGGTAACGGGTGTAGTCGCGCGCCGCATTGGTGGCCTGGGCCTGATCGCCGGTCACCATGGCCAGGTTCTGCGCATAGGTGGCCTGGGCGGTCTTCACCTGGGCGTCGGCCTGGGCGAGCTGGGCCTGGGCCTGGGCGATCTGGGCGTCAGCCTGGGCGTCGCTGGCGCGCGCCTGGTCGAGGCTGGCCTCCTGGTCGCGCGGATCGATCTCGATCAACTTCTGGCCGACGCGGACGATCTGGTTGTCGTCCACCAGCACCTTGCTCACGCGACCGGAGATACGCGGCGCGACGCGGACGATATGGGTGTCGATGAAGGCGTCGTCGGTCGACTGGAAATTGCGGGCGTGCAGCCAATAGAGGAAGATCAGAACGATCAGCGCGATCCCGACCACGATCAGGACGACCAAGGTCACCGGACGCTGAAGCAGCCCTTTTTTCGGCTTCTCCTTATCGTCCTTGTGCTCGCCGCCCTTATCGTCGCCGCCCTCGCCCGAGGCGTTGGCGTCATAGCTTCGCGGGTCCTTAGGGCCCGCGTCGGCGTCGTCGCCTTTGGCCTTGTCGTCCGTCGCCATCCGCCCCCGTCGCGCAGACACGCGCCGATCCAGCGGAAGGCCGTTCGACGTCTTGCTGGCGACTGAACGTTATGGCAGCGCTGGCGTTCCCAGGCCGCCGCATTTCAGCCCACCGACGCCGACACCGGTCGCCGAACGGCCCAGCGCCTTCAGCCGTTGTCGGACATGGCCGCCATGGTCGTAACGTCCATCCACATCACTTCCCAGATGTGGCCGTCCATGTCCTCGAAGCTGCGGCCGTACATGAAGTCATACTGCTGCTTGGGACACGGATCGAGCTTGCCGCCCGCCGCGTCCGCCTTGGCGACCAGGGCGTCGACCTCCTCGCGGGTCTCGACCGAGATGCAGATCAGCACCTCGCTGCTGTCTTTGGCGTCGACGATCTTCTTGGCCGTGAACTCGCGGAATTTGTCGTAGGTCAAAAGCATGACGTGGATGATGTCGGAAAAGACGATGCACGACGCGGTGTCATCACTGAATTGTGGGTTCTTCGACGCGCCCAGGGCCTCGTAAAAGGCGGTCGCGCGGCCGAGGTCCACGACGGGCAGGTTCACGAATATCAGATTGGACATTTCCGTTTCCTCCAAGCCTTGTTCAAGTAGAAGATCACACTAGGACCAAGCCTACAGCCGGACGATGACAAGCGTTAACCACGCGTCGAACGGATCGAAGAACGTCATACGCGCCCAGGCCGCCCTACAGGAACGCTGTCGATGAACGCCTTTCTACAGCGTCTGGCCATCGAGTCGCCGATCGTGCAGGCGCCGATGGCCGGTACGTCCACCCCGGCCTTGGCGGCCGCCGTGTGCGAGGCCGGCGCGCTGGGCTCCATCGCGCTGGGCGCGACCAACGCCGAAGGTGGAAGGACCATGATCGAGGCGGTTCGGGTGGCGACCGATCGGGCCTTCAACGTCAATCTGTTCTGCCACGCCCCGGCGACACCCGATCCAGACCGTGAAGCCGCCTGGCTCGCCCGGCTGGCGCCCGCCTTCGCCGCGTTCGGCGTCAAGCCTCCGCCCGCGCTGCACGAGATCTATCGGAGCTTCGTCACCGACGACGCCATGCTCGCCATGCTGGTCGAGACCCGGCCGCGTGTGGTCAGTTTCCACTTCGGCCTGCCGTCGCCCGAACGCATCGCCGCCCTGCGTGGGGCCGGCGCCCTTCTCCTCGCGTCCGCCACCAGCCTGGACGAGGCCCAATCCGCCGTCCGCGCGGGCGTGGACGCGATCGTCGCCCAGGGCTTCGAAGCCGGAGGACACAGAGGCGTGTTCGATCCCGCCGCCCCCGACGACCGGCTCGGAACCTTCGCGCTCACCCGTCTGCTGGTGAAGGCATTGGACGTCCCGGTCATCGCCGCCGGCGGGATTATGGATGGCGCGGGGATCGCCGCCGTCCTGGCGCTCGGCGCGAGCGCGGCCCAGCTTGGCACCGCCTTCGTCGGCTGCCCGGAATCCGGCGCGGACGCCGCCTATCGCGCGTCCCTGTTCGGTCCTGGCGCTCGGCATACGACCATGACCTCGGCGATCTCCGGCCGGCCGGCGCGTTGTCTGGCGAATCGGATCACAGCCCTGGGCGAAACCCTGCGCGATACGCCCACTCCCGCCTATCCGATCGCCTATGACGCCGGAAAGGCGCTGAACGCCGCTGCGAAAGCCAAGGGCGACGGCGAGTACGGCGCACAGTGGGCCGGCCAGGGCGCGCCGCTCGCACGGTCCCTGCCCGCAGCGGAACTTGTCGCCGTGCTAGGCGCCGAGACGACGGCGGCGCTGTCCAAGACCTGAGGCGCGACGGCGGGCGTCCCGTTCGCCCACGCCAAGTTGGCCCACGCGGCCATCCATGCGAGCTTGGCCTTCATGCTCGTCACCCTCGTCGCCCTATTGGCCGCAGCGGTGCTGCTCGTGTCCCTGTCCAGGCGGCTAGGGGTCGGCAGCATCCTAGGCTACCTGCTGGCCGGCGTGCTGATCGGGCCGTCGGGACTGAAGGTCGTCACCGACGTCGACAGCATTTCCGAGATCAGCGAGCTCGGCGTGCTGATGCTGCTGTTCATCATCGGCCTCGAACTGCGCCTGCCGCGCATCTGGGCCATGCGCCGCGCCGTGTTCGGCCTGGGCGGGGCGCAGATGGCTGTAACCGGCGCCGTGTTGACGCTGATCGCGCACGCGGCCGGCGCGCCTTGGAACGCAGCGTTGATCCTGGGCGCGGGCCTCGCCCTGTCGTCCACCGCCATCGTCCTGCCGATGCTGGGCGAGCGCCAGCTGCTGTCGCTGATGTCGGGGCGCGACGCCTTCGCTGTGCTGCTGTTCCAAGACATCGCCTCGGTGCCGCTGGTGGCGCTGACGCCCCTGCTCGCCGGCCAGCACAGCCATGGGCCGATCTGGCTGGCCGTGCTGAAGGCCGCGGGCGGCGTGGCGGTGATCCTGGTCGGCGGACGCTTCGTGCTACGCCCGGTGTTCGCCGCCATCGGCGGGGCCAAGACGCGGGAGCTGTTCACCGCCACCGCCCTGCTGGTGGTCACCGGCGCGGCGGCGATCGCGGGCGCGGCGGGCCTGCCGCTGTCGCTGGGCGCCTTCGCCGCCGGGGTGATCTTGGCGGAGAGCGAATATCGCCATGAACTGCAGGCCGACGTGGAGCCGTTCGAGGGCCTGCTGCTCGGCTTTTTCTTCATGTCGGTAGGGATGTCGGCCAATATCGGCCTGGCGATCCGCGAGCCGGTCAACATCCTGATCGGCGTGGTGGTGCTGCTGACGGTGAAGATCGTCATCGCCTTCGGGCTCGGCCGCATCCGGGGTCAGATCATGCCGACGGCGGTGCGCTTCGCCCTCGCCCTGCCCCAGGGCAGCGAGTTCGGCTTCGTGCTGTTCGGCGCGGCGGTGGGGGTGGGCGCGCTCGGCCATCCGACGGCGGATCGGACCACCCTGGTGGTGGCGCTGTCGATGCTGATCAGCCCGGTGCTGTTCGCCCTGTCGGAGCGCTTTCTGATCCCCGGCCTGCTGAAGAAGACGCCCAAGCAAACGACGGACGTGCGCAACGCCGCGCCGGCGCCGGTGGTGATCTGCGGCTTCGGCCGCTTCGGGCAGATCGTGGGGCGGGTGCTGGTGGCGCGCGGGATCGCCTTCAACGCCCTGGACGCGGAGGCCGAAAACATCGATCTGGTGCGCCGCTTCGGCCACATCGCCTACTATGGCGACGCCACGCGGCTCGACCTGCTGCGTGCGGTGGGGGCCGACACCGCCAAGGTGATCGTGCTGGCCCTGCCCGATCCCGCCCAGGTGCTCAAGATCGCCGAACTGGCCCGCGAGCACTTCCCTCAGGCCAAGGTGCTCGCCCGCGCCCGCAACCGGCGCCACGCCCACCTGCTGATGGACCTGGGCGTCAACGCCCTGGTGCGCGAGACCTTCTTCTCCAGCCTGCGGCTGACGGAACTGGTGCTCCGCAGCCTCGACTTCAGCGAGGCCGAGGCGCGCCGGACGGTGGCCACGTTCCGCGAACGGGACGAACAGATGCTGATCAACCAGCACGCCTTCTACGACGACGAGAAGCAATTGATGCAGACGGCGACCCAGGCGGCGGACGAGCTGCGGGCCCTGTTCGAGGCCGATACATCGACCTGACACGGCCGATACCTGAGCTCGTAACATCCGCTTCACCCCTGCGCCCGTAGCTGACGGTGTCGGCAGCCGAGCGGGAATGACGAATGGGTGAGCTTCTCAGGACGACGCGACGCGGGCTGTTGGGCGCGGGCCTTTGCGTGCTGACACCCGCCTGGGCGCTCGCCCAATCCAACGGGACGGCGGCCACCGGCATGACGGGGCGCCGGCTGAGCTTCGACATCTGGCGCAACCGCCAGAACATCGGCAGGCACACGGTGGAGTTCCGGGGCGGCGATCAGGACCTCGTCGTCGCCGTCGAGGCGCTCATGCTGGTCAAGCTCGGGCCGATCCCGGTGTTCCACTATCACCACCAGGCGACGGAGACCTGGCGTGGCGGCCGTTTCGCGCGCCTGGAGACCAGCACCGTGGCCAACGGCAAGCACGACCAGGTCACAGCGATCCGCACCGCGAGCGGAGTGAGCATCTCTACTGGCGCGGGCCGCACCGTGACCGCCTCGGCCGACACGCACCCCCTGACGCACTGGAACGCAGCCGTGCTCGAAGCGCCCCTGTTCAACCCCCAGACCGGCGCCCTGATCCACGAGCGGGTCTCGCGCAGCGATGGACACGTCGAGCTGGCCGATGGCCGGGCGGTCGCGGCCACGCGCTACGCGCTCGACGGCGATGCGGAGCTGGTGGACTGGTACGACGCCCAGGGCGTGTGGACCGCGCTACGCGGCAAGGCGCCGGACGGCTCCTACCTGGAATATCGCCGCTCGGCCTGAACCGGCTCGGCCACGCCCAGGCTGACGGGCGCCTCGGGCGCGGGCGGCCCAGCCCGCAGGCCGATACCCTTCAGCAGGATTTTCACGCCTTCCCAATGGATGACCGCGATCACCTTCAGGGTGAGCAGGGGATGGGCCAGCCAGGCCTTCACCAGCTCGCGATCCGAGAGTTCACGACGGCGGCCGAAGAAGTTGGCGGTCAGGATCAGGCCCTCGGCGTCGACCGCGTCGATCACCACGCTGAGCTTGTCGCCCGGCGGCTGGATGCGGAAGTCGTAGCGCAACGCCATGTCCAGGAAGGGCGAGACGTGCAGCCGTTTCTCGGCGCTCTGGCGGATCGTCCCCGAGGCGCCCGCGACAGCCGGGATCAGATAGCTGTGCCGCTCGCCGAAGGTGGAGCTGACTTCGTAGAGGATGGCGTGAAGTTCGCCGTTGTGCCGATAGCAGAAGTAGATGCTGAGCGGGTTGAACACATAGCCCAGCATGCGCGGCAGGCAGAGCAGCCGGATCGGGCCGCCGCCGATCGACAGCCCCGCCGCATCCAGATGGCCCTCGACCTGGGTGCGAAGCGGCGTCGGCGACCCATCGCCGTAGTCGCGGGGGTGGAAACTCAGCAGGT
>Ga0302314_10017296_pt1 | contig 12104 bp, 11 predicted proteins | sample III_Palsa_N2_3_FD_200533 | JGI IMG/M metagenome (GOLD analysis project Ga0302314, IMG submission 200533) | Peat permafrost microbial communities from Stordalen Mire near Abisko, Sweden - III_Palsa_N2_3 | ecosystem: Environmental > Terrestrial > Soil > Palsa > Peat permafrost | place: Sweden...
CGTCCTGCCCGGCTTGGAAGCCGCGTTCGTCGACATCGGCCTGGAGAAGAACGGCTTCCTGCACGTCGACGAGATCGTCCTGCCGGGCGTGGAGACGGTCAAGCGCGGCCGCGCCAACGGCACCGGCCGCAAGATCACCGACCTGCTCAAGCCCGGTCAGGAGATCGTCGTCCAGGTGGTCAAGGACCCGCTGAAGACCAAGGGCGCGCGGCTGTCGATGGAGTTGACCATCGCCGGGCGCTACATGGTCTACGCCCCCACCGGTGAGGGCATCGGCGTCTCGCGGCGTCTGGAGGACTCCGAGCGCGATCGCCTGCGCAAGGAGACGGCCCGGCTCGACCTCGGTGGCGGCGGCGCGATTGTGCGCACCGCGGCCCACGGCGCCAAGCGCGCCGACTTCGAGCGTGAGCTGCAGTACCTGCACAAGCTGCACGAGGTGCTGGTCAAGCGCGTGGAGGAAACCGTCGCGCCGGCCATGGTCTTCCAGGAGGCCGACCTCTCGGTGCGCGTCGTGCGCGACATCTTCTCCGAGCACTTCGAGCGGGCGATCGTCGACGACCCTCAGCAGTACCGCCGCCTGGTGTCGTTCTTCAGCCGCACCGCTCCCGAGCTGGTCGATCGCGTCGAGCTGTGGGAGGAGAAGGAGCCACTGTTCGAGGCCTACGGCGTCGACGAGGTGATCAGCGGCGTGATGTCGCGCCGGGTCGATCTGCCCAGCGGCGGCTACCTGATCATCGACTACGGCGAGGCGTTGACGGTCATCGACGTCAACTCGGGCAGCTTCATCGGCCGGGGCAAGGGCGCCCGCCTGGAGGACACGATCACCAAGACGAACCTGGAGGCGGCCGAGGAGGTCGTCAATCAGCTGCGCCTGCGCGACATCGGCGGCATCATCGTCATCGACTTCATCGACATGGCGCGCGCCCGCAACCGTGACGCGGTCATGAAGGTCCTGCGCAAGTCGCTGGACGAGGACCGCACCAAGACCTTCACCGCCGAGATCTCCAAGCTCGGCCTGGTCGAGATGACCCGCCAGAACGTCACCGAGGGGGTGCGCGAGATCATCAGCCGCCCCTGTCCGACCTGCGACGGCGAAGGCGTGATCCTGTCCGAGGAGACGATCGCCATCGAGTTCGAGCGCCGGCTGCGCGAGATCTCCGCCGAGGCGCCGCGCGGGGTCGAGGCTCTGCTGGTCCAGATCAACCCACGCGTGACCGCTCAGTTCACCGGCCACAACTCGCGCACCCTGCACGCCCTGGAGTCCGACACCGGGATGTTCTTCCACTTCGAGGGCTCGGAGGGACTGGCGCTGGACCACTTCGCCATCACCTTCCAGGGCAGCCGCGAAGAGGTCGAGGAGCGTGCCCTGCCGTTCCGGGAGGGCGACGAGGTGCTCGTGCAGATCGTCGAACCCCACATGTACAACGTCGATGACGCCGTGGCCAAGATCGACGGCTACATCATCTCCATCTCGGGAGCCGCGGGCCACGTCGGCGACAAGCGCATGGTGCGCATCCAGGATGTCGGTCGCACCGCGGCCAGCGCCCTGCTGCTCGACGAGCATGGGGAGGTGGTCGTGTCCTCTCCCGCCGCCAGCCGCGGCCGCCGCTCCGCCGGCGGACGCGCCTCGACGGCGACCAAGCGCGGTGCCTCGGCCAAGACCGACTCCGCGGCGGCCAAGAGCCCGGCGCGGCGCGGCCGCGGCGGGGGTCGGGCCGCCGAGTCGACCGAGACCGGAGCCTCCCTGTCGGCGCCGGCCGAAGCGGCGCAGGGCAAGGACAACTCCGAGCTCGTCGACGCCCTGACCATCGACGACGCCGAGGCCGAGGCCGAGGCCGCCGCGCTCGCCCATCTCGCCGATGACGCCGACCGGGCGCCGGCCGGGGAACTGGACGAGTCGCCGACGTCCGGCGACACGGACGGAGATGACCTACAATCTGGCAGCCGGCGCCGCGGCCGCAGAGGCGGGCGGCGCCGTTCCACTGCCAAGGCCAAGGCGCGGGACTAGCGCTCGCTGGCACCGGCCCCACTTCGCCACGCCAAGGAAATGACCCATGTACGCAATCGTTAAGACCGGCGGCAAGCAGTACCGCGTCGAACCCGGGCAGACACTGCTGGTCGAGCGCCTGCCCGAGGCCGAAGGCGCGAGCGTCGCGCTGGAGCCGATCATGTATCGCTCCGATGAGGCGATCTTCGATGCCGCCGGCCTGGCCAAGGTGCAGGTCCAGGCGCGCATCGTGGAGCACCTGCGCGGCGAGAAGCTGCGCGTGTTCAAGTTCAAGCCGAAGCGGGGCTACCGCCGGCGCACCGGTCACCGCCAGGAGCTCACCCGCCTGGAGGTCACCGACATCAAGCTCGCGAGCAAGCCCAAGCGCGCGAAGGCCGCGGCAGGCGCCGCCAAGGAGGCCGACGATGGCTCATAAGAAGGGACTCGGTTCCAGCCGCAACGGGCGCGACTCCAACTCCCAGCGTCTCGGCGTGAAGACCTTTGCCGGCCAGGTCGTCAGCGGCGGCGAGATCATCGTGCGCCAGCGCGGCACGGTGTTCAAGCCCGGACCGGGGGTGGGCATCGGCAAGGACGACACGCTCTACGCCCGCAGCCCCGGCACCGTGCAGTTCGTCACCGGACGACGCGGACGCGTCGTCAGCGTCATCGCCGACATCGACTGAGGCCGCGAAGAGCGCGGCGGCGGGCGACCGTCGCAGAACCGACGGCGCCTGGCTCGTCGCCGGCTTTCCGACCGGGGGTGCTACCAAGACCGACCCCCGCGGAAGCCCCGGGGGCGCGAATCGGTAGCAATCCGGCGACGACGGTCGATCGCCTGCCGGGCTGGTGATGCAGCGGTGTGTCAGAGCCGGTCGCAACCCGCAACGAAACGGCGCTCGCGCGCCCGCCCGCCGCGGCCCTACTGCCCAGCGGCCCGGCGGTAGCGCGCCACGGCGACGGGGGCGAACACCGCGATGATGCCCAGCGACCAGGCGATCGAGCCCCACAGGCTGCCGTGCGGCGCGCCGAGCCAGAGGTGGCGGATCTCGTCGACGACGACCGTGAACGGGTTGACCGTCGCGAACGCCCGCAACGGCTCCGGCATCGAGGCCACCGGCACGAACGCCGAGGAGATGAAGGTGAGCGGGAACACGGCGATGAACCCGACCGAGTTGGCCGCCTCGGGCGAGGACACGAGCAGGCCGATGAACGCGAAGAACCACGAGAACGCGTACCCGAACAGCAGCAGCAGCGCGACGCCGGCGATCGCGTCCGAGACGCTCGAGTGAAACGAGAAGCCGATGATCACGCCGGTGACGAGCAGGATCGACATCGACAGCGCGTTCGTGACGATGTCCGACAGCGTGCGCCCGGCCAGCACCGCCGGCCGCGCCATCGGCAGCGAGCGGAAGCGGTCGATCAGGCCCTTGTGCACGTCCTCGTTGAGCCCGATCGCCGTGACGAAGCCGCCGAAGGCGATGTTCTGCACGATGATCCCGGGGATCAGGTAGTCGACGTAGGCGTAGCCCGGCGTGCGAATCGCCCCCCCGAACACGTAGCGGAACAGGAGCACGAACATCACCGGCTGGACGGTGAAGGCGAGCAGCAACTCGGGCGCCCGGGGGAGGCGGATGAGGTTGCGCTCGGCGATGACGAGCGTGTCCGACAGCGCGCGCCTCACGGGGCCGGCTCCCCGGAGCCGTCCTCGGCGGCGTGGCCGGTGAGCGCGAGGAAGACGTCGTCGAGCGTCGGTCGGCGCAGCGCGAGGTCGTCCACGCCCACGTCGGCCTCGCTGAGGCGGTGCACGGCCTCCACGATGGCGCCGTTGCGCACTCGGACGGGCACCTGAACGAGGGTTCCTTCGGCGCTGGGCGCCTCGTCGGACATCGGCGCCAGCGCTCGCACGGCCGCTTGCACGTCCGCGTCGGCATCGAGGCGGACCTCGAGCCGCTCGCCGCCGACGCGATCCTTGAGCTCGTCGGTGGTGCCCTCGGCGATCAGTCGGCCGTGGTCGATGACGGCGACCGCGTCGGCGAGCCGGTCCGCCTCGTCGAGGTACTGCGTGGTCAGCAGCACGGTGGTGCCCTCGGCGACCAGCGTCTCGATCACCTCCCACAGGCTCAGGCGGCTGCGCGGGTCCAGGCCGGTGGTGGGCTCGTCGAGGAACAGCACCGGCGGCTCGGCCACGAGTGCCGCCGCGAGGTCGAGGCGTCGCCGCATACCGCCGGAGTAGGTCTTGGTCGGCCGATCCGCGGCCTCGACGAGGTCGAAGCGCTCGAGCAGCTCGCGGCCCCGCGCCTTGGCCGCGCTTCGCTTGGCGCCGTACAGGCGGCCCACCATCGTCAGGTTCTCGAGCCCGGTGAGGTTCTCGTCGACCGCCGCGTACTGACCGGCGAGCCCGATCCGCTCGCGCAGCCGAGCGGCGTCGCGCTGCACATCGAGGCCGAGCACGCGGGCCGTGCCGGAGTCGGCGGTGAGCAGGGTGGTCAGGATCCGCACGAGCGTCGTCTTGCCGGCGCCGTTCGGTCCGAGCAGTCCGACCACGGTGCCCCGCGCGACGTCGAGATCCACGCCCACGAGGGCCTGAACGTCGCCGTAAGCCTTGGACACGCCCCGCACGGTGATCGCGCTCTCGTCTCCGTCCGCGGCCACGCCCGCATGCTACCCAGGCGCGTCGGCGATGCCGGGTCAGCCCTGCCGGCGTGTCACGATTGCGCGGAAATGCTCTACGACCGCGCACGAATCGAGATCCACGCCGGCGCCGGCGGGGATGGTAGCCGCAGCTTTCGCCGCGAGGCGCACGTGCCGCGGGGCGGACCCGACGGCGGTGACGGTGGACGGGGTGGCGACGTGGTGCTGCTGTGCGACGACTCGCTGCGCGATCTGCAGCACTTTCGCCACCGGGCCCAGCACCGCGCACAGCGCGGCGGGCACGGCGGGAGCAAGCAGAGCCACGGTGCCGACGGCGAAGCGCTGTTGCTGCGAGTGCCGCCCGGCACCGAGGTCCGCGGGGAGGACGGGGACCTGGCCGGCCGTCGCTATGACCTCATCGTCTCCGGTCAGCACGCGATCGTCGCTCGCGGCGGCTCGGGCGGGCGGGGCAACAAGCAGTTCACCACGGCCACGCGCCAGGCGCCGCGATTCGCCGAGAACGGACTGCCGGGAGAGGAGGGTTGGCTGTCGCTGCAGCTCAAGCTGCTGGCGGACGTCGGGTTGGTCGGACTGCCCAACGCGGGCAAGTCCTCCCTCATCTCTCGCCTGACCCGGGCGGCGCCGAAGGTCGCCGACTATCCGTTCACCACGCTCGAGCCGGTGCTCGGGACGCTGCAGGCTGACGATCGCCAACTCGTGGTCGCCGACATTCCCGGCCTGATCGAGGGCGCCAGTGACGGCGCCGGCCTCGGCCACGACTTCCTGGCCCACGTCGAGCGCACCCGAGTGCTCGTGCACGTGCTCGACATGGCTCCCGAGCTCACCGGCGAGCCCGATGCCGATCCGCAGGCCAACTTCGACCTGATCGAGCGTGAGCTGCGCTCCTACGACGAGCGCCTGGCCACGCTGCCCCGGGTGCTTGCCTTATCCAAGGCGGATCTGGTCGAGCCGGCGCGCGCCCGTCAGCTCGTCGACGAGTGGTCGCGGCGGCTCGGGCCCGACGTGCCGGTCCTGGCCACCTCCAGCGCCACCGGGGCCGGGCTGGACGAGCTGTCGTCGCTCCTGCTGGCGCTGGTGCCGAGCACGCCGCCGGTGTCGAGCACCGAGCTCCTGCCCGCCGCCGAGGGGCTGGCCGAGCATCAGGTGTTCCGGCCCGCGGCCCGCCGCGGTTTTCGCGTCGAGCGGCGCGGCGAGCACTCCTTCACGGTGGTGGGCGAGGGCATCGAGCGTCTGATGCGCCGCTTCGACGTCGACAACGAGGACGCGATGAACTACGTGGAGGGCCGCTTGCAGCGGATCGGCGTGATGCGGGCGCTGGAGGCGGAGGGCTTCCAGGCCGGCGACGAGATCGAGATCGACGGGATCGTCTTTGAGCTCGATCCGCGGGAGGTCGACTGATGCGTCGCGTGGTCATCAAGCTCGGCTCGAGCATCGTGGCCGACGAGCGCCGCGAACTGCGAGCCGACACGCTTGCCCGCATCTGTGACGCGGCCGCGTCGCTGCAGGCCGCCGGGGACGAGGTCGTGCTGGTCACCAGCGGCGCCATCGCGCGCGGCGTCCAGGTCATGGGCCTGCCCCACCGTCCGACCGCCATCGGCGAGTTGCAGGCGGCCAGCGCGGTCGGCCAGGGAAAGCTCTACCGCGTCTATGACGAGCTGCTGCGTGAACGGGGTGCCACCAGCGCGCAGGTCTTGTTGACGTTTCACGACGTCAGTGGGCGCATCCACTACCTCAACGCCCGCCAGACGCTGCGGACGCTGCTCGACTGGCGCGTCGTGCCGGTGATCAACGAGAACGACACCACCACGACCGACGAGATCTCCTTCGGCGACAACGACTTCCTCGCCGCGCAGGTGGCGGTGCTGGTGTCCGCGGACCTGCTTGTCCTGCTCACCGACATCGACGGCCTCTACACCGACGATCCGCGCCGCGTGCCCGATGCCGCGCTCGTGAGCGAGGTCACGGATTTCGCCGCGCTGTCCGCCCTGGAGATCGGCGCCGGCACCTCGCCGCTCGGCTCGGGCGGCATGCGCTCCAAGGTGGTGGCCGCCGACATGGCCACGGCGGCCGGGATCCGCGCCGTGATCTGCAACGGGCTGCGCGCGGGGGCGCTGGAAGGAGTGCTGGCCGGGCGGCTCGAGGGCACCGCGTTCCCGCCGCGCGCCGCGCGTTACTCGTCCTTCAAGTTGTGGCTGAAGTACGCCAAGCCAAGCCGAGGGACGCTGGTGGTCGACGCCGGCGCGGCTCGGGCGCTGCTGGAAGGCGGCACCAGCCTGCTGCCGGTCGGCGTGGTCGACGTGCTCGGCAGCTTCGACGTCGGCGACGCCGTCGAGGTGGCTCAGCGCGACGGGGCCGCCTCCGGACTCGCGCCCGCCCTGGCGAAGGGGATCTGCAACTACTCCGCCGACGAGCTCCGCGAGGTCATGGGCCTGAAGTCCGATGCCGTGCGCGAACGACTACCGCGCGGCACCGAGGAGGCTGTGCACCGGGACTACCTTGTCCTCAACTGAGCAGCCCCTACTGTTAACGCCCATGGCCACCACCGCCACATCCGTCGTCCAGATCTGCCAGGCCGCCCAGCTGGCGGCTCGGCAGCTTGCCCGCGCCGACAGCGCCACCAAGGACGCGGCGCTGTCAGCGATCGCCGATGCGCTGGTCGCCCGCACCCCGGAGATCCTCCTGGCCAACGAGCGCGACATGGACGCCGGGCGCGAGGCCGGCCTCGGCGACGCCCTGCTCGATCGGCTGCGCCTCGATGATGATCGCATCGTCCAGATCGCCGCCGCCGTCCGGGCGATCGCCGCGCTCCCGGATCCGGTCGGTGAGGTGATCGGGGGGCAGCGTCTGCCCAACGGCCTCGACGTGCGCAAGGTGCGCGTCCCGCTCGGCGTGATCGCCGTGGTCTACGAGGCTCGCCCGAACGTGACCATCGATGCCACCGCGCTGTGCCTGAAGTCCGGCAACGCGATCGTGCTGCGCGGTTCCAGCGTGGCCTCGCACTCCAACGCGATCCTGGCATCGATCGCCGGCGAGGCCGCGATCGACGCCGGGCTGCCCGACGGCGCGGTCAGCCTGGTGGCCGGTGGCGGGCATGGTGAGCTGGCCGAGCTGGCCACCCAGAGCGGCCTGGTCGACCTGATCATTCCGCGCGGGGGAGAGGGACTGAAGTCGGCGCTCAAGGACGTGGCTACGGTGCCGGTGATCTACGCCGCATCGGGCAACTGCCACGTGTTCGTCGACGAGACCGCCGATCACGACTGGGCCACCGACATCGTGCTCAACGCCAAGGTGCAGCGCCCCGGCGTCTGCAACGCGGCGGAGAAGCTGCTCGTCCACGAGGGCGTCGCCGCGACCTTCGTGCCCCACATCGCCCTGGCGCTGCGGGCAGCCGGCGTACAACTGCGCGGCGACGTCCGCGCCGTCGAGCTCGCCGCGGCCGCCGGCATCGAGATCGTCCCAGCGCAGGCCGAGGATTGGGACACCGAGTACCTGGACCTGACCATCGCCATCGCGGTGGTCGAGTCCGTCGAGCTGGCCATCGAGCACATCAACCGTCACGGCAGCGGCCACTCCGAGGCGATCGTCACCCGCGACGCGGTCGCGGCGCGCGCGTTCCAGCTCGGCATCGACGCCGCCTGCGTGTACGTCAATGCCTCGACGCGGTTCACCGACGGCGGCGAGTTCGGCCTGGGCGCGGAGATCGGCAACTCGACCCAGAAGCTGCACGCCCGCGGCCCGATCGGCCTGCGCGAGCTGTGCACCTTCAAGTACCTGGTCGAGGGAGACGGGCACGTCCGAGCCTGAGCTGCGGGTCGCCGCGCTCGGCATCCTGGGCGGGACCTTCAACCCGCCCCACGAAGGCCACCTGCGCTGCGCCGGCCAGGCCCTCGAGCAGCTGAGGCTCGACCGGGTGGCGTTCATGCCCGTGCGGGTGCCGCCACACAAGGAGGCCGAGGCGGACCCGGGAGCCGAGCACCGCCTGGCGATGTGCCGCCTGGCCGTGGGCCAGGACCCGCGCCTGACCGTGTCCGACCTGGAGCTGCGCCGCGAGGGCCCGTCCTACACGGTCGACACGCTGCGCGCCCTGCACACGGAGGATCCGGGCCGCGAGCTCACCTTCATCCTCGGCGCCGACGTGGCCCGGACGCTGGCCCAGTGGCGCGAGCCGGCCGAGATCCTCGCGCTGGCCAGACTTGCCGTGGCGGAGCGCGACGGTAGCGCGCGGCGCGAGATTCGCGGGACCCTGGCCGGGCTGGGCGCGGGAGGGCGGGTCGAGTTCCTCGACATGGCGCCGATCGACGTGTCCTCGTCGCAGGTGCGTGAACGAGTGGCGGCCGGCGAGACGATCGATGGGCTGGTGCCCGCCCCGGTCGCGGCCTACATCAGCGAGCACGGCCTCTACCGCGCGCCGTGGCCGGCAGGCGTCGGATGACGCCGCTATCCTCGATGGCATCGATGAGCAGTCATCCAGCCAGGGGCGTGGCGTGCTGAGTCCCGCCCCCGCCCCGGAGCAGCAGCGTCCCACCCCGGATGAGCTCGTGCAGTCGGTCGCCATGCTGGCGGCCGACAAGAAGGCCATCGAGATCGTCGAGCTCGACCTCCGTGGAGTGCTCGGCTACACCGACTACTTCGTGGTCTGCACCGGCAACACCGAGCGCCAGACCAAGGCGATCCACGACGGCATCCTGCGCGGCCTGAAGGACGAGTACTCGCTGAGCCCGCGACGTGTGGAGGGCCTGTCCCAGGCCCGCTGGATCCTCATGGACTACCTCGACGTGGTGGTGCACATCTTCACGCCGGAGACGCGCGAGTACTACCGGCTGGAAGCGCTGTGGGGCGAGGCGCCGATGCGCCAGGTGGCCGAGGCCCAGTAGCCGCGCGACGGCCGCCGAGTCACGGCCAGATCTGAGTGACGGACGGTGGTGATTTCGGACCCAGGGATCCGTGCGGGCGGGTCTTTCTTGGTACCAAGCCCGGTCGGAAAGCCAGCGAGCGGCGTGGCCGTGGACTCCTTCGCCGCGGCGCGGGGACCCGGATGGGCCTTCGTGCCGGCGCAGGGGCCGTGAGGCCCCGCAGCGGCCCGTGAGGCCGGTTCTGTGACGGTCGCGTGACGCGGGCCGTGGCCGCCCGGCGCACACTGTCACACCGCCGCCAGGCTCGACCGCTGTCTCGACGGGCGTTGGCGAGAACCTGGTCAATACGAAGGATTCCTCGCCGCACCCCTCGCCGCGGGGCCCGCGGCGCCGGGGCCCTTGGCGAGAACCTGGTCACCACGAACAATTTCTCGCCACACCCACCGCGCACCCGGGCGCCCGAGCGCCAAACCAAACCCCGGGATCCGTCGCAGCCCGAGGCGGCCGCCTCGTCAACCGCCTCCGCGGCGGAGCACGACCGCGCTTCAGGCCCGGCCCCAGATCATCAGTACGTCGGGCTCTGACGGGGCGACCTTGACGGTGACGTCGTCGCCCTGCTCGTAGGGCGAGGAGGGGTAGATGTACTGATTGGTGATCACCTGGTAGCTGCCGGCACCCGCCGGAGACACCGTGAGCGTGATGTTGTACTCGGTTCCGCCCGGCGCGTCGGTGTGCCCGGTCGGCTCCAGCAGGTCGATGCGGGCGGGCGTGTCGATCCCCTCGCTGCGCAGGCGCTTGGCTCGGTTGGCCAGCGCCATCTGATCGGCCGACGCGCCGACTCCGACCTTACTGGTGACGGCCTGCGCGGACTCGGCCGCGTGCTTCATTCGATCCATCAAACCCATGGCTCGCGTCCCTTCATGGTTGCGGTGGCTGCGGCGAGCCGACTGTACTGCGGGACCGGCCGGCCATGGGCCCGAGCGACCACCTCTAGGGTGATCGCTCGGGTACCCGCCGGTGGCTCAGTGGAGCACCTTCAGGGTGTTGTCGCCATCGTCGACGAAGTACACGCCGCTGCCGCCCGGGACGATGACCAGGCCGAACAGCGACCCGGCGCCGGTCTTGGTGTCGGCGGTGCGGACCAACAGCTGGTGGCCGGCCGGGGTGGTCTCGACCACGTTCCCGTTGCCGGCGTTCGCGGTGAGGATGTTGCCGTTCGGCGCCAGCACCAGGCCGAGCGGCTGGTTGAGGAAGCCGCCCTGGGTCACCGTGGTGCCGCCGTCCGGCAGCGCGGTCGTGCGCGTGGCCGCCTGGGGAATCGCCGCGATGCGGCTGTCCAGGGTGTCCGCCACGTACAGCGTGCCGTCGGCGGCGAGGGCCACGCCGGTCGGACCGATCACCAGTGCGGCCGGGTCATCGCGCCAGGGGATCTGGTTGGCGATCACCGTCTGGCTGAGCACCTTCGGTGGCTGACCGGGGCCGGACTGCAGGGCGATCCGCACCACGGTGGAGTTCTTGTCGACGTGCTTGCCCGCCGCGGCGCCGCCGTTGAGCGCGTTGCTAACGAACAGGTTGGTCATGTCGCCCGTCGTCGAGGCGGCCATGTCCCACGGCCCGGCGATGTTCGGACCGGAGATCGTGCTGACCGGCTTGCCGGTGTTGTCGGTGACGATCAGGCAGCCGAGCTTCGCCGTGGCCGACATGCCGTTGGTGGTGGGGAGGCTGCCGACCACCACGTAGCCGCCCGGGAGAATGCTCAGCGCGGTGGTGAGGCCGACACCGCCGGGGCAGCTGCCGGGCAGCGAGCTGGCGCTGATGTTGGCGAACAGCCACCGGTGGCCGCTCGGACTTATCTGCACGAGCGTCGTCCCGGTGCCCTGGCCGGCGGTCTTGTTGTTGAAGTTGCTGATGAGCAGATCACCGGCGTGCAGCGTGCCGGTGGAGGTGGGCACGACGACGATGCCGTACGGATTGACGTCGCCGTTGGCCGGCACGGTCGAGGCAATGGTCGAAACGGTCTTCAGCGGAGCGAGGAAGGCGCTGGTGGCGGGCGCCGCCGTGGTCGCGGCAGCAGTGGTGGCGCTGGCGACGGCCGGCGCGCTGCTGGAGACGGAGCTGGACGAGCTGCTGCTGCTTGCGCTGCCACACCCGGCCAGCGCGAGCGCGACCAGGGGGACTCCTAACATCGATCGTCGACTCACTGCGTTCTCCTGTCGTTCGGTGCGCGCCTGCCCCAGTGCAGCTCGCGGCCTGATGGCGCGGGCGTGTGCCCGTGTTGCCACCCAGACTCCGTGGCCAGCCCGTTCCTTCCCGGCGCGGACGCGCCGCCGCCGGCCGCTTCGGTGGGAAGCATTCGTCGCCGAAGCGGTCCTGGACAGTGAGCGTGCCTTTTACACAACAGACATGGTCACGACTCGGCCGCCTGATCGGAGCAAGGCTGAGACCGCTGACGCAGATCGGCTGGCCGCCGCCCGAGCCCTCGCCTCCGGGCCTGCGGCGGCTGTGGTCAGGCTTCCATCGGCTGACCCAGATCTCCTGGCCGCGGGACTACCCGATCGCCCAGTTCCCCAACCTGCCGCTCATCCTGGCCTTCCTCGGCGGTCAGGTCGCGG
>Ga0302314_10017298_pt1 | contig 12103 bp, 11 predicted proteins | sample III_Palsa_N2_3_FD_200533 | JGI IMG/M metagenome (GOLD analysis project Ga0302314, IMG submission 200533) | Peat permafrost microbial communities from Stordalen Mire near Abisko, Sweden - III_Palsa_N2_3 | ecosystem: Environmental > Terrestrial > Soil > Palsa > Peat permafrost | place: Sweden...
TGCAGCGTCGATCGCGAGGTTTCGAGCAATCGTGATCATCCAGACCATCGGTGTGCCCAGAGTTGGACGATACCCCGCGGCATTCAGCCAGATGCGGACATAGACCTCCTGCAGAAGTTCCTCCGCAACATTGCGCCGTTTGACCAGCAGCAGAATGGTGGTGAACAGCTTACGGCGGGTTGCTGCATAGAGCTTTTTGAAAGCCGCCTCGTCCTTGCCGGACATCCGCAGCAACAACCGCTCGAGCTCATGGGAAGTCGACGCTGTTGCTGAGATCGGATTCATGAGGCCCTAGCCGCTTTTGGCCGGAGGCTTCGGTGGAGCGGTCCCGTCGAGGATAATCGCGACCGGCTCTTCGGGCGCGGCAACCTCGTCGGCAAAATCTTCGACGGCTCTTGCGGCATCCTTGATACCGGTTTCGACCTTCTTGAGAACCGAGTCCTTGTCGTCCATGTAGCCCTCCGGCATTCGAACGTCTCGGGTCTAAGCCCGTGTCAGTCCACGTTTTCTCATGACGTTCAAAGTGTCAACTATTGTTTACATGTTGGTTCCGTTGGTGACGCGATTTAAATTCGTTTCGGCGTCCAGACTACCAGAGGCGGTCTGGTGCATATAATTAAATAATTTCAATTAGATGTGTTCAATTACCTGCTCTTATGGGAGCGATCCCGCCTGCGCGGAACAATTGCGGGTGACTCCAGATTGTCATGTGGCTTTTACAACTGGAGGCTTCCGATGCATGGCGACAAGCCAATCAGCTGGCTGATGTTTTTCACGCTTGCGGCGACGACTTTCACTATCGCCGGCGCGTTTATCTATTTTCTTCGATCGAGCACCAACCGAGAAATCGCGGCAGTGGCTCTTGAAGGCGACAAATCTCGCGTCGGAGCCACGCCGAATGGTGCCGGGCCCGAATTGATTGGCTTCGCTGTTATCGCGTTCGCGGTGATGGGGCTTTTGGCAACCGGTTATGCGGGCAAACCGAAAGTCGAAACGGCTGCAGTCGCCGCGCCGATCGGCCAGACGACGGGCATGTCGCAAGGCATGGCGCAACCCGCCGATTCATCGAACCAGCCGAAAGTCTATCAGCCGGCCAATCCCGCGCCCGACACGCGGTCGGCACCCACGTCGTCAGACACCGGTGTCGGTGATCAGAACGGTTCGGCCGGACAGCCGAAATAACAGATACCGGGCGATAAAAGAGGAGGGTGTCATGGTAAATGAAACGGTTGATCATTTGAAAGCGCTCCACACCAGCGCAATCGACGCGCGCAACGGGTATCAGGAAGCGCTAAAGGACGCGGCAGGCAAGGGAATGGCGCCTGTATTTCACGACATGGTGACATTGCATGATGACAATGCTGCTGAACTCGCCCGTGAATTGGTGAAAGCCAACGAGCTTCCGGACGACGCGGGATCTTTTATGACTACAGTCCACAAGACCAATATGGACGTGCGGTCGCTCTTCAATGGACTGGATGAAAGCGTGCTGCCTGGTTTGATCGACGGGGGGAAGCGCAACGTTTCGAAATATGATCAGGCGCTCAAGTCGTCGGACGTGCCCGCGAGCGTGGTAGCCTTGTTGGAAAGGCAGCGCCATGGACTCGCACAAAAAATCATGCACATGCAAGCGCTAGCGGCGACACGCGAACGCGTGTCCTAGCCACGCTTGGATGGAACCTGAACGGACCTGGCGTCGCTTGAATATCATGAGCGTTCACCGTCTCCAGGTTCGATGCCGTAGGGCTTGACCAGCGCCCATACATGCCCCGGCACCATGTTCTTCATCCGTTGCGGATATTGCCGTCGCAGATGCAGCACGGTTTCGACCGCTTTCATCTCGACGCGGGCGCGCGCGAATTCGAGACCGCGCGGGCCAATCCTCGGCATCAACCAGCCGACGATCGGCCGCAACCAGTTCGGCATGCTTCGCAGCGGTAGGCCGCCAGCGGCGAGTTCGACGTTGTTCAGAAAGCCCTTGACGGGTCCAGTACGGCTGCCGGCAGTACCGGGCTTAGAGAGCCGGACTTCGTCGCCGAGCAGGTCAAGTAATTCTTCACCCCGTTCGTTGCGCACCAGTAACCATTGCTCGCCCTGGCCGCCCATATATCCGACCGTAATGTCTGCCAGTACATTGGTGTAATCGACACAGGTGCGGCACGTCATCGGAAAGAAATCCGGGGGCAATTTGGAGATCGGCAATTGCAGAAACGGGATCTCCTTGATCCGTCCATCGCTGAAGCGAAGTTCGACATGATAATCCGCGCGGAATTCGAGATAGGTGATTGTATCCGGCCGATCGGACAGAAGTTCGAGGAACGTGTGGAAGTTCGCGGTGCTGGTGTTGTCGGAGCAAGGCGTGCCCACAACATAGATCTTCTCAAAGCCGAGCTTCGCCTCCAGCGCGCGCAATGCGTAGACCTGACAAGGAATTCCGATTACGGCGAGCCGCTTGAACCCGCGCGCGCGTGCCGGCTCTAATAACGCCAGCAGCGGCGCATATCCCATCCGCATCCCGCGGCATTGCGCCATGCCCGCCGATGAGGTCACAAGTACCGGCATCGGCTTCCATTTATCGCTGGGATCCGGTGCCATCGTCAGCACCGCATCGACGGCGCCGCTCTCCAGCAGGCGCTCGCCGATACGCGTCGCAATGCCGGTCCATTGGGCTCCATCGCGCGGATCCAGCAGCGCGGCACGGACCATGCGCCGAAACGGGCCGAAGAAGAGTTCGTCGGGCCGTTTTGGGTCGCGGGCGCGGCCGTGCACGCGGGCCTCGATCGCGGGATAGTCCGGCTTGATGAACTGGCAGGCGTGCCCGCACTGCTTGGGGTCGCTCGATCGAGAGATGCCGCAATCGGTACAGAGATCGCGGGGTGCGGCGCTGCCGACCGTCGGCGCCCACACTGGGGAAGCGGGATCACCACGGTCTACCATCCGCGCGTCCCGGCGCCACCCTTGAAAGGTCCGACAATCCGCGAGGTGATCCAGCCGCCGTAGAAATCCCCTTGCTGGGGTTGAACGCGTTCGTCATCGACCCAGCACTCATCGACACGCGAAGCATAGAACGCCAGATATCCTGCGATCTCGGCGAAGGAGGGCGAGGGCGAAGGGTAGCTCCAGGCCGCGTTCTCTGCTCGCTTGCCCTGGACATCGAGCGACCAATATGTCGCCTGACCCTTGAATTCGCACGAGGAACTGCCACCGGCTGCTTGCAAATAAGGCTGCGCTATATCGCGGGGCGGAATGTAATAGACTGGCGGATGGCTGGTTTCGAGCACACGATGGCCAGAAATGGTATCGGCGATCGTTTGACCTTTGAAAATCACGCGCAGCCGTTGGCTAACCTTCTCCAGTCGCGGTGGGCGCGGATAATCCCAAACCGACTCCTGTCCAGGCAATGGTTCGGTGCGCTTGGGTCTCAACATCTTCGAAATCTCCTTTATCTCATCGCACGATCATCGGAAATGTCACGGCGATTCCCCAGGCGAATACCGCGGCGTTGGCAAGTGCGCCAGGCAACGGATGGTTCGTTGCCGCGTAACTCCAGCGGCTGACCAGTCCGAACGCAAGAAACATCAGCAGAATGGCCGGCACGATAATGACGAGAAAGAAGAGCTTCATGGGATTAAGTGCCACCGCAATCGCAAGCGATACCAGGAAGCAGAATTTCGTCAGTGCATAGGCGCCGCGCTTGGAGTTCCAGCCGCGCGTCAGCCATTCATCCGTCACGAAATACGGTAGCGTTCCACAAGCGATCGCGAGGATCAGAGGCAACCGGGCGGGAATTGGCAAGAACGAGAAGACATAGGCGTCGATGGGAAGCCCGAAGGCCATAACATTGTAGGCAGCGACAGCGGCTGCTGCGATCGCTATGCCCTTCCAGGAGACTAGGGTCGAGCTAACCGGAGATGTGGGCCCGCGCAGAATTCGCAGCGCCAAAGCTGTCAGCACACCATACAGCAGGAAGTGCAACATTAGATAATCACCTAGCAAAATCGGCAGAAAATCCGTGGGCATTTTCCAGAGCAGCAGCGGCGTCAGTAGCGCCGGTGCGAACGCAATGATCAGAAGCTGCTTCCATCCAAGCCCCGCTTCCGCCGGAGTCTCGCGCACGACAGGCAATAGCGCAGATAATGGCCATGCCAGTGCGACGACACCCAGGAACACCATTGCGAGCCAGCGCCCGCGGTTGTCGACGAAGCTCTCCTGCCGCTTGCCGAATGCCGCATTCATCCAGCGCAGCGCCTCGACCATGCTGTCGTGGCTGTAGAGTACGCCGATATGCTCAACGCCGCGCGCCAGCACCAGCCTGCGTGCAGTGCCGTCGGCGAAGTTGCCATAGGTCTCGCCGGCTATCGCCGTTCCGCCCGCGCCGAGGTTGATGATGCGAAGCCCTTCATAGCGAAGCATCGCGGGCTCCAGCGCGCCGACGATGACCAGCAGATTGCGGGGGGCCGTTGCGGTTGCGACCGGAGAGAACACGGAAACCGCCACCGTCGCCTCAACATCCGGATTGGCCTTGGCGAACCGGACCACGATGTCGGACGCCATCGAATGCCCGAGCACGCCAAGACGGCCGTCGGTTTGAGGGAGCTTTTGCGCAAAGGACGCGACCTCCGTCAGTTCCTTGAGCAGCTCCGCCGTGATCGTCTCACCTTCGGTGATGTCGCCGCGCATTGGAACTGGATTGCGGCCATGACCGAGGAAATCGAAGGTCACAGCAATATAGCCATTTCGCGCCAGTGTTTCCGCAAAAGGCTGCATCAGTTGCTGCGAGCCTGCGAAACCATGGGCGATCACTATGACGGGCGCCGGCGTGGCCATTCGCTGCCGAAAAATCGTGACCGGAGTTTCGCCCACGAAGCTTTTCGTGATGCTCAATTCGTCGCCGGCGCTGTGAAGTTCAAACAGTCCAGTGGCGATCATAATCAATGCCGCTAGAGCTATGGCAATCCGACCGCGGACCGCGTCAGTTGACATCATGATTCCTGAGATCGCGATCACTCTTCGGCCACAATATGCTTCTTGCGAATGCGGCGAACGGTCCACCAGATGGAAAATCCGGCCAAGGGCACGAAGGCTGCCGTCAAAATGCTTGGGTCGACAGCAACGCCGCCACTCTCATGCGCGGCTTTTGCTAGATATCCGAACAGGCTGACCACGTAATAGGTGATGGCCGCCACCGAGAGGCCTTCTACGGTGGCTTGCAGGCGCAACTGCAGCCGCGTCCGCGCATTCATCGATTTCAGCAATTCCTGATTTTGCTGTTCCAGTTCGACGTCAACCCGGGTCCGCAACAAATTCGCCGCCCGCGCAAGCTTGAGAGATAGGCTGGATTGGCGGGCTTCAGTGGTGACGCAGGTGCGCAAGGCCGGCTTCATACGGCGCGCGAGAAACGACGACCAAGTGGGGAGGCCGGCTATCTTACGCTCGCCGATCGTTTGCAGCCGTTGTTCGACGATCTCCTCATAGGCGCGGCTGGCGCCAAAGCGGAACACGCTCGCGGCGGCGCCGGCCTCGACGTCCGCGGCGAGCGCCGTCAACTCGTCCAGCAGTTTGTGGTTGGTGGCGAGATCGCCGGCGTGACGCATCTGCTCGGTGACTTCGACCAGGCGGCGCTCAGATGCTGCGATCGACGGTGACAGCCGCTGCGCTTCCGGCAGACCGAGCAGGGCGAACGTGCGATAGGTCTCGAGTTCGATGACGCGCTGCACGAGTGCTCCGGTGCGCTCGGTCGACATTTGCCGATTGGCCACGAGGATGCGGACAAAGCCGGAAGGCCCCGGCTGAAAGTCGGTGGCATAGACCGCCGCGCCGTCGGAATTCTCGGCGACGGCGAGGCTCGCATTGTCAAACAGGCGCTCAGGCGCCGTCCGTGGCAGATCTTCTGCAAGCAGATGCAGATCGACCGCGACCAGCAACGGCCCGGGCTGTGGGACCAGTCGCATCGGTATAGCCAGCGATGCCGCATCCGGGTGGAAAGGCGTGGCGGCCGGATCAGCGGGCATCTCCCAGGTGTAGGTCGTGAATTCCGAATGCTGTTCCCAGCGCAGCACCGTCGAGCCGAACGGCGCGCGGTGATGTTTTTCGGCCGGCGATGGTGACGGCAGCCCGCGCGATTCGCAGAACCTCACCAAGCTGGCGCGGTCGGCCTGCGCGCGCGCCCCGGAGGTGTCGAATGCAAAATGCACAATACGAGACGGAACCGCGATGGGCGTGAACGGGCGGGCATGCACCTCGCCCAGGATCGCAGCACGCAGCGGATGCGGCGCCAGCCGGGCCGCTTCGCCGTCGCCAATCAGAACGTCCGTGCTCATCGCGTTCTCAATCGTTGATACCAGCGCTCCGCAACCATGCCGGTAGGATTATCACCGCGATGCTCTGGACAGAAGCCAGCGCTTGCGTTCCGCGACAACGAAATCTGGCGTGGACCGTGAAACGTTTGGAACTTGATGCGTATATACTGAGCGCTAGTCTGTCGAACGTAATGGTTTGCATTGCACGCGTGGCGGCCGTTTGCATTTCGACGGCCACCCGCCGTAGTCTGGCACGACGGTCCCTTGCGCGCTTGCGGGATGGAGCTTTGGTGGTGGCAGTTTCGATGCGGATCGGCACGCGCAAGAGTACCATGGCGCTCGCGCAGACTGAGGATATCGCACGGCGTCTGTCGACAGCCGTGCCGGACTTGAACGTCGAGATCGTCAAGTTCGAGACCACGGGCGATACCGACCAGACCAGCAAGCTATTGATTCATGGCGGGAAGGGTGGCGCGTTTGTTGCTGAAATCCGGGCTGCCGTGATATCGGGCAAGCTCCACGCTGCGATGCATTCGTTAAAGGACATGCCCGGCAATGAAGATACACCGGGCCTCGTGATCGGTGCGACGCTGGCGCGCGATTCGCCGACCGACGCTTTGGTGCTGCGGCCGGGTGTTTCGATCGAGGAGATCAAGCGTTCGCGCGGCCGCGGCTACAAGATTGGCACCAATGCGGTGCGGCGCGCGGCCTATGCGCGGCGCTTGTTCCCGGACATTGAGGTCATTCACTTTCGTGGCGCCGCCGATACGCGGATCCGCAAGCTCGATAGCAGGGAGATGCAGCGGCTGCCCGATGGCGGCGCGGTCGGACCGGCCGACGCCTTGATCGTGGCGCGATCCGGGCTGGAACGGGTCGGGCTTGCGAACCGTATTGCTTTCGAATTTTCACCACAAGACATGCTGCCGGCGGTTGGGCAGGGGATTGTCGCGGTGGAGTGTGCTGTCGGGGATTGGCAGACCCGCCAATACCTCTCGCTAATCGATGACCGTGCCGCGCGTCTCTGCTGCGACGCTGAACGCGAGGTGCTCTGGGTGCTCAACGGGCACTGCAATTCACCGATCGCCGGGCATTCGACGATCGACGGGGCGCGAATGTCGCTGACCGCATCAGTGCTGGACGAGGGTTGCTTCATCGAAGTCACGCGCTCGGGATGGGCGGATCGACCACGTGAGCTTGGTCGCGCCGTCGGTCTGGAACTGCTCGACAAGGGTGCGGCGGAACTGATCGCGCGCACGCGACCGGAACCATGAAGGCATAGTATGGCAGCTACCTTTCCATTCTCCGCGATTGTTGGACAGGACGAGATGAAGCTTGCACTGCTGATCGCGGCGGTTGATCCGAAGGTTGGCGGTGTGCTCGCCTTTGGCGATCGCGGCTCGGGCAAGTCCACGGCGGTACGCGCGCTGGCGGCTTTACTGCCGAAAATGAAAGTCGTGGCCGCCTGCCGCTATAATTGTGATCCGGATCGACCGGCGGAATTCTGCGACGAGTGCGTCGCTCGCGCAGCCAAGGGTGGGCTGAAATCGGCGCAGGCCCCGGTGCCCGTGGTCGATCTGCCGCTGGGCGCGACCGAGGATCGCGTGGTCGGTGCGCTCGATCTGGAACGGGCGTTGGCGCGGGGGGAAAAGGCGTTCGAGCCGGGATTGCTAGCCCGCGCGCATCGCGGGTTCCTTTATATTGATGAAGCTAATCTGCTGGAGGACCACCTGGTTGATCTGCTGCTCGATGTCGCCGCGTCAGGTGAAAATGTGGTCGAACGCGAGGGCTTGAGCATTCGCCATCTCGCAAGGTTCGTGCTGGTCGGCACCGGCAATCCGGAGGAGGGCGAGTTGCGTCCGCAATTGCTGGACCGGTTTGGTCTGTCAGTCGAGGTCAAGACGCCGGACGACCTTCCCAGCCGGATCGAAGTCGTGCGCCGTCGCGACGCGTTCGAAAGCGATGCCACGGCCTTCCTGGCGAAATGGACCAAGGACGAGGCTAGATTGCGCAAGTCGATCACGGCGGCGCGGGAAAAGCTGCCAGCGGTGTCGGTGCCGGATATGGCGCTCGAGCGCGTGGCAAAACTATGCATGGCGCTCGGCACCGACGGTCTGCGCGGCGAGTTGACGCTGATGCGCGCGGCACGCGCGCTGGCCGCGCTGGAATCGGCGAAGACCGTAACCGACGAACATCTGCGCCGAATGGCACCGTCGGCGTTACGCCATCGCTTGCGCCGCAACCCGCTTGACGATGCTGGCTCATCGGTAAGGGTCGACCGTGCGATATCTGAAATTTTGGGATGACCGGAGATTCCGCATGGTCCGATGGGGTCGCGGCGGCACAATTGTTCGCCGTCGATCCGTTCGGGACCGGCGGTATCTTGTTGAGATCGCGTGCGGGGCCGGTCCGTGATCGCTGGCTCGCGATGCTTCGCGCCGGTTTGCACCCGTCGCATCCGCAAAAACATCTGCCGCTGCATACCGCTGATAGCCGGTTGCTCGGCGGTCTCGACCTCAATGCGACGTTGCTCGCCGGCCGTCCGGTCGCGGAGCCCGGGCTACTGGCCGAGGCCGACGGCGGCGTGCTTGTCCTGGCGATGGCGGAACGATTGGCGTCCGCAACCACCGTGCATATCACCGCCGCGATGGATGCCAGGGAAACCATCGTCGAACGCGACGGCCTTTCGCTACGAATGCCGGCGCGGTTCGGCGTGATCGCGCTGGACGAAGGACTTGAGGATGAGTTCGCTCCGGCGTCGCTATGCGATCGTCTGGCGTTTCATCTCGACCTCAACGATATCTCGGTGCGAGACGCCGATGAGATCGGTCTCGATGCGGACGAGATCGCTTCGGCGCGCGAGCGGCTGCGGACCTTGAAGGCCGATGCTGCGCAGGTCGAAGCGCTCTGCACGGCAGCTACGGCGCTCGGCATCCTCTCCCTGCGCGCGCCGCTACTGGCAATCCGCGTCGCCTGTGCCTGTGCGGCGCTCACCAGACACGCCGCGGTCGAACAGGATGACATCGCGCTAGCCGCGCGCCTGGTGCTTGCGCCCCGCGCCCTCGTATTTCCGCCAGCGCATGAACCCGACCAGCCGGATCAGCCGCTGGAATCGCCGCCCGAGAATGAGGCCGGCAATGACCGCCAGGATGATCAGACCCCCGACATGGATCGGGCGCTGGACGAAGTGATCCTTGCCGCCGTTCAGGCAGCGATTCCTCCCGATGTGCTGGCCGCCATGCGCGCGGGGTCGTTGGGACGGTTGCGTAGCCGTTCGTCCGGCAAATCCGGCGCGCTGCAAAAATCCAACACCCGTGGTCGTCCAAATGGCGTGCTGCGCGGCGAGTTACGCTCGGGCGCCAAGCTCAATGTGATCGAAACGCTGCGTGCTGCTGCGCCTTGGCAGCCGCTGCGGCGACGCGAGGGGACGAATCCCGGGTCTACGCTGCCGCGCATCCTGATCCGCAAGGATGATTTCCGGATCACGCGCTTCAAGCAACGTAGCGAGACCACGACGATTTTCGTGGTCGATGCCTCCGGTTCTGCGGCGTTGCACCGGCTCGCCGAAGCCAAGGGCGCGGTCGAACTCTTGCTGGCAGACTGCTACGTTCGACGCGATCAGGTTGCGTTGATTGCATTTCGGGGCAGCGCCGCGGAATTGTTGCTGCCGCCGACGCGGTCGCTGGCGCGCGCCAAGCGCAGTCTTGCCGGGTTGCCGGGCGGCGGCGGGACGCCGCTGGCGGCGGGTCTCGATGCGGCATTTGCGCTGGCGGATCTCATTCGCCGCAAGGGTCAGACGCCAACGGTTATTCTGTTGACGGACGGCCGTGCCAATATCGCGCGCGATGGCGGGCAGGGACGGCGGCGTGCCGAAGAGGACGCAATCAGCGCTGCGAAGCAATTGCTTGCTGCCGGGATCGCGACGGTGCTGGTCGATACCTCGCCGAGGCCGGGGCCGCTCGCGGAGCAATTCGCAAAGGAAATGGGCGCGCGCTATCTGCCGCTGCCACACGCCGACGCTACCGCCTTGTCGCGCGCGGTACTGGCAAGCGTGGCTTAGCGCTATTCCTTATAAGCCCTCACCCGTTTTACCATCTGCTCGACATGCGCGATCGGGGTTTCCGGCTGGATGCCATGGCCGAGATTGAAGATCAGGCGGCCGCCGGCGTAATCCAACAGCACATCATCGATCGCGCGGTCGAGCGCGGCGCCGCCGGCGATTAGCACCAGCGGATCGAGATTGCCTTGCACGGCGACGCGGCTTTGCACTTTTTCGCGGATTAGCGACGGTTCGGTGGCCCAATCGATGCTGACGGCGTCTACGCCGGTTGCTTCGACATAATGCGGTAACAACGCGCCCGCGCCGCGCGGGAATCCGATGATCTTCGCGTCCGGGACTTGCTTGCGAACGCCTGCGACGATGCGTTTGGTCGGCTCGATCGACCAGCGCTGGAATTCGCGCGGCGGCAGCACGCCGGCCCAGGTATCGAAGATCTGCAACACGTCGGCGCCAGCCTCGAGCTGGCCAAGCAGATAAATGATCGAGTTTTCGACCACGGCGTCGATGATTTTCGCGAGCGCTTCGGGATGACGATAGGCCATCATCCGCGCCGGGGCCTGATCGGGCGTGCCTTGTCCCGCCACCATATACGTCGCAACCGTCCATGGCGCGCCGCAGAATCCGATCAACGCAATCTTCGGATCGAGTTCACGCCGTACCCGGCGCAGCGCCTCGTACACCGGTTCAAGTTTGGAGAAATCAGCGTGGGCCGTGAGCGTCCCGACTTTGTCGGGCGTATCGAGCGGGTCAAGCCGGGGGCCTTCGCCGACCTCGAACCTGACGGAACGGCCGAGCGCGTAAGGGATCACCAGAATGTCCGAGAAAATGATCGCGGCATCGAAGTTGAAGCGCCGGATCGGCTGTAACGTGACCTCGGCGGCGAATTCCGGTGTGAAACAGAGATCAAGGAAGCCGCCGGCCTTGGCGCGGACCTCGCGATATTCCGGCAGATAGCGGCCGGCTTGGCGCATCATCCAGAGCGGAGGCACGGGGTGGCGGCGGCCAGAAAGGACCTCAACGAAGGGTTTGACGATCGGATTCTGTGTCAAGTGTCGTTTCCATTACCCGTGACAAGTATCATTGTCGTTCCTGATACACCGATGATAGGGTCTTGGCCAAGGGATTTGGGTTGGGTGTGAAAAGAGCCTCACGATGAACGCAGCTGCCCCGGCCGCCAGCCCCGTTGCCTTGCGCAGCGCCGATGAATTTCCCGCGCCGGTATCCGGCCAGCGCCATGAAATTGCGAGCACGGTTGGCCGGCTGACCTATTATTCGGCCGCTCCCCTGGCTGGAAGCAAATTGCCGCCGCTGCTGCTTATTCACAGCATCAACGCCGCGGGCTCGGCCTACGAAATCCGGCCGCTCTATGAGCACTACCGTCAAAGCCGCACGGTCTATGCGCTGGAACTTCCCGGTTTCGGTCATTCCGAGCGCGGCAAGCGCGAATATAGCGTGCGCATGATGACTGACGCTATCCTGATCGCGGTGCGTGAAATCCAGGATGTTCACGGCCGTAGCCCGATCGATGCGTTGGCGGTGTCTTTGTCATCGGAATTCCTCGCCCGCGCTGTGACCGAGATGCCGATGGCGTTCCGCAGCGCGGCGCTGCTCAGCCCGACCGGCTTTCGCAGCCGGGACGCCGGCACGAAATGGCGTAATGGCACGCGCGGGATGCCGTGGTTGCATGCACTGCTGGAATTTCCGCCGTGGAGCAGCGGCTTTTTCCGGCTGCTCACCAGCCGCCGGG
>Ga0302314_10017299_pt1 | contig 12103 bp, 8 predicted proteins | sample III_Palsa_N2_3_FD_200533 | JGI IMG/M metagenome (GOLD analysis project Ga0302314, IMG submission 200533) | Peat permafrost microbial communities from Stordalen Mire near Abisko, Sweden - III_Palsa_N2_3 | ecosystem: Environmental > Terrestrial > Soil > Palsa > Peat permafrost | place: Sweden...
CTTCCTCGGCCGGGAAGACGAGATTCTAGACGAGCGGGGTGGCTCCGACATCATTCAGGCCCTGCCGAAGAACGTGACATTCCATCAGGGCATCGACTCGCTCGCGTGCATGCAACTCACATCCAAGGGACTGCTTCGCTGGTATACCCGCTGCTGTAGAACCCCGATCGGCAATACGCTGGCCACGCCGAGATGGTCATTCATAGGGCTGCTCCACAGCTGTCTGACCCAGACAGCCACACCGCTGGATGCCTCCTTCGGTCCGGTTCGCTCCTGGGTGAATACAAGTGGTGCCAAAGGGGAACCGAAGCCAGCAACCGCCGGCCAGGCGGCGGTGATTGGATGGTTCATGAGGACGACATTACGTGCGCGCATCAATGGCGACTACAGGGACACGCCGCTGTTCCAAGCCGGTACCGGCAAGCCGCTCGTGGCACCGCAGGTGCTGAACAGCAGTGAGCTTGCCCGGGTCAGGCCTTCATGAATCTGCCGTCGAAGGTCGCTGCAACCGCCATTCTCTGCAGCTGTAGTCAGTTCGCCTGAGCCGCCTTATCGCTCTTGATCAGGCGGATTTCGAACATCTTCGGCCAGTTCTTGCCGGTGACGAACAGCCGGTCGTCCTTGGCGTCGTAGGCGATCCCATTGGGCACGCTGTCGAGGCCTTTGACATTGTCGGAGGGTCCGACAAGTCCGGCGATATCGATCAGACCGACGACATGGCCGGTATTTGGATCGATCCGGACTATCCAGTTGGTCTCCCAGATGTTGGCGAAGATCTCGCCATTCACCCATTCCAACTCGTTCACATTACGGGTCGGTCGGCCGTCAAATGTCACCTGTAAATGTCTGGTTACCTTGAGCGTCTGAGGGTCCAGAAAACGAAGGTCCGGGGTGCCGTCGCTCATGATGAGGTCGGTGCCATCCTGCGTCAGCGCCCACCCTTCTCCTTCGTACCGGAATCGCTTCTGCAGCTTGAAGGTCGCAAGGTCAAAGACAAACCCGGTCTGCGATTTCCAGGTCAGGCTGATGAGGTGATTCTTCCAGTTCACGATGCCTTCGCCGAAATATTGCGAAGGGATATCGATTTTCTGCACCACCTCTCCCGTATCGATGCGCACCTTACGAATGGTCGAGTGCTGCTCGAGGCCCGTACTCTCATACAGAAACCCATTCAGATAAAAGAGCCCCTCGGTGAAGGCCGATGGATCATGGGGATAGGTATGTACCACCTGCACCTCATAGACGGGTACGGCCGCCTGCGCCGCTGCCGCGGCGGTGAGTATCCAGAGCAGTAGTAAGATCCGTATCGTCCGCATCTTCCGGTTCGGTGTTTGCCAATCGCTTGCCGTATTATCCATGACTTGGCATCAAGGCGGCGAAACACATCCTGCTTATGTGGCGAGTTTTGCGTATCACCGCCCTGCTCCTGGTACTGCTGGTCGTGGCCGGCCAGGCCTGGCTCGAACATTTCACCACCACGCAGTGGAAACACACGGTCTTCGTCGGTGTCTTCCCGGTTGCGGCCGATGGCAGCCCGGTCACGGCGCGCTATCTCGCGCAGCTCGATCAGGGCAAGATCGACGACGTCGGTGTCTTCCTCAAAGGGGAGGCCCGCCGCTACGGAATCGAACTCGATGAACCGGTGGAGCTGACTCTTTACCCGACGCTGGCTTTTGCGCCCCCGGTGCTAACGGCAGATGCGAACGTGTTCACTCGCATCGTCTGGAGCCTGAAGCTGCGCTACTACCGGCGTCGCGCGCTTGCCACCGCTTCAGGTCCGCGCCCGCAGATTGCGTTGTTTCTCCTCTACCATGATCCGGCTCTGACCCAGAGCCTGCCGCACTCCGCGGGTCTGCAGCGCGGGCTGACAGCCGTCGTGCATATCTTTGCCACCCGGTCGCAGGAAGCGCAGAACCGCATCGTGATCACGCATGAGTTGCTGCATACCTTCGGTGCCACGGACAAATATGATCCCGCCACGGGCCTGCCAAGGTATCCGGATGGTTTCGCCGAACCGGAGCTCGTACCGCGCTATCCACAACGGCTGGCGGAGATCATGGCGGGGAAAATGCCGCTCACCTCTACGGAAGCAGACCTTCCCGAAAATCTCGGACAGGAGCGCGTCGGGCCTTTGACCGCGCGGGAAATCGGCTGGGCCAGTCGCTGATCACCGATCCAGCCACTGCGCGCAAGCCTCTGCGCGCGCAGTACGTGCGTCCCTTGGCGCAAGCGATCCCCGGCACTGCTGGCGTTCCAAGTGACTAAGGTCCGCCGCCGTGGTATCTAAGCTTCCGTGACCGCAATTGAGTCAGGAGCAGACGTGACCCCGAAGAATCTCATGCAGAGGCGCGAGTTCCTCGGCGCAACCGGGATGCTGACCGGTCTGATTGCCGCAGGCACTCCGCTGGCGCTGCTCGCGCCGGGCCGCGCTTGGGCCATGGATCTGCATGCGCTTTCGAGCTCCGAGGGCGCAACGGTAATGGCGGTGTGCCGCACGATCGCGCCGCACGACAAACTCGACGACGCCGCCTATGCGCTCGTCGTGCAGTCAATCGACGGCGATGCCGCAAAGAATGCCGACACCTTGAAGATGCTGCGCGACGGGCTCGGCCATCTCGGCCCCGCCTTCGCGACCGCGACTGAATCGACCCGGGTCCAGGCGTTGACGGCAATCGAGTCATCGCCCTTTTTCAAGACCGTTCGGACCAGCACGCTTGGCGTGCTTTACGCGACGCCGATGGCGTACGCGTACTTCGGCTACGAAGGCGAGGCCTTCTCCAAGGGCGGATATCTGGTCCGGGGATTCAATGATCTGCGCTGGTTGCCCGAAGTCCCGCTGGCGGACAGCGGCCCGGTACCAGGCGCCTGAGGGGGATTTGTGGCGGCTATTTCGCAGGATGATTCGGACGCGGTCGTCATCATCGGTTCGGGGGCCGGCGGCGGGACGCTGGCGCACGAGCTCACGCGCCGCGGCATCAAGGTCGTACTCATCGAAGCCGGCGCGCGCCAATCCCTGGAGACCTTCTCGCAGGTGCCGGGCGACGCCTTTGCCCAGCTGACCTGGCTCGAACCGCGGACGATCACCGGAACCTCGACGGTGGCGCAGGATTATCCGACGCTACCGTCCTGGACCTGCAAGACGGTGGGGGGCACCACGGTGCACTGGACCGGCGCAACGCCGCGGATCCGACCGTGGGAGATCCGCTCACGCACCACGTACGGTGAGATCAAGGGCGCATCCCTGATCGACTGGCCCGTCGAATACTCGGAGCTCGAGCATTATTACGACCTGGCCGAGAAGCGCATGGTCGTCACGCGGCGTAACGGCAATCCGGGACTGCCGGCCTCGAACCACTTCAAGGTGATGTACAACGGCGCGAAGCGCATCGGCTACAAGCGCGTCCACACCAACTACATGGCCATCAACACCAAACCGGCGGACGGGCGGGGGTTGTGCATCCAGCAGGGTTTCTGCGTACAAGGATGCAAGACGGGCGCGAAGTGGAGCACCTTGTATACCGAGATCCCGCGCGCCGAGGCGACCGGCAACCTGGACTTGCGGGTGCAGTGCCGGGCGTCGCGGATCGAGCACGGCGATAACGGCCTGGTCACCGGGGTCGTGTACCGGGATCCCCAGGGCAACGAGCAGCGGCAGAAGGCGCGCATCGTCTGCGTCGCCTGCAATTCGGTGGAGACGGCGCGCCTGCTGTTGCTGTCGGAGTCCGCCCGCTTCCCGCACGGACTTGCGAATTCGAGCGATCAGGTCGGCCGCAACTATTCGTGCCACACCGGTGGCTTCGTCTGGGGCATCTTCGATAAGCCGATTCACTTCTATCGCGGCACCACCCTCGCCGGCATCGTCGAGGATGAAACCAGGCACGATCCGACGCGTGGCTTTGCCGGCGGCTACCACCTGGAACTGGCGGCACTGGATCTGCCGAGCCTGCCGCTGGCGGGCCTTCCCAGCACCATGTGGGGCCGCGACTTTGCATTCGTTCTCGAACACTACCGCAGCATGGCGGGCATCTTCATCAACGGCGAGGACATGCCCCGTGCCACGAACCGCATCACGCTCAATTCCAACGTCAAGGATTCGTTCGGACTACCGGTCGCGAATATCCACGTGGACGATCACGAGAACAACGCTGCGATGCGCGCCCATGCCCAGAAGCAGGCGAAGGCGCTGTACGAGGCCGTGGGTGCGATCCGGGTGGTGCATTCACGTCAGACCCCCGCGACCCACAACATGTGCACGGCTCGCATGAGCAAGGATCCGCGTGACGGCGTCGCGAACCCGCACGGCCAGACCCATGACATCGCCAATCTCTTCATCGCCGACGGCAGCGCCATGAGCACACCGGGCTCGGCGAACCCGACCCTGACGATCGTGGCACTGGCGTTGCGGCAGGCCGAGTTCATCGCGGCGCAGATGAGTGCCAGGAACATCTAGGAGCGACTCGCGTCAGCTGCTCCCGGGAATCGGTGCTGCAGCAGCAGGTACAGCACCACTATGAGTGCTGCGTACGCGTACTGGGTCCGTGACACGCCCGTGCCAAACGGGAACCAGATACCTGGTACGCCAATGGCGCTGAGTTCGGCGGCGAACAGGCCGGTCGCGAGCAAGACGATGGCGCAGACCGAAACCCATTCCCAAGCGTCCCCTCCCCGCCACCCTCGAATCGTCAGCCACGCGAGCAATCCGAGAAAGCCTAGCTTTACCGCGTGCATTGTCGTTTCGAGCGCCGCGTGCCAGGCGACTGATGCGCCGGCAAAGACCAGGGAATTCTGAATCAAAGAGAGAGCAGCCGCGATGATCATCAACAGAATGATCACCCGGCGGCTGCGGACGCCGGGCCGCAGCGCGAACCATTCGGCCCATGCCATCACCCAGGCGCCGAGGCCCAGGGGTTCCAGCAGCGCGTATCTCAGTGTGTTGTACGCGAAGGTCGTCTCGATCTGTCCCCAGGCGTAGACGATCTGATTAAACCGAACCGCCGCGGTCAGCGCGAGCGCGGCAACCATCCAGGTATACCCGTGGTGCCCGCGATGCAGGACCCGCAGTGTCAGCGCCAATGCCGCAAGAAAGGCGAACAGCACCGGCTCGACGAGATCGACGGCATACCCGCGGATGGTCTGGTCCCACTGCAGCCGGACGTGACCCCTGACCGCATCGGCCGTGCCGATGGCAGGCACGATGTGAATCCCACCACCTTCCGGATCCGCGAGCGAGCGGGCGTCCATCCACACGCGAACGGCGATCACGAGTGGGCCTTCTTCGCCTCGCAAATCCGTCATCGACAGCGGGAAGTAGCGTGGCTGCATGCTGCGAGCGCTGGGCACGTTACCCGAGAATACGCCGCCGCCACCCAACAAGCGGCCGTTGACGAACAGTTGGTACGCATCATCGACCGCCGCCGGACCGGCGATCGCCAGTGGCTGCGGGACGGGCATCGATACCTTAAGGTGCATCCGATACCAGGCGTAGCCGGAATACCCCGGATGGCCACGCGCGGCCCAGCCGCGCGTATACCCCGTCAACCCAACGTCCGAGTCATGCGCGTCCGCCGCTGCGGACAGGTCGATGCGCTCCCACTTCGAGTCATCCAACGCAGGGTCCGACCAGGAGGGCTCGTCGCCCGCTTTGAATTGCCACGGACCGCCGAGGACCACGACCGATTGTCCGATCGTTGTCGCAACTGTTCCTGGGGATTGGGCGAACGCCGGGGCTGTGGTCAGCAGGCACAGCCACATCAGTTCAACTATTGCGAAACATGCGGTAGCGCTCTTTGCTGATCTGAAAGACACCATAGGATATTAACCCCGCCGCCACCGCGCCGAGCAGCCAGGCGCCGAAGGGCCTGTTCTGTAGCGCGGTCAGGGCACCGGCAATGCCTCCCGAATACCTCGGATCGAAGTTCCAGGCGGCATCGACCAGGTAGAGTCCGACCAGGGCAAAGAGAACACCGCGACTGAGATATCCATAGGCGCCGGCCGCTTCGATGGCAATACGAAGCCGGGTTTTGCTCAGATCGACCCGCTTGATCTTGTCGTGGGTGAGACCGCGGTAGAACTGCGCCAGGGCAAACACCGCGATCCCGATTCCCACTGCGGCGACGAGATAGCGCCCCAACGGCAACTTCATTGCCCACAGCGTCCAGCGGGCCTGCGAACCCTCGCCGCCGTCCTTGCCGGCAAGTCCGAGTAGACGCCATACGGCCTGACCCAGGATCACGCAATACAGTACGCCGTTGAAGAAATGTCCCACGCGCACGATGACGTGACGGGGTTGGTCGCGCTGGCCAGGATGTTCCGGATCGACGAACGCCAGGATTGCCTGCCACAGTACGAAGGCCGCAACTCCCAGCGCCAGGAGCGCCAGCATCGCCTTCCCCAGCACGGTGGCGCCAAGTTCGGCAAAAGCCCCCGTCGAGCCATTCGGCTGTCGCTGCCGCGCAAATTCCGCGAACAGGGCGAAGCTGCCGACGAGCAGGTAAATGATCCCTTCCGCGATGTACCCGATGTGCCCGATCCAGCGCTCCCAGCTCCTGAACGTGGGGGCCGGCTCGTTCACATCTGCGATCGCAGCGGAAACAGCACCATCTCATCGAATCGTTCCCGCAGGGAGCGCCCTTGCCAGTGCCCCAGGGTGTATGGCGCGCAGCAGATGAGATCCCGTTCGAACACGGCGGTCATCTCGCGTGCGAAGCGCTTGTCGTAAACATTGAGACTGGCCTCGTCATTGAGCTCGAAGGAGCGCATATCGAAGTTCGTGGACCCCACTGACACCATCAGCTCATCGAAGATCAGCATCTTGCAGTGCAGCATGGTTGGTTGGTAGAGATTCACCTCTATGCCATGCTCAAGCAGCGTTCCCCACTGATGCTTCGAAGCGATACCGACCGTCTTGGCGTCGATGTGACTGCCGGGAACTATCAGCCGGATACGCACCCCGCGGCGCCGGGCCGCGATCAGTTCACGGATCATCAGCCGATCAGGCACGAAATAGGCGGCCTCGATGTCGATGCTGCGCTCGGCCGCCGTGATGGCCGTCAGGTACATGAGTCGCATGCTGTCGCTGCCGCCCTCGGGGGAACTGACGAACATCTGCATCTCGAGATCGCCGCAGGGTTCGATGGCGGGAAAATACGCCTCGCCGTGCAGCACGTGGCCGGTCGTCTTGATCCAGTTGTCGAGGAAGGCCGCCTGCATCTGCGCGGATACCGGCCCGACCACCTTGAAGTGCATGTCCCGCCAATGCGCGGGATCCTGGGCGTGGCCCAGCCACTGGTCGGCGATCCCGACGCCGCCGGTAAAACTCACGAGCCCATCGACCGTGAGGACCTTGCGGTGGGTCCGGTTGTTCAGCCGGCCGAGCGTGAACCAGTGCACGGCGTGGTAGCGCGCGATTTCGATGCCGGCGGCCTGCATGCGTACCAGCAGATCCGGTGAGATCTTGTCGCAGCCGATCCAGTCGAGCATGACGTGCACGCTGACGCCGGCCCGCGCGCGCTCGATCAGCGCCTCGGCAAAGCGCTCACCGATGCTGCCGGACCAATAGATGTAGGTTTCGAAGGTGATCGTACGCTGCGCCGCGCCGATCGCCGCAAGCATCGCCGGAAATATCTCATCCCCGTTCTGCAACACCTGGATTCGATTGCCGCCGACGATGGTCGGCCCCAGCAGCACGCCCATTTCGCGTTTCAGCTGCGGGTCGTGAATCCGATAGCAGCGATCCACCCGGTGATTGGGTTCCTTCTCGGGCGTACGGAAATTCAGCACGAGTATCGTCGCGATGACCGTGACCAGAATCGACGCGAGGATGGCCAGGATTATCACGCCGGGTCCTTGGGCGCACCCATTCGGGGCCCACGCAGGCTACCCGGCGCTCTCTTTGAGTAATACGGATAGCGGGCGTCGCACTCGGTCGGACAAGGACTACGACGGACTCCCGCCGGACTGCGCGCCGTCCCGGCCAAGCCAGATCTGCCAGGTCGCCTCACCCTGGCCCTGCGGTGCCGACACGAAGGCCGCGGCAGGCGGCGGCCGGCCCCAGCGGCTTGCCAGCGTCTCCGCGGCCACGTACTCGCGATGGGCGGACAGCGCCGCCATCACGGGCGCATTGCCTTCGATGTCGAGACTGATGCGATCCGACAGATCGAGCCCCGCCTCCTTGCGCGCTTCCTGGACCGACCGCACGAGTTCGCGCGCAAGCCCTTCCTGCCTGAGTTCCTCGGTCAGCGCGAGATCCAACCCGACGAGGTAACCACCGGCCTCCGCGCAGGCAAAGCCTGCCGCCGCGGTCGATTCAATGAGCAGATCTGCGGGCGTAAGTTCGATCTGCTGTCCCGCGATCTCGAGCGACACCCGCTCGCCACGCGCGACCTGCGTCGCAATCGTGCTCGCATCGCTGCGCAGCAGTGCCTCACGGATCTGCGGAATCAGTTTGCCCAAGCGCTTGCCGACGACCGGCAGGTTTGGCCTGATGCGGTAACTCACCAGTTGCGCATCCTGCGGCAGTACTTCCACACGCTTGACGTTCAGCTCCTCGCGAATCTGCTCGGCATGGCGCTGCACCGCCTGCGCCAACTCATCCCCGGGCACGCGCACCAGCAGCCGCGAGAGGGGCTGGCGGACCTTCACGTTGGAGTCATTGCGGGCCGCCCTCCCCAGCGCGACGACCCGCTGCACGACCTCCATCTGCGACAGCAGCACGGCATCCAGGCGCTCGACATGAGATTCGGGCCATGCCGCCATGTGGACGCTCAAGGGCGCATCCGGTGACTGGGCGCGTACGAGGTTCTGATAGATATCCTCCGCCAGAAACGGCATGAAGGGCGCCATCAGACGCGTGACGACCTCGAGGCACTCGTGGAGGGTCTCGTAGGCGGATTGCTTGTCGGGCCCGTGCGCCGCCTTCCAGAAGCGGCGCCGATTGCGCCTGACGTACCAGTTGCTGAGCTGATCGATGAAACGCTCGATCGCGGTGCCGGCCCGTAGCGCGTCGTATCGATCCAGGGCCTGCGTCGCTTCGCGGACCGTCGCTTCGAGCAGCGCCAGGATCCAGCGGTCCGCCTCCGGCCGTTCACTGTCGGCCTGGGTCCTGCCCGGGGCGAAATGGTCGAGCCGCGCATACATCACGAAGAACGCGTACACGTTCCAGTACGTGTTGATGAAGCCCTTGGCCACATCGGCCACGACCCCGACCGAGACGCGCTTCTGCATGTCCGGCGCGACCCGGGCCGCGAAGTGCCACCGCAGCGGGTCGGCGCCGACCGCCTCGAAGACCTCGTAGGGATTGAGGATGTTGCCTAGGGACTTCGACATCTTGCGGCCATCGGCATCGACGATGTGACTCAGGCACACCGCGTTGCGGTAGGCGACGCTGTCCGAGACCATGGTCGAGATCGCGTGCAGGGTGTAGAACCAGCCGCGGGTCTGGTCGATGGCCTCGCAGATGAAGTCGGCGGGGTGTCGTTGGGCAAAGCGCGCCGGATGCTCGAACGGATAGTGCCACTGCGCATAGGGCATCGCTCCGGAGTCGAACCAGCAGTCGATCACTTCGCTGACACGCCGGTACTCGCGACCGTCGCGCACGAAGCTGATCGCATCGATCGCCGGTCGATGCAGGTCCATGTCCGTAAGGTCCCGGCCACTCAGTTCCTCGAGTTCCCGGATCGATCCCACGCACAGGTAGTCACCTTTCCCGTCCGTCCACACCGGCAACGGTGTCCCCCAGAAACGCTCGCGGGAAAGCGCCCAGTCGACGTTGTGCTCGAGCCAGTCACCGAAGCGCCCCTCGCGGATGTTTCCGGGCACCCAATCGATCTGGCGATTCAGTTCGACCATGCGGTCGCGAAACGCGGTGGTGCGGATATACCAGGCGTTCTTGGCGTAGTAGATCAGCGGATCGCCGGTACGCCAGCCGAATGGATAGCTGTGCAGGTAGCGCTCCTCGCGCAACAGCAGGCCGCGCGCGCGCAGGTTCGCGATGATGAGCGGATCCGCCTCCTTGAAGAATTTTCCGGCGGCGAGCTGCACGAGGGGCAGGACATGGCCGTCATCACCGACGGCATGCAGGACCGGCAGGCCCCATTGCTGACCGAGCTTCAGGTCATCCTCGCCGTACGCCGGTGCGATGTGGACGATGCCGGTGCCGTCTGCGGTGGTGACGAACTGCGCGAGGCGCACCCTGCAGATATCGCCGGTTGCGGGCAGATAGTCGTAGAGTCGCTGATAGCGCATGCCCTCGAGTTCGCGTCCGAGGGTGCTGCGAAGGATTTCGTAGTCGTCGCTCTTGAGTGCGCCCAACAGGGCTCGCGCCAGGATCAGCGTCTCCTCGCCGCGGCGCACCCAGACGTACTCGACCTCCGGATTCACGGCGAGCAGCAGGTTTGCGGGCAGTGTCCAGGGTGTCGTCGTCCACACCAGGAAAAAGGTGCGCGCCTCGCCTTCGACCGGGAAGCGCACGTACACCGACGGATCCTCGACCTCCCGATAGCCCTGCGCGACTTCGTGCGAGGAGAGCGTCGCGCCGATGCGGGGATCGTAGGGCACGACCTTATAGCCCTGGTAGATCAGGTCCCGGTCCCAAAGCGTCTTCAGCAGATACCAGACGGACTCGATGTAGGTGTTGTGGAGGGTGAAATAGGCATGCTTCAGGTCCACCCAGAACCCCATCCGGCGGGTCATCGCTTCCCAGTCCCCGACATACCGCAACACGGACTCCCGGCAGAGCCGCACGAACTCGGCGACGCCTACTTCCTTTTCGATGCGGCGTTTGTCGTAGATTCCGAGGGTCTTCTCGACCTCGTGTTCGACCGGCAGGCCATGGGTGTCCCAGCCCGCCTTGCGCTCGCAGTGGTAGCCGCGCATCGTCTTGTAGCGTGGAAAGAGGTCTTTGTAGGTGCGGGCAAGGACGTGGTGAATGCCGGGGCGTCCGTTCGCGGTCGGCGGCCCTTCATAGAACACGAACTCGGGGCGGCCCCGGCCCTGCTCGAGGGTTTTCCGGAAAACATCTTCGGCTCCCCAGAAATCGAGGATCTCCCGTTCGATCCTGGGACCGTCATACCGTGATGGGACTTCAGTGAACATGGGCACCGCGCTTGAGATGTCATAACTCAGCGCCGGGGCGACGATCATCGCGGTACCACCCGGCTTCATCGCGCCCTGCTCGAGCGCGACCTCTCATTGATGGTCTGAGCCTACGCAGACCCGCGGGTCCTTCGGTCAGCGGCTCCAGGGTGATATTCGCCGGTGTCCAGGTCGGGGCTCGCACCATCCCCCGCTCGCTGCGCCTGTGACGTTGCGGCTACTCTTCCCGTTCAACGCCCGTCCTTGCAGAAGTGTACATGTTTTTCGACGCACGCCAACCGGGCCTCATGCAGAATGTCACAGGCCTCACCCGGCACCTGTAACAGGATGCGCCTTGAGAACCTCGGTACACCCGATCGTCTTCCTGATCCTCTACCTGCCCTATGGGATCACCAGCGGTTATGTCCTGGTCACCCTCGAGTATCTGCTCTCGACTTCCGGTGTGACCGTTACGCAGATTGCGGCGCTCGCGGCGATCTCATACCTGCCGCAGACCTGGAAAGTGCTCTGGGCACCGATCATCGATACGACGCTGACCGCGAAGCGCTGGTACTTCATTTCGACGGCCGTCACCGGCCTGATACTGCTCGGCATGGCGTTCGTGCCGACCTCGGCACGAACGATCGAACTCCTCGATCTGCTGAGCTTCATCCTCAATGTTGCCTGTAGCTTCTCCGCGATGGCCACGGAGAGCCTGATGGCACGCACCACCTCACACGATCAGATGGGGCGGGCGGGCGGCTGGAGCCAGGCCGGGAACCTCGGCGGCGGCGGGCTTGGCGGCGGGGCTGGACTGTGGATGGCACAGCATGTGGCACCCTGGTCCGCGGGGGCGGTACTGGGTGCCTTCAGCATGGCCTGTTGCGTCACGCTCTGGTTTTGCGAAGAGCAGTACAACCCTCGGCAGATCGGGCGTTATCGGACACGGCTGCTCGAAGTCGCAAAGGATGTCTGGTCCGTCGCCCGCTCGCGGATCGGCCTGCTCGCGCTGTTCCTCTTCTTGCTGCCGATC
>Ga0302314_10017300_pt1 | contig 12103 bp, 9 predicted proteins | sample III_Palsa_N2_3_FD_200533 | JGI IMG/M metagenome (GOLD analysis project Ga0302314, IMG submission 200533) | Peat permafrost microbial communities from Stordalen Mire near Abisko, Sweden - III_Palsa_N2_3 | ecosystem: Environmental > Terrestrial > Soil > Palsa > Peat permafrost | place: Sweden...
TTCCATCACCACCTTGCGCACCATATTGTTCGACATCACCACGCCGGTGGAGTGCGGATAATCCTGCAGCACCCAAGGCACATCGCCGCCGATGGCGTCCACGGCGTTGCGGAAATAGGCGGTGATCTGGTCGTCGGTCTTCAGGCCTGCGCCCGGTGCCACCATTACCCCGGCCGCGCCCAGGTCCATGACCTTGCGCGTCAGCGACCGCATGGCGGCAAAGCCCGGCGCTGACACGCCCACGATGATCGGCTTGCCGGCGGCCCGCTTGATCACCCGCTCGGCCAGCGCCAGCGCTTCCTCGGCATCCATCTTGGAGGCCTCGCCCAGCACGCCCAGGATGGTGAAGCCGTTGCATCCCGCCTCGAAATAGAAATCGGTCATGCGGTCCACCGAAGTCCAGTCGATGCTGCCATCGTCATGGAAGGGGGTGGGGGCGATGGAATAGACCCCGGACGCGCTGGTATCGAGCTTCATGCTTTCCCCTGGTTTTTCAGGCAAGATTAGACCGCCGCCGCGGGCAGCGCCAACGCCACTTTGTCGCCTTCCCATTTGGCGACGCTGGCAGCGGCGATGCCGGTGGCCACCGTGTTGGTGCAGGTACGGCCCATGTCCATGAAATGGTCCACGCCCAGGATCAGCAGGGCGCCGGCCTCCGGCAGGTGGAAATAGGGCAGCAGCGACACCACCACCACCAGCGAGGCGCGGGGCACATTGGCGATGCCTTTGCTGGCCACGAAAATCAGGAACAGAAGCTGGACGATCTGGCTGGAGCTGAGCGTGATGTCATAGGCCTGGGCCACGAACAGTATGGCGAAGATGCAGTAGCACATCGAGCCGATCAGGTTGAAAGAATAGCCCAGCGGCAAAACAAAGCTGGCGATGCGGTTGGAAACCCCGATCTGCTCCAGCTTGTAGAGCAGCACGGGATAGGCGGATTCCGAACTGGTCGTGGCCAGCGCGATCAGGGCCGGCTCGCGGATCGCCTTCATCAGGGTCTTTTGCTGGGCCACGCCCAGGACCGCGGCGCCGGCCACCATCAGCGCCGCCCACAGGATCGCCAGCGCCAGATAAAAGCCGCCGACATAAGAGGCGTATTTGCCGATCACTTCGACCCCGCCCTGGGCGAGTGCTGCGCCCACCGCGGCAAAGACCGCGATCGGCGCCAGCATCATCACCAGCATCGCCATCTTCAGCACCAAATTGGCCAGCTGTTCGGTGAGGGCGAGCAACTGCCGCCCCTTTTCGCCCATCTGGGTCAGCGCCACGCCCGCGACCAACGCAAACACCACAATCTGCAGCACCTCGTTGCGCGCCATGGCGTCCAGGATGGAGGTGGGAACCAGATTGGTCAGGAACAGGGCCAGGCTGGTGGGCGGCGCCTTCAATCCGCTGGCCGCGGCGTCCGCCCCGACCTTCAGATGCAGGCCGGCGCCCGGGGCGACGGCTTCGACCATCACAAGCCCCAATAGCAGCGACACGATGGAAGCGACGATGAACCAGCTCATCACTTTCAGGGCGACGCGGCCGATGTCGCTCGCCTCGCCCATCCGTCCCACCCCGCTCGCCAAAGTGGCCAGCACTAGCGGGGCGATCAGCATTTTGACGGCGCGCAGGAAGATCGCGGTGATCAGGCCCAGCCCCTGAAGCACTGAGGCGAGGGTGGCGGGATCATGGATCAGCGCATGGCAGGCCAGGCCGAACAAAGCGCCTAGCAAGGTCGCCAGAAAAACCAGCAAAGTCAGGCCCTTGCGCATACATCCCCGATCTCTTGCGGCTTTCCCGCAAGACTGTTTTGAGAACTCTAGCGGTGCGGGCCGCTCGCGCCTAGACTTTGCGGCAAAGAGCGGCGAGCGACCGCCGATGATGAAGGGGAATGAGCATGCATTCGGCACTGACGCCGCGCCGCGCCGCGGCATTTTTTCTGTCTTCGGCGCTGTGCGCGCTTGTTTCGGGTGCGGCTGGGGCCCAAGGGCAACAGGCCGATGTACTGATCACCGGCGGCACGGTCTATGACGGGTCCACTGCCAAGCCCTTCACCGGCGATGTCGCCATCACCGGCGACAAGATCGTCTATGTCGGTCCCAAGGCGCCGATGAGCGCCAAGCGCGTCATTGACGCCCATGGCATGATCGTCTCGCCCGGGCTGATGGACGCCCATACCCATTCCGACCATTTCCTGAATTCACCCGACCCGGCCCAGCGCGCCAATCCCGCCTGGGTAATGCAGGGCGTTTCCACCGTGTTCCTGGGCATTGACGGCAACGGCCCGCCCAATCTCAAGGCGGAGTTCGACCGCTACAAGGCGCAAGGCGTGGGCACCAATGTCGTGTCCTATGTGGGCTTCGGCGCCATCCGCAAGCAGGTGATCGGCGACGCGGCGCGCGCGCCAACCCCGGGCGAGCTCGCCAAGGAAAAGGCGCTGACCATCCAGGGCATGTGCGAAGGCGCGATCGGGCTTTCGGCGGGGCTGTTCTATGCGCCGCAGATTTTCGCCAAGACCGATGAGGTGATCGCGCTGGCCAGCGAAGCAGGCGCGCGCGGCGGCATCTATGATACCCATCAGCGCGACGAATCTTCCTATTCCATCGGCCTGATCGCCTCGACCAAGGAAGTGCTGCAGATCGGCCGCGAGGGCCATATCCCGGTGCATTTCTCCCATATCAAAGCGTTGGGCCATGACGTGTGGGGAAAATCCGGCGAAGTCATCAAGCTGATCGAAGATGCGCGGGCGGCCGGCCAGAATGTCACCGCCAACAACTATCCCTGGCTTGCCTCGCACACCGGACTGGACGCGGCGCTGGTGCCGCGCTGGGCCTCGGATGGCGGTGCCGACGCCATGCTGAAGCGCTTCGACGACCCGGCGCTGATGGCCAGAATCAAAAAGGAAATGGCGGACAATATGGAACGCCGCGGCGGTCCCCAGACCCTGCTGCTGACCGCAGGCTCGGCCGACGGCTCCAACATCAGCAATGCGCCGCCGCCGGAATGGTCCGGAAAATATCTCTCCGACCTCGCCAAGGAATGGAAAATCTCGCCGCTGGATGCCGCCATCCGCGTGCTGCGCGAAAGCCATGGCGGCGCCTCGGTGGTGTCTTTCAACATCTCCGAAGCCGATCTGGAAAATTTCATGAAGCAGCCCTGGGTGGTGACCAGTTCCGATGGCGGCCCGGGCCATCCGCGCGAATATGCGACCTTTCAGACCAAATATGCGGTCTATGTGAAGCAGAAACATGTGATCGACACCGGCTTCTTCATCCGCAGTTCCAGCGGGCTGACCGCCGACATCTTCAAGCTGGACCGGCGCGGTTATCTCAAGCCCGGTTATTTCGCCGATGTGCTGGTGTTCGATCCGGGTCGCTATGTACCCAAGGCGGACTATGTCCATCCCGCGGTGCTGTCGGAAGGCGTTGAGGAGCTGTTCGTCAACGGTGTAGCCGCGGTGGACAAGGGCAAGATGACGGGCTCGCTGTCGGGCCGGCCGTTGCCGCACACGCCCACGCCGGGCACCTGCAAATAACAATAATCGCTGGGAGAGCTTAATGCGTCCTGCTGTCTTTTTGGCTGCGGTCTTTGCCGCCTTGTCCGGTTCCGTCGCGCTGGCGCAGGCGGCCGAGATCACCGTTTACACGCCTGGCGTGGTCTATAACGCGGGCATTCTGGATCTGGCGGCGTCCTACACCAAGGAGACCGGCGTCAAGGTGACGGTCAAGGCCGAGGGCATGGGCCAGCTGGTGAGTGACGTGAAAACCGGCAAGCCCGTCGCCGATGTTGTCGTGGCCCCGATTTCCTTCATGGACGGGATGCAGGCCGAGAATTCGGTGGTACCCGGCACCATCGCCGATATCGGGCGGGTCTATATCGGGCTGGCCGTCAAGAAAGGCGCAACCCATCCCGACATCTCCACGCCCGAAAAGCTCGGCGCGGCATTAAAGGCGGGCGGGTTGCTGCTCTATTCCAATCCGGCCGGCGGCAGCATGGAAGCCCGGATCATTGACGACATGCTCCATCAATATCCCTATTTCCAGGGCGTCAGGACCAAGATCAGCACCAAGGGCGAAGGCGGCGAAGCCTTGATCCGCGGCGAGGGCGACATGGCGCTGCAGCTGATCTGCGAAGTGTACAACCATTCCGAACTGGAACTGGTAGGCACGGTGCCGCAAGAGCTGCATGCCTATATCGACACGCAGGTGGCTGTGCCGGTGCGCTCCACGCAAGGCGATGCCGCCAAGGCTTTCATCGCCTATATGTTGCGTCCCGATCACGACGCCCTGTGGAAATCCAAAGGGCTGGAGCGCAAGCGCTGATCAGCGGGCAATGGTGACGGTCAGTCGCGCCACGCCATCCACTTCGGCGGTCAGCACGTCGCCGGGCAGGACCGCGCCCACCCCCGCCGGTGTCCCGGTATAGATCAGGTCGCCCGCTTCCAGCCGCATGGAGCGGGAGATAAAAGCGATCACATCGGGCAGGGACCAGATCATCTGGTCGAGATTGCCGTCCTGCTTCACCTTGCCGTTCACCGCCAGATGGATGCGCCCTTGCGCCGGATGGCCAATGCGGCTGGCGGGCGCGAGCGCGCTGCAGGGCGCGGAATGGTCGAAGCCCTTGCCCCAGTCCCAGGGTCGTTTTTTGTCCTTGGCTTCCTGCTGCAGGTCGCGGCGCGTCAGGTCTATGCCTACGCCATAGCCGAAGACGTGATCCAGCGCCATCTCGCGCGCGATATCGGCGCCGCCGATGGCGATGGCCGCTACCAGTTCGACTTCATGTTGCAGGTCTTTGGTCTGGGGCGGATAGGGGATGGTGGCGCCGTCCGCCACCAGCGCATCCGCCGGCTTGCAGAAGAAGAACGGCAGCTCGCGGTCGGGATCGGCCCCCATCTCACGGGCGTGATCGGCATAGTTGCGGCCGACACAGAAAATCCGCCGCACTGGAAACAATCTTTTGTCGTCTTCGACAGCGACGGCAGCCTGTTTGGGTGGCGTGATGATGTAGGCATCGGTTGCGGACATTTTGGCCTCGTTGTTGCGGCGCAGCATGACTGTAAGGTGTCTAAGGTACACAAAACTTGCCGTTTGCGCGCCGCCCACTTACGGTCCCGCCATCCAAAACCGAAGGGGAAATATATGCGTAGACGCGAATTGTTCCGGGCCGCGCTGGCGAGCACGGCGGTGGCCACCATGCTGTCGCAGAAGGAAGCACAGGCCCAGGACGCGTCGGCGCGCGCCGCCCGCGGCATGCCCATGCCGAAGATCAAGGACATCAAGGTCATCGAATGCGCCCCCAAGGGCTCGCGCCTCAGTGTGGTCAAGATCACCACCGACCAGGACGGGCTCTATGGCTATGGCTGCGCCACCTTCACCCAGCGCGCTGACCTGGTGAAGCCTGCTGTCGAGCTGTATCTGAAGCCGCTGCTGGTCGGCCGCACCGTCGACCGCATCGAAGACATCTGGCAGATGTCGTACGACTCCTCCTACTGGAAGAACGGCCCGGTCGAGAACAACGCCATCTCCGGCGTCGATCAGGCGCTATGGGACATCAAGGGCCGCATGGCCGGCATGCCGGTCTACCAGCTGCTGGGCGGCAAGGCCCGCGAGGCGGTGGATTTGTACGGTCATGCCGAAGGCGCCGAGATCCAGGACGCCATCGACGACGCCAAGAAGTATATCGCCCAGGGCTTCCGTCATGTGCGCATCCAGGTTGGCGTGCCCGGCCTCGCCGGCTATGGCGCCCGCCAGGCCGGCGCGCGTTTCCCCTCGATCCACAACGAACCGGTGTTCGAGCGCGAGACCGCCAAGCGCCGCGCTTTGGCGCTGTTCGAGGCGGCCCGCAAGCAGCTCGGTGGCGAGATCGAACTGATGCATGACGCGCATGAGCGCTACACCCCGACGGAGGCGATCCAGTTCGCCAAGGATCTGGAGCAGTATCGTCTGTTCTTCCTGGAAGACGTGCTGTCGCCGGAGGACATCGTCTATTTCAAGAATATCCGTGAGCAATGCACGACGCCGCTGGCGATGGGCGAGCTGTTCAACTCACCCCATGAATGGACGCCGCTGATCAAAGACCGGCTGATCGATTATATGCGCATGCATATCTCGCAGATGGGCGGTCTCACTCCGGCGCGCAAGGTCGCCGCGATGGGCGAGATCATGAATGTGCGCACGGCCTGGCACGGTCCGGGCGACGTGTCGCCGATCGGCCATGCCGCGATGGTGCATCTGGATCTCAACATCACCAACTTCGGCATCCAGGAATACACGCCCTTCAACGACGCCGAGAAGGCGATCTTCAAGGGCACGCCGGAAACGCGCGGCGGCTATACCTATGCCAGCGACAAGCCGGGCTGGGGCATCGAGGTCGACGAAGCGGAAGCCGCCAAGCATCCGTTCCGCCGCGATCAGCCGCTCAATGGTGGCTGGGGCGTGGTGCGACTGCCCGATGGCCAGGTCATTAAACAGTAACTCCCACCGGCCTTCGCACCTGATCGGTGCTACGGCCACCTCCCCCGTGCATGCGCTGACGCGCGCAAAGGGGAGGCGGGCCTGAGCGTTGGCCAAGGCTCAAAAACAAAGGCCCCGCATCGCGAGATGCGGGGCCTTTTTCGTTGCATTATGTTTCGGCTTACATGCCGCGCAGTTCGCGCAGCGCGATCTGCAGCATGGCGCGGCAATGACCGATATTATAGGCCCAGGCTGCGGTGGGGTTGGTGCCCTTGGGCAGCAGCTTGTCGATGGCCAGCCCGCGCGGGTGCTCGGGGAAGATCAGGCGCTTGTATTTGTTCTTCACCAGCATCTTCATGATCTCGAACATGTCGTTGTCGCCATTGTCCGGGAAGACCTCGGTATAGTCCTCGCGCGGCTTGCGCATCACGACATTGCGGAAATGGACCTGGCCGATGCGGTTGCGCGAAGCCAGCCAGTTGCCCACCACCAGCGGGTCTTCGCCCAGCTCGCGGGTGACGCCGCAGTCCCAGGTCATGCAGTTGGACGGGGAATTCACCGTCTCCACCAGACGCTTCCAGTCATTGAAGCTGTTGAGCACCTGGGCCGAGCCGCGGCTCATCGGCGCCGGCGGATCGTTGGGGTGCACCGACATCACCACATTGTTCTTTTCCGCCACCGGGACCACTTCGCGCAGGAAATAGCCGATGTTTTTCCAGGTATCTTCGTAGTTTTGCGGGGGGCCGTCTGACGGCAGCGGCGGCAGATCCTTCATCCGCTCATACTTGAACTCGGTCATGCCGGCGCCGCCGCGTCCGGGCGCGGTCTGATACCCATCTTCAGCGCGATGATTGTAGAAATTCCATTCCAGAACCGGAATGCCCAGCTTGCCCATATTGACGATGGTCTGCTTGATCTTGGCGATTTCCTCGTCGCGGCCGGGCAGGCCCCGCACGATCAGGTTCATCTTGGGGTCAACGCCGCGGTTGAAGGACCAGCGGATCATCATGATGCCGATATGCATGTCGTGCTTGGTCAGTGCGTCCACGCGCGGCTGCAGGTAATCCATGCCCCAGGGCTGTTCCGGCACCGCCTGGGTGTCGATCCAGTCGATACCGAGCTGCTTGATCTGGATGGCTTCCTGATCGCTCAGCAGGTCTTCCATATAAGTGGTGAGCTTGGGCGTATCGGGGCCTTCCATCGGCTGGCCAAGGCGCGCGGCCGGATGCGGATTGTAGGGATCGTTCGGCCCCTGGGAGGGCGGCATCTGCGCCAAAGCCGGTGTGGCGGCCGCGGCTGCCGCCGCGGCACCGGCAAGCAAAGACGTCTGCAGCAGTCCCCGGCGGGACAGGTTGTTCGGTTTCGTCATCATTTTCCCCTTGTTTGCGGCGTTCTTCGCCGGTCGTTTTCGGTTCGGGGCAGACGTTATCAATTCCCGCCAAAGCGGCAAGGGCGCTTACCAGGGAATGTCCTTGGCATATCGCTGCACCAGGGCGGTGAAGACCGGCAGGTTCTTGTCGTAGGCGGCCTTGGACTTGGCGTCCAGGGTGAAGGCCAGCAGATATTCGCCCTCTTCCGAATAGGCGACCGCCTTCCAGTCGCCTGCCTGTCCGGCCGCCGGCGCAAAGGCGACCACGGTGAAAGGCGTGGTATCCTTGTCATAGAGATTGGGGCGCTTGCTGGCTTGCGTGCCGGACGGGGCCGCGGCCTGGTCCTTGTCCATCAGCTGCGACAAGCTGGCGGTGTCACCATTTCTGGGATAGCCACGCGCCTCGATGGTCACTTCGGATGTGGCGGGATCAGCGCCGTCCGGGACCAGGAAATTGGCGGTGCGCTTCATGCTTAATTCCTGGTCCTGGTGCCAGTCGGTGATGTCGGGAAGCTTGGGCCAGGATTTGGTGCCGTCGGGGGTGGAGACTTGCAGCATCTCGGTCCGGGCCGGTGCTGTGCCCAGAAGCGCGGCGAGACAGGTTCCCAGCAGGGCGCGGACGAAAAGCGGCCTCGGCATATGATCCTCCAGCGACGGGCACAAGCTTAGCAGCTTAATGGAACCGCTCCACCTTGTAGATGTGCGGATTGTCGTCGGTGTGCAGAATGTAGCTGCCAAACGCACCCTGGGAAACGGTGACAGTATAGGTGGAGGGCGGCCGCAACCAGGAGGCTTGCGCGCCACTGTCGATATCGACCTGACGCCATTCCTGGCCATTGTCCAAGGTGACGACAAAGGCGCCGTTTTTTTCGAAACGATAGGCTTTCATGTGCGAGACCGCGACGGGCGGGGCCTCGCCCAACAGGGTGGCGAAAAAGCCTGCCTTCTTGCGCGGCGCGGGCTGGGCTGCAACGCGCGGCGGCGGTGGCGGCGCTGCCACGCTGGACACCGGCGCGACCGGGGTGGTGGGCACCAGGCGTTGCTGGAATTCCGGCGCCGGCGGCAGGCCCAGATGCGCGCGCATCGGCTGTTCGGCGCCATAGAGACAGTCCAGCCAGGTGCGGTCATCGTGAATCACGCCGCAGCGTTCGATGCCGGTAAGCACATCGTCGCGCGGTTCGGCATGGGCGCTTGCTGCGCCAAGCAGGGTTGTGCCGCACAGCAACACGAAAATGGTTTTTCTGCTGGTCACGCCGCTCGCCCCCCAAGGTTTGCTGTTGGCCCAGGACCGGGATCCCGGGCTAGTGTCCGGAGTTTGATGACGCTTTGAGAGCAAATCAATGGCCCCGCCGGAACCGGCCGATATCGCCGCCGCCTTTGCCCGTGCCAGCCTGCTACACCAGGAAGGCAGGTTGGCGGATGCGGCCCCGCTTTATCAGCTTGTTCTCGCCGCCGATCCGGCCCATTTCGACGCCCAGCATATGCTGGGGCTGCTTCGGGCCCAGCAGGGCGATTTCCTGGAAGCGGTGAAGGCGATCGGCCATGCGCTCAAGCTCGATCCCCGCAACCAGCAGGCCCTGACCAACTTCGGCAATGTGCTGTGGGCGCTGGGCCAGCGGGAAGAAGCCCTGATGAGCTATGACGCCGCCGTCTCCGAAAACCGGGACGATGCCGTGATCTGGTTCAATCGCGGTCTGCTTTTGGCCGAGATGCGCCGCCTGCCCGAGGCGGTGGCGAGTTATGACCGAACGGTCGCCATCGCGCCGGGCCATGGCGAGGCGCTTTTCGCCCGCAGCCTAGCTTTGGGCGAGATGGGACGGCTGCAAGAGGCGCTTACCGCCAGCGATGCCGTCATCGCGGCGCGGCCGGATATGGCGGCGGCCTTTAACCTGCGCGGCAGCCTGTTGTGGCGCATGGGGCGGCCCGATGCGGCGCTGGACAGTTTCAATCTGGCGCTGTCGCTTGTGCCCGGCAATGCCGAATTCCTCACCAATCGCGGCCTGGCGCTGACGGCGATGGAACGCCATGAAGATGCGCTTCAAAGCTACGACCAGGCGCTTGCGATCGCGCCCACCCATGCCGAGGCGCTGACAAAACGCGGCAATGCACTGGCCAGCCTGCAACGCTTCGAAGAGGCACTGGAAAGTCATGACAAGATGCTGGCGCTTCACCCGCACCATGCCGAGACGCTGAGCAACAAAGGCGCGGCGCTTGCGGCGCTGCAAAGGTTCGACGAAGCGCTTGCGGCCTATGACGCGGCGCTGAAGCATCAGCCGGCCAACAGCAGGGCCCGCTTCAACCGCGGCGTGGCGCTGGCGAACATGCGCCGTTTCGCCGAGGCGCTGGTGGAGTTCGAGGCGGTTCTGATGGCCGACCCGCGCCATGCCCATGCGCTCAGCGCCGCCGCCAGCGCAGCGCTCAATCTGTGCGACTGGCCGCGCGTGCAGCTGTTGCGGGAAAAAATCACCCGCGCCATCGCGGGCGGTACGGCCGTGATCGCGCCTTTTACGCTTCTGGGCTTCAGCGAGGATCAGGCCCTTCATCTGCGATGCGCCAAGGCATGGCTTGCCGACAAGGCCGCCCAACCGCAAGCACCGTGGCGCGAAGCCTTGCCGCGCGAACACGGAAAACTGCGCATCGCCTATGTCTCGTCGGATTTCGGTGCCCATCCCGTGGGCTATCAGCTCGCAGCGCTCTTGGAACAGCATGACCGCGCCGGCTTCGAGGTCCATGGCGTCTCATTGGGCGCCGACGATGGCAGCGATATCCGCGCCCGGCTGGTCGGAGCCTGCGATCGTTTCCATGATGTGCGCCTGATGAACGATCGTGATGCAGCGGCACTGCTGCGCGAGCTTGAGATCGATATCACGATAGACCTGAACGGGCATACCCAATATGGCCGGCCGGGCCTGTTCGCGCGCCGCCCCGCCCCGGTGCAGGTGAGTTGGCTGGGCTATCCTTCGACCACGGGTCTGGCCGCGATGGATTATGTCATCGCCGACGCCCAGGCTCTGCCGCTGGCGGATCAGCTCCATTACAGCGAAAAGATCGTGCATCTGCCCGACAGCTTTTTCGCACCGGGCGATCCGCCGCTCGCGGCAACCCAGCCGGAACGACGGGAGGAGGGCCTGCCGGAAGACGGCGTGGTTTTCTGTTGCCTGCATCAAAGCTGGAAGATCAGCGAAGCCCTATTCGGCGTCTGGATGCGATTGCTGCAACTGGTTCCGGGCAGTGTGCTGTGGCTGGCCGATCATTCGCCCGATGTGCGCGCGCGTTTGGAGCAAGCGGCACGGGTCAGCGGCGTCGAGGCGGGCAGGCTGGTCTGGGCGAAGCGGTCCGACCGTGGCCGCCATCTGGCGCGGCTTGGCCTGGCCGACCTGATGCTGGACACGCTGCCCTATAATGCCCATGCCACCGCCAGCGACGCGCTATGGGCCGGCGTGCCGGTTGTGACCTGCAGGGGTGAGGCCTTTGCCGGCCGCATCGCCTCCAGCCTGCTGCATGCCGCAGGCCTGCCCGAACTGGTGACCGCGAGTTTGGCGGATTATGAAAGCTTGGCGCTGGCGTTGGCGCTTGATGGGGAGGCGCGCGGCGCGTTGCGCGAAAAACTGATCCGCAACCGCGCAGGCACGCCGTTCTTCGATTCCGCCCGGCACACACAGATGATGGAGGCGGCCTATCGCCAGATGTGGCGCAACGCCCAAAGCGGCGACCCGGCCAAAGGCTTTGCCCTGACACTGGAAGCCGCCCTCTAGCGGTCTACGGCAAAGACCTTGGGCGCCGCGCCATTCTTCCAGGCCTGCCACATGGTGAGATAGGCGGCCTCCAGACCTTTTCGGAACAGGTCGGTGTCGAACAGGGGCGTGGTCAGGCGATTGCCGGCCAACTTTTGTTTGAGGGCGCCAAGTGCCTGCGCATCTTTGGCAAGCCGGATCGCCATCGCTTCATAGTCGGCCATGGTGTGGGCAATCATTTCCGGCATGCCGACGGCATGAAGCAGGCTGGCCGCGACCCGGCCGGGAAAGCTGGTGCCCATCACGGTGAGAAGCGGCAGTCCCGCCCACAGCGCGTCGCTGGCGGTGGTGTGGGCGTTGTAGGGCAGGGAGTCCAGAAACAGGTCGGCCTGTTTCAGCCGCGCCAGATGCTGGTCCAGCGGAAGCGACGGGGCAAAGACCAGACGCTCGGGTGCGATGCCATGTCGTTCAGCCTGCCGCAACAGATTGGCCTGGAACGGCGGCCTGGCGTTCAGCAGCCACAATACGCTTCCATTCACTGCCTTCAGGATGCGCATCCAGGC